>Ga0335071_10003141_pt1 | contig 17530 bp, 14 predicted proteins | sample Lox_Sample_15_FD_206724 | JGI IMG/M metagenome (GOLD analysis project Ga0335071, IMG submission 206724) | Soil microbial communities from Loxahatchee National Wildlife Refuge, Florida, United States - Lox_Sample_1.5 | ecosystem: Environmental > Terrestrial > Soil > Wetlands | place: USA... | reverse complement strand
GTTATAAACCCCCAGGGCCTGATTGCCCTCCTGTTGGTAAGCGAGCAGACGCTGCAGTGCCGTCTTCTGTAGGAGTTGGTTCACTTGTTCGTTCACGTCGGCAGCAGACCAATTGAGGGATTGATGAAGCTCTTCAATAGAGTTCGCGGGCATCTGAATCAGACAATCGCCTGATTTGCAGATCTTCAAGGCTTGGATATCATCGCTGTCGAACAAAAAACCCTTCAAGTCGGAAAGCTGCGGAGGATCGGTGAACAGCCCGAGGGCCAGATAGTTGGGAAGCTTGCGAAGGCGGTCGAAATCGTGGGCAAACTGCAGGTAGTTCTCAGGAGAGGCATCGATGTAAACAGCGCCGAACAAGAAGACCTCGACGGGGGTGCGGGATGGCAAGGTCTTTGCCACAGGCACTCCCCTTCGGATGGCGGCGATCTGATCCTCACTCAGTCCGATGATCTGCCGAAAATATGTTTGCAGGTCATTCGACTGAGAAGAGCCGGGCAGGGCTGCCGCGGCAATCAAAACAAGCAATGCAGCAATTGGCATGACACTTCGGATCATGGCGAGTTTGCTCGAGGTTTTTTCCACGTTTTCTCCTCCTGCCGCAATCACACCAAGCCCTCTCAGTCAGATACTGCAGCCGGTCCCTCCCTCTAGTCTTGCATGGAGCCGCCGTCTCTATCTCTCGTGTGCCGGCCCGGGACGTGAAATTGTTCAGCGTGCTTCCCTCGTTCGCGTTTTTCACTTGGTGCCGCGGATCGGGACCATTTGAAATAGACCAGGGTGCCGATGCCGGACGCCACTGTCAGCGCGATCAAGATATATAGCATCGGCTTGTAGTAATGCGAGAAGAAGCCGATCATTTGCTGGCTGTAGATGCTGCCCAAGAAGGCCACTGCAGAGAATCGCACGGCACGCCCTGCCGTCAGCGCAGAGAGGAACTTCTTGCGGGGATACTGCATGACCCCGGCGGCCATCAGGGCATAGGTAAAAGGGAACGGCGGTGGCAGTATAGAGCCGATGAATACCCTTATGCCCCCGCGTTTCTCGAAACGCTTGTAGATTTTTTCTGCCTTTTGTTTCCCCACTTTCCTTTCCAATGTCTCCTGGCCGCCTTTTTCGGCCAGCCGGTAGGTCAGATAGCCCCCAAGCACCTCGCCTACCGTAGCCATTAAGGCGTAATACGCCCACCATTCGTGCCGGTGTGCCGAGAGCAGGATGACAAACGCGTCCATGCTTCCCGGCGGGGCGGAGAGGAAAGGAGTGTTGTCGGCAAGGCCAAGCAGAATCAGCCCAGGTCCTCCCAGTCGGTGGATCCATTCCCATACCGAGTTCGCCACCAAAAATAGCGTGAGAGTTTTCATACCCAAGCCAGAGGCGCACCTAGCGCCTTTTCAGCATCCGGTATCTCTTGCCCCCTGGGGGCGCAGACGATTTCACCAGACTATCGAGTGACGCCGTGTCTAGCTTCGTTACCCTTGTGATATAGCGGCGGATAATGTGCGCCCGGAAGTTGCAACTCAGACCGGGCGTGCAGTACCTGCATGAGCTGGGAACGGGAAAAAATCCCCAGCAAATTTCCATTCGCGACCACCGGCAACTGGTTGACATCGTTGCCGGCCATGAGTTTCAGCGCATCGAGAACCTGGGTTTCAGGAGTGATGATGTGCAACTCCTCCAGCGGGCGCATGGCTTCGCGCACAGTTGCCTTGTCCCAAAGCTCGCGCGGGATGGAACCAATATCGCGTGGAGTAATGAGGCCCACCATACGACCATCGTCCTCCACGGCGAAGCAACGCTGGCCGGTCTTCAAAAGATGGGTATCAACGAACTCCTGCAAACTCATACCGCGATTCACAACGACGCAGTCGTGCGACATCAGCGCGGACACTCGAATGCCCCGAAACGCAGCCGCAATCTCAACTTGGGCAAAGCTCGTCTTGGCCGCTTCCATCAAAAACCAGCCGATGAATGCGATCCACAGGCCGCCCAAACCGGCTCCGGCGAAAAATTGCCATATCCCATCCAGAATGAATAGAAAAGCCACGACTTGGCCAACACGCGCGGCGATGCGGGTGGAGCCGTCTGCGTTCTTGGTGATCGCCCAAATGATCGAGCGCAGCACCCGTCCGCCATCGAGCGGAAAGCCAGGAATCAAGTTGAAGGCCGCGAGAACAATATTGATATATCCTAACCAGACCAGGACTGCGGTCGCCTCGGTCCGCGGTTCTGCCGAACGTTGCCAGCCAAAGCCGACCGCGATGACCAGGCAGACAAATCCGATGATCAGACTGGCAATCGGGCCGGCAATTGCGACCCAGAATTCGGTTTTTGCGTCGCTGGCATCGTCCTGGATTTGAGAAACACCACCAAGCGCGAACAGGGTAATCGCGCTGACTTTCAACCCGCGGGCTTGGGCCACCAGTGAATGGGAGAGTTCATGCAGCAGCAAGCTGACAAAGAACAGGATGGCGGTGAACAGTGCGGCGATCCAGATCTGGCCTATGTGCCAATTAGGGTTGACCTGACGAAAGTGTTCGCCAAGCGAGAACACGATCAGGGCAGCGATGATGAACCAGCTGTAATGAAGCCCGATCTCGATTCCAGAGATTTTTCCCAGTTTGATATTGGAGTGCATACGCGACCTTCCTCAAGAGAACCCTCGGTTAGAGTACTGATCCAAAGTGGATCGGGAGCTAAATGTGGGTCTCAGTCGCCTTGGCCTTGGCGGCTGCCGCCTTCGCCTTGAGAAACTCGACTTTAGCACGGCCCGCGCGTTCCGCTGCCTCACGGCGGTCTTTGGCCTTCTGCAACTGAACTTGTAACTTGGACTCGAGCTGGTTGATTTTTTCCAGGAGCTTTGCTTTTCGGTCCATATGAGCCGTGGCATGCTCTGCCTTCAACTGAGCAATGTCGGCTTTGATGGCGGCCATGTGTTCGTCGTGGATCGTGTGCTTCACTTCTGACAGCGCCCGGCGGAATACGGTGCCCCCGATGGATTCCATGCGGGTGTCAACGGGAGTAGTCAGGTCTTCTTCAATTTCCGCAACTACTGCGAACCTGTTCGGTAGCAATTTCTTGGCCACGTCGTCGATAAAGTCGTCTCCAATCCTGGCATCGCGCAGGTCCTCCATAGCGCCGCCCGCTAACCCTACGGCAGCGCCGACAGCCATGCCCGCCGGCCCGCCTAATAGACCAAAGAAGCTTCCCAGCGCAGTTCCGACCAGGGTCCCAAACGGTCCCGGGCCATCACGTAATTTTACCGTTGCGGTGCCGTTTGGATTTTTCACTAACACAGCGTAGTCATAAACACTGATGCTGTCTTCGGCATCCAGCTGTAGAAGCGCCTTCTTTCCTTCGTAGGCTTTGTTCTCGTTGTCAAAAACTATCACCACCACTCTGTCCATGATAATCTTTCTCCCTATTTATTTGGTTTCAAAGCAGAGTCCCGTTGCTGTTCGTGTCCTGCTTATCACGAGTAAGGTTGCGAGACCTCTGATCGGCGGCAGCAACTTCTGGTTCGCTCTCTTGCATCCTGCGCTTCCATCAGAACTGCAAACTCGATTCCAATCCTCATGGCCATCACGAGAAAAAACCTTAGTTAGGCCCTTGGATCGTATGTGTCGCCCATCGGAGCAAGGCGAAACTCCAGGGGGCATTCCCTGGGTTTTTCATCAAGCGTCCTTCAGCGACTGATTGACAGCCTTCGTTAGGTCCCTGTTAAAGCGCTCGACGTCAGTGCTCAGTTCCTTCTCAAGCTGCTTCAGCGCGTGCTTAGTAACGTCCTGCAGAGCCTGTTGCAGCTTCGACCGGCCGATCACGATCAGGGACGCAGTGCTCTCCTGAAGCATGCCCCCGATCTTCTTCATATCAGAACGCAACAGTCCTCGCCAAAAGTGACCGATCAGGGCTCCCCAGCCTACACCAATTGCGCTCCCAGTAATCGCGGCTCCCAACATGAGGGACGGCGGGAAGAATAAGCCGACTAGCGCCCCCACTGCCAGGCCAGCCCACGCCCCGTGCTGGGTCGGCTTCTCGGTCTGGATGATCTTCACTCTACCAGCCTGGTCTTTGCTGATAACAGCCGCGTCATACGTGCCGATTACGCCGGCAGAATGAAGCTGCTTCACCGCCCGATAGTCTGCCTTCGCATCGTTGAGACTCGCATAAGTCGCGACGAAAACAACAACCGTTTTGTTCGTTTTGTCTGCCATATAATCTCCTTTTTGCTGTTTACCTCTTCCACCGGATGCCACTTCTCTTCACAAAAGGTGCGCTGTAATGAACCAGCCGTGCACTTAATCTCGAGACCCTTGATTGCGTCGATCTCCGCCGCCATCTTTGTTTTGGCGCAGGCTTCGATCTCTTCAATCTCTGACTCGGATTCCTGGAACTGCTCGCTGGCCTTCAGCGCCAGTGAAGGAAAAGCGATCACTGTCCGCCTTTGCTGAGAACTTTCTCCACCTTCGCCTGCTGATCAGGGCTCAACGTTGTGTGGAGGATCGTGCCTCCGTAGCCGCGGAACTGATCAGCCACAACATCGGGAAGGCCTACGCGCAGCATTGCGTAGATTGCTGAGTCGCCGCGTTGGATCAACGCCCCGACCCGCTGGACGAAATCATTGGGAATGCCGAATTCCTCCTTTAAAGACGACGCGTCGAAGGCGCCTAGCCCGGCACCGATTGCAGTCCCGCCAAGGGCTCCCGCCGCAATGGCGCCTGCCGCCGTCGCACTTGCCCCGGCGGTGAACGGAATCGCTAGGGCGGCCCCGATCAGCAATCCCCAGAAACCACCCCACTCTGCACCTTCGCCCTTAGTCATCTTGTAGCTCTGATTGACTCTCAGTTTGCCTTTGCTGTCACGGTAGACGGCAACGGCATCATTCAGATCAAGCACCCAATCGTCATTTAGTTCCAGCAACTTGTTGAGTACCTCCGATGCGCGGTACATATCTTTCTTAAATCCAACCACTATCAGTTCTGCCATGACTGCTCCCCCTTCAGCATTCCTGCGAATTAACCCGTTCAAGAGTTTTCGTCACGACTGCGACTTTCCTCTTTGATCCCACCAAATTGTCATGCAATACGAAGGCCAACCCTATTTCTTTTATAGTGGCCAGCCATTGGTCGCCTATAGCGATCAACCTTCATCGAAGCCAAAAAGGCAGCCGGATGCGTTCAATGCGCGCACCTGCTCTTGCAACAACGAATGTCTCACCGGTCGGCACTGGAGCCATCTGGAACTTTCCCTCCGAGTTCCTTTGACGAGGGAATCTGAGAGGCATCCCATCCGCCACCTAACGCTTTAATCAACTGGACACTTGCTACCATTTGCTGCATTCGAAAATTTACCGCCTCCTCCTCATTGGCCAGCAAAGCGGTTTGAGCAGTGATCACATTCAGGTAGGGATCGATGCCGGCCCTATACCGGACATCGGCTTCCCGAAGGCTTCTCTTTGCTGACTCGATGGCAAAATCCTGTTGATCGATAACCTGTGCGAGGATTCTGAGGGCTGCGAGGTTATCTTCGACCTGTTGGAAGCCAGCCAATACGGCTTGGCGATAATTCGCGACGGTTTGATCATAGGATGCCTGAAACTGCCGGACCGTAGCCCTGCGCAATCCTGCATCAAAGATCATCTGCGCTAGGCTCGGGCCCAGGGACCAAACCCGGCTCGGCCATTCGAGCCATTTCGCAATTGAGAGGCTCTGGAATCCGGCAGACCCGCTCAAGGTGATTGTGGGGAAAAAGGCCGTCTTCGCTATGCCGATCTGCGCATTCGCCTGGGCGACCGCCCGTTCGGCCGCAGCAATATCCGGTCGTCGCTCCAGAAGCTGGGAAGGAACGCCTAGCGGAATCGAAGGAGGATTTGCCTTTAGCCCCTCCACGGAAACTGCGAAGGTCGATGCGGGCTGACCAGCCAGAAGCGCGATCGCATGTTCATACTGAGCGCGGAGAATACCAAGATTTGTATCCTGCGCTTGCGTAGCCTTCAATTGAGCCTCTGCTTGAGCGACTGCTTCATCGGAATCCATACCGGCGATATACCGGACACGGGTCAGCTCAAGAGCCTCCTGATAGGCTCTTACCGTGGAATCAAGTAGCTGCTTCAGCGCGTCTTGGGCGCGAAGTTGGAAGTAGTCGGCGGCGAGTTCGGCTTGCGCGGACAGGCGAACATTCTCCAGATCGGCGACACTTGCCTGTCCCGAGAATGTGTTGGCCTTCACTGTATTTCGAACGCGCCCCCATAGATCCGGTTCCCAAGACGCGTCGAACGGGAACGAATAGTTCGTAAATGTAATCCCAAGCGGTCTTCCGAATCCTGTGGCCAAGTGTGAATTTGTGATGCTCGGGTTGGCGGTGACAGTTGGGGAATACTGCGCGCGGGCTTCCCGGATCATGGCCCGGGCCACCTGGACATTTGCTGCCGCCGCGGCAATGTTCTGATTTGAAATATTGAGCGTCTCCTCGAGCTCGTTCAATTGAGGGTCGTTAAACCCTTCCCACCACTTACCGCGCTCGGCGGCATCACGCGGTTGAGCTGGCATCCAATTGCCTTCCACGTTTGACGCTTCGACCTCTTTATAGGCGGGCGGGATTGGCACCGAAGGTTTCATGTACTTTGGACCGATGTTGCACCCTGTCAAGAGCGCCGCCACGAATACAAAAGTGACCCTTGCCCGGTGTGAAGTGATTTTATAGGTCTCTCTGGCCATAGTTACTCACCGATATAAACATCGACCAGTTGACCCGGATACAGGCTCAGGTCCTTGGGCTTCTCAAGCCGGAAAATGATCGGAAGAACCCTGACATCCACCCGTTCCTGCCTCTGGTTGGAAAGCTCGATTTTTGGAGAGACGATTGGCTGTATCCTGACATACTCAAGCGGGATCTTGACGTCGGATCCACGTATCGACATCTGAGCCTTTATCTTGGCCGCACAGGGAATCCGCGGCACCAGAATTTCGTCGACGTAACAACGCACGTTCAGGTATGTATGCGGACTTCCCAGTACGAACACAGGAGTCATACCCTGCGTGTAAGTGTCGTAGGTACCTTGCGCCGAGACGAAGCTTCCACCTGTGGCGTGAATCGCCAACACAATTCCGTCTTGCGGCGCCCGCAACGTGTACTTTGAAAGCAAAGCGATTGACGAAGCGTGCGCTTTAAGTAAGGCGTTGGATTGTCTTTCCTGGCTTCTAATGTCATACACCCACGCCCCAGCTTTGGTCAGCTCGTACTGTTTCTCGGCCACTTCCAGATTGGCTTGTGCCACTGAAACTGCATTGGTTGCGCTGTCCAAAGCATCTTTGCTGATCGACTTCGGATCCAGGTCATTAGCCGTCTTTTGCTTGTCCAGCGCGTCCTGTGCGGCCCTCACTGCTGCTTGTGCAGCGGCGACCTGTGCGTTTGCAACTTGTAGGGTTTCCTTTCGAGGCTGTGCTTTCAGTTCCTCGAGAACCGTGAGGGCTACTTCGGCCTGGGATTGCAGTTGCTCGACGGTCGCTCTCTGAATTGAATCGTCCATAAGCAAGAGAGGTCTCCCTGCTTTTACCTCCTGTCCCTCGGTGACCAGAACCTGTTTGACCGTGCCCGCCACTTCCGGATAGATGTTGATGTTCTCTCCGCTGGTCTGTGCGCTCTCGACAATGCCTTCGGCATAGATCGCGCTCGGATAAGGACTCGCCGCGGGATTGTAGGCCGGGGACAGCGCGGGTTTGCTTATGCCGGAGAGGATTGCGGCCGCAATCCCCCCGAAGGCCCCAATAGATGAGATGATGAGAACCATCTTGTTCTTCATGCCGTACTCTTTTCTGAGGCCTTGAGGCGGCCGTCTTCCATGTACAAAATGCGCGTCGCGAACTGATAGATCCGGTCATCGTGGGTCACGACGACTATGCAACGATCTTTGTTGAGGACATTCTTTTGTACAAAGCTCAAAATCGCCACGCCGCTGTCTCCGTCCAATGAGGCTGTCGGTTCATCCATAATCAGAATATCCGGCTGACTGGCCATGGCCCGGGCAATAGCTACGCGCTGCTGCTCTCCTCCACTCAACTTCACGGGAGGCAATTCGGCGCGGCTCTTCAGTCCCACGATATCGAGGTATTTCTCCGCCTCCTGGATGGCTTCATCCCAGGGCTTTCTCTTGAGGATCAACGGAATCGCCGCGTTTTCCGCTGTGGTCAGGCGGGGGAAGAGGTGATAGTCTTGAAATACGAAGCCGATCTTCCCCAAGCGGAAGTCAATAAGCTGGTCGGATTTCAGCCCCCAGATGTCGACATCTTCCAACAAGACTTTTCCAGCATTCGGTTTGAGGATTCCGGTGAGAACACTAAGCAACGTCGTTTTTCCGCTGCCTGAGGGCCCCACGACATAAATCATCTCCCCGAATTGAGCTTCCAGGCTGACTTCGCGAAGCGCCATCGTTTTGGCCTCACCTTCGCCAAACCATTTGACCAATCCGCTTGCTTGAATGGCTATTTTCGGCATCTCATCCTCGGAAAATATCGAATGGCTCAATTCTCAGAACCCGACGGATTGCGAAATAGCTGGAGACCGCTGCAATCACCACAACCATTCCAACAGAAATCCCCAGATTGCCAAAGGTAACCATGGCAGCGTAGTTGGGAAGCCTCAGCTTGGCGAGCATGATCAAGAGCAAACACAGACCGATCCCTAGGCCAAAGCCGGTGAACGCCGTGAAGGTGGCCTGAAATAGAATCATAGCGACGAGGTCGCGGTTTTTTTCACCGATGGCCTTCAGTGCTCCGAACCGCTCCAGGTTCTCAAGGATGAAGGTGTAAAACGTTTGACCCGAGAGTGACAGCCCAACAGTGAAGCTGATCAGCATCATGATGAGGAGGTTGGTGCCGCCGCCAGTCTTATATAAGAAGAAATCCTCGGTATTTTGCATAAACTCTTCCTTGGTTCGTGCGCGATAGCCAAGCGCATCGACTTGCCGTTTGATCCGGGGGATATCGTTTATGCTCTTCGGTTCAACCAGTACATACGAGATCGTGAACCGGGGATTGGGAATGTATTGGATGGCTCGCTCATACGTCGTGTACAGAGTTGGGGTGCCGTACAAGCCGGAAGTCGCCACCTTGGCGATTCCCACCACGACCCCACGATTATCATTTAGCTCAAACTCCGAGCCGATGTGAGGATTTTCGAGTTTGGAGAACTCCGCATCATGAACCACGAAGAATCCATTCTCCGCGTAGATATCCTGGACCTTTCCCTCAATGAGTTCGGGTCGGCCATACAAACTTGTGTCGTCCAACCCGATGACGGTGACGGTTTGATAATTTCCGTCGCGAAGCTTGACCAGCGCCCCTCCCGAATAAAGTGGGACGGCATATTTCACGCCTTCCATGCTTCGAACCGCGTCCAGGACGTAGGCTGGCATGCCGACCGAGTTGGATACGGTCTGAACGAACGGGTCCATGACCCACAGGGGTGCTCCAATGTTGATGATCGTGGCGGACGCGTGTTTCATGACCCCACTGAACATCGAAGTAACAAACATCATGAGATAGACGGCAAAAGTGATGCCGACCAGCAACGCGGAAAATTTCGCCCTGTCATTGACGAGCAGCTTATAGGCCAGCTTGAGGATTCCCGTCACGGTTCTTTTCCTCCCGTTGTCTCATCGCCGACCGGTTCCATGATCAGCGTTTCAATCACACGCATTTACAATCATCACCGGTGAACATCGGATCACTCGTCATCCCCCTGCTTGCTGAATCATGTCAAGGTAAGGTCGCTTCGTTTCGTTCCATTTGGTCCTTCAGCTTCACGGATGCAATGCAAGGGCCAACTAGTAAGCCCTTTAAACCGTTGGGACGCGCGCATTGCAGGGTCCTCAATCTCTCCGCGAATTCGCGAAGTTCGTGAAAACGCAGGTTGGATTCCGGAGGGGAAGCCCTTCAGCTGGAAGGCCTTGAAGCGGTACCTGTTGATATTCAGATCAAGGCGCAACTAATTTTCTGCGGGGAGGAATCCCGGCCACCAATGGAACATAAATTTTCTTCGTCCACAAAGACAGCATCAGGACCTCAAATGATGCACGGCGATCAACTTTTTCGCCTCTTTCCCGAATGTGCACAATAGAAACTCTCGGTTGTAGCTATGATGGCGAGTTGCACAGAATATCCGCTACGATACTCACAGCTTATTGAGCAATCGGGCCGCATCTTTTAGCGATTGTCGATTCTCAAAGAAATCACTCCAGGGATCGGCGCACTTAAGCCGCTCTGCAAAATTCCCCATATTGAAATCAGAAGGGACCAGTGTGTGTTTGACTTCCGACCAATCCATTGGGGTCGAAATGGGGGCTTTCTCACGCCGCCGGACGGAATAGGGTGCCACCACCGTTTGACCAAAGCCATTCCGAAATGGATCCAGGTAGACACGACCGCGCCGCGCTGCGACCGAATGTTCAACAGTCAATTCATCTGGGTGCGCAGCCGCCACGCGCTCAACAAACGACTCGGCGAATGCCAGAACTTCGTCCGCATCCGGCCCAGTGCGGATCGGCACCAAAACATGCATGCCCCGGCTACCCGAAGTCTTAGCGTAGGAGACCAGCTTCAAATCGTCCAAAGCTGCTTTGACATGGAGTCCCGCACGGGCGGCGTCTCCAAATATTCCAGACTCGGGATCAATATCAATACACATCCAATCCGGCTGCCGGGGCGAACTCGCGCGGCTTGCCATGACGTGCACGGCAATGCAACCCAGGTTTGTAAGCGCGAGCTGCGTGATCAAGGAGCCACCGACCACATAGTCAGTAAACTTGCCGGTACGGTCTGCGTGCGTGATCCGTTTGGTTGGTGTTCCGGGCGGCATGCCCTTTGGTTTCTGCTTTTGAAAGAAGCACTCGCCTTGCATCCCATCGGGGCAGCGCTCAAGAGACAGCATGTGATCCTTCACGTATGGAGAGAGTTTCGGGAAGATCGCGCAGTAATACGCCACCAGGTCCAGTTTCGTATAGCCTTCCTCAGGCCAGAAGACCTTGTCGGGATGCGATACAGCGATCGGCAATTTCGCGGACGCAGATTGGGTTTTCCGGGTCGTCTTCATGCCGGCATCTCCGGTAAGAGCACGTCCTCGGGACGTTTGTCGTCGCGCAGGCCCAGGAACACCGGCTGGCGGAGCTTCCTGTCTGCGGTCCACTCCTGAAAAGAGATCTGGGCGATCAGCCTGGGTGCGAGAAAAGCCACACCCTTCTCCCGAGGAGGATCAACTAGCACGGGTTGCGGTCTCACAAGCGGTTGAAATTTTTGATACAGCTTGGAAAGAGTCTTCCGATCGAAACCCGTTCCGACTTTGCCGACGTAGCGCAGCTTGCCCTTGTCATAAGCGCCGAGGAGAAGCGCGCCAAAATGTTGCCGCGAGCCGGCTGGCTTCGTAAATCCGGCAACCACGAACTCATCTTCCTGGTGAACTTTCACCTTCAGCCATTTGGTTGAGCGCGCTTCCACGTATGGAGAGGAAAGATCTTTCGCCACCAATCCCTCGTATCCCCGGCGCTTTGCTATGAGGAAAGCCTCGAGACCATCGGTTGCGAGTCTGTGAGATGACAACAGCACCTTGCTCGAGCCGATCGATTTCTCCATCATAGCGCGCCGCATGGATAGTGGCTCACTCCGCAGATCCTTGCCTTCATGAACAAGGCAATCAAAAACGGCGTACACCGGTTCACGCTTGTCCTGCTGAAGGAGCTGAAATCGGGAAACACCTTTCCGGTCAAATACAACAACCTCGCCGTCGAGAAGGAGGGTGACACGTTTGAGAATGTGGATCGCTGCTGCAATCCGCCGGAAGCTGCCCGTGCGGTCTTTCCCATTACTGGACATCAGCCGGACGCGCTCCTCCTCTTTGTATGCGAGGATCCTAATGCCGTCGTATTTTTCCTCATAGATCCATCCGGGCTTATCGAATGGCTCAGAAACGTGAGTGGCAAGCATGGGCTGAATGCAAAATGGTATCCGGCTCGTCATAATGGCCGCCTTTTTGCGTCCGACCTGTCCCGACGCCGGCTTCGCGGTCGTTGCGCGTCGCCCCTTGCCGGCCGGATCGCCCTTCGAAGCCTTTTCGATGTCGCCCCCTTCGTCCCGTGGGATGTCCGCAAAAGGAAACTCCAGCACCTTTTCAGGGGAAGTACTCGTAGCGCTCCTGAATTAGCGCCGCCATTGGTTGGCGCACATCGGATAGAAGGCCAAGCCGATATCGCTGTTCGATTTTTCGAACGCCTGATGCCAAGCGATGGTCGTGGAAAACATCCGCAATCCATCGGGAGAAATCTCCCCGGCGCGCGTGGCCGCCAACAGATATGGCTGGTATGCTCGTCAACAAAGAGACAAACTGCTTTAACGATCGAGCGGGAGGACCAACGGGTTTCCAGTCATCGGTAAACACGAATTCTTGTCCTCCCACTAGTTGAACATCGAAATATTTCGTTTTGTGCCGGATATGTGGGGTCAATCGAGGCAAGAGCCTAAACCGCCGAAATTGGCCTTCAGTATCTTCACTCCCAGGTAAGAGAACAGCTTCGCTGGTGGTGAGCGCGCCAATGGTGGTTGTCCATGCGGGTTCGACTCTTTTATTCCCAATCAGTGTCAGAAGCGTTTGCAACTCCTGCGGAAGGGTCAGACGTTTAACAACGACCACTTCAATGCCTTTGAGAAGATCAGGGTGCAGGTCGGACGGGTGATAGGTGACAATCGTGTATGCGCCCAATTCAGGATCCAACAACTGTTTGACGTTGGGCTCACGAAGAAAGTAATGGGCCTCATCAACAACAATCCGATGCGGCAGGCCCGTGGTTCGCCGCAGTGAAACCAGCATCGGCAGCAGCACCTTTAGATAACTTACCTTTTCTTCGTATGGTGCGCGTGATAAATCGAGGACGACGCTCAGATCAAAATGCCGGAGCGCTTGAACCACTTTAGGCATGTCCGGCAACCGGTCATCACCCCCCAAGACCACCACGCCAGGCAGCGATTCCAGCATAGCGTAATCACCTTCGGGATCTATCACGCAGACACAGTAGCCTTGGAGGATCATCTGTTCACACAAAAGCCCGGTGGCCCAAGATTTGCCGGATTGTGAGTCTCCAACGACCAGTATGTTCCGCCCGTGGATGGCAGTTGAGAGCAGACGTCCATCCTCCCCGGTACCCACGATAATTCGATGCCGGCCAATTCGGTCGTGAGGTAACCTTGTCTCTTTCGCCGCATGCCGGATATAGGCGGCTACAGCTGGCGGGCCGTCTCCATGCAGAGTCTCGTCTGCCTCCTTTTGGAGCGCCGCACTGCCCCAGCCGACAGCCACGGCCATCTCGCACTCCGCGAGGAGATCATGGTCGTTCTCAGCATCCCCAATCGCGATTGCGTTGTGGGCCGAGAGACGAAGTGTATTGAGTGCCTCCCGTAGGCCAGTGCCCTTGCTGATTGCCTGCGGAAGAACCATCACTCGGCTGCGGTTGAACAACATGACGAGCGGCAGCTCGAGCTTCCTAATCACTGCCAGAATCTGCGGAGCAGTAGCGGCATCCGCTTCCACGATGCACTGGCCCGTTTTGAATTTGATCCCGCAGCGGCGTAGCTCGTCGAGAAAGGCTTGAGGCGGGAGATGACCAATCAGCCTGGGCTGACCATCAGGGAATGCGAGAACGGCGCCATTCTCGGCTACTACTGCGTCGACAAAATCGAGATTGCCCGCGGCTTGCCTCAAGTCAGAGAGGATGCGGCCAGTGACGAGGACTACCACGATCCCTCGCGCACGCGCCTCTTTGATTGCAGCCTTGACATCAAGGTCCAGGACGCCGTCTTGTGCAATGGTCCCGTCGTAGTCAAGTGCCAACACGCCAAATTTCATAATTGCCTTTGTATGTGTGCCCAGGTTCCAGGCGCCGTGGTCAGCAATTACCAAATGTGACTGGCATGCCTGGTTAGTCGCACGTCAGTCTTCTTGAGCCGCAGCTGCAAGCTCGTCGATGGCCATGAGTCGATTTGAACTGCTGTTATCTGTTCCATTTAAAACGTCCCCTTGGCCGAGCCTAAGTTGCGACCGATAACGTATCTCCATGCTTGATCGCATTCGTTTGAGTTGCCCTACGAAGAAGGCGCTTTTTGGCTGCTTCCACCAGTAAGAGATAGCCCCCCGTCGCGACGGCAACGAAAGCAAAGTATGCCCCAGGCAGAGGCGTGAAACGGAGCACGCCGGCAAGCGGGCTGAACGGCAAATAAAGCCCGAGCGCCACAGCCGCGAGGCAAGTCGCAATCAAGGGATTGCTAGGACGGCTGTGGAACGGATTTTTCGAGGTACGGATGACGAACAGCACCAGCGTTTGGGTTGCCAGTGATTCGATAAACCAACCGGTATGAAACTGCGCTTCGCTGGCGTGGAAGAAATGTAGCAGCACATAGAAAGTCAGAAAGTCGAAGATGGAACTGATAGGCCCGATGAACAGCATGAAATTGCGGATTAGATTTATATCCCAGCGTTGGGGTTTTTGGAGGTAAGTGTCGTCCACATTGTCCGTTGGAATGGTGATTTGTGCCAGGTCATAAAGAAGGTTATTCAGCAGGATTTGCGTGGGCAGCATCGGCAAGAACGGTAGAAAAAGCGAAGCCCCGGCCATGCTAAACATATTTCCAAAGTTCGAACTGGTTCCCATCAGCAGATACTTCATCACATTACCAAAGGCCTTGCGCCCCTCGATGATGCCGTCATGGAGAACCCGCAAGCCTGGCTCAAGGAGAATAACGTCGGCAGCTGCGCGCGCCACGTCAGCTGCACTTGGTACTGAAATGCCAACATCGGCCGCGTGCAGCGATGGCGCATCGTTGATGCCGTCACCCATGAACCCCACAGCGTGGCCGTTGTGTTTGAGAGCCAAGAGAATCCGGCTTTTCTGTACCGGAGAAATACGAGCGAATACGTGCGTCTTCTCGGCGGCTTGCGCCAGCGCCGGGTCCGTCGTCCGGTCCAGATCTTCGCCAGAGATGATTTGGCCGGAATCGATTCCCACCTGCGCACAGACGTGGCCAGTGACGCGGTCGTTGTCACCGGAGATGACCTTAACCTCGACACCGTCCTGCTTTAAAGAAGCCAGAACCTGGGCGGCGTCAGGCAAAGGCGGATCGGCAAAGCTCAAAAAGCCAGCGAGGATCAGGTTGCACTCGTCCGCGACGGAATAGTCCGAGCGCGCAGGAACTTCCACATAGGCCACCGCAAGCGATCGGAATCCTTGAGTGCTCAGCTCATCGCTAGTCTGTCGGATGCGCTTGCCAGCATCCTCGCAGAGGGTTTCCGTCCTGCCTTCGAGTTCGTACCCAGAGAGAAGTGGAAAAATCCCTTCGGGAGCGCCTTTCGTGATGAGAATCCTCCGGGACTCCCGTTCCACCACAACTGAGAGACGCCTCCGCTCGAAATCGAACGGAATCTCATCGCGTTTGGTGTAATCTGCCATTTTAGGTGGAGACTGATGGAGGATGACCTCATCGAGTGGACTGCGGATGCCTGTTTCGAACCTGCTGTTGAGATAGGCGAGTTCCAGCGCGCGGCGAGACGGATTCCCAAAGGGATCGAGAGAGCGATCAAGCGACATGGTTCCCAAGGTAATCGTTCCCGTTTTATCGCTGCAAAGAACATCCAAACTGCCGAGGTTCTGGATGGAGGAGAGATGCTTGACGATGACCTTCTTATGGGCCATAACAACGGCGCCTTTTGAGAGCGTCACCGACGTAATCATGGGCAGGAATTCCGGTGTCAAGCCAACCGCCAGCGCAACGGCGAACATCAGGGATTGAAGCGGATCGCGGTGTCTTTCAATGCTGATGATAACCAGGAAGAGAACAAGGAATAAGACCGTTCGCGCAATGAGGTGGCTGAAATTTCGCAAGCCCCGATCGAAGGCGGTCTCTTCCGGGCGTGCGGCAAGGCGAGCCGCAATATCGCCAAAGGCTGTCCGCGCACCCGTTGCAACAACCTCGGCGGTTGCTGTTCCGCTTACGATGGAAGTGCCGAGGAAGACCATGTTGCGCGCATCCGCTTTGGTCGAGGCGGGTTCTCCAGTTGCTTCCTTTTCTGTGGGGAGGGATTCGCCCGTTAGGGCTGCCTGCTGGACATGGAGATCACGGGCAATCAAGAGGCGCGCGTCAGCGGGAACCAGATCTCCGGCTGAGAGCCGGATTATGTCTCCCGGCACAACGTCACTCCGCTTGATTTCCTTCCAATCCCCGCCGCGTAGGACAGTTGCCGTCGGGGCAACTCGATCGCGCAGTTGTTCGAGGGCGCGTTGAGAGCGGTACGTTTGACTTAAGTTGATAGCCCCGCTCAGCAGAACAATAACGCCGATGATTCCTGCATCTGCCGTGTCGCCCAGGAATGCCGATGCAACGGCAGCAATCACCAGAATCAATACCAGCGGATTCATGAACACATTCAGGAGATCGGAGAGAGCGGAATAGTGCTGCGTTGCTGCAGGCTCATTCTGCCCGAACCGGTCTAGTCGTTCAGCAGCTTCCTGTGCCGTCAAGCCGATAATCGCGACGCGGGTTTCATCAGCGTTGGGAGACATGGCTAGATTTCCCATTTGGGCTTGCGCCCGAAACTCACAAAGATTTTTGCAGTAACCACCCCAAAGATAAAGCCGCCAACATGAGCCATATAAGCGACGCCGCCCGTCTGTACATCTGCAACGGAGCCGACCTGACTGAAGAGTTGAATGAGGAACCAGAGTCCGATCAAGAGCGCCGCGGGAATAAAGGTAATGCGGGTGTACCAACCGAACAGAATCAGCGTGCGTATCTGATCACCAGGGTAGGTGACCAGAAAAGCGCCCATCACACCCGCAATTGCGCCACTGGCGCCCAGATTGGGAACGGTGGAACCAGGCATGCCTGCGATCTGCACAAGCGAAGCCGCCAAACCGCTGAGCAGGTAAAATACCAAGTAACGTAGCCGCCCCATTGCATCTTCGATTTCCGGGCCAAATGCCCACAGAAACACCATGTTCCCAATAATGTGCATCCAGCCGGCGTGCATGAACATCGCCGTCACAAGGGTGGTCAAATGGTGGCCTGCTACAATATCGGCAGGGATCACCGACCACTGGCTCACAAATGCCTCGCCACCCATGAGTTCCAAGATGAAGACAAGCGCGTTCGCGACGATAATTACCTTCGTTACGACGGGGGAACTTCTGGGTCGTCGAGATGCGTCCACTAGCGGGATCATGCCTCCCATGCAGTCTTCCTCCGTTTCGCGGGACAAACACCCGCTTCAGCGAAACATTCCTATGGACCGGCTCCTCGTTCCCAGTGCAGCACGGGGATTCTCCTGGCTCAATCTTTCATTCATCAATAAAAATAGCCCGGCAGCCGTGTGCCCATGCAATCACATCTTGCGCAGGACAAGAGCCAACGCGATCCAGGCCCAACCGCAAAAAACCAGATCAATTCCAACGAAAAGACCGATCGCCCAAAGCCCTGAGACAGGCCATTGCGCCAGGACGAGA
>Ga0335071_10003140_pt1 | contig 17533 bp, 14 predicted proteins | sample Lox_Sample_15_FD_206724 | JGI IMG/M metagenome (GOLD analysis project Ga0335071, IMG submission 206724) | Soil microbial communities from Loxahatchee National Wildlife Refuge, Florida, United States - Lox_Sample_1.5 | ecosystem: Environmental > Terrestrial > Soil > Wetlands | place: USA... | reverse complement strand
CGAGCCTTTCACAGGCATGCATCCGGAGGAAACGGCGGTCATGATACGCGTGGTAGAAAAAATACGGGACAGCGGAGTTACGATCGTGATCGTGGAGCACAACATAAAAGCAGTCATGCGGCTCTGCGATCGTATTGCCGTTCTGAACCAAGGCAGAAAGATCGCGGAGGCTGAGCCACAGGAGATTGCGCACAACCCGGAGGTTATCGAGGCGTATCTCGGCTCTGACGAGGAGGAGCTGTAATTGTTCCTGCAGGCCAGTGATATACGTGTCCGCTACGGCAAGGCGGAAGCGCTGCGCAATATTTCCATGAGGGTAGACAAAGGCGAGATCGTGAGCCTCGTCGGCTCCAACGGCGCAGGCAAGACCACAACACTCAAGGCTATTTCCGGTCTGGTTCCCTACGGCGGGGAAATAGTTTTTCAGGAAAAACGTCTCAACGGCGTGGCGCCTCACGAGATTGTCCGGATGGGTATCGCTCACGTGCCCGAAGGGAGAAGAGTATTCAGCACCATGACCGTGATGGAAAACCTGGAGTTGGGCGCGTATCTGCGCACAGACCAGGCAGCCGTTCTTCAGGACCTCGAGCGGATATACGCGAGTTTCCCGGTACTGCAGAGCAGGGCACGACAGAAGGCAGGTTCCTTGAGCGGCGGGGAGCAGCAGATGCTGGCAATAGCCCGCGCGTTGATGACATCTCCAACCGTTCTCCTCCTGGATGAGCCCTCCCTTGGCCTTTCGCCGAAGCTTGTCCGTGAGGTCGCACGGATCATTTCCGATATCAACAAGCACGGTGTGACCATTGTCCTGATCGAGCAGAACGCCCGCATGGCGCTGCGCCTGTCGCACCGGGCTTACATTCTGGAACTCGGAAAAATTATATTGGAAGGGAATGCGAAAGAACTGATCAATGACGAGAAGGTGAAAAAAGCCTATCTGGGCACCTCACACTGAGGAACAGAGAGGGTACGCAGGAACTGAAGGAGTAACAGAAGTGAGGAGAAGCAAGAGATGACAACCTGGCACGAGTATATTGGCAGCGGCCTGCCGTTCCCCGCGTGGCCCTACCCCGTGCGCTACGGCAACGAAATAAGAGTGACATCGGACGTGCTCGTTCTCGGCGGGGGCATCGCCGGCTGCCACGCCGCTATCAATGCCCGCCGAAAAGGAGTGCACGTTGTTCTGGTCGAAAAAGGTGCAACAAAATGGAGCGGCCACGGCGGCGCGGGAGTGGATCACTGGCTCAATGCCTGCACGAACCCGTGCTCGAGTGTCACGCCTGAGGAGTTTGTGGAATCGGTAAGCAGAGACTGCGATGGCTACGATTGCGGGCCCCCGCTGTACATCAACGCCCAAGAGGCGTACGACACGCTTCTCGACATAGAGCGCATGGGCGTTCGGGTTCGTGACGCACAGGATGAATTTAAAGGCGCAGCATTCAGGGACGATACGACTAAGCTGCTGTTCGCCTATGACTACAAGAACAGGATAGATATTCGCGTTCATGGTCACAACGTGAAACCTTGCCTTTATCGAGAGTTGAAACGGCTCGGTGTAGAGATCCATGATCGCGTGATGATTACCGCACTTCTCACCGAAGGAGGCAGGCAGGGAGCACGCGTGGTCGGCGCCACAGGCGTCAATACGCGGACCGGGGAGTTCCACATCTTCAGCGGGAAGGCCACCGTCGTGGCCATGCAGGCACCGGGACGGTTGTGGACCTTTTCTACGGAAAATCGTTCCATGTGGCATGATCTGAACAACTCGGGAGAGGGATTCGCCATAGCATGGGACGCAGGCGCCGAATTCATCAACCTGGAAAAATCCTGGCCTGCCATGATAACGCCGTACAGCTATATTCCCTATGGTGTGGGCAATGCGAGTAATACATGGTATGGAACTCCAATTGTAGATGCAAACGGAAAAGAGGTGCCCTGGTTCGACAGAGACGGAAACGGGCTACAGTTTTTGGAAGCGCGGTTCCAGCCGTCCCCGGGTCAGAAATTCATCCTCGGCCCGGGCCAGCACGTGCCTCACACATACGAAAACGATCCCAGGATTCTGGCGCCTGACCTGTCGGAGCGCATCCGCAAAGGTGAATTTGTATTGCCTCTCTATGCGGATCTGACGCGCCTTCCGGAAAAAGAGCGCAGGGCTATATTCGGCCTCATGGTGGGCAACGAGGGCAAGACCCGTATCCCCGTATACGATATCTACACAAAGGCCGGCTTTGACCCTGACAAGGATATGCTCCAGGTGCCTGTGTTGCCCATCGATGCCTACGCCAAGAGTTCGGGGGTAAATTATTGGGCAGGAAAGAGCATGCCGCTTTTGCGCACAGGAGCAGGCGGCCTGCTCGTTGACTGGGACCTGCGGACCAATCTCGAAGGATTGTACGGAGCAGGGGGCACGGTCTCCGGCGCAGGGGCGCACTCCACGGCCGCCACGTGCGGAAGATATGCCGGAAGAAAAGCCGCTGCATATGCGATAACAGCAGCGGAACCCGTTATAGATCCGGAACAGACGCACCGGGAGAAGGATCTCATCTATACGCCCCTGCAGCAGAAGAAACGGAGCATTGGATGGAAGGAACTGAACGCAGGAATCTGCAGGATCATGCAGGATTACTGCGGCCAGTACAAGAACCAGGAGACCCTTGCTGCGGGCTTGAGACTGCTCGGGGAACTGAGAGAAGCGGAATACTCCCGGCTCTACGCAGCTACGCCCCACGACCTTGGCCGTGCCCTGGAGTGCCGGACAATGCTGACGGTTGGAGAGATGGTTATCCGCGCGTGCATGGCACGCAAAGCAAGCAACCGATTCCTTAGTTTTACAAGAATTGATTTTCCGGCAATGGATCCGCCCGAATGGCACACGTATCTCCCTATAAGACTGCAGGACGGAGAAGTTCAAATCAGAAAACTGCCGGTCGATTACCACCTGCGACCACCCTATAGCGCGAGCTATGCGGAGAATTACTGGCTTCACTGCGAACCGTAACCGTACTGGGCGGCACACGCGTTCAGCAAAGAAGCCTGAGGAGAGGCACTGCGATGAGTGAAAAAACCTACATGTTGCCCAATCAGCCGACGCCTAACAGGGCTGTTGATTTCAATCCTGACAAATGCAACGGCTGCAACCGCTGCGCAGAGATATGCCGAAACGACGTATTGATGCCCAACCCGGAAAAAGGAAAGCCGCCGATCGTGCTCTATCCCGATGAATGCTGGAACTGCGGCTGCTGCGTGCAGGAGTGTACTCACCCAGGGGCCATCGAAATGCTGCATCCCCTGAACCAGAGCATCGTTGTCATCTGGAAGCGCAAGGAAACAGGGGAAGAGTTCCGGCTGGGCATGAAGAATCCGCCGGAACCGAACGACAAACCGGCTGCCGGTTGACGCTACTTTCTTTTTAAATTTTGGTTCTTTGATATTGTTTGGAATTTCGAAATTAGTGATTGTAATTTGCGGTTTGATCCTCCTTTCCGCCTCGGCCTTATGGTACCTGGTCGCCCCAAATCTGACTTGACATTGACGGAAGGTACTCTATATAAACTTGTGGTGAGATTGCACACAGCAGAGGAGATGAAAGATGAGTGACTGGTTTGAAGCTCTCGAGAGCATGGGACCTGCCGCCATTGCATGGCCCTACCCCGTGCGCTACGGTGTGGAGACCGACGTTGAGTGCGACGTGGCCGTGCTCGGAGGAGGCCCTGCAGGCTGTATGGCCGCAATAAGCGCTGCACGAGCAGGCGCAAACGTGGTCCTCATCGACAAGGGACATCCCAAGCGTTCCGGAGGAGGTGGTGTAGATCACTGGCTTAACACGCCGAACCCGGCTTCCACGATCACGCCAGAGGAGTGCGTGGACTGGGAACTCGAATCATACAATGGTTATTGCAACGGACTTTCCCGCTATATTGCAGCGAGAGAAGGGTACGATACCCTCCTGGAGATCGAGCAGATGGGAGGCAAGATCAGGGACACCGGCGATGAATTCAAGAATGCGCCCTTCAGGGATGAGAAGACGAAGTTCCTCTTCGCGTATGATTACGAAAACAAGTTCGTCTTCAGGGTCTGGGGCACAACCTTCAAACCCGCAATGTACAATCAATGCAGGAAGCTGGGGGTTCAAATCTACACCAAGGTGATGGTTACAAGCCTGCTCACAGTTCCGCATGGCGAAGGGATAAAGGTTGTCGGCGCCACAGCAGTCGATGCTCGCTCAGGCGAATTCTACGTGATAAAGGCACGCGCCACCATAGATTGTATGGCCTTCAGCCAGGCAAGCTGGCTCTTCTCGTCGGAGTTGACGGGATTGCCCTATTTTCATCCCAATGTGGTGAGCGACGGACCTGCAATAGCATGGCGGGCAGGAGCCCGATTTACCATGATGGAGAAATCCGGTGCAACAGCGGAGCCGGGCCACGCCTTCCCCCACTACGGGACGGGCAATCCCAAGAACACATGGTTCCCGTGCAGTATGGTGGACGCAAACGGCAAAGAGATACCATGGGTCGATTACCAGGGAAGAATCCTCAAAGACGTCTCTGAACGGACGCGGCCTGCGCCCGGACAGAAATTTATTGCTGAACGGGCGCAGGCCCCGAAGTACCGCTGTCCGCGCATCATCGATGATCTTGCGGAACGCATCCGCAAGGGTGAATTTACTCTGCCGCTGTATGCTGACCTGCCGTCAATGCCCGAACACGAGCGGAAAGCCATCTGGGGTCTCATGGTCGGGGAAGAAGGACGTTCCCGTGTGCCTGTGTTCGAAAAATACACCCGGGCCGGGTTTGATGCCTCACGGGATCTGCTCCAGAGTTACATGCTGCTCGGTGGCGAACCACATTCAGGACTGCAGCAGGGCATCACCCTTCCCTACCTGCGCACGTACGGGCCTTTGGCCAGTCCCGGTGGCCTGGTGACCGACTGGAACCTGAGAACCAGTCTCGAAGGCCTTTACGCCGCAGGGAGCGCGCTCTATGCAGCTAACTACTATCATCACGCAGCAGCCACCGGCAGGTACGCCGGGAGAAAGGCAGCCGAATACGCATTGAAAACAGGAACGTCAGCGCCCCGTCAAAAGCAGATAGAAGAAGAGAAGGTCCGTGTCTATGCTCCTGTTGCACGAAGGAACGGGATGGACTGGAAAGAACTGCGTGCAGGCCTCTGCAGGGTAATGCAGAATTACTGCAGTGAGCCCAAGAACGAGAAGCTGCTCCAGCTGGGCAAACTGTGGCTCCGGGATATCGAAGAGAATGTCTTTCCTGACGTCAGCGTGCCAAACCCGCACATGCTGATGCGCGTGCTGGAGAGCTTCAATATGCTCTATTGCGACGAATCGATTATTGAAGCCTCTCTTGCTCGCAAGGCAAGCAGCACGTCTCTCGGGTTCATAAGACAGGATTATCCGGATATAGACCCGCCTGAATGGCACAAGTTCATTACTGTCGAAAAGAGAAACGGCAAGGTGGTCAACGGAGAGCTCCCCATGGGATTCTGGGGACCGTTGAGCGACAACTACGTAAAACATAACCCGGCCTATAAAGGCTTCCTCAAAGGATAGCGCAACATGAAAAGCAAAGAGCGAGGTCCCGTGAAGGAGATCGGACAAAAGGCTTACGCAGTTCCGAACAGACCTGGCCCCGGGAGGCCGGTACTGTTCAACCCGGACATCTGCAACGGGTGCAACCGGTGTGTGGATATCTGCCCCATGGAAGTCTTCATACCAAACCCTGAGAAGGGCAAACCGCCCATAATACTCTACCCTGAGGAATGCTGGTACGGCGGCTGCTGCGTTGAGGAATGTCCCCGTCAGGGCGCCATCACATTCAACAGTCCCCTGATGCAACGGGTACGCTGGAGGAGAAAAGATACAGAGGAAGACTTCCATACGTGACTTTTACGCACAGGATTAAGACAACGTTGCAATCGCGGCGCTTCAAGAAAAGGAGGATGATCCCATGAGAACAAGAAAGACGTCGCTACCTGCTCTTGCAACACTTCTGCTGACACTGTGCCTTGTGCTGTCTGTCGCATCCGCTTGGGCCGCCGAGCCTAAATATGGAGGCACCTTGCGCATAGGTGTCAGAGTGGCTCAGGAGAGCGCTATTGATGCGCGTTACCTGCTTACCCTCACGTCCACGCCCAGCCAGGACCTGATCTATGATCGTCTCTACAATTGGGGACCAAAGGGATTCGAGAGCATGGTGCCGGCGCTCGCGACGAGCTATCAGACCAAGGATAACAAGGTGTGGACTATCAAGCTCAGGCAGGGCGTGAAGTTCCACAACGGCAGGGAGATGACCGCGACTGATGTGAAAGCGAATTTCGACTGGCGCATCACAACGCCCAAAGGCTGGAAACCTGTGAAGCACAAGGAGATGATCAAGGGATTGAAGCAGGTCGATGTGGTGGACAAGTATACAGTGAGAATCACACTCGACAGGCCCTTCTCATCCTTGATACGGGTGCTCGCCTGGTCTATGCGAGGTATTATCCCGCCGGAAGAGGTAGAGAAATGGGGAGACAATTTTGCGTTTCACCCTTGTGGCACAGGCCCGTATAAGGTGGTGGAGGTAAAGCCGAATGAGAAGGTAGTGATGGAGAGGTTTGACGGCTATTGGGGACCCAAGCCATACATCGACCGCGTGGAGTGGATCTTCTATCGTTCAGACGAGTCGCGGCTGGTCGCACTGGAAAAAGGGGAAATCGACATGGCCCAGTTATACGACGAGGCCAAGCCGACACTGAAAAATAATCCGAAGCTCACCTTTAAGGAGACCTACGATCCGTCTGTTTTGCACAAGTACTATTTCAACGTGCGTCGCTGGCCTATGAATGATGTCCGTTTCAGAAAAGCTGTCTGGATGGGCGTGGACTGGAAGAACAGTTCCATCAATGCGTGGGCGTTCAAGTCCGGAAATCCGGCAAGGACCTTGCTCGAGTACACGAAATATTTCAACCAGGACGCGCTGAAGCTTGTCCCGCCTTACAACCCTGAGGAGGCCAGGAAACTGATTCAGGCCGTGGAAAAAGATGCAGGGAAGAAGATACCTCCGCTTTTCTGGGTCGATGCAGCCATGGCTCCCAACCAGAATATTTCTGAAATGGCCAAGTCGCAACTCACACAGATCGGCGTTCCGGTCAATCTTCAGATTCTTTCGGTCGCACTCTGGGCTGACAAAGTGGTAAGGGATCCCAAGATGGAATGGGACATCGGCGGCTATGGGATGGCGTTTGCAATCGACCCGTCCATAGGCTACGACATGTTTGAAACCAATTCAGGCACCGCGCCCGACGGCAAGTCACTTGGGGGCTATTCAAATCCTGAGTTTGACCAGTGGGTCAGGAAGTCTGAGGCAGCAAAGACTGAGGAGGAGCGCACAAAGTACTTTCAGGAAGCGGAAAAGGTGCTCCTGAAGGATGCGGCTGCCATACCCTGTTTTCCGATGCGTATGGTTTTCGGCTGGAACAAGAAGGTGCAAGGCGTGCAGTTCACCGATACGCTGGCGATAAACGTAACCAACAGCTGGGCCAACATGTGGATAGAGTAACTGCTCGTCCGCTGCGCTCGGAAGAGGGAAGAGAGAAACGTTAACTTGCAAAGTTCGTGGGTTGACCTTTGTAACGCGTCCGAGCGAAGCGGTCTTCCTAGTCCGCCATGGCGGACGATCGTCCTAGTCGCACGCGTGCGACGGTCGTCAGTCTCAGGTGGAAAATGACTAGATATATCCTCGGTCGAGTCATCCAGATGATTCCGGTGCTGTTCGGGGTGCTTCTCCTCGTCTTCAGCATCACCAACATCATCCCGGGCGATCCGGTGCTGCTCATGCTCGACGTAAAATACACTGAAAAAGAATACAAAGAGATGCAGGAGTACCTCGGTCTCGATAAGCCGCTCTACGTTCAATTCTACAATCACGTCAAAGGGGTGCTGCAGGGCAATCTCGGAAAATCGATTCGCACGCGCGAACCGGTCACAAAGAAGATACTGGAGAGGTTTCCGGCAACTTTTGTCCTTGCCGTGGCCGCCATGGTGATCGTTGCGGTCGTCTCTATCCCCATCGGGGTAATAGCAGCGCTCAAGCAGAACAGTAAGATCGATTATCTCTGCATGGTGGGCGCGGAGATAGGGATCTCAATGCCCATTTTCTGGCTGGGAATCATGGTCATCCTTCTATTCAGCCTCTATCTGGGCTGGCTGCCGGCAGGGGGACGCGGAGAGCCGCCCGACCTCATCCACCTCATCATGCCGGCATTCTGCCTGGCGACACCCTACATGGCGATGACCGCAAGGCTGACACGTTCCTGCATGCTGGAGGTGCTGCGGGAGAATTACATAGTGGCGGCCCGCTCGCGCGGCTTCCCGGAATGGCAGATTGTTCTGCGCCACGCGCTCAGGAATGCGATGATCCCGGTGGTCACCAACCTCGGGCTTCAGCTTTCCAGGCTTCTGGGTGGTGCATTGGTGATTGAGGTGGTCTTCCGCTGGCCCGGCATGGGGGCGCTCGCCTACGATGCCATTATGGAGCGGGACTATCCCGTGGTCATGGGTGTGGTGCTGATCGTCGCAGTTATCTTCATCATAGTCAATCTGCTCGTGGACCTCTCGTATACGTTCTTTGATCCACGCATACGGTACGACACAAGAAAAGGGTGAGCGCGGGAAGAACCGAATGATTGAACTCTATAGACGGTTCAGAAAACATCGGATGGCCCTGGTGGGGGTGATCGTGTTGGCCGTCCTGGTATTTGTGGGGATCTTCGCGCCCTTCCTTGCTCCGAAAGATCCTTACCAGATGGAATTTGGAAGCTCTCTGGCCCCGCTCTCCCTTGCCCATCCCATGGGCACCGACCACCTGGGGCGCGATCTTTTCAGCAGGGTAATCTACGGAACGCGTGTCTCCCTTCTTGTGGGGCTGGGCTCCGTGCTTATTGCCGCGCTCGTGGGAGGCCTGGCCGGTCTTTTTGCCGGATATTTCGGGCGTTTCGTGGACATTATCATCATGCGTATTCTTGACGTGGTCTGGGCCTTTCCTCCCGCGCTTCTGGCTCTGGCCCTGGTCGCGGTGTGGGGCCCCAGCCTCACCACGGTGATTTTCTCCATAGGGGTCGTGTCGGTACCACAATATGCGAGGATCGTGAGGGCATCCGTTCTTTCCGTGAAGGAGAAGGAGTACATCCTGGCAGCAAAGGCATCGGGTATCGGTCCCACGAGCATTATCTTTACGCACGTGCTGCCCAACGTCCTGGCGCCGTTGATCGTCGTTGCAACTCTCGGCATTGCCACGTCGATAATGATTGAGGCGATCCTGAGCTTCCTGGGATTAGGGATGCAGCCTCCTGCTTCATCGTGGGGATTGATGATCAGCGAAGGGCAGAAGTACCTGCGCACGTATCCCTACTACTCTCTGTTCCCCGGCCTCATGATCATGATTACGGTCTTTGCATTTAATGCATTTGGTGACGGCCTGCGTGACGCGTGGGACCCGAAGCTAAAGACATAGAAGGGCGTTTAAGGTGTAACGTTTAAAGTGTAAAGGAAAGGAAAGCCGCCCGGTGACAAGGAACGAGATCCTCGAGATTATTGATCTGAAGACGTACTTTTTCACCGACCAAGGCGTCGTAAGAGCGGTCGATGGCGTTAACCTGACCATAGGCACGGGCGAGAGCGTCGGGCTTGTGGGCGAATCAGGCTCAGGCAAGAGCATGACCGCCTTCTCCGTCCTGAGACTCGTCCCCGACCCGCCGGGTAAAATAATCTCGGGCCGGATACTGCTCAAGGGCGAAGACCTGCTGCAGCTCACCGAAAAAGAGATGCGCTCAATCCGCGGTAAAAAAATTGCCATGATCTTCCAGGAGCCGTCCACCTCGATGAACCCTTCCTTCACGATCGGCAGCCAGATCGAAGAAGCCATACGATTCCACCAGGGAGGAAAACAGAGCACCGTAAGGGATAAAGCGCTCAATCTTCTTCAGTCTGTCAAGATTCCTGATCCGGCGCGAATACTCACGCAGTACCCGCACGAGCTCTCCGGCGGCATGCTGCAGCGCGTGATGATAGCGATCGGCCTTTCCTGTGAGCCTGATCTTCTCATCTGCGATGAGCCCACCACAGCACTGGACGTTTCCACACAGGCCCAGATTATAACCCTTCTGAACGAGCTGAGAAGCCAGCGGAAGACTTCCTTCCTTTTCATCACGCACGATCTTGGTGTGCTCTCCTGGATTTGCACCTTTGCGGCGGTCATGTATGCCGGCAAGATAGTGGAATACGCGGACATCAGAAGCCTGATCCTGAAACCCCGCCATCCTTATACCCGCGCTCTTATCGGCGCAAGTCCACGTCTCGACTGCGATCGGGAAGCTCTCAATTCTATTCCCGGCGCAGTGCCTGATCTCGTTAACCCGCCGCAGGGCTGCAGGTTTCACCCGAGGTGCAGCAGCGCCACAAGCATCTGCAGCAACGAGATTCCAACATTACAGGAAGAGGAGAGAGGTCATTGGGTCGCTTGTTTCGCACGTAGCAACGGGAAGGAGGCCGAGAACGCATGAATCAGACCTATCCATTGCTTTCCGTGCTCGACCTCAAGAAATATTTCTACATAAAGAAAGGTTTCAGTGAGGTCAAGGTTCTCAAAGCAGTCGATGGTGTCAGTTTCCAGCTGAATCCAGGTGAGGTTCTCGGTTTTGTGGGAGAAAGCGGGTGCGGCAAAACTACGCTGGGAAGAACGGTCCTCAGGCTTTACGAACCCACGTCGGGTATCATCTTTTTCGACGGGAAAGACCTGTGTCATCTTGCCACCTCGCCATTACGCAGGATGCGCGGACGCATGCAGATCATTTTTCAGGACCCCTATTCATCTCTCAACCCCCGGCTCACGATAGGTGCGATGTTGCAGCAAATCCTTCGTTCCCACGGGATACGGGATGCCCGTATGAGGGAAGAGCGCTGTATCGATGCCATGGAAAAAGTCGGCCTAGAGCCCACTTTCCAGAAGCGATTTCCGCACGAGTTCTCGGGCGGGCAGAGACAGCGGATTGCCATAGCGCGGGCACTTATACTTTACCCGAGCCTGATCGTGGCAGACGAGCCTTCCAGCGCCCTGGACATGTCGATCCAGGCACAGATACTCAATCTGATGAAATCGCTCCAGCAGCAAATGAACATTGCCTACCTTTTCATCACACACAATCTCTCGGCCGCGCGCTTCCTCTGTGACCGGATAGCCGTGATGTATCTGGGGACAGTCGTGGAGCTGGCCCATCGGGCGCAACTCTTCGATCACCCCTGTCATCCTTATACCAAAGCTCTTCTTCCTCTCTGCCCTGTACCAGACCCGGACAGTCGTGTTGAACAGGTGCCGCTCAGGGGCGAGGTCCCCTCGCCCGTTGACCCGCCGGAAGGCTGCCGCTTCCATCCCCGCTGCCCTGAAGCGAAAGAGGCCTGCAGCAAACGTCGACCCGAGTTTGTGGAGGTCGAGCCTGGACACCAGGTGGCGTGCCATTTATTTGCGAAGGAAGGTTGCGAGTTCCGAGTTAGGGGTTAAGACGCATTACAACGAAACGGGAAGTCAGCCAGAATCTACAGTTTGGTACATTTTGATACTTGGATTCGTTTAGGGTTTAGATGTTCGATATGCGAATTTGAATCAAACGCTCCACCCAGTACAGGTATGTACTTCAAGGCGGATCGGTATTAAGATTTGAACGAAAGGAATATAGCAGCCATGGACACACTGAGATTCCAAGACCTGCCGCTTTCAAAGGAACTGCAGAAAGCTATCGACCATATGGAGTTTGAAGAGGCCACACCGATCCAGGCCCGGGCGATTCCGCCTATCCTCGAAGGCAAGGATATTGTAGGGCAGGCACAAACAGGGACCGGTAAAACCATAGCATTCGGCATTCCCATTATCGAGAGGATCCGCCCGAGAAACAAGCATGTGCAGGCAATAGTCCTCTGCCCGACAAGAGAACTCGCAGTGCAGGTTTCCGAAGAATTGAAGCGGATCTCCCGATACAAAAGAGATATACAGATACTCCCGGTGTACGGAGGCCAGCCCATAGAGCGGCAGATACGCGCGCTGAAGGGAGGTGTCCACGTCGTCATCGGCACGCCGGGCCGCACCATCGACCACATCAACCGCGGCACGCTGAAGCTCGACAACGTCGCGATCCTTGTGCTGGACGAGGCCGACGAGATGCTCAACATGGGATTCATAGAAGATGTTGAAACAATCCTCGAGACTATTCCCTCTGAACGACAGACCCTCCTCTTTTCTGCCACCATGCCCAAACCGATCCTCGATCTCACGAACAGGTACATGAGAAGACCGCAGCTCATCAAGGTTGTGCACAAGGAACTGACCGTTCCAGCCGTGCAGCAGTTTTATTTCGACCTGAGGGAAGGCATGAAACCGGACGTGCTGAGCCGTCTCATCGATATGTACAATCTCAAGCTCTCCCTTGTCTTCTGTAACACCAAGAAAAAGGTGGACGATGTTGTTATGGAACTGCAGGCCCGCGGCTACCAGACCGAAGGTTTGCACGGCGACATGACACAGTCTCAGCGCGATCGCGTCATGGAAAAATTCAGGAGAGCGCGGATTGAGATTCTTGTAGCGACAGATGTGGCAGCGCGGGGTATCGACGTTGAAGGAATCGAGGCCGTCTTCAACTACGATCTGCCCAGGGACGAAGAATACTACGTTCACAGAATCGGCCGCACCGCCCGCGCGGGCAGAGCAGGCTACGCCTTCACCTTCGTGGTAGGGAGAGAGGTCCACGGACTGCGGGAGATACAGCGGTTTGCCAACGTGAAGATTGCCCGTCACCCCATCCCCACGCTCGCCGAAGTCGAGGAAACAAGGGCGGTCACGCTCCTTGAGAGCATAAAAGAGCGTATCGAGGAAGGAGAGCTGGAAAGATACTCCAGCCTCATCGAGAGACTGATAACAGAAGATTACTCTGCCCTGGACATAGCTGCGGCGCTGCTCAAGATGCTGTTGGTCACAGAAGGGAAGGAACAGTCGGGCGCGTACGGGGAAATTGCTGAACCCCAATCTTCAGGCGGCACGCTAAGGCTGCATCTTAACGTGGGCCGCCATCACAAGGTCGCCCCGAAAGATATTGTCGGTGCAATCAGCGGCGAGACAGGCCTGCCCGGCAAGTTAATAGGCAAGATCGATATACATGAGCGCCATACTTTTGTGGAGGTGCCGAAGGAGTACGCGCATGAAGTGCTTTCGATGATGAAGAATCGCTACATCAAAGGCAACAAGATTACCATAGAACAGGCAGACAGGAAGTAAACCGAGAGACGTCCGCTGCGCTCGGACGACCGTCACGTAGAACGTGACTTGGACGACCGCTACGCCAGAAAGATGAGCGCTTGCCTGCGCGGCTTTACCGGCTCAGTAAAATACGCTATACTAGTCTGCTCTTCAAGACATCGCTTGAAACTCAACTGACAAGAAAAGGGGCCATGGTTAGCGTGTACCGATTTGCATTTAAGATGAAGACCGAGGAAACAGAAAAGAGAAATGCTAAATCCTAATTTCCAAATTCTAAACAATCTCGAATGACCAAAATTCAAAATGAGCCTGGCATCAATTATCCCCCACTGTTTTGAACATTTGGGATTAGAGTGTTTAGGATTTAGATATTAAATATTCGGATTTGAAGCTCAGGTCGAACGGCAACGAAGGTATACGCTTAAAGGTAAATCGGTATAGATGAAGCAGATAAGAAACTTCAGCATCATAGCCCACATTGACCACGGCAAGTCCACGCTTGCCGACCGTCTCATCCAGTACGCGCACCTGGTGGATGACCGTCAGTTCCGCGATCAGATACTGGACAACATGGATATCGAGCGCGAACGCGGCATTACCATAAAGAGTCAAACCGTGGCCCTGCCCTATACAGGTAAGAATGGCGAAGAATACGAACTGAACCTTATAGACACACCGGGCCATGTCGACTTCTCTTACGAAGTCTCCCGCGCTCTCGCCTCATGCGAGGGTGTGCTGCTCCTCGTGGATGCGTCCCAGGGAGTGGAGGCGCAGACGCTCGCCAACCTGTACGCAGCAATGGAGCACGACCTCGTGGTGATTCCGGTCATCAACAAGATCGATCTTCCCTCCGCCGACATCGAAGGGGTCAAAAACGAAATAGACCGTGAACTGGGCCTCGATGCGGAGCTCTCTATTCTCGCTTCGGCAAAAGAAGGAGTAGGCATCGAGGAGATCCTCCAGGCAATCGTGGAGCGCATACCTCCTCCCAGAGGGGATTCGGAGAAACCGCTCTCCGCCCTCATTTTCGACGCGCAGTACGATCAGTTTCGGGGCACGATCGTGAGCTGCAGGATCTTCGACGGATCAGTGCGGCCGGGGGACGTGATCAAGCTCATGTCCACGGGCGGCACGTACAAAGTAGAGGAGGTCGGGTTCTTCCGTCTCTCACGTGAGCCGCGCGAGGCACTCACCGCTGGCATGGTCGGCTACATCATCGCCGGCATAAAGACAGTGACCGACACGCGCATCGGCGACACGATAACATTGGACCGCGACCCCGTAGCGCAGCCTCTGCCCGGATTCAAAGACGTAAAGCCGGTCGTCTTCTCATCAATCTACCCGATCGCCGCAGACGACTACCAGTCACTCGCCGAGGCGCTGGAAAAATACAAACTGAATGATGCGGCATTGGTCTACACCAAAGATTCTTCCGCAGCGTTAGGGCAGGGATTTCGATGCGGCTTTCTCGGCCTGCTCCATCTTGAGATCGTGCAGGAGCGCCTTGAACGGGAGTTCGATCAGTCGATCATCCTGACGGCTCCCAGCGTACAGTACCGCTTTACCCTCAGGGAGGGCGAAGTAGTGATGGTCGACAACCCGCAGTACTATCCTGACCCGATCGATATCCAGAAATCGGAGGAACCCTACATCCGCGCGTCTATTTTTATTCCCGAGCGTTACGTGGGGGCCGTCATGAAACTCTGCATGGACCGGCGCGGCGTCAATTCACGCATGAGCTACCCGGCGCCGGGGCGCGTCGAGATTAACTTTGATATGCCCCTCGCCGAGGTTGTCTTCGATTTTTACGATCGCCTCAAGAGCGTCACCCAGGGATATGGCTCCTTCGATTACGAGATCATAGATTACCGGGAGGCTGATCTGGTCAAGCTCGACATTCTCGTGAACGGCGAGCGCGTAGATGCGCTTTCGATCATGGTACACCGCGACCGCGCCAGAGAGCGCGCGGTGAGAGTGTGCGACCGTTTGGAGAACGAGATACCACGGCAGCAGTTCAAGATCGCCATCCAGGGCGCGATCGGGGGCAAGATCATTGCCCGATCTACCATTTCAGCTTACAGAAAAGATGTAACCGCCAAATGCTACGGCGGAGACATCACCCGCAAACGCAAACTGCTGGAGAAGCAGAAGAAAGGCAAGAAGCGCATGAGGCTTGTCGGCGCTGTAGAGATACCGCAAAGCGCCTTCATGGCCGCGCTGAAAGTAGATGACGAATGAAGCAAATTCTAATATCTAAATTCCAATATCTAAACAATATCAAATCACCAAATTTCCAAATTAGGAAGACTACGATCGCCGTGTCTCATTTTCCATATTCAATATTGGAATATTGTTTAGAATTTAGATATTAAGATTTGAGATTTTCCCGCGAGGATCAATGAATAATTCAACAGACCTCCCCGGGTTGTACATCCACGTTCCCTTTTGCCGGGCAAAGTGCCCTTACTGCGACTTTTACTCGACCCCTGCCCTCTCCCTCGTCGATTCCTGGCTCGGCAACTTGAAGAAGGAAGCCCTCCTATACCGGGAGCACTTTTCCGTATTCGATTCACTGTACTTCGGAGGGGGAACCCCTACACTTCTCCCTGATGGTACCTTCGGAGAACTCGGCTCATTTCTGCGCGATCATTTCACCTTCGCGAACGATATCGAGATCACGGTCGAAGCCAACCCTGAAGACTTGACCGCTGAGAAGCTCGCAGCGCTCCGGGCGTGCGGCGTGAACAGATTGAGCATCGGCGCCCAGTCATTCAACGATGCCGAACTCAGCACTTTGAAGAGGCGACACTCGGCGTACGATGCTGAAGCGGCCGTGGAGCTTGCGCGCTCCAAAGGCTTTGAGAACATCGGCATAGACCTCATCTGCCTCATCCCCGGCCAGACGGAAGAGAGCTGGATCGAAACGCTGCAGCGCGCGCTTAAGCTCGGTCCGGCTCACCTGTCGTGCTACCAGATGACATTCGAAGAAGGCACGCCTTTTGGCAGGCTGAAACAGAAAGGAAGCGTCATTCCTGCTGACGAAGAGACAGAGAGAAGATTCTTTCTGCTCACGTCCCGTTTGCTGGAAGAGCATGGTTTCATCCATTACGAGATCTCCAACTTCGCACGCGAGAAATCGCGCTCGCGCCACAACAGCAAGTACTGGCGACACGTTCCCTATCTCGGGCTCGGCCCTTCAGCCCACTCCTTTGACGGTAGACGCCGCTGGTGGAATACCCGTTCGGTTAAAGAGTATTGCCGCGCTCTTGAAAAATCAGTGAAGCCTGTCGAAGGATCAGAGGTTCTCACAGAGGAGCAGTTCCATCTTGAAAGAGTCTACCTGGGGATGAGAACGAGGGATGGCCTCCTCCTTGCGGAGACCTGTGATGCCTCACGCCCGGAATCTGCCCTCTCTCCCCTTTTGCAATCCGGTCTGATCAGGCTGGAGAATGGCCGCGTCATGCCAACCCTCGACGGGTTCCTCGTTGCCGACCGGCTGCCCCTGCTCTTCCCCAATTAGTTGTTCGGAGTAAATGTAACCACACGTTCCTTCGGGTCAATGGTCACGTTGAAGTTGATCAGAAAGTCACGACCCAGAAGACCGTCTGCATTCTTAAGCCCCGCATCGTGGGCAATAACCAGAAGAGGTCCTGCCGCTGCCTCGCCCACCTCCAGCGAGGAAACCCAGAAAGCGCTTGCGTATTGAGTCCCGGTCACGCCTTTCAGGACTCCGCGGTACGCCGCCTCGGCAGAAACACCAAGTCGCGCAAGGACTGACGGGGAGATAAGCGTATGATCAGCGCCTGTATCAAGGATCAGGGTGATGGGCCCTGCGCCGTTGATTTTAACGCTCACCAGGACGGGCGAACCCGGCACGAAGGGTATAGTTGTTGAACCCTTCTTTGCGGGCGGGGCGGGCAAATCCGGCGGCGCGGGAGGAGCCGTTGACAGAGAAAGCAGCTGCGCCATAGGTCGGTAGCGTTCCGGGATGGAGTCGAGGCTTGTGGTGTAATACTGGACCCCCTTCTCGTCAGTCCAGTAGTACACGTCAGCGAAAGCCGTCCCTGTGAGGACAGTAACCACAAGTAACGCTGCCAGCCAATGTCGCATGTTCAATTCTATATTCTTCAACTGCCGGAATCAAGCAGGGGTCAACCCACCTAGAACTCTTTCTCAGCCTGTTAGTCGTCCGTGCTATTGCTTTTTGCGGCGAGCACCGATACTCTTTAGGG
>Ga0335071_10003139_pt1 | contig 17543 bp, 16 predicted proteins | sample Lox_Sample_15_FD_206724 | JGI IMG/M metagenome (GOLD analysis project Ga0335071, IMG submission 206724) | Soil microbial communities from Loxahatchee National Wildlife Refuge, Florida, United States - Lox_Sample_1.5 | ecosystem: Environmental > Terrestrial > Soil > Wetlands | place: USA... | reverse complement strand
GACACGTTCAGCCGTCGCAACCAGGGGATGAGCACCGAGGACGCGGTCCGGACGGTCGAGGTGGTGGCGCCCCTGGCAGCCGGGGCCGGCCTGGCCGCCTCGGCCACGCTGTCGACCAGCTTCGGCTGCCCCTTCGAGGGCGAGGTCCCCGTCGGGCGGGTCGTCGACCTCGCCGGGCGTCTCGCCGCCACGGGCGTCGTCGAGCTCGCCCTGGCGGACACCATCGGCGTCGGCGTACCGGCGGACGTGGTCGAGCGGGTCGGGGCGGTCCGCGCCGCCGTCGGCGACGTACGGTTGCGAGCCCACTTCCACAACACGCGAAACACCGGGTACGCCAACGCGCTGGCCGCCTTCGAGGCCGGGATCCACGTCCTGGACGCCAGTCTCGGCGGGATCGGCGGATGCCCGTTCGCGCCACGGGCGACCGGGAACATCGCCACCGAGGACCTCGTCTATGCCCTCGAGCGGTCCGGGGTCGACACGGGGTGCGATCTGGACGCGCTCATCGAGGCGAGCGAGTGGCTCGGGTCCCGCCTCGGTCGGCCGACCCCGAGCCTGGTCGCCAAGGCGGGGGGATTCCCGGGTTCGACGCGCGCCGGTTGAGCGCTGCCTCTAACCTGGGGCTCCCCGGCCGGAGCCGGGCCGGCGGGAGGAGAGGGCGACGGACACCAGGGCCGACACGACGCCGCTGCGACTCGTCGACGACGGCATGACCCCCGCCGGCGGGCACGTGCTGAGCGTGAACGACGAGGGGTCCTTCACCGTCGCGCGATGCACCTGCGGCTGGCGCTCCTTCGCCCGGCGCTCGCGCGGCGTGGCCCGCCGTGAGGCCGAGGACCACCGGCTGCTGTACGCCGCCCCCGAGTAGTCACCACCCCCGCTGGCGGCACTCAGGTCCACGCGTGCCGCGGGCAGGTCCAGGTCAGCTGTGCCGAAGGCAGGTCGTCGCCCACGGCCGCGCCTCGAGACGGCCCTCGGGGATCGTCTCGAGGCAGACGTCGCAGCGCCCGTACGTGCCCTGGTCGAGCTTCGCCTGAGCCCGCCGCACCTCCCGGAGCATCGCCTCGAGCCGTTCGTACGCGGCGACCTGGGCCAGCCGCTCCACCGCGATCGACGTCCCGTCCCCGACCCGCTTGCCGAAGGAGATGCCGCCAGCGGAGTCCTCGGGGCGGCTCAGCGCCTCGAGCTCGCCGAGCAGGTCGCCCGCCTTCGCGTCCAGCGCTGCGCGCGCGCTGTCGGGGTCCACCCGCCGAGCCTAGGACGGGTGGACCCCGTGCGTACGTAGCAGCCGTGGCGTCAGGTGAGCAGACCCTTGGCGCGGGCCCAGTCCTTCGCCGCACCCCAGAACGCGGTGTCCGCCTGGTCGGGTTGCGGCGCCGGTGTCGGCGTCGGCGCGGGTGCGGTGACCGGGACCGGGACCGTGCAGTCCCCCTTCTCGGTGAGCAGGCGGGAGAAGGTGTCCCAGGACAGGAACGCTCGCCCGTGCACCCCGAAGGAGGTGCCCCAGGAGTTGGTCAGCCAGACCCGCTTCTGCTCGACGTCGAGCTGATCGAGGACGATCTCGTGGCCGCCGCGGACCTTGCCGCTGATCGTGAGCTCGCCCTCGGCGCTGGGTGAGTCGAAGCCCTCGTACCAGTTGATGCCGATGATGACCGGCCGGACGGCGAGCGCGGCCAGCGCCGAGTCGAGGTCGAAGGTGTGCTGGTAGCCGCTGATCCAGCCTTGCTTCGCCGCCGCCTTCGCGACGCCGATCCCGGAGGACCCGGTGTCGGTCGGCGGATAGGTCCCGGGGTAGCTGTCCAGCTTGGTGGCGTCGGAGTACAGCTCGACCGCGACCTTCTCGTCGAGGGTGCCGTCGGAGACCGAGAGCGTTCCGCTCGGAAGGGTCTCGAAGAACGGCGAGGTCCCCAACAACCCGGTCATTGCGTTTCCCGTGCACGAGCCAAGGGTCCCCTGGTCGAGCACTGGCACGTGGCGGGCATGGTGGACCGACGCCAAGGTGATACCGGTGATGTCGAAGGCGTACCGGCGGGACCGCTCGTCGTGCTCGACGAGGCGACCCAGCCCCCGTACGTCGTAGGTGTCGTCCTGCAAGGTGACGGTGTATTCGGCCATTCGGCCTCCCCGGTTCGCGCCGCCCGAAGCGGCGGTGTGGTCGGGCACGGACGGCGGCCGCGAAGCCGCCGGCACCCGTGGGTCCAGGCTCCCCCACGGGACCGACGCCCGTCCAGGGCCGGTACGGACGACTGCCCCTCGGGGCGAGGCGGTGCGGTCCGCGACTCCCTCCTCCGCGGGTGGCTACAAGCCGCGGCGGACGACACCCAGCGAGACGCGCAGCGCTCGGGCGACCTCCTCGTCCGGGAGGATCCGCAACGGACCCTCCACGAGCAGCGCGGAGAGTCCGTGCACCATCGACCAGGCGGCGTACTCCGCCCCGTCGCGCCGATCGGCATCGAGAGCACCGACGGCGACCAGGTCGTCGAGACAGGCTCCCAGCAGGCCGTACGGCGAGAGCCCGCTGCGGCCGACCCCCTCCTCGCCCACCGCCTCGGGGTCGGCTCCGACCGAGAAGGCGGTCCGGAACCAGCCGGGCTCGCGACGCGCGAACTCGACGTACGCCGTGCCGATCGCGTCCAGACGATCCCACGCTCGCCGGACCCGAACCCTGGTGGTGACCCTGGCCATCCGGTCCTCCATGAGCAGGGCGAGCTCACGCATGGCGCGCGTGCACACGGCGGCGAGGAGGTCGTCGAGGTCGGTGAAGTGACGGTAGGCCGCGTTGTGCGACACGCCCGCCGCCCGGCTGACCGCCCGGAGCTGGACCGCCTCGGGGCCGCCCGCCCGGGCGAGCTCGACTCCGGCGTCGATGAGACTCTCGCGCAGCTGACCGTGGTGATACGTGCGCGTCGTCATGTTGACAGTGTCCACAACCTCTGCCAGGCTCGTCAATGTTGTCAGTGTCAACATAGGAGCATCCATGACGACGATGACCACCGCTCGGCGCTACGCGGTCCTGGCGACCGTCTGCCTCGCCGTCTTCGCGATCAACCTCGACACGACGATCGTCAACGTCGCGCTGCCCGATCTCGCCCGCGAGCTCGGCGCCACCACGCGGCAGCTGCAGTGGATCGTGGACGGCTACAACCTCGCCTTCGCCGCCCTCGTGCTGACCGCCGGCGCGCTCGGTGATCGGTTCGGCCGCCGGCCCGCGCTGCTGCTCGGCCTGGCCGGGTTCGCGCTGTGCAGCGGGGTCGGAGCGGCCGTCACCTCGCCGGAGGCACTCGTGCTGGCGCGGTTCGCGATGGGCGCCTGCGCGGCGCTGATCTTCCCGACCACGCTGTCGATCCTCACCAACACCTTTCCCGAACGTTCCGAGCGGGCGAAGGCGATCGGGGTCTGGGGCGCGGTGACCGGTCTCGGCGTGGCGGTGGGCCCGGTGGCCGGGGGGCTACTGCTCTCGAACTTCGGCTGGCCCTCGGTGTTCGTCGCGCTCATCCCGGTGGCGCTCGTGGCCTTCGTGGCGACATACCTGCTGGTCCCGGAGTCGAGTGACCCGGCGCAGGCGCGCATCGACTTGCCCGGCCTGCTCCTGTCCTCCGCGGCGATCGGCCTGCTCGTCTACACGATCATCGAGGCGCCCGGTCGTGGCTGGGGCAGTCTCGCGTCGGTCCTGGGCTACGTCGGGACCGCGGCATTCGTCGCGGCGTTCGTGGCCGTCGAGCGCCGTCGAGCGCACCCGATGATCGACCTCAGCCTCTTCCGTACCCCCGCGTTCTCGGCCGCGAGCGGCGCCGTGACCGTGGCGTTCTTCGCCCTGTTCGGGTTCATCTTCCTGATCACGCAATACATGCAGTTCATCCGCGGCTGGGGCGCCCTGTCCACCGGCGTGCGCATCCTCCCGGTAGCCGTGACGATCGCGGTCGGCTCCACCGTCGGCGTCGCCCTGGCCCAGCGGGTCGGGACGCGGGCGGTCGTCGTGAGCGGGCTGCTGACCTTCGGGACGGCGTTCGCGTGGATCGGCGTCTCGCCGGCCTTCATGTCCTACGACCGGATCGTGGGCCAGATGGTCCTCATGGGGCTGGGCCTCGGGCTGACCACCGCGCCGGCCACGGAGTCGATCCTTTCCGTGCTGCCGCCGGCGAAGGCCGGCGTCGGGTCGGCGGTCAACGACGCCACCCGTGAGGCCGGCGGGACGCTCGGGGTCGCGGTCATCGGCAGCGTGTTCACCTCGCTGTACGCCTCCCGCCTGGGGTCGACCGCGTTCGCCCAGCTCTCCGAACCGCTCGCCCGCGCCTCCCGCGAGTCCGTCGCCGTCGCGCTGCGGACGGTGTCGCAGGCTGACGCCGGGGTGCGGGTGGCCCTGCTCGACGGGGTGCGCGAGGCGTTCATGACCGGCCTGCACGTCGCCTGCTTCGTGGCCGCCGGCGTCTGCCTGCTCGGCGCCCTCGGCGCCCTCCTCCTGCCCGGCCGCGACGCCGCCCGGGCGCTCGCCACCGCCCGTGTCGAGCCGTCGCTCGGGCTGACCCCGGCCCTCGACCCCGCCTGACCCCCTCCTCAGACCCGGCCCCCCCGCAGCCCCCCTCCGTTGCAGCGCCCCCTTCGATGCAGCGCCCCCTTCGATGCAGCGCCCCCTTCGATGCAGCGCCCCCTTCGATGCAGCGCCCCCTTCGATGCAGCGCCCCCTTCGATGCGATGAACGCGGCGTCGTTGCACACCTGGTGGCATAACGCCGCGTTCATTGCAACGCAGGCTGGGTAGGTCGGACCCGTTCGGGGTCCGCATGGGTCAGGCTGGGGGCATGACGGGTCGCGGTGCCAGGAGCGGAGGTTGTCGCGGGAACCTGCCCGGCGCCGCGGGCGGGCGCGGCGTCGGGAAGGGCAGTTCGCCGCGGAAGCAGGGACGGCGGGTGAACGGCGTCGGGAATGGTCGTCGTCGCGGGCTCGGGGGCCGCGGATGAGCGGCAGCGGTTCCGCCGGTGGGTCCACCACGGCCGGCCGGGTCCTGGACGTCCTCGCCGGGGCGGGCGTACGGACGGTGTACGGGCTGCCGGGGGTGCACAACCTGGCGTTCTGGGACGCTCTCGGTGAGCACCGTCCGCGGATCCTCGGCGTCCGCCACGAGCAGACGACGGTGTACGCCGCCGACGGCGCGGCGCGCGCCACGGGAGGCCTCGGCGTCGCCCTCACCACGACCGGACCTGGGGCAGCCAACACGCTCGCGGCGTTCGGCGAGGCGGCGGCGTCCCGCTCAGCCGTCGTCCTCGTCGCGAGCGACGTACCGGCCTCGCTTCGCCGTCCCGGCCGGCCACGAGGGTTGCTCCACGAGAGCCCCGACCAGGGGGCGTTCTTCGCCCCACTGGCCAAGGCCGTGCTGCAGCCGTGGACGCCGGAGCAGGCCGTCGCCGCGGCGGCGGACGCCGTGACGGCGGCCCTGAGCGCCCCACGCGGACCGGTGTACCTCGGGATCCCGGCTGACGTCGCCTGGGCGGAGGCGCCCGCGGCCAAGCTGCGCCGGATGCCGCAGCCGAGACCACCGGACCTGACGGCCGTGGAGATGGCGGTCGCGCTGCTGCGCCGCACCGACCGGGTGCTGATCTGGGCGGGCGGGGGCGCCGTCGCGGCCGACGCCGGGGAAGCCGTCACCGACCTCGCCTGGCGGCTGGGCGCCCCGGTCGTGACGACGTACGCCGCCCGGGGGCTGCTCGGCGTGGGACACCCGCTGCTCATCGACGCCCCACCCCACGAGCCCGAGGTCGAGGCGCTCATCGGCGCGGCGGACCTGCTGCTCGTGGTGGGCAGCGCCCTCGACGCGATGACCACGCGGAACCAGACGATGCCGCGGCCGCCGCTCCTGGTCCGCGTCGACGCCGACGAGCGGACCGCACGCGAGGGGTGGCCCGCGGACGTGGTCGTCGTCGGTGACGCCGCGCTGACGTGCACCGCGCTGGCGCTTCGGATCCCCGAGCGGGCGCCGTGGGCAGACGAGGTGTATCGGGTCCGCGACGCCGTACGCCGAGGTGTCGCCGCGGACCCGCGCACCGCGGAGGCGGCGGCGTTCCTCGAGGCGCTCGAGGCCGCCTGGCCGGCGGCGGGGGACGTGGTGTGCGACATGGCCGTCGCCGGCTACTGGACCGGCGGCTACGCGGCGATGTCCCGCCCGCGGCGGCTGCAGTATCCGATCGGCTGGGGCACGCTCGGGTACGCCCTGCCGGCGGCGCTCGGCGCCGCCTCGGCGACCGCGCGCCCGGTGCTCGCGGTCAGCGGCGACGGCGGGGCGACGTACGCCCTCCCGGAGCTCGCCACGCTGGTCCAGGAACGGCTGCCGGTCTGCCTGCTGGTGGTCGACGACGCCGGCTACGGCATGCTGCGCTTCGACCAGGACGCCGGCGGGCACCCCCGCCGCGGGGTCGACCTGCTCGGCCCGGACTGGGTCGCGCTGGCGCAGGCGTACGGCGTCGCCGGTCGCGAGGTGACGCCGGTGGCCGACGACGGCGGGGCGGACCTGCGCGCGGCCCTGGCGTGGGCGGCCGGTCTGCGGGCGCCGAGCCTGCTGCACCTGCCCGGGGCGTACCTGCCACCGCGGACCACCTCGCCGCGCTGGTCCGAGCTCACCCCCGGGTCGACCTGACCCACCGCCCGCTCCGGCGCCAACCGCCCGCCTTCTGCAGAAGTCCCTTTTGTCCGGTTCTGGCGTGCCGGTACGGGGGACAAATGGGACTTCTGCAGAATCCGGCGCTGCAGAAGTCCCATTTGTCCCGTGTCTGGCCCAGCGGAAATGGGACGAAAGGGACTTCTGCAGAATCGGGGGCGGCGGAAAGGGGCGGAGGCGCGCGGCTAGGCGAGGCGGGCGGCCCGGTCGAGCAGGTAGGTCCGCTCCGCCGCGGCCGAGGCGAGGCCGGCCGCCCGGACGTACTCCTCGCGCGCCTCGGCTTCGCGACCGGCGTCCTCGAGCAGGTGAGCACGCACCGAGGCGACGCGGTGCGACCCCGGCAGGCGTGGGGCCACGCCGTCCACGAGGGCCAGGCCGGCCTCGGGGCCGTCGACCCGGGCGACGGCGACCGCACGGTTCAGCGTGACGAGCGGGCTCGGTGCGACCAGCTCGAGCAGCCGGTACAGCAGGCTGATCTGGCGCCAGTCGGTCTCGGCGTCCGAGGCCGACTCGGCGTGCACCGCGGCGATCGCGGCCTGGATCCGGTACGGGCCCGCGAACCCCTCGGCGAGCGACTGGACCACCAGCGCGCGCCCCTCCTCGATCTGCTCCCGGTCCCACCGCCGCCGGTCCTGCCCACCGAGCGGGACCAGCCGCCCGGCCTCGTCCAGCCGAGCGCCGCGCCGCGAGTCCTGGAGCAGCATGAGGGCGAGCAACCCCCGCGCCTCCGCGTCGTCCGGCGCCAGGCGGACCAGCAGCCGGCCGAGGCGGATGGCCTCGGAGCACAGCTCACGGCGCACGGGTACGTCGCCCGCGGAGGCGGCGTACCCCTCGTTGAAGACCAGGTAGACGACGTGGGCGACCACGGCCAGCCTCGACCGCAGCTCCTCGCCCTCGGGCAGGCGGAACGGGATCCGCGCCAGAGCGATCTTGCGCTTGGCCCGCACGATGCGCTGCGCCATGGTCGGCTCCGGCACGAGGAAGGCCGCGGCGATCTCGGGGGTGGTCAGTCCCGCGACGGTACGCAGGGTCAGCGCAAGCTGGGCCTCCTGCGACAGCGCGGGGTGGCAGGCCAGCATGAGGAGGGCCAGCTGGTCGTCGGCCAGCGGCGCTTCGAGGTCGGCGGTGTCGTCCGGTCCGGGCAGGACCGGCCCGGTGCCGCCCTCGCGCAGCCCCAGCGCCTCGGCCTCCTTCGGCACCCGCAGCCGCTCACGGCGCAGCCGGTCGACCGCCCGCCGCCACGCGACCGTGGTCAGCCATGCGGCGGGGCGGTCCGGTACGCCGTCGCGGGGCCAGCGTTGCCACGCCTCGACGCAGGCCTCCTGGAGGGCGTCCTCGGCGAGGTCGAAGTCGCCGAGCCGGCGTACGAGCGCCGCCAGGACCAGGCCGTGCTCGTGGCGCAGTACCCGCTCCAGGGCCGGCGCCGCGACGCTCCGCGCCGCCGAGGCGGTACCGGGATCCGACGTCGGGCACACCGCGATCAGCTGCCCGGAAGCTCCATGACCGGACGCACCTCGATGGACCCGTAGCGCGCGTCGGGGATCTTGGCCGCCCACTCGAGCGCCTCGTCGAGGCTGTCCACGCGGATCACGTAGTAGCCGAGGAGGACCTCCTTCGCCTCGGCGTACGGGCCGTCGGTCGTGGAGCGGACACCGTCGCGGACCTGGACGGTGGTCGCCGTGTCGACCGACTGCAGCGGGTTGCCGTCGACGTAGACCCCCCGGGCGCGCAGTTCGGCGGTATAGGCGTCGTACTCGGCGTAGATCCCCTGCGCCTGCTCCGGCGGCAGGACGGCGTACACGCTGGGGTCGACGGCGATGAGCAGGACGTAGTCCATGCGGGTCCTCCTGGCGGCACGGGAGCGGCTCGGCCGCTCCGGGATGGTCGCGAACAGCGGCGGCGCCGCTGCTCATCATGACGACGAAGGGCCCCGCCGTGAATCGACACCTGACCCGGATACCGCAGGCCTCGGTGCCGCTCGGTCCGGCCAACCCCGGTCCCGCACGCCACATGTGGCGGGTTCTACGTCACTGAGCCGGCCCGGAGTGACGCAAAGCCCGCCGCATGTGGGGCATGGGTTGTGGGTCAGCGGGCGGCGAGCCGGTCAGCGGGCGGCGATGAGGAGCTCGGCGATCTGGACCGCGTTGAGCGCGGCGCCCTTGCGCAGGTTGTCGCCGCTGACGAACAGGGCGAGGCCGCGCCCGCCGGGGACGCCGTCGTCGGCGCGGATTCGGCCGACGAGCGAGTCGTCCCCTCCGGCCGCCTCCAGCGGCGTCGGTACGTCGGCGAGCCGCACGCCGGGCGCGACCGCGAGCAGCTCGAGCGCGCGCTGCACCGACAGGGGCCTCGCGAACTCCGCGTTGAGGGACAGCGAGTGCCCGGTGAAGACGGGGACGCGGACGCACGTACCGGACACTGCGAGGTCGGGGATGCCGAGGATCTTGCGGGACTCGTTGCGCAGCTTGCGTTCCTCGTCGGTCTCGCCAGACCCGTCGTCGAGCAGGGAGCCGGCCAGCGGAAGCACGTTGAACGCGATCGGGCCGACGTACTTCTGCGGCGCGGGGAACGTCACCGCCGACCCGTCGTGGGTCAGCTCGGCGGCCCGGTCGACGACCTCCCGTACCTGCTTGTCGAGCTCCTCGACCCCGGCGAGGCCACTGCCGGAGACCGCCTGGTAGGTGCTAGCGACCAACCGAACCAGGCCGGCCTCGTCGTGCAGCGGCTTGAGCACCGGCATCGCAGCCATCGTCGTGCAGTTGGGGTTGGCGATGATGCCCTTGCGGGCCTCGTGTACGGCCTGCGGGTTGACCTCGCTCACCACGAGCGGGACGTCGGGGTCCATCCGCCAGGCGCTGGAGTTGTCGATGACGGTCACGCCCGCCGCGGCGAAGCGCGGGGCGAGCACCCGCGAGGCGGCCGCGCCGGCGGAGAACAGGGCGACGTCGAGCCCGGTGGGGTCTGCCGTGGCAGCGTCCTCCACCTCGATCGCCGCGTCGCCCCAGGACAGGACCGTGCCCGCCGAGCGGGCCGAGGAGAAGAACCGGATCCGCCCGACCGGGAAGCCCCGCTCGGCCAGGACTTGACGCATCACCCCACCGACCTGCCCAGTGGCGCCGACGACGCCGACGTCGACGCTCATCGCCCGGTCCCGCCGTACACGACGGCCTCGGCGTCGGCGTCCAGCCCGAACGCGCTGTGCGCGGCCCGTACGGCGTCATCGACCGCGTCGGAGCGGCAGACCACCGAGATGCGGATCTCGGAGGTGGAGATGAGCTCGACGTTGACCCCCGCGTCGGCCAGCGCCTCGAAGAACGTCGCGGACACCCCCGGGTGCGAGCGCATGCCCGCCCCGACGAGGGAGACCTTGCCGATCTGGTCGTCCCACTGCAGGGACTCGAAGCCGATGGCGTCGCGAGCTCGCTCCAGGACCGCGAGCGCCTTCGCGCCCTCGGTCTTGGGGAGGGTGAAGGAGATGTCGGTACGTCCGGTGGCAGCCGCGGAGACGTTCTGCACGATCATGTCGATGTTGATCTCGGCATCGGCGACGGCGCGGAAGATCGCGGCTGCCTCGCCGGGCTTGTCCGGTACGCCAACGACGGTGACCTTGCCCTCGCTCCGGTCGTGGGCGACCCCGGAGATGATCGCCTGCTCCATCGCTTCTCCTTCTGCTGGGGGCTCCGCCACCACGTAGGTCCCCTCGCGGTTGCTGAACGACGAGCGCACGTGGATCGGGATGCCGTAGCGGCGCGCGTACTCGACGCACCGCAGGTGCAGCACCTTCGCCCCCGCGGCGGCCATCTCGAGCATCTCCTCGTAGGTGATGCGCGGGAGGCGGCGGGCGGAGGGCACGATGCGCGGGTCGGCACTGAAGACCCCGTCCACGTCGGTGTAGATCTCGCAGACGTCCGCGCCGAGCGCGGCCGCGAGCGCGACGGCGGTGGTGTCCGATCCGCCGCGCCCGAGCGTCGTGATCTCCTTGGTGTCCTGGGAGACGCCCTGGAAGCCGGCGACGATGACGATCGCGCCGCCGTCGAGGGCCTCGCGGATGCGGCCGGGCGTCACGTCGATGATCCGCGCCTTGCCGTGGGTGGAGTCCGTGATGACCCCGGCCTGGCTGCCGGTGTACGAGCGGGCCTCGTGCCCGAGGTTGGCGATGGCCATCGCGAGCAGCGCCATGCTGATCCGCTCGCCGGCCGTCAGCAGCATGTCCAGCTCGCGGGGCGCGGGCATCGGGGTGACCCGTTCGGCGAGCTCGATCAGCTCGTCGGTGGTGTCGCCCATCGCCGAGACGACCACCACGACGTCGTCGCCGGACTTGCGCCGGGCGACGATCCGGGCGGCGACGGCCTTGATGCGTTCGGCGTCGCTGACCGAGGAGCCGCCGTACTTCTGGACGACGAGTGCCACTGCTGGCCTCCAGTCATCCGGTCTCGAGTCGGCCCCGGGTCACGTCGGTGCGACGTACGGTCGCGTACGTCGACGCGCGGGCGGACGACCCGTGCCGACCGCCCCGAGAAGTTTACCGGGGCCTCCGCAGCCACCCCCCGCCGTCCGCATCCTGGACCCCATCGCGCGTCGTCCCGTTTGCCGCGCTCACCTGCACCCTGTCCTGCTCGAATGAACGCGGCATTCCTCCAATAGGTCCGACTGAACGCCGCGTTCATCCGAAAGGGGGCGGGGGAGGGTCAGTCTCGGAGGAGGGCGTCGGCCTCGGCAGCGGTCGCGGACTCCTCGTCGACGTCCAGCCGCTGGTGGGACACGATCGACAGCAGCGCGCGCTGGGCAGAGAGGGCCTGCTGGCCCCAGCTGGACAGGTACGAGAACTGCCACCACCAGAGCGCCTCGTCGAGGCGGCCGCCGCGATAGTGCCGCAGCCCGTGCGAGAGGTCGCCCGCCACGTCAGCGATGTCGTCGGAGATGCGACCGAGGGTGGGCTCGGTGGACAGCAGTGGGTCGAACACGGCGGCGTAGTCGTCGATCCCCTCGAGCAAGCCGGCCAGCGACTCGCGCAGCGGGTCGAGGTCGGGGTCGGGACCGGTGTCGGTCTCGAAGCGCTCGACGGGAACCACGTCGTGGACGGCTCCGAGCATCGCGCCCGCCATCGAGACCTGGGCCAGCTGCACGATGAGCGCGGAGATCGCCGTCTCGGGAGCGGCGCCTGTGGCGACCTCGGCCACCCCGGACAGGAACGTGGCCGCATGGCCGGCGATCTCCCGCGCGAAGTCGGACAGTTCGCCAGCCTCGAGCGCCACCGCCGGTACGTCCTCGAGCGGCGCGTCGCCCGAGGACGCATCGCCGGACCCCGGCCCGGACGTCAGGTCAGACATCGAGCAACCTCCTGCCCTCGAAGGCCCGCCCCAGCGTGACCTCGTCCGCGTACTCCAGGTCGCCGCCCACCGGCAACCCGCTGGCCAACCGGGTGACCCTGAGCCCCAGCGGCTTCACCAGCCGGGCCAGGTACGTCGCCGTCGCCTCGCCCTCGAGGTTCGGGTCGGTCGCCAGGATGAGCTCGGTGACGACGCCGTCCGCCAGGCGGGTCAGCAGCTCCTTGACCCGCAGGTCGTCCGGCCCGACGCCCTCGATCGGGCTGATCGCCCCGCCCAGCACGTGGTAGCGGCCGCGGAACTCCCGGGTGCGCTCGATGGCCACCACGTCCTTGGGCTCCTCGACGACGCACAGGACCGCCGGGTCTCGGCGGGGGTCGAGGCAGATCCGGCACTGCTCGGCCTCGGCCACGTTCCCGCACGTCGAGCAGAAGCGGACCTTGTCCTTCACCTCGGTCAGGGCGTGGACGAGACGCCGTACGTCCGCGGGATCCGCCGCCAACAGATGGAAGGCGATCCGCTGCGCGCTCTTCGGCCCGACCCCGGGCAGGCGCCCGAGCTCGTCGATGAGGTCCTGCACGGCGCCCTCGTACACGTGGTGAGCCTACGGCGTCGTCCGGACGACCGGCCGAACGCCCAACTCGCTCGACAGCGGCGTGGCGCCTTCGCGAGCATGCCGTCGTGGAGCCCTCACGCCAGCAGTCGACCTCAGCCGAGCAGCCGGAGACCCAGCCCGGACCGCCGGAGACCCGACCCGGACCGCCGACCTCGATCGAGCCGTCGGTCTGGTCGACCTCGTTCGCGCCCCCGGAGCGCATCGAGCTGGGCGACGTCGTGCTCCGGCGCTCGAGGCTCGCCGACACCGAGCTGGCCGTGGTCGCCGTGCGCCGCTCCCTGACCCACCTCCAGCGCTGGATGCCGTGGGCGGTGGACGGCTACGACCTCGGTGAGTCCGCCGACTACCTGCGCCGCAGCGAGCTCGAGTGGGACCAGGGCACGGCGTTCAACTACGCCCTCGTCGACCCCGCCGACGCCTGGCTGGGCTCCTTCAGCCTGATGGGCCGCGTCGGACCGAACGCGCTCGAGATCGGCTACTGGGTGGCGGTCGACCACGTGCGGCGCGGCCTGGCGACGCTCGGCGCCGCGGCGCTCACCAGCGCCGGCCTCGCCCTCCCCGACGTCGGCCGCATCGAGATCCACCACGACCGGGACAACCTGGTCAGCGGTCGGATCCCGGCGCGGCTGGGGTACGTGCGACTGCGCGAACAGCCCGCGCCCGAGGTCGACGTCCCGAACGGATCGGGCGTGCACGTCGTCTGGGCGATGGAGCAGGACGCGTGGCCGGGAAGCCCCGGCGCGGCGCTGGTCGCGGCAGCGCGCGGCGCCGCCTGAGCGTCGGGGACGCCGGAGACGCGGCGCGTCCGCCGGCTCGGCCGACGGCGCGACAGGAGGCGACCCGGCGGCGGCTCAGGCCGGACCGGACTCGCTGATCACGCGGCCGCCGAGCTCGCGCTCGATCAGCTGCGCACCGCTGACGCCGGGATCGAGGTCCTCGTCGTCGTCGCGCTCGGCGCCACCCGCCGGCTGCGCGGGTTCGGACGCGGCGTCCTCCGCAGCCGTGCCCGCCGCCTCGGCTGGTGGCTCGACCGTCGCCGCCGGGCCCGCCTCGCGGCTGCCTGCCGCACCGGCGCCGGGGTCCAGCACCGCGTCGATGCGCCGGTCCAGTCCCAGGACGTCGATGAGGGCCTGGCGGACGATCTCGTCGTGCCCGCCGCCGGTGAAGTTGCGGCGCTTGCCCTCGTTGGCGAAGGCGAGCACGAGCACCCGGTCGTCGAGCGAGGCGACCTGCACGTGCTCCATGAGCAGCATCCAGGTGACCCGCTTGTAGGTCTTGACCCGCTCGACGACGTCCGGCCACATCTGACGGACCGCGAGGACGTCCACCGCGGCCGCACTGCCGGGGAGCACCACGACCTCCTCGGAGGCCTCGGCGGGAGACGTCGCGGCGGCGACGGCATCGTCGTCGGAGATCGCCCGCGCGGCTGTCGGCGGGGCATCGGCCGCTCCCGTGGAGCCCCGCGCTGGGGGCGGGGGCGGGGGCGCGGCCGGTGGTCCGTCAGTCGGGCTCGCGGGAGGGGGTACAGCGGCAGCGCGTACGGGCGTCGCGGTCGGCTCCCCTGCCGCACGTGACCCTGCCTTGGCCGGAGGAGGCCCCTGACGGGGCGGATGTGCCTCGCCCACCGCGCCGACCACGTCGAGGCGACGCTCGAGACGGTCGAGGCGCGCGTGGACGCCGCGGACGTCGTCGTCGACGCCGGGCAGCAGGACCCGCGAGCACACGATCTCGAGCAGCAGCCGGGGCGCCACGGCCCCGCGCATCTCGGTCAGGCCGGTGTTGACCACGTCGGCCGCCCGGGCCAGCTGGCCGGAGCCGAACCGGCTCGCCTGCAGCGCCAACCGCTGCGCCTTGTCCGCCGGAGCCCGCACGATCCCGCGCTCCGCCGCATCGGGCACCGCGTCGATGATCATCAGGTCGCGCAGTCGCTCGAGCAGGTCCTCCGCGAAGCGGCGCGGGTCCTCGCCGGTGTCCACGACGCGATCGATGGTGGTGAACAGGGCCGCGCCGTCGTACGCCGCGAACGCGTCGACGACCTCGTCGAGCAGGGACTCCTCGCTGTAGCCGAGCAGGGCGGCCGCCATCGCGTACGTGACGCCGTCGGGCCCGCTCCCGGCGACGAGCTGGTCGAGCACGGACAAGCAGTCGCGGACCGAGCCGGCGCCGGCTCGCACGACGAGGGCCAGCGCCGCGTCCTGGACGGTGACACCCTCCTTGGCGCAGATCGTGCGCAGGTGCTCCTCGAGGGCGCGTGGCGGCACGAGGCGGAAGGGGTAGTGATGGGTCCGCGACCGGATGGTCTGCAGCACCTTGTCCGGCTCGGTCGTGGCGAACACGAACTTCAGGTGCTCGGGCGGCTCCTCGACCAGCTTGAGGAGGGCGTTGAAGCCGGACGTCGAGACCATGTGGGCCTCGTCGATGATGTAGACCTTGAAGCGGCTGGCCACGGGGGCGAAGAAGGCCTTCTCCCGCAGGTCCCGAGCGTCGTCCACGCCGCCGTGCGACGCGGCGTCGATCTCCACCACATCGATGCTGCCCGGCCCGTTGGGAGCCAGGTCGACGCAGCTCTGGCACACCCCGCACGGCTCGGGCGTCGGGCCCTGCTCGCAGTTCAAGCAGCGGGCGAGGATGCGGGCGCTGGACGTCTTGCCGCACCCGCGCGGGCCGCTGAACAGGTAGGCATGGTGGACCCGGTTGCTGTGCAGCGCCTGCTGGAGCGGTCCCGTGACGTGCTCCTGGCCCACGACCTCGGCGAAAGTCGCCGGCCGGTACCGGCGATAGAGGGCGAGGGACACGCGGCCACCATAGCCAGCCCCGCCGACGGCCCAGCAGTCCGTGCACATCCGCCCGGGCGGCCCGCGAGCTACACCGTCACACCGACGCGCTCGGTGTCGTGAGCGGGCCAGCGAGCCCACAGGAGCCCACTCGTGATCAAGGTCCACACCAGGAAGATCACGAAGCCGATCAGCTCCGCCGGCGACACGACCAGAAGCGCGACCGCGAGCGAGATCCAGCCGAGCCACACCGGAAGGGCTCTACTCCTCAGGATCGCGAGCCAGACGGCGACCGAGAAGGCGAACCAGCCGCCCGCGCTGACCAGGACGAAGTCGTTGGCCGCGACGTTGAGCGCCTGGAGGCCCGCAGGCGCGAGCGCCGCCGGGCGGTCGGCGAGCGCCCAGTGCACGCTCGCGGACAGCATCTGACCGCCGGCGAGGAGCGTCGCCCCGGCCATGGCGAAGGTCGCGAGCCCGTCCTGCGCGTACCGGTGCAGGTGTCGACTGACGACGACGGAGAAGGCGAGGAAGGCCACGAAGGCGAAGGTGAGCAGCGCCGCGCCGACGCGTTCTTGCATCCGGTGATCCCGGTAGTACGCGAGAACCTGAGCAGCGGACGCGCCGCTGCCCGGTGCACCACCGACACTCACACCACCGGCCAGCACCAGGATGACGAAGAGGACGCCGGTCCACGGGGCGGCCCTGTCCCAGCTCTCGCGCACGAACGACTCCCTCCTCGACGGATCCCGACAGTGTGGGTCGCGACCGGGGGGTCCGGCCATACGCACTTCGGCGTACGCTCAGGTCGTGCCCGGGCGGGGTGTGGAAGAGCGGCTGCTCTCGCTCCTGCCCGACCTCTACGCGCTGACCCCGACGCCGGATTTCCCGATCAGGGCCGTGACGGTGACCCGGCGGTTGTTGGGCGGGGACAAGGGTGTGTACACCGAGTTCGACCATGCCACCGGGGACTTTCGAGCCCTCGTCGATCCGGTTCCTGTCGAGCTCGCCGGGCTGACGGAAGCACGCATCGCGTTCATGCCCCAGCATCCCGTCTTCCGGCATGTCCTGGCCGGCGGTCAGGCGGATGCCCGAACGATCTCCGACTTCCTCTCACCGGGCGCCTTCAGACGGCTCGCGTTGTACGGGGAGTTCTTCGCCCCACTGGGCGTGGCCGACCAGATCACCGTCCTGCTGACCGACCGGCACGACCAGCGGGCAGCCGCCGTCTCCGTCGACCGGGGCAGGCGAGGGTTCGACGACCAGGATCGCGCGGCGCTGAGCCTGCTTCGCCCGCATCTGGCGGCGGCACGGCGCAATGCTCAGCACTTCGCGTCGGCCTCCAAAGGCGGCACCGCGTCACAGGCTGAGCGGGCGGCGGGCGCGCTCGGGCGGCTCACCGATCGGCAGCACGAGATCCTCGCGCTGGTGGCAGCCGGCCGCACCAACGCGCAGATCGCCCGCGGACTCGACCTCAGCCCGGACACGGTGCGAAAGCACGTCGAGAACATCCTGGCCCGCCTCGGCACCACCAATCGGACCTCGGCTGCCATCACCTACGAACGCGCCAGGGCCAGACACGCCCAGCCGGTCTGGACCGCCGAGATACCGGCGTTGGTGCGCAAGCAGTAGCCGAGCGCGCCCTCTGGCGGAGGATGCGGGATTTGAACCCGCGAGGGGTCTCCCCCAACGCGCTTTCCAAGCGCGCGCCATAGGCCACTAGGCGAATCCTCCGCCGCCGAGGGTACCGGTCGGCTCGCCCGGTCCGGAATCCGCGAACACCGGCTGGCCCGTACCATGGCCCACGACCCCTCGTGCGGCGTCATCTCGCTGAACCCCCCCAGGGCCGGAAGGCAGCAAGGGCAGGCGGGCTCTGGCGGGTGCGCGAGGGGTCCTCGCCTACCCGGCCCCAGACCCAACTCGGCCGCGCCCACCGATGCGATGAACACCGATGCGAGGAACACCGATGCAAGGAACACCGATGCAAGGAACACCGATGCGATGAACGCGCCGTAGTTGCGCACCTAGGGCAACCACGCCACGTTCATTGCGAAGAAATGGGTGGGCCGGGGGGCGCGGGGTGGGCCGTAGGCTGTCGGACGTGATCTTCAAGCGGGTGGGTGAGGGGCGTCCCTACCCCCAGCACGGGCTGACCATCAAGGACTGGGCCAAGGTCCCGCCCCG
>Ga0335071_10003137_pt1 | contig 17548 bp, 15 predicted proteins | sample Lox_Sample_15_FD_206724 | JGI IMG/M metagenome (GOLD analysis project Ga0335071, IMG submission 206724) | Soil microbial communities from Loxahatchee National Wildlife Refuge, Florida, United States - Lox_Sample_1.5 | ecosystem: Environmental > Terrestrial > Soil > Wetlands | place: USA... | reverse complement strand
CACCGGCGGCAGCTTCGCCGCGACGGCCCTCGAGCCGTTCGCGGTCAAGGGAAAGTCGGAGCCCGTTCAGGCCTACGCCGTCGAGGGGCTCTCGGCCGCAGTCCACGACGAGGCCGGGCCGAAGCGGCCGAAGCTGCCGTTCGTCGACCGGGAACGGGAGCGGGCGGTGCTGAACGCGGCGGTCGCGCCGGTGCGGCTCGGGTTCGGGTCGCTCGTCGAGCTCGTCGGCGAGCCCGGGCTCGGCAAGTCGCGCCTGACCGAGGAGCTCCGCACCTACTGCGACGACATGCCGATGGTGACGTCCACCTGCCAGCAGTACGAGTCGGCAACCGCGTACTTCCCGTTCCGGCCGTTGATGCGCACGCTGCTCTCCGTCGAGGTGAACGGCGATCCGGCGGCGAACCGGGCGCTGATCGCCGAGCGCCTCGCCCGGGTCGACCCGGAGCTGGAGCCGTGGGCGCCGCTCCTTGCGGCGCCGCTCGACGTCGAGGTCGAGTCGACGCCCGAGGTGGACGAGCTCGACCCCGCGTTCCGCCGCGCCCGCCTGCACGGCGTCGTCGGGACGCTGCTCGGGAAGATCGTCGACACGCCGACCTTCTTCCTCTTCGAGGACGTCCACTGGATGGACGAGGCGTCGTCGGAGCTCCTGCGCTTTCTCGCGTCGCAGGTCTCGACGCACCCCTGGCTCGCGTGCACGACGCGGCGCCCGGGGGCCGGGGGCTTCACCGCGGCCGAGGGGGTGCCTCCGGTCCCGGCGCTGACCCTGCGGCTCGAGCCGCTGCCGGAGGCCGACGCCCGCACGCTCGTCGAGGCGGCCGCAGGCGAGGCGGGGCTGTCGGCCGACGAGGCGGCGGCGCTGATCGAGCGCGGCGCCGGCAACCCGCTCTTCCTGCAGGAGCTCGCGGCGGCGGGCGGCGCCGACGACGCCGAGCAGCTTCCGGAGACGGTCGAGGCGCTGCTCGCAACGCGCATCGACGGGCTCGCCCCCGGCGACCGCACCCTGCTGCGCTGGGCGTCGGTGCTCGGCGCGTCCTTCCACCACTCCGACCTCTCCGCCGTGATGGCGGACGACCCGGCCGCCGCGACCGACGCCGAGGTGTGGGACCGGCTGGCGGAGTTCGTCGAGCGCGACCCGTCCGTGGCGGGCGGCTTCCGGTTCCGGCATGCGCTGATCCGCGACGCGGCGTACGAGGGGCTCTCGTACCGCCGCAGACGGGAGCTGCACGGACGCGTCGCGGAGATGCTGGAGGAGCGGCATGCGGACGACCCGGCCGACGTCGCCGAGCTCCTCTCGCTCCATTTCGGCCGCGCGGGCCGCGCCGCCGAGACCTGGAAGTACGCCTGCGAGGCGGGCAGGCGCGCGCGGGAGAAGTGGGCGAACCGCGAAGCGGTCGAGCTGTACCGCCGCGCGCTCGACGTCGCGGGCGACGTGCCCGACCTCTCGCCGGCCGAGCTGTCCGCCGTCTGGGAGGCGGTCGCGGAATGCCTGCGGCTCCTGAGCGAGTTCGAGGACGCGGCGCACGCGCTCGCCGAGGCGCGCAGGTCGGCCGAGGGCGAGCGCGAGACGGTGCGCCTGATGGGCCTCGAAGGGCGGCTGCGCCACGACTGGGGCAAGTACCCGGAGGCGATCCGGTGGTACGACCGGGCGCTCGCCGCCGCCGACGAGCTCGGAGACGACGAGGACAAGCGGCAGCTCAGGATCGAGCTCGAGGTGGGCCAGGCCTGGGTGCGCTTCCGCCAGGGACGGTTCGCGGAATGCGTCGCGCGCTGCGAGCAGGTCGTGAACGAGGCCCGGCCGGAGGAGGACGCGAAGCAGCTCGCCCGCGCGAACCTGATGCTCCACGCCGCCCACATGCTCCTGGGCGCGCCCGAGCGGGAGGCGTACCGCGGGGTCGCGCTGTCGCTCTACGAGGAGCTCGGCGACCTGCGCGGGCAGGCGGACGCGCTGAACAACCTCGGGATCGACGCCTACTTCGCCGGCGACTGGGTCGAGGCGGCCGATCTGTACGGCCGCAGCCGCGCGCTCCACGAGCGCGTCGGCGACACGTACAACGTCGCCAAGCTCAACAACAACCTGGCCGAGATCTACTCCGACCAGGGCCGCCTCGACGAGGCACGCGACCTGTTCGCCGGCGCGGTCGAGGCCTGTGAGCTCGTCGGCCACCGTGAGCTTGCGAACCTGGGCCGCTCGAACCTGGGCTATGTCGAGGCGCGCGCCGGGAACCTCGATGAGGCATCGTCACTGCTCGCTGAAGCCGCGGCCACGTTCGAGGAGCTCGACGCGGGGAGCTTCGTCCTCGAGACGAAGGTCCGCCAGGCCGAGGTGGCGGCGCTGAGCGGTGACGGCGGCCGCGCGCTGGAGCTCGCAGACGAAGTGCTCGCGGACGCCGGAGAGGCGGCGGAGATGGCGGCGCTCCAGTCCGGTGCGCACCGGATCCGCGCCGCTGCGCTGCTCCAGCTCGGCCGGATGGACGATGCCGGCGAGGCGATCGACCGCAGCGTCTCGACTGCGCGCGGCGCGGGCGCGACCTTCCAGCTCGCGCTCGCGCTCGACCTGCTGGGGGAGATGGACGGCGACCGCGACGCCGCATCCGAGAGCGCCGAGCTCCTGAAGGAGCTGGGCGTCGAACGCGTCGCGCGGCCGCCGATCCCCTCCTAGCTCCTAGCCCCCACCGACGTGCGGATCGTCGGCCGGAATCTCGATGACGTAGTAGTACCCCGTCACGATCAACGCGGTCTCGATCTGCTGGTTGTAGGTGAAGCCCTCATCCGAGATGCACGGCGGCTCGACGACCAGGTTGCTGTCGTCGATCACCGAGCCGCACGCCCGCAGCGAGAAGTACGTCTCGCCGCCGTCCTTGCTGATGCACAGCTCGCTCGGAGCCTCGACGTGGTTGTCGCTGTTCCTGGGCAGCACCGAGGCGCTGTAGAACAGGTTGTAGGTCAGCGTGCCTTCGGAGTCGCTCGGGGGCGAGATGTCCGCGATCGACCCGATCGAGGTCAGCTCCTGGTCGTCGCAGCTGAACGACTGGCCGACCGGCCCGAAGGTGATGTCGCTCCCCTCGGGACCGATCACGCTCGTGCCCGCGCCGTCACTCTGGCACGTGTCGCCGGCCGGACAGCTTCCGCCCGTCACGTCGAACGTCGCGCTGGTGGCAGACGCGTAGCCGCTCTCCGTGGCGGTGAGCGTGAATCCGTCACCGGCCTGGTCGAGCGTGAGGTCTCCGAACGTCGCGGCGTTGCCCGACATCGGCTGCGTCGTCGTGCCGCCGAGCGTCGAGCCGCCGCCCGCGCCGTCGTTGCCGATGGCGAGGGTCACCGAGCCGCTGTTCGGCAGCACGTTCCCGTACTGGTCGACGGCGTCGACCACGACGGCCGGCGAGATTGTCTCGTCGACGGTCGTGTCGCTCGGCTGCTGCTCGAACTCGAGCGTCGCCGACGCGGTGTCCGCGAGGACGTTGAACGTGTTCGACGTCCCGCTGATCCCGCCCGAGCTGACCGTGAGCGTCCTCCCCGTCTCCGCCGCGTACGGCGTGGCGAGCGGCTGCCCGAAGGCGATGCCGTTGTGGAAGCTCAGCGTGTCGTAGACCGGGTCGACGGGGTCGCCGACCGAGCCGAGCGTCCCCGAGACCGTCGCGGCCCCGTCGAACGCCGACGTCGGCAGACCGTGGCCGTCGACGGTCCAGACGGTCGACTGGATCGGCTTGCCTGCGTGCTGCGGGTTCCGCACGCGGAACACGAATGCGCAGCTGCCGACCGAGTTGAGCGTCGGCACACCCGACGAGGTGAAGCCGTCGGCCGTCGCCGGCCACGAGCTGCTGTCACCGGCCAGGCACGGAACGACCATCCAGAACAGGAACGTCACGGTCTGACCCGGCTTCAGGGTGTCGTTCTGCGGGTTGCGCCCTCCGCCGGCGCTCTCGGCCCGCAGGTGGATCACGCCACCGCTGATGCTGACGTTCCAGTCCTTCTCCCCGGGGCGGCCCTCATCCCGATCCCGGAACGGGCTCCAATCGAACCGGGCCGAAGCGACCCGGAACCCGCTCGGAATGCTCACGTCCGCCGAGCCGAGCCTGTTGCCCGACGACGGACTTGAGGTATTCGTGAGCGAGAACGCCTCGATGACGGTCCCGCCGCGAACCACTGCATGCGGCAGAAATGCCGCAGAGAACGTTGCAGGCTGGGCGGTGTGCGCAGCCGCCGCCGGCTGTGCGAGCCCCCCGAATCCCACAACTGACAAGAGCGCCACGACGAACGCCGCCGTGCGCGACCATTGTTTCCGCAAAGTCACTCCCCTCCCCAGGGTTGCCAGTTCTGACTATGGCAGCCGTTTTCCCGGCTGTCCACCCCTTCATGACATGCGGGTCGGGCGTCTAGCTGACGGTGAACGACCCCTTCATGAACGACGCATGCGGGTCGCAGACGTACTTGTACGTGCCCTTCTTCAGGGTCACCTTCCATGTCGTCGTGCCGGTTCCGCCGACGCTCGTCTTCTTGTTCACGCCCGGTCCGGTCAGGTGGAAGTTGTGGATGTTCGACTTGTCCTGGACCGTGATCGTGTACGAACCGGCCTTCAGCGTCGTCACCTTCTTGCCGCCGCTCGTCAACGTGATCGTGAAGCCGGGGCCTACGGTCCCGACGAGCGTTGCGCCGCTCGAGCGGGCGAGAGCGGCCGGGACCGCGAGCATGGCCGCGGCGGCGACCAGCGCCAGTACCTTCATCGTCTCAGCTCCTTCGGAGGTGCGTCGGTGTCGCGGGCAGGCTAACGCCTGACCCGCAGGTCACGCTAGCCCTGGCCGAGCTTCGGCTCGCCGGTGACGCCCTGCGTGACGGTGAGGACCTTGCCGTTCGAGCCCTTGATCGCCGCAACCAGCCGCTTCGGCGTCGTCTCGCTCGAGATCACGTAGACGGCGCCGGTCTGGGTCACGCCCGCGAGCGTCTTCGCCTGGATCACGTAGAGGTCCTGCGAGTTGAGCGCCGAGGCGATGTCCTTGACGGACGGGAAGGCGTTCTTGTAGACGGTGGCGAGGGCGAGCGAGGCGGCCGCCATCAGCACCCGCTGAGGCTCGACCGACTGCTGGAGCTTGTAGAGCCCGGCGCGCACGCCCGGATGGAAGAAGACGATCGCCCGCGCGGTCTCGTCGGACATCTCCGCGACGCACAGGTCGAGCGGCCCGCTCAGCGCGTGCGAAAGCGTGGCCGTGCTCGACGCGCCCTTCGCGGGCCACGTGAGCAGCGTCGCGGCGTACCACGGGAGCGTCGGCGGCGGCTCGTGCGGGTAGACGGCGAGCTTCGCGTAGTCGTCGACGCAGGCGACCTGGCCGGAGCGCTCGCCGGTGCCGGCCGTGCTCGACTTCGACCGCGTCACCGTGACCTTCGTGCCGGCGACGCTGACCGTGATCCCCGAGTCGGGATCGGTCGCAGAGACGGCCTTCACCGTCTTGGCGCTGCCGCCGCCCCCGCCGCAGGCGGCGAGGCCGAGCACCAGCGCAACGGCGATGGGGAGGGCGCGGAGCACCGCGCAACCGTAGCGATCCCGGTGCGGCGGCTCGCGAGGACCACGTTAAGGACACGCCCCCGGATCGACGCGCTCGCGGAAACGCTTCGGTAGCGCTCTGGCAGCGGAACGGTGACAACGGCCCGAAAACGGCCCGCTCCGTCCTCTCGTCCCACTACACCGAGAAGCAGTGAACGCGCCCGGCCGCTGCGACCTGCACGTCCACTCCCGGTTCTCCACCGACAGCGGCAACTTCGCCCTGCGCCGCGCGCGCCTCGGCGAGTCGTACACCGAGCCGGAGCGCGTCCACGCGGTCTGCCGCAGGCGCGGCATGCGCTTCGTGACGATCTCGGACCACAACACGGTCGAGGGCGCGCTGCGTATCGCGCATCTGCCCGACACCTTCCTCTCCGTCGAGGTGACGACGCGCTTCGCGGAGGACGACCTGCCGCTGCACGTGCTCGTGTGGAACCTGACCGAGGAGGATCACCGCGACCTGCAGCCGTACCGGCCGTCGGTCGTCGAGCTTGCCGCGTTCCTGCGCGAGCGGCGGCTCGAGCACGCCCTCGCGCACCCGCTGTATCGGATGGGGCCGCCGATCACGCCGTCGCACATCGAGCGGCTGATGCTGCTGTTCGCAGTCTGGGAGGGACGCAACGGCGCGAGACCGGAGGAGACGAACGTGCTCGCGTGCCGGCTCGCGGCGGCGGCGTCGCGTGAGTACCTGGCGAAGCTCGCCGAGCGCCACGGTGTCGAGCCCCCGGCGCACACGTCGATCGCGCTCTCGGGCGGGTCCGACGACCACGGCGCGCTCGACATCGCCACCACGTGGACGGAGGCGCCCGGCGAGACACCGGCCGAGTTCCTCGCCGCGGTCACGCGAGGCGAAGGGACGCCGCACGGCGGTCACGGCTCGACCGTCAAGCTCGCGCACGCGATCGGCGCGCTCGCCGTCAACGCCTACCGCGCCGACGGCCGGGTGCTGCCGCCGCTCGCCGACGCCAAGGTGCGCATGCTCTTCGACGAGGACGCTGCCGACGCCGCCGAGCGCCACGAGGAGATCCGCTCCGCGACGCGGCAGCTCGCGCGGCTCTACGGCTACCGCGTACGCGAGGGCGGCGTCGACCTCGACTCGATCGGCTCGCTCGGCTCACGCCTCTCGTCGCTCGTGGCCGCGGCGGCGCTGCAGGCGCCGTACCTCGGCACGGCGCATCACCACGCCGGCTCGCGCTCGGGAATCGACGAGATCGCGGCGGCGTTCTTCGGCGACCACGAGGAGGCGAACGAGCGCGATGCACTGGTCTTCACCGACACCTTCGACGAGACGAACGGCGTGGCGGGAACGATGCGGCGGCTCGCAGCCGCGGGAGCCGACGGCACCCTGCCCATCCGTGTGGCGACCGCGCGCGAGGAGGATTCGGAAGAGCCGGGACTGACCGCCTTCGGCCACGACTGGGCGCTCGCGCTTCCGACCTACGAGGAGCTGCAGCTGCGCTTCCCCCTCGTCACCGACGTCCTCGCGTTCGTCGAGAGGGAGCGGCCGCGCGTCGTGCACGTGGCGACACCCGGCCCGGTCGGCGTCTGCGGGCTCGTCGCGGCGCGGCTGCTCGACCTGCCGGTCGTCGGCTCCTACCACACCGAGCTCGGCCCCTACACGCTGCATCTCACGCATGACCTGCTCGTCGCGCAGGCGATGGACCTCTGGGTCGACTGGTTCTACCGCCAGTGTCGGATCGTGCTCGCGCCGACGAGCCACGTCGCGGACGCGCTCCGCGCCCGCGGCCACGCCGACGTCCGGGTCTGGGGCCGCGGCGTCGACTCGGAGCTCTTCACCCCCGAGCGCCGCACCCACGGCGTTCGCCGCTCGCTGCTCGAGGACGGCGACCTGCTGCTGCTCTCGGTCGGCCGCGTCTCGGAGGAGAAGCGTCTCGGCGTGCTGCTCCAGGCGTTCGCCGGGCTCCGGCTCCGGGTCCCCGGCGCGCGGCTCGCCGTCGTCGGCGACGGCCCGATCCGGCCGGCGCTCCAGGAGATCGCTCCACCGGGCGTGACGTTCCTCGGCGAGCTGCACGGCGCCGCGCTGGCGGACGTCTACGCGAGCGCCGACGTCTTCTGCTTCCCGAGCACGACCGACACGTTCGGGCAGGTGATCCTCGAGGCGGCCGCGTCGGGGCTGCCCGCCGTCGCCGCCGCCGCCGGCGGCGGGCTCGAGCTCGTCCGGCACGGCGAGACCGGCCTGCTCGTGCCCCCGGAGGACCCGGCCGCCCTCGCGCACGCCCTCGCCGAGCTCGCCGAGAACGACACGCTGCGCCGCGCGCTCGCGGCCCGCGCCCTCGAGCACGCGCGGGCGCGCTCGTGGGCGGCCGCGAACGAGGAGCTGCTGTCGGCCTACGGCGCGGTGCTCGAGGGGCCAGTACCATTCCGCGCTCATGACGCGGCTCTTCGTACCGGGGTTCGGCGCCCGGGCGTCGTTCTACCGTGACGCCCTCGGCGCGGGCTGGCTCCTGCACGACCCGCCCTCGTTCCGCTCCGCGGCGAGCTTCGAGGCGCACGTCGACGCGCTTCGGCGACGGCTCGAGGCATTCGACGAGCCGGTTGCGCTGGCCGGTCACTCGCTCGGCGCAGCCGCCGCGGTCACGGTCACCGCGCGCGCGCCGGAGCTCGTCGAGCGGCTGCTGCTGATCGCGCCGGCCGGCCTGCCGCTCTCGAAGCCGATGACCGCGAGCCTGCGCGACTTCGGCGGCCAGGTGCGCGACGGCGTGTACCCGCGGGAGGAGCTTCGCCGCGCACTGCTCGCACTGGCCGCGGCGCCCTACTCCGCGTTCCGTCTTGCCCGCGCGGTGCGCGCGCTCGATCTCCGCGGCGAGCTGGAGCAGGTGCGCGAGGCGGGAGTCGCCTGCGACGTCGTCGCGTGCGCCGGGGACACGCTGACCCCACGCGACCACTGCCGGAGGATCGCCGACCTGGCGGGCGCCCGCTTCCGCGAGATCGCCGCCCGCGGCGGCCACATGTGGATGGTCGTCGACCCGGCCGCGTTCGCCGGACTCCTCTAGGCCGCTTCGGCCCCGAGGTCCTCGGCGAGCGACCGCTCGACGATCTCGACGATCTCGTCCTCGCTGCGGCCGGCCCGTTGCGCGGCCTCGATCAGGGTCAGCACCTGCTGACGCTCGAACTCTCTCTCATTCGTCATGCGGCCAAGGTAGCGAGCGCCGCCGGGCCGCCGCGCGACCATCCGGTAACGGTTTCTAGACGACGTTCCGTTCGACGCGCGCCGTCCCGGAGGCGAACCGCGCCGCGTCGAACGCCGAGAGGTCGAACGCCGTCGCGAGCCCGAGCGAGAGCCGCGCCAGGTGCTCGCCGATCACCGGCCCCTGCTGGAACCCGTGCCCGGAGAACCCCGTCGCGTAGACGAGCCCCTCCGGATCGGCAGCGGCGCCGACGAGCGCGTTGTGGTCGGGGCTCATCTCGTAGAAGCCCCACCAGCTCGAGCGCACACCGAGGTCGGCGAGCGCGGGCAGCCGCCGGGCGGCGACCGGCGCGAGCTCCTCGAGCGACTGCTCGCGGCCGCCGAAGGCGAGCCCGCCGCCCTCGCGGTGGAAGTAGAAGCCGGTCGAGAAGTCGATCGTCAGCGGCAGCGCCGCGGGAAAGCCGGGCGCGTCCTCGGTGAAGAACATGAAGCGCCGCTCGGGCACGACCGGGAGCTCGTGCAGCTCGCGCGACCAGGCGCCGGCTGCGAGCACGACATGCTCCGTCGCGATCGTCCCGCGCGTGGTCTGCACGCCGGTGACGCGGCCGCCGTCCGCGAGGATGGCGGTCGCGGCGCACGATTGCTCGACGTGCGCCCCGCGCTCGGCGGCGCGGCGGACGTAGCCCTGCACGACGAGGTCGGGCGTCACCGTTCCGGCCCGCGCGTCGAAGGCGGCGCCGACGAGGCCGCCGACCTCGAGCTGCGGCACGTGTGCGAGCGCGTCGGCCGCGGAGACGATCTCGGCGCCGTCGGCCCGGAACCGCGCCACGTCCTCGGCGTCGTCCAGCAGGAACAGGTAGCCGTCGAGGCGCAAGTCGAGCTCCTGCCCCACCTCTTCCGGGAACCGCTCGAGGCGCGCGATCGACTCCCTGCAGATCGCGGCGTTCAGGTCGTCGGAGAAGAGGGTGCGCACCCCGCCCGCGCAGTGACCGGTCGAGCCGGACGCGAGCGTGTCGCGCTCGACGAGCACCGGCCGCTCGCAGCCGAGCTCGGCGAGGTAGTGGAGCGCCGCGGCGCCCATGACGCCGCCGCCGATCACAACGGCCTCGCTCTGCTCCGGCAGCACAGCATGATTGTCGCCGATGAGCACCGAGCGCCGGGGCAGGCTGTTCGTCGCGCTGGCCGCGATCGCGTGGTCGACCGCCGGCCTGCTGCAGCGCGAGCTGACGGTCGACACGGCGACGCAGACGGCGGGCCGCGCGTTCTTCGCCGCGCTCGGGCTGCTCGCCTACGTCGTCCTCACCGAACGCGGCCGGACCCTCTCTGCGATCCGCGCGATCGGGCTCGCCGGTCTCGCCGTCGCCGCCCTGATGGCGATCTCGTCGGCGTCGTTCTTCGTCGCGCTCAATCACACGTCGGTCGCAAACGTGCTCTTCATGCAGGCGCTCGCGCCGATCCTGGCAGCCGTGTTCGGGACGCTGATCGGCGATCCGGTCGGGAGGCGGACGTGGCTTGCGATGGGAGTCGCCGTCGCCGGGGTGGCGGTGATGGTCGGCGGGCCGGGGCGGCCGACCCCGCTCGGCCTCGCGCTGTCGCTGCTCATGACGACGTCGTTCGCGGCGATGCTCGTGATCACGCGGCACCGGCGCGACGTCTCGATGGCGCCTGCGACGTTCATCTCGCAGCTCCTCGTCCTCGTCGTCGCGGCGCCGTTCGTCTCGCCCGGCACCGCAGGCCCGCGGGATGTGCTGCTGCTCGCCACCCTCGGGATCTGTCAGATCGGGCTCGGGTTCGTGCTGCTGACGATCGGCGCGCGCCTGATCCCGGCCGGCCAGGTGGCGCTGATCACGCTGCTCGAGATCGTTCTCGGGCCGCTCTGGGTCTGGCTCTTCCTCGCGGAACGCCCGTCGGCGTCGACGCTCGTGGGCGGCGCGATCGTGCTCGGCGCGGTCCTGGTCGAGGTGACGGCCCAGCCGGAGCCTCCGCCGGCTCCGATCTAGAGCTCGGCGACCGTCGCACCGTCGTCGGCGTCGGACGCCGTCGACGTGACGAGCGGGTGCCGCGCGAGCTCCTCGCGCACCGCCTTCCGCAGCGCGCCCGTCCCGCGGCCGTGGACGATGCGCACCTGGTGCAGGCCCGCGAGCGACGCGTCGTCGACCAGCCTTCGCACCGCCTCGCGCGCCTCGTGCGCGGGCCGGCCGCGCACGTCGAGCTCGTCGGAGACGTCCCCGCGCGCGGCCGCCCGGACCTGCACCGCGACCGTGCGCTCCTCGGGCGGGCGCTCGCGCGACGGGCGCAGGCGGGCGAGCGGGATGCGCAGCCGCTGCCCTGCGGCGCCGACCACCTCGGCCTCGTCGCCGCGGATCGCGGCGATCGTGCCGCGGATGCCGAGCTCGGGCGCCTCCACGGGATCGCCCTCGGCCAGCGGCGCAGTCAAGGGCAGCGGCTCGGCCAGGCTCGCGAGCGCCCGCTCCGCCCGGCGCGCGCGCTCCGTCGCCGCGCCGAGCGCGCGGTCCTGGTCGGGCTCGCGGCTGCGGCGGCGCGCCTCGCGCAGCTCGCTGCGCAGCGTGGCGAGCTCGGCCCGCGCCGCCGCCAGGTCGCGCTCGGCGCTCGCGATCGCCTCGCGGCGCGCGCTCTCGGCCGTTGCGCGGACACGCTCCAGCTCGCGCTCGAGCTCCGCCTCGCGCACGGCGGCGCGCCGCGCCGTCTCGGCGGTCGCCGCCTCCCACTCGGCGGCAACCCGCTGCGCGTGCTCCGCCTCGGCGAGCAGCTCGGCCGAGCGCAACCGCTCCGGCGCAACGCGGCTGCGTGCGTCGGCGACCACCGTGGGGTCGAGCCCGAGCCGCTCGGCGATGCGCAGCGCATGTGACACGCCGGGGCGGCCGAGGTCGATGCGGTAGAGCGGGCGGTCGGTCTCCGGGTCGAAGCCGGTCGCGGCGTTCGCGACGTCTTCGCGCGCGCTCGCCCACTCCTTCAGCTCCGCGTAGTGCGTCGTCACGACGGTGAGCCGCGCCTGCACCGCGAGGCGCTCGAGCAGGGCCTGGGCGAGCGCCGAGCCCTCCTCGGGATCGGTGCCGGCCGCGACCTCGTCGAGCAGCACGAGCGACCGCGGCGTCGCCGACGCGAGGATCTCGACGAGCGTCCGGAGATGGCCGGAGAAGGTCGAGAGGCTCATCTCGATCGACTGGCGGTCGCCGATGTCGGCGAGCACGTCGTCGAACACGGGCAGCGCCGCCTCCTCCGCCGGCGGGCGCAGCCCGCACTGGTGGAGCAGCGCCGCGAGCCCGAGGGTCTTCAGCGCGACGGTCTTGCCGCCGGTGTTCGGGCCGCTGATCACGAGCGCGCGCAGCCCGCCGAGATCGAGGTCGATCGGGACCGCGGTGGCGCGGTCGAGCAGCGGATGGCGCGCGCCGGCCAGGCGCACGTGCTCGCGGATCGCCGGCTCGGCGCCGCCCCAGCTGCGCGAGAGCACGCCGCACGCAAGCGCGAGGTCGAGCTCCGCCACCGCCTCGACGAGGGCCCGCACCGCGTCCGCGCGTCCGGCGACGCTCGCCGACAGCTCGCGCAGGATCCGCTCCGCCTCCTCGCGCGCCTCGGCCGCCGCCTCCGCCAGCGCGTTCCCGAGCGCGACCACCGCGAGCGGCTCGACGAACACCGTCTGGCCGGAGCTCGACGCGTCGTGGACGATCCCCGGGACACGGTCGCGTGCAGAGGCGCGAACGGCGAGCACGGGACGCCCGCCGCGCTCGGCGAGGAACGCCTCCTGCAGCGCGTCGCGGACGCCGGCCGAGCGGGCGACGCGCTCGAGCTCCTCGCGCAGCCGCGCCGCCCCGTTCCGCAGCTCCCGCCGGAGCTGCCGGAGCTTCGGCGACGCCGTGTCGCGGAGATCCGAGCCGTCGTCCTCGACGCAGCGGTCGATCTCCTCCGCGAGCGGCGCGAGGCCGGGATCGACCGGCTGCGCGAGCTCGGCGAGGAGCGGTGCGAGCGCGCGCTGCTCCTCCAGCTTCGCCCGCGCGTCGATGCCGACGCGCACGTCGGCGGCGATCGCCCGCAGCTCCGCCGGGGCGAGGACGCCCTCGCGCTCGGAGCGCTCGACGGCAGAGCCGACGTCGGTCGCGCCTGCAAGCGCGGGCTCCTCGGCCGCGTCGAGCAGCCCGTCCGCCTCGGCGGTCAGCGACTGCCGTGCGCGCACCTCGTCCGGCTCGGACGACGGCGCGAGCGTGCGGGCGCGCCCCGCTCCGAGATCGGTCGCCGCCGCGGCGGCCAGCCGCTCGAGAATCGCCGGCAGCTCGAGAGCCGAGAGCGCCTCGGCGTTCACCGCAGGTGCTCGTTCCTACTCGGGGCGCTCGTCGCCCGGCCGGAGCCGGTAGACGATGCGGCCGCGATCGAGGTCGTACGCCGACAGCTCGATCCGGACGCGGTCGCCCGGGTTCATGCGGATGCGAAACCGCCGCATCTTGCCGGCGGTGTACCCCAGAGTCTCGTGACCGTTGTCGAGCTTGATGCGGAACATGCCGTTCCGCAGCGCCTCGACGATCTCGCCGGTCATCTCGACCTTGTCTTCCTTCTGGGCTATGACTCCCTCCTTTCGCGCGTCGTCGGTATGTGAGTGGCGGCGGGCGCGTGCCCGCCGCCACGCTAGATCAGAGTGACGTTCGCCGCCTGCGGGCCCTTGTCGCCCTGCTGGGCCTCGTACTCCACCTTCGCGCCCTCGTCGAGCGAGCGGTAGCCCGCGCCCTGGATGGCGCTGAAGTGGACGAACAGGTCCTTCCCGCCCTCGTCGGGGGTGATGAACCCGTAGCCCTTCTCAGCGTTGAACCACTTGACAGTTCCGGTTGCCATTTCTGTCTTTCACCTCCTTGCCACACTCACTGAACGGGCAAGAAAGGTGCAAAACCGGCACCATCCAACTCGCTCAAATTGCAGCGGGAAGTGTAACCCCTATCCGCGCGGCAGTACGTAGAAAGCGATCACCGCGTACTGGCAGGAGACCGCGACGAGCGTCCAGAGGTGGAACACCTCGTGGTAGCCGAGGATCCCGGGCAGGGGGTTGGGCCGCCGGAACGCGTAGACCAGGGCGCCGACGGTGTACGCGAGGCCGCCGGCGACGAGCAGGACGATCGCCGCCACGGGCAGCTTCAGAAGCTGCGAGAACGCGACCACGGCCACCCAGCCGAGCACGATCCCGATCCCGGCCGACACGCGCTTCGAGAGCGTCGGCCGGAAGAGCTTCAGCCCGATCGCGAGCGCCGAGCCCGTCCAGACGACGGCGAGCACGGGGACCGCCCAGCCGGGCGAGAGCACGAGCAGCCCGAACGGCGTGTACGTCCCGGCGATCAGCAGATAGATCCCCGCGTGGTCGAGGCGCGCGAGCCACGACCGGGCGCGCGGCTGCCACGTCGGCCGGTGATAGAGCGCGCTCGCACCGAAGCAGAGAGCGACACACGACGCGAACACGATCGCGCACGCGCGCGCGCGACCGGCTTCCGCCGTGAGCGTCAGCGGGATCCCGACGCCGACGGCGGCGTAGAAGCCGAGCTCGTGGAACACGCCCCGGAGCCTCGGCTTGACCGCGACGGCCACGGCGCTCAGCTCCGGCGCCCGAAGATCTGCAGGAACAGGAGGAAGACGTTCAGGATGTCGAGGAAGATCGACGCTGCGAGCAGCGGCGCGGTCGCGATGTCCTTGCTCCGGCGCAGCCGCTGGAAGTCGACCAGGGTGAAGCCGGCGAAGATGACGAGCCCGAGGATCGAGTAGATCAGCGCGCCGTTCGGGATGTTCACGAAGATCAGGACGAACCCGAAGGCGATCAGTGCGAGCAGCGCCCAGAAGAGCATGCGCGCGAGCGGCGCGAGGTCGCGCCGCGTCGCGTAGCCCGCCGCGCCGAAGCCGCCGATGAAGAGCGCGGTCGCGCCGCCCGCCTGCCACACCGCCTGCGGGTTCGTGTCGGCGTAGTAGGCGATCGTCGGCGCCATGGCGAGCCCGACCATCACGCCGAAGAGGAAGAGGAGGCCGATCGCGAGCTGCTCCGAGCGGCGGACGGCGAAGTTGATCGCGATCAGGGCGCCGAGCGCTCCCAGCCACCAGAACAACGCGACGCCGTAGGACTGGTGGCGCCCGAGGTAGGCGCCGAGGGCGAAGAGGCCGGCCGTGAGCGCGACGAGCCCCATCGTCTGCCCGAAGAGCGTGCGTGCGTCTACCCGTGCTGCGCCGACCGGAAGCGCGGTCTCGCCGTCGGTCATCGATCCTCCTCGTTTTACGTTCACCGCCATCCTGCCCTCTTTCGCTTCCGAGGGGAAGCGTCGATAGTTGAAGGCATGTGGTGGGGAAGCCGCACCGCACTCGCGGGGCTCGCACTGGCGTGCGCGCTCGCGCCGAGCGCCGCCGCGACAACCGCCCGGAGCTGGGCGGCGCCGGAGATCCGCACGGTCACCCAGCAGGGGATCCTCGGCAGCTCGCCCGCCGCGTTCGCGCCGAACGCGCCGCTGACCGAGCGGGCGCTCGCCGCGGCGGTGAAGGCCACCGACGCGGTCCAGCATCCGCCGGTGCCTCCGGCCCCTCCGCCGACGCCGGTTGCGATCACGGCCACGGTCGGGCCGGACGCGGTCGTCGGCGGCGACGTCTCGGTCGAGATCGCCGTCACGGGCCGCGACGTCGACCACGTCGCGTTCGCGGTCGACGGCGCCGGCCTGCCGGACGCGCCCGCGGCCCCCTACGACTTCGACCTCGACACGGCCGGGCTCGCCGACGGGCCGCACTCGCTCGCCGTCAACGTGGCGTTCGCGGGCGGCGGCTACGCGATCTGCGTCTGGCAGGTCACGGTCGCGAACGCACCCGGCTCCGCCTGGACGGCGCCGTCTGCGCCCGTGGCGCTCCCCGTCGCGAAATCGTGGCTGCCCGCGGCGGCGACGGCGGCGCCCGCCGAGCCGGAGACGACGCACGCGCTCTACCACGCCGTCTCGCCGTCGCGGCCGGTGACGGTGAAGGAGCTCGACGGCGCCCTTGTCGCGTACCTCGGCCTGAGCTCCGCCGCCCGGGCGATCCAGTCGACGCTGCGCGCCGCCGGGCTGCAGCCTCCGGCGGGCACCGGCGCCGAGGCGGTGGCGCGGATGCTCGGGCTGCGCCTGAACCATCCGGCGCGGGAGGACTCGCTCGAGCTGCTCCCGAACGAGGCGGCGACCCGCGCGGAGGCCGCGTACTCGTTCGCGCGCGTGCTCGAGCTGGACGACTGGGCGACCGCGGGTGTGCAGCAGGCGGCCGCCGCGTTCACGCTGCCGCAGCTCTCGCCCTGGCAGCGGCGGATCCTCACGACCGCGATCCACTACGTCGGCTACCCGTACGTCTGGGGCGGGACGAGCCCGGGCGCCGAGGTGGACTTCGGCGTCCCCGCCGCGGGCGGCTTCGACTGCTCCGGCTTCGTCTGGCGCGTCTACAAGCTGACGCGCTACGCAGGCGAAGGCGACCTGGCCGGCGTGATCCGCGGCCGCACGACGTACGTGATGAGCGGCGAGGTGCCGCGGTCGAAGCTGATCCGCCGGGCGAAGCTCCAGCCCGCCGACGTCATGTTCTTCGGCGCAGACGGTCCGCGCTCGAGCCCGGCGGTCGTCGACCACACGGCGCTGTACCTCGGCAACGGCTGGTTCATCCAGTCGAGCGACGAGGGCGTGACGCTGCTTCCGTTCAGCGGCTGGTACGTCCACCGCTTCGCCTGGGCGCGCCGGCCGCTACGCGAAGCGGGCCTCGGCTGAATATAGGGTAGGGCGGTGCTCGCCCCAGGCACGGATACCGACCTCGCACGGTTCGCGATCGGCTTCGATCAACGCGACCGCGCCCGGCTGCACGCGCTCTGGGAGCAGGTCTTCGACTCGCACCAGTGGTCGGAAGGCGAGCTGACGAAGGGCTTCGAGGCCGCCTGGAGCGCCTGGAACGGGCTCGACGCCGTCGCGTTCAACGGCTGGACCGGCGCCGCCCTCGCCGCGCTCGAATGGGCGGGCGTCCGCGGCGAGACCGTCCTCTGCCCCTCGAACACGTTCATGGCGACGCCGCTCGCCGCGATCAGCGCCGGCGCACGTGTCGAGTTCGTCGACTGCAACCGCGACGACCTCTGCATGTCGTTCGCCGACCTCGAGCGGAAGGTGCACGAGCACAAGCCGCGCGCCGTGTTCCTCGTGCACATCGGCGGCCACCTCGCATTCGACTCGCACCGCATCGCAGAGCTCTGCGCCGCCGAGGGCATCCTGCTGATCGAGGACTGCGCGCACGCCCACGGCGCCGAGTGGAACGAGCGGCGCGCCGGCTCGTTCGGCGATGTCGGCGTCTGGTCGTTCGCGCCGACGAAGACGATCTCGACCGGCGAAGGCGGGATGCTCGTCTCACGCCATCCGGAGGCGATCGACTTCGCCCGCACGTTCCGGAACTACGGCAAGCCGGACTACCGGCTCCACGGGCTCAACTTCCGCCTGAACGAGTTCACGGCCGCGATCGGCATCGTGCAGACCGAGCGGCTGCCCGAGATCGTGCGCTGGAAGAACGAGGCGGCGCGGCTGCACATCGACCCGGTGCATTCATCGCGCCTTCAGCTTCCCGACGGCATGATCTCGGGCCTGTACAAGGTGATCGTGTTCGAGCCGATCGAGCGGTCGACCGGCAAGGTCTACGACGAGCCGTGCCACCGGATCCTCGGGCACGCGGTGGACCTTCCGAACAGCGACTGGGTGGCGGAGAATCACTGGTGCGTCCCGCTCTACTATCGGCCTGGCGACTGAAGGAGGCGATGCGATGAGAGTTCTCGTGACGGGCGGCGCCGGGTTCATCGGCTCGCACGTGGTCGACAAGCTGCAGGCGCGCGGGCACGAGCCGCGCATCTT
>Ga0335071_10003135_pt1 | contig 17559 bp, 15 predicted proteins | sample Lox_Sample_15_FD_206724 | JGI IMG/M metagenome (GOLD analysis project Ga0335071, IMG submission 206724) | Soil microbial communities from Loxahatchee National Wildlife Refuge, Florida, United States - Lox_Sample_1.5 | ecosystem: Environmental > Terrestrial > Soil > Wetlands | place: USA... | reverse complement strand
GTTACGACGCCAGAGCGGTCCAGAGGGGTCCGACAAGGTCCACTAACTAGTGGACTTCACGGGGAAATGCCCTGTTCCCGGGTAGCCCTTCCTCGACTGTTAATCACCGGGTCGCTAGTTCGAGTCTAGCCTGGGGAGCTGCTGAGACGGGCCTCTCGCGAAAGCGGGAGGCCCGTCGTGTCTTCCGGCACCCGCGCCCCTCGGCAGATTCCGCGGCGCAGCGCGCCGTGGATCGGCCAGGCCATCCCCGGGGCAGGTCGCCAGCTTCCCCAATGCGCTGCTGCTCCCGGAAGCAGGCCCGGTCGGGCCACAGCACCTTCTCACGGTGCGGCACAGGCTGCGTGGTCCCCAGCAGGCGGCTCGTCTCGTAGCCCTGGCCTCGAGCCTCCGCTCGAAGGACGCGAAGAGCTCGGGACTCATGGCGGGTGCACGGCTCCGAGTCCAGAGGTAGTCGTGGCTGGGGTGGCCGACGAACGCGTGCTCGCATTCGGCGAATGAGGTCGATGATCCAGTGATCGCCCCGGAACGGCCAGAGTCAGCTGACCTCGGGCCTGGCATTGGAGGACCGGCGACGGCGACGAGATCGTCACCTCGGCCTCCCGCGCTCGCGCTCTCGGGAGCGCAGGCGGTTCCACCATCCGGTGCCCGGCGACACGGATCCACGGGACCCGTCTCCTCGGAGTGCTGAGGGCACCGCCGGCGCCGGCCCGCCCCGCCCAGCTCCGCTACCCCGATGGGGGCAGGGGGCATTGGGGCCGCACCCATCCTCCGTGCCGATTAAGACGTATCCGCAAGCTTCAATCGTCTGAATCGTCCACATCCTGGATCGAGGAAGGGCAGGGATGCGAGCGCTGGTCGCCGGGGCGAGCGAGCTCACGGGAAGGCAGCTGCGGTCGAGGCTCGACCAGGCGGCTGCTGGACGCCCGACAGGAATCGCCACCTCCGGCTACACCTTCCGGCACGGCGAGCTCGCCGCCATCCTCGATCCGCTGCTTGCGGCCGGCGCTCGTGGAGGTGGCTCATGAAGTTGCACCGCCTCGAGCGTTCGCAGCGAATCCCCCGCCGCCGGGAGGAGGTCTTCGATTTCTTCGCCGACGCCGCGAACCTGGAGGCCATCACCCCACCGTTTCTGCACTTTCACATCCTGTCGCCCCTGCCGATCGAGATGTACCCCGGCGCCCGCATCGACTATGCCCTGGTGCTGTTCGGGGTTCCCCTCCGGTGGCGCACCCGCATCGCCCGCTGGGATCCGGGCGCCTGCTTCGTCGACGAGCAGGAGTCGGGGCCCTACGCCTTCTGGCGCCACACTCACCGATTCGTGGACGACGGCGACGCGACGACCGTGGACGACCTGGTCGAGTACGCGGTGCCCTTCGGACCGATCGGTCGCGTGATGTGCCGGCTCTTCGTGCAGCGGACCCTCGACCGCATCTTCGACTACCGGCGCGACGCGATCGCCAGCCGGTTCGAGGGGGTGAGGCCCTTGTCCACGGCCGCCGTTCCGCGCATTCCCTCCCGAGGCCAGGGATGACCGCCTTCGACGTCGAGGTCTTCCACGATGACCAGTGCCCGCTCTGCACGCGCGAGATCCGGCTTCTACGCCGGCTGGACCTTCACCGCGACCCTCCCGGCGCTCGGGCTCATCATGGCGGGCGGGCAGGCCGGGGCGCTTCGACTCGAGGTCACCTCGATCACGGGCTTCCGCGAGGGCCGGACCCAGCCTCGCCGCGGCCGAGCCGGCGCGGCTGGGCGGCGGCCTGGTCGTGACAGCCTCCGGCCTTAGTTGAGGAGGTTGGGTGCAGCGCGCAGGGTGGCAAGCACCTCGCGGATCTCGGTCGCGTCCGGGGCGTCCGGCGCCCGCTCCAAGTAGGCGCCGAGGTCGCGGGCCGCCGCGGGCCGGAGCCCCAGGCGTGCCGAGATGAGCCCGCGGTCGCGCAGCTCCTCCACGGCGTCCGGGGCGACCAGCACCAGCCGGTCGACCACCCAGTAGCTCCTCACGTCGTCTCCCTGCTCGACGTAGATGCGCTTCAGGTTCTGGAGCATCCGTCCCAGGATCTGGCCCGGCGTCACCGCCTGGAACCAGCGTGGATCGAGCGCTGGAGCGGTGGGTCCACCCTGGAAGCGGGCGGCACACTCGTCCCGGGAAAGGAGCGCGCCTCCGTTGAACGCGTCGATGAAGACCTCGGGGCCCCCGGGCGGCTCGAGCTTGACCATGAAGTGACGGGGGAGGCCCACGCCCTGGAGCGGGACCCCGACCCGGCGGCCCACCTCCATGAGGAGGACGGAGAGGCTGATGGGGATGCCGAGCCGTCGCTCCAGCACCTCGTTCAGGAAGGAGTTGCGCGGGTCGTAGTAGGCCTCGCCGTTCCCGCGGAAGCCGAGCTCGTCGAAGAGAACGTCGCAGAGCGCGCGCAGTCTGTCGGCTGCCCGCTGCGGCTCCCTCGCGCGCTGGCGGACCAAGGCGCCCAGGGCATCGAGCCGGGCGAGGTAGGCGGCGGCGTCGAGCGCGGGGTACTCCTCGGCCGCGATGGCCAGCGCCGCCTCGTCGAGCGGCACCACCGGCCGTTCGATGAGCGCCTTGAAGCGCGCGCGGGCGGCGCTGTCGAGCTGCATCGGTCGCGCCCCAATATAGCCTTCGAAGCGAGCCACGCACACCACAAGGCCACAGGAGCAGCACGTGCTCCAGGGCATCGGTTCTGCGACCTCTTCCCTTCCGGAGCGTCGTTCGTGCCCTCCACGTACGGGCGTACTCCTTCATGGCCGCCCCGATGTCCGCGTCCTTCGCCGTCCGGGCCGCGATGTGCTGGCGAACGAGGCACCCCGCCCCCACGGATTCTTGTGGCCGAGGACCTCGCCCCGGACGGTCTCGTCCGTGACTAGAGCCCGTCCTCGAGCGCGCGGAACCCCTCGGCCACGACCACGGTGCAGGCGGCCGTCCCCGTGGGGCTCTCCCGGAGCCGGCGCAGGAAGGTGCTCCTGGTGTGGCGCCAGGCGAGGTCGAGGTGTGCGTCTCCCCGGTCGTCCGCAGGTCGGCCAGGAAGCGAGCGATCCGGTTCACCGTCGAGTCGCCACCCACCGAGCAGGGAGCTGATGCCCAGGTCCATCGTCTTGGGGAGGTGCATGCAGCGGACCCGCGATCCGCCAGGTTGCCGGTGTCGTCCCCGTCGGCGACCACCGGACCGTGGATCCCGTGGCGCTCCAGCCCTGCCTGCGGCGGGAGCGGCCAGGTCCCCTCGCCGGGCCACGCCCGGCGCGGGCAGGGCGCGCCCCGCCCAGGCGCCGCCGGCCGGGGCAGCCCTCACCCGACCTCGTGCCCCGCCAGGAGCTCCAGCGCCTTGATCATGGCGGAGTGGTCCCAGCCAGCCCCGCCGTGCGCGGCGCAGGCGTTGAAGAGCTCCTGGGCGGCGGCGGTGCCGGGCAGGGAGAGGCCCAGCTGCCGGGCCGCGGAGAGCGCCAGGTTGAGGTCCTTCTGGTGCAGCTGGATGCGGAACCCTGGCTCGAAGGTGCGCCGTATCATCCGCTCGCCGTGGACCTCCAGGACGCGCGAGGAGGCAAAGCCGCCCATGAGCGCCTCGCGCACCCGCGCCGGGTCCGCACCGGCCCGCGCGGCGAAGAGCAGCGCCTCGCCCACCGCCTCGATGGTCAGGGCGACGATGATCTGGTTGGCCACCTTGCAGGTCTGGCCGTCGCCGTTTCCGCCCACCCGGGTGATGTTCTTGCCCATGAGGGCGAGGAGCGGGCGTACCCGCTCGAAGGTGGCCTCGGGACCGCCCACCATGACGGTGAGCGTCCCGGCCCGGGCGCCCACCTCGCCCCCGGAGACCGGCGCGTCGAGGTAGCCGCAGCCGAGCGCCTCGATCCGGGCCGCGAAGGCCTTGGTCTCCACCGGCGAGATCGAGCTCATGTCCACCACCACCTTGCCCGGCGAAAGGCCCGCGGCCACGCCGTCCTCGGCGAAGAGCACCCTGGCCACGTCGGGGGTATCGGGGACCATGATGACGATCACCTCGGCCGCCTCGGCCACCGCCCGGCCGGTCGCCGCCGGGGTGGCCCCCTTCTCCACGAGCTCGGGCGGGACGGGCGACCGCTCGTTCTTCACCCACAGCCGATGGCCGCCGCCGAGGAGCCGCGCCGCCATGGGACGCCCCATGATCCCCAGCCCGATGAACCCGACGTTCATGTGCGATCTCCCGGTGCGCGGCGTCAGGGCCCGGCGGCGTACCGCGCCATCCAGCCCATGCCGGCCTTGGTGGTGGTGGCCGGCCGGTACTCGCAGCCGACCCAGCCCGGGTAGCCGAGCCGGTCCAGGAAGGGCATGAGGAACTCGAAGCGGATCTCGCCGGTGCCAGGCTCGTGCCGGCCCGGGTTGTCGGCCAGTTGGACGTGGCCGATGCGCGACAGGCAGGCGCGCAGGGTCTCGGCCAGCTCGCCCTCCGCCCGCTGCATGTGGTAGATGTCGTACTGATAGCGAAGGTTGGGCTCGCCCACCGCATCGAGGATGGCCAGGGCCTGGCGGGTGGTGGAGACGAACGCCCCGGGAACGTCCCGGGTGTTGATGGCCTCGAGCAAGAGGGTGATCCCCTCCTTGCCCACCTCGCGAGCCGCGAAGCGCAGGTTCGACACCAGGGCGGCCTCTACGCGCTCGGCCGGGACCCCCTCGGGCGCGATGCCGGCCAGGCAGTTGAGCCGCGTGCAGCCCAGGGCGCGGGCGTAGGCCAGGGCCTGCCCCACCGAGTCCCGGAACTCGCCCTCCCGCCCGGGTTGGCAGGCGATGCCCCGATCGCCCCTGGCCCAGTCGCCGGCGGGGAGGTTGAGGAGCACCTGCTCCAGCCCAGCCTCCCGCAGCCGCTCGGCCAGCGCCTGCGGCGGATGGTCACCCGGGAACATGCACTCCACCCCGCGGAACCCGGCCGCGGAGGCAGCCGCGAAGCGGTCGAGGAAGGGCAGCTCGGTGAAGAGCATGGTCAGGTTGGCGGCGAACCTCGGCATCCTGCTCCCTCCGCGCGGCGGCGCCCCGGGGCGGGGCGGCGCGGCCCGATGATGGCGCCCTTCGCGCCGATGTGCACGTCGAAGGCGGCGGTGAGGCCCCGTGGCCGCCCGGCTCCGGCGCTCCATCCGCGGCGGCGGGGAGCTCGATCCCGGAGCTCTGCCCCGCTCCGACCTCGCCGGTGCGGGGTGGGACCCGCCCGGGGGCGGCGACCACGGTCGGGAGCGAAGGCCGGGCCAAGCCCACCCCACCGGGCGACGGCGCGGCGAGGAGCGGTCCGAACATCCGCCGCGGCGCCGTCGCTGGCCCGAGGCGGGCCAGCCCGGGCCGGTCCGAATGGCCTCCTCGAGCCCTCCCGGTGGCCAACCCCGGGGTCGAGGAGCTCCCGGGCGTGGACCTCGTCGCCCCGCTCGCGCTCGCGAGACCCGGGCGGAAGCCGGCCTGCTCGCGCCCGGGCTGGCGATGGTGCGGCAAGGGCCCGCCGGGCGCTCGAGGCACCGACCCCCGACCTCCCGCCACTGCGGACCATCAGTCCCACCTGTCCGGGGTGACGGCGAGGCCCGGCACCGGGACAGCGGCAGTCCCGAGCCCGATCCCATCCCGCGGTGAGCGCGGCGCCAGCCCTAGACCGAGGCCGCGGAGACCTTGCCCGGGGGATCCCGCGGGGCGGCCACCTCGCCCACGGGCAACAGGAAGTGGAAGGCGGCGCCTCCCTCCGTCGCCCGCTCGGCCCAGATCCGCCCGCCGTGCCCCTCGACGATGCCGCGGGCGATGGCGAGGCCCAGCCCGGCCCCCTTGTGGAACGAGGCCGCGCCACGCTGGTACGGCTGGAACAGCCGTTCGGCCGCACCCTCCTCGAAGCCGCGCCCGGTGTCCCTCACCGTGAAGTGCAGGGCTCCCCCGTCCTCGGCCAGCCGGAGCGTCACCGTGCCGCCGGGGGGCGTGGCGTGGCAGGCGTTGGCCAGGAGGTTCCCCAGCACCTGGAGGATCCGCCCGCGGTCGCAGCACGCCTCCGGTGCCACGGCTGCCACCTCGAGCGAGAGGCGCAACCGGGAGCTGCGCACCAGCGGCTCCGCGGCGCGCACCGCGTCCTCGACGAGGGCCGCGCAGTCGCTCCGCTCCGGAGCCAGGCGCAGGCTCCCCTTCTGGATCGCGGCCACGTCGAGCAGGTCGTCGATGAGCCGCCCCATGCGCGCGGCGGCGGAGCGGATCAGGTCCGCGCACTCCGAGAGCTCCGGCGGCGCCCCGGGCTCCCGGCCCAGCTCGCGCACCTCGCTGGCGGTCGAGGCGATCGCGGCCAGCGGGCTGCGGAGGTCGTGAGCCACCACCGCCAGGACCTGCTCCCGCGCCTCGGTGGCCCGGTTCGCCTCGGCCAGGAGCCGCTTGCGCTCCTCCTCGGCCTGGCGGCGGGTGGTGACGTCGCGCACCGTCCCCAGGATCCGGGACGGGGCGCCGGCCTCCGTCCAGCCCATCACCCGCCCGCGCAGGTGGGCCCAGCGGATCGACCCGTCTGCCAGGGGGACGCGCGCCTCCGCCACCACCGCCTCGGCCCTCCCCTCCAGGTGGTCGAGCACCGCGGCGTCGACCAGGGCGCGGTCGTCGGGGTGGACCAGGGCCCTGAGGCCCGACCCTGCCGCGGCGGTCACCTCGCCCATCTGGACGCCGAGCAGCGAGGCCCCTTGCGAGCCGACGCGCACGGCACCGCGCTCTGGCTCCCACTCCCAGATCTCGGTGTCCGCCGCCAGGAGCGCGAGGGAGAGCCGCTCCTCGCTCTCCCGCAGCGCCACCTGGGCGGCCTGCTGCTCGGTGACGTCGCGGGCCACCGCCATCACCCCGGTGATGGCCCCGGACCCGTCCTGGAGGGCGACCAGGTTCAGGCTGGCGGCGAGCTCGCGCCCGTCCTTCCGGCACCAGCGCACCAGCTCGGTCGAGCGCCTTCCGGCTGCGGCCGCGGTGATGGCCCGGGCCGTCGTCGCCTCGGCCTCCCGGGGGACGAGGAGGCCGAAGGGGGACCGCCCCATCACCTCCTCCTCCGTCCATCCGAAGATCCGCTCGGCGCCCGGCGACCAGACCTGGATGCGGAAGGCCTCGTCCAGCACCACCACCGCCTCGTTCAGGTTCTCGAACAGCGTGGCCAGGAAGCGCTGCTGCGCCTCGGCCGCGCGCCGGGCGGAGATGTCGCGCACCACGCTGTGGACGTACCGGCGGCCCCGGATCCGGTAGGCGCGGGCGCTCACCTCGACCGGAAAGTGGCTGCCGTCGCTCCGTAGGTGCTCGGCCTCGAACACCGCGCCCCCAGCCCGCTCCACGGCCATCAGCTGCGCCTCGACCAGGGCCCGCTCCGACTCCCGGCCGAGGTCGTGCATCCGCAGGCGGAGCAGCGCCTCGCGCGAGCAACGGTACCCCTCGACGGCGCGGTCGTTGGCGTCGACGATGGCGCCGTCGGCGCGGGCCAGCAGCTCGATGTCGTTGAGCTGCCTCTCCAGGCTGCGCAGCCGCGCCTCCCGGTAGCGCGCGGTCTTGCCGTGGACCACCCACGCCACCAGGCCGGGGATGATGGCGTAGAGCAGGGCGTCGGCCGTGCCCTCCCCCCACCCGTCCCGGCTCCCCGCCGGGATCAGCATCGTCAGCACGCCGGTGAGCCAGGCCGCCACCACCACCGGGGCGTCGCAGAGCACCGCCGCCCAGGCGAGCGGCGCGGTCACCACCGCCATGTACCCCACCACGTGGCCGCCGGTGGCGGCGAAGGCGAGCCCGCAGCTCAGGGTCGGGGCGATGCCCACCGGGTAGATCCAGTCCAACGTCCGCGGCGAGCGCCGGAGCGCCACCCATGAGGCGGCCGCCCCGCAGATCGCCGCGATGGGCCCCACCGCCCCCCAGCGATCGCCGGGCGGGAGCTGCATCGCCAGCACCCCCAGGAACGGCGGAAGGACGAGCGCGTACAGCAGCAGCACCAGGCGCCTCAGGCCGGCGGGGCTGTCCTCGAAGAGGCGCTCGGGACTGGATGCGACCATCCGGGGCATGGGCGCTGCAAACCCGGTGCTCGACACCGCGTCAAAATCCCACGGCACGTCACGGCCCTATTCTCCCCTGGCCGGTGTCGTGGTGACCCCGGGTGCGCAGGACCCGCGGGGACCCGGGCGGGGTGGGCGAGTCCGCCCGGCCTTCACGAGCTCGTGAACCCTGCTCGCGCCGGCGACCTCCACACCCTCGAGGAGGTCGCCCTCGCCGTAGCCGGCTCTTCACGCACGCTGGGCAGGCCCAGACCTTCCCTCCCCGGCGCAGGAAGTCGCGGATAGGTCGGCCAGCGGGTCGAGCGGCCTGCCGTGGGTCGAGTCGGCCGCCCGCCTGCGGGCGATGTCCACGCCGGAGCGGGTGAGGAACAGCACCACCCGCATCCCCGCCGTCATCCCGTCGCGAGCGATGGTAGGGCCACCGACGACAGCTCGTGATCGATGCCGTGCGTCGCCACCCGGGCACGCCTCAAGTTCGAGTGGCTGCCGCGGAGCGGCCGCCGCGTGCGCGCGGGCGTCTCGTACGAGCTCTACCTGAACGACCCGTCGAGCGCGGCGCCCGACGAGCACCGGACCGACCTGTTCTGGCCGGTGGCCTGATCGCGCCACGGGCGACGTCCTGGGCGGCCAGCCTCTCCTCCACCTCCTTCGACGCCAGCTCCTGGAGCGCGTCGGCGGCCACCCACCGCGCCGCGCGCGCCCCGGGGTCGCCGCCACGCGACCCGCCGGAGCGGGCGTCCGCCGCGGCCCGGATCCGCTCTGCGCAGGCGACCGCCGCGGCGTTCAGGGCCCGGTTGCGCTTGCCCATGTTGCGCAGCGCCCAGCTCACCGCCTTTCGGACGTAGTTGCGGGGGTCGAATGCGCCGCGCTCGATGAGCGGCAGGAGCCGCAGGAAGGCGGCGTCGCCGGCCTCCCGGTCGTGGACGGCGAGCCCGGCCATGAGCGCGAAGCCGCCGCGCCGCACCCACTCCTCCCCCCGCCGCGCCCAGGCCGCCGCCTTTGCCCAGGCGTGGGCGCCCTGGTCGAACAGGCTGGTGGTGGCCTGGTCGCAGAGGTCCCAGGAGTCGAAGCCCTTCGCCCAGGCCTCCATCTGCGCCGAGGTGACCGCAGCCGGGTCGTCGACGAAGCAGGCCAGAAGCCGCGCCTCGTGGTTCCCCGTGTCCCACAGCGCCTGGGCCAGCTCGTGGTCCTTGCCGAAGCGCCCGGCGATCTCCCGCAGCGTGCGGACCGAGACGCCGAAGGCGCGGTCCACCCGGATGCCGTAGCGCGCCATCCCCGCCCGGTCTCGCTCGCTTCCCAGGGAGCGCAGCTCCGCAAGGAGGGCCGCCGCCCGAGCCGCCGTCGCCGTCATGGTCTCCTCCCGTCTCGCTAGCTCCCTCCGCCCAAGAGCATCCGCACCCCCATGCCCACGAGGATCAGCCCCCCCAGCACCTCGAGGCCCCTGCCCCACAGGGCTCCCAGCCAGCGCCCGATGACCATGCCCAGGGCGGTGAGGGCCGCCGCCACCAGGCCGATGACCAGGGCCGGGACCAGGATGGGCGCGCCCATCAGGGCCATCGAGAGCCCCACCGCCAGCGCGTCGATGCTGGTGGCGACCGAGAGCATGACCAGGCTCCATCCGCGGGTGTTGTCGCCCGCGGCGCGCTCGGCGCCGCCGCCGCGCAGCGCCCCCCACACCATGCGCCCGCCCACGAAGGCCAGGAGCACGAAGGGCAGCCAGTGGTCGAGGGAGCCGACCCAGCGGTGCACCGCGCGGCCCGCCGCCCAGCCCGTGGCCGGCATGAGCGCCTGGAAGAGGCCGAAGTGGAAGGCCAGGCGGAAGACGTGCCGGCGCGTCAGGGGCGCCACGGAGAGGCCGGTGACCACGGCCACCGCGAAGGCGTCCATGGCTAACGCCAGCGCGATCGCCAGGAGGCTCCAGCCGCTCATCGCCGAGGCACCCCTCCTCGAGCGCCGGCGACGGCCGGCGACGGCGGAGTCTACCGGTCCGGGGGCGAGGAGGCCAGCGCGGCGCCGGTGCTTGTCACCGGGTCAGGTAGTCGTGGGCCTGCTGCAGCTTCTCCCCGATGGAGATGTGCTGGGGGCAGCGCGGCTCGCAGTCGCCGCACTCCTCGCACCGGTCGGCGCCGGCACCCTCCTTCACCAGGAATCGATCGTAGATCCGCGCCGCCCCGGCGCGGTCGTCGAACATGAGCGCCGAGTTCCAGGCGTTGAACACGTCGGCGATGGCCACCTCGTTCGGGCAGGGCTGGCAGTAGCCGCAGGTGGTGCAGGGCACGGCCATCTTCTCCTGGTAGGCAGCCCGGGCCGCCTCCACCAGCCGCAGCTCCTCCCCGCCCAGCGGCACGGCGACCTCGGCCGCGGCCACGTTCTCCGCCAGCTGCTCCAGGGTTCCCATGCCCGAGAGCACGGTCACCACCCCGGGCTGGCTCCATACCCATCGCAGCGCCCACTCGGCCGGCGACCAGGCGCGACCGGACCGCCCCAGGATCTCCCCCACCGCCGGGGGGATCCTGGCCAGGGCCCCGCCTCGCAGCGGCTCCATGACCACCACGCCCACGCCCCGCTCCGCCGCCCGGCGCAGCCCCGGCACCCCCGCCTGGAAGGCCTGGTCCAGGTAGTTGAGCTGGATCTGGGTGAACTCCCAGTCGTAGCCGGCCAGGATCCTCTCGAAGTCGTCGAACGGCCCATGGAAGGAGAAGCCGATGTGGCCGATCCGCCCGTCGGCCCGGGCCCGCTCCAGCGCCCCGATGCCCCGCAGCCGCTGCACCTTCTCCCAGCGCCCGGCGTCCAGCGCGTGGAGGAGGTAGAAGTCGATCCGGTCCGTCTCCAGCTTCCGGAGCTGCTGGTCGAGGATGCGCTCCCAGTCCCCCTCCGCCTCCACCTCCCACACCGGGCTCTTGGTGGCGAGCTGCACCCTCGGTCGGAACCCGCCGCGCAGGGCCCGGCCCACGATGAGCTCGGACTGCCCGCCGTGGTAGACCCAGGCGGTGTCCAGGTAGCTCACGCCCAGCCGGACGGCCTCCTGCACCAGCCGGATCGCCGCCTCCTCGTCGACGCGGGCCGGGGGGCCTCCCAGGGTGGGCAGGCGCATGGCCCCCAGGCCCAGCGCGGAGACCTCCAGCCCGGCGATCTTGGGGAAGCGACGGCGCTGCATGGAGCCTCCGGCGAGGAAGACCCGTCCCATAGCAGGGAATCCACCGTAGCAGGAAGGCGCGCCCGCGGGCGCACCCTAGGCCATGGGCGCGGCGCCGACGCCGGGATTCTGGCGGACGAACGCCACCAGCCGGTCGACGTACGATGCCAGCGGCGGGCAGGCGATGCCGGCGCCGGCCAGGTCGGCCTGGGCGTTCCGGGTATCGTAGTGGGTGGGCTGGACGAAGTAGTCGACCATGGGCGAGGGGATGCGCAGGAGCCGGTACACGCCCGGCACTCGCTCGATGGACCACTTGGCCAGGCCCACCGTGAGCGGGACGCGCAGGAGCCGCTTGCCCAGGGCCCGGCCCAGCAGCTCCAGGAGGGCGCGCACCGAGAGCGGGGCAGGGTCCGCCAGCTGGTAGGTGCGGCCCCGGGAGCGGGGCAGGCCGGAGAGGTGTGCGATGGCGTCGACCACGAAGTCGCGGGGCACCACGTTCACCTCGGCGGTGAGGTCACCCACCACCGGCATCACCGCCAGGGGGCCTGGCTGGCGCACCAGCCACTGGATGGCGAAGTAGGGACCGTCGTACTTCTGGGTGACCCCGGTGGCCGCGTCCCCCACGGTGATGGCCGGGCGGTAGATGGTCGCCGGCAGGCCGCCTCGCATCCGGCTCCGCACCTCGACCTCGGCGCGGTGCTTGGTCTCCTCGTAGTGGTTGTTGAAGGCCTGTCCCTTCTCCAGATCGTCCTCGCCGAAGACGCCCGGGTGGCGGCCGGAGACGTAGCAGGTGGACATGTAGTGGAGCCGCTCCAGGCGCGGACACTGCTCGGCCAGCTCGAGCACGTGACGGGTCCCCTCCACGTTCACGAGCTGTCCCAGCTCGGCGGACACGCCCAGGTCGTAGATCGCCGCCAGGTGGTGGATCTCCACCACCTCGCCCTTCTCCAGGGCGTCGCCGGCCCCCAGGCCGGCGGTGGTGATGTCCCCGGCCACCAGGCGGACCCGCCCGGCGGCCTGGGGGTGGTTTCGCTCCACCACCGCCGCGGCCTCGCGCGCCGCCGCGGCGAACTTCTCCTGGACCAGGCAGACGGCGTGCGCCTCGGGGCGCCGGCCGAGGAGCCTGGGGAGGAGCTCGCGCCCCAGGAACCCGGGGAAACCGGTGACGAGGAGCGTCGACATGGGCCCAGGCTATCGCCCCGCGCCGCCCTGCCGCGCGCCCCTTTGGGTCTTCGGTCGCACCGCGCCGCCGGCTCGGCGGAAGCCCGGGGTCGCGACCGGCGGGCCCCTGTTCTAGAGTCGGGCGATGACGGCCGGCACCGATCCCCCGGAGACCTCCGCCGACGCCTCGCCCGGGGCGCTGCGGGTGGAGCTCGACGAGGCCCGCCGGCAGCTCGCCTTCCTCCACGACCTGCTCGGCGTCGCCGCCCACGACCTCAAGAACCCCATCTCCGCGCTCCTCCTCGGGACGCAGCGCCTGGTCCGGCTCGCCGGCGAGCCTCATGTGCCCCAGATCCAGGCCCTGGCACGACGGCTCGAGGCCACGGTGCTGGGGATGAACCGGGCGGTGGAGGGGCTCGCCGACCTGGCCCGCCTCGGGGCCGGACGCCTGAAGCTGGAGCGCCGCCGGGTGGCGGCGGCCGACCTCCTGCTGCACGCGGTCGAGGCCTTCCGGGCGCCGGCCCTGGAGCGACGCCTGGAGCTGGTCCTGGACCTCGCACCCGACCTGCCCGCGGTCGAATGCGACGTCGAACGCATCGACCGGGTCCTCGCCGAGCTGCTGGGCCGGGCGGTGCGGCTCTCGCCGGACGGCGCAGCCATCGTGGTTCGCGCCGAGCGCCACGCGGCCGGCCTCCTCACCACCATCGCCGACCGGGGCCCGGGAATCCCGCCGGAGGTGCTGGAGAGCCTCCGGGAGCGCCGGCCGCCCCCGGCCGGTGCCCGCCGGGCCCACGACCTGGGGCTGCTCTTGGCCAAGGGGCTGGTGGAGGCGCACCGCGGGCGGTTCACGGTCGAGAGCCCGGATGGCCAGGGGTGCACCTTCCGCGTCACCCTGCCCGCCGCATTGTGACCCGCTGGTCACTTTCCGCTGGCCAGCGGGCCCCGTCCGTGGCATGGGACGGCCATGGGCCGACCGCCGCGCGCCGACCTCCACGGCGTCCTCCTCGAGGCCGCCCGCACCGAGTTCGCCCGGCGCGGCGTCGAGCGTGCCCGGGTCGAGGACGTGGTGCGACGCGCCGGCGTCTCCAAGGGCGCCTTCTACCTGCACTTCGAGTCCAAGGAGGAAGCGCTCGACGAGCTGCTGCAGCGCTTCTTCGGGGCCATGGAGGACCAGGCTCGCGGGCGCAAGGAGGCCGAGGAGCGGTTCCAGCGCGCCCACGCCAACCTGCGGGGCGCCGCGCTCTACGCCCGCCAGCTCGAGTTCGACTGCGAGGTCGACCAGGCCCTGCTGGAGATGCTCTGGCGCAACCGGGAGATCCTGGCCGCCATCGAGGGCGCCGGGACCGCCGGACGCTTCCGCGACCGCCTGGCGGAGTTCCGCCGGCGCATGCACGCGCTGGTGGCGGACCGGATGGCGGAGAAGCAGGCGCGCGGCGCCATCCGCCGGGACCTCGAGCCGGTGGTGCTGGGAGACGTGCTGGTCGGCGCCTACGAGTACTTCGCCCGCCGCATGCTGACCATGCCCACTCGCCCCGACTTCCAGGGCTGGATCCGATCGTTCCTGGCCATCCTCTACGACGGTCTCCTCCCTCGGCCCGGGGCGGGCTCCGCGCCCTCTCCCTCCCCGGCCCGCCGCGGGGCGGCCTCGCCCCGGCGACACTGACCGGTCGGTCATGAAAGGAGCCTCGATGCCCTCCCGCACCCGCTCCGCCCTCCTCGCGGCCGCGCTGATCTCCGCCTGCGCCCGGGGTGGCCCTGCCGCCGACCGCCCCGCCGCCCCACCGGCCGCGCCGGTCGTGCCCGCGGCCGCCGCCGCGCGCCTGGTTGTCCCCGAGGTGGTTCGCCACGCGCCCCAGGTGGTGGTCACCGGCACGCTCAAGGCCCGCCAGGCGGCGCCGCTGGCCCCCTGCGTCCCCGGCACACTGGCCCGGATCGCCGTGCGGCGCGGCCAGGAGGTGCGCCAGGGGGCGCTCTTGGCCGCCCTCGACGACGGCATGGCGCAGGCCACCCGGCGGCAGGGCGAGGCCGGGGTGGGAGCCGCCCGGGCCCAGCTGGCGCTGGCCGAGGACGCGCTCTCCCGGGTGGAGCGGCTCCGGCGGGAGGAGGGCGCCTCGGAGTCGCAGCTGGTCGTCGCCCGTGCCCAGCGGGACCTGGCCCAGGCGCAGCTCGGGGCCGCCGAGGCCCAGCTGGAGCAGGCCCGGGTGAACCTGGCCCATCACTCGCTCACCGCCCCCTTTCCCGGGGTGGTGACCAGCGTCCCCGACGGCATCGGCCTCACCGTGGCGGCGGGGACGACCCTGGTGTCGCTGGCCGACACGCGTCGGCTGGTGCTGCAGACCTCGCTCACCCAGGAGGAGGCGGCCGAGGTCCGCGCCGGCGATCGGGTGCGGGTGAGCGTCCCGGCCACCGGCGCCTGCACGCCGGAGGGCGTGATCACCGCGGTGGTGCCGGCGGTCGATCCGGGCACCTCCCGCGTGCCGGTGGAGATCGAGGTCCCCAACGGCGACGGACGCTTCTTCGCCAACGCCTTCGCCCGCGCCGAGCTCCCGCGCGGCGCCGAGCGCACCGCCTACCGGGTTCCGGCCGCGGCCCTGGTGCAGCGGACCGGCGGCTTCGCCGTCTGGGTGGCGGGGCCGGACTCCCTGGCGCGCACGCTACCGGTCCGGGTCCTCGCCGAGGAGGGCGCCACCTCGGTCGTGCTCCCGGCCGACGGGCGCTGGCCCGAGGGGCTGCGGGTGGTGGACCTGCCGCCCCAGGGCATCGCCGAGGGCACGCCGCTGGCCGAGGTGCGGGGATGACCCTCTCCGACGTCGCCATCCGCCGGCCGGTCTTCACGGCCATGCTCTCCCTCACCCTGATCGTGCTGGGGTTCCTGGGGCTGCGGCGGCTGGGCACCGACCTCTACCCCGACGTCACCTTCCCCTTCGTCACCATCCGCACGGTCTACCCCGGCGCCAGCCCGGCCGACGTGGAGGAGATGGTCACCCGGCCCCTGGAGGACGCCGTCTCCTCCATCGCCGGCGTGGACAAGGTGTTCTCCTCCTCGCGCGAGAACGTCTCCCTGGTGTTCATCCAGTTCAAGCTCTCGGCCGACCTGGGCCAGGCTGTGCAGAACGCGCGCGACAAGGTGGGCATCGCCCAGGGCCAGCTCCCGCTGGGCGCCGAGCAGCCGGTCATCGCCCAGTACGACATCGCCGCCCAGCCGGTGCTGATCTTCTCGGCCGCGGCAGGCGAGGACCCGGTCGGGCTTCGCGACCGGTTCGACGACCAGGTGAAGCCCCGCCTGGAGCAGATCGACGGGGTGGCCGCGGTCAACGTCATCGGCGGAGGCGAGCCGGAGATCTCGGTGGAGCTGTTCCCGGCGCGGCTGGAGGCCCTCCACCTCACCCCCGAACAGGTGTTCGCGCGCATCCAGCGCGAGCACCTGAACCTGCCCGGCGGCAGGTATCCACTGGGCGAGGGCGAGGTGGGCGTCCGGGTGCAGGGGGAGTTCCAGAACGTGGACGAGCTCCGCGCCATGCCGGTGGCCACCGGGCCGGACGGCTCGCTGGTTCGCCTGGCCGACGCGGCGCTGGTACGCCCCGGGGCCAAGGACGCCACCACCCTGGTGCGCACCAACGGCGTGGAGTCGGTGGCGGTCGAGGTGGTCAAGCAGGCCGGCGCCAACTCGGCCGCGGTGGCCACGGCCGTGAAGCGGCTCCTCCCCCAGCTGGCCCGGGAGCAGCGCTTCGAGGCCCAGGTGCTGGTCGACCAGTCGATCGACATCCAGTCCAATGCCCGCGAGGTGTGGATCGCCATCTTCTTCGGCGGGGCCATGGCCGTCCTCATCATCCTCGTGTTCCTGCTCGATCTGCGCGGCACCTTCATCTCCTCGCTAGCCCTCCCCACCTCGGTGGTGGGGACGCTCTTCGCCATGTACTGGCTGGGATTCTCGCTCAACCAGCTCACCCTGCTCGGCCTCTCGCTGGCCATCGGCCTGCTCATCGACGACGCGGTGGTGGTGCGCGAGAGCATCACCCGCCGGCTGGAGCGCGGGGAGCCGCCGGCCCAGGCGGCCAGCCGCGGCACGCAGGAGATCGCCCTGGCGGTCATGGCCACCACCTTCACCCTGGTGGCGGTGTTCGTGCCGGTGGCCTTCATGCAGGGCATCGTCGGCCAGTTCTTCCGGCAGTTCGGCCTGACCATCACCGCGGCGGTGCTGATCTCCCTGTTCATCGCCTTCACCCTGGATCCCATGCTCTCGGCCCGGTTGACCCGGGCGAGGGTGGTGGGAGAGGTACGCCGCCAGAGGGCCCTGGAGGCGCGGCTCCGGGCCCTCTTCGAGTGGAACGACCGGCTCTACCTTCGCTCCCTGGAGTGGGTCCTGCGCCACCGGGTCATCACCCTGGTGGCGGCGATCGCCCTGCTGGTCGGGACCTTCGCGCTGGCCGGCAAGCTCAAGTCGGAGTTCATGCCCGCCGGCGACCGGGGCCAGCTCATCGTCAACCTGGAGTACCCGCCGGGCACGAGCCTGGCCACCTCCTCCCGGCACAGCGCCACCCTGGAGGGGCGGGTACGCGCTCTCCCCGGGGTCCAGGCGGTCTACGCCACCGCCGGCTACCAGGAGGACGCGCGGCTGGTCCGCTGGCGCGTGAACCTCCTGGACAAGGGCGACCGCCCCGACGGCATCGACGCCTACAAGCAGTGGATCCGCGGTGCGCTGGCCGGCGACGCGCTCCTCAAGACCTACGCCGTGTCCGACCCGCCGGTGATCGAGGGGCTGGGCGACTACCCGCCCATCCTCATGCGCATCACCGGCCGCGACTTCGGCCAGCTCCGCAGGGAAGCGGACTTCCTGCTCGCCACCATGCGGAACAACCCGCACCTGGCCGACATCCAGCTCCGCGACTCGCCGGGCAAGCCCGAGCTGCGGGCGGTGGTCCTGCGGGAGGAGGCGGCGCGCCTGGGCGTCCCGGCCGGTGCGGTGGCGCTCCAGGTCCGGCTCGCCACCCAGGGCGAGGTCGCGGCCAAGCTGCGCGAGGGACGGCGCCAGTCCGACATCCGCGTTCGCCTGGCGGCCGAGGACCGCGAGTCGCGCGGCGCGGTCGGCGCGCTGTGGATCGCCACCCCCCGCGGCCAGGTCTCGCTCGACCAGGTGGCCCGGCTCGAGGCCTCCACCAGCCCGGCGGTGATCGAGCACAACCACCGCGAGCGCAGCATCTCGGTGTGGGCGCAGATCGCCCCCGGCCACGACATGGGGAGCGCGGTGCGGGCGCTGCACG
>Ga0335071_10003134_pt1 | contig 17564 bp, 14 predicted proteins | sample Lox_Sample_15_FD_206724 | JGI IMG/M metagenome (GOLD analysis project Ga0335071, IMG submission 206724) | Soil microbial communities from Loxahatchee National Wildlife Refuge, Florida, United States - Lox_Sample_1.5 | ecosystem: Environmental > Terrestrial > Soil > Wetlands | place: USA... | reverse complement strand
GTTTAGATTTCCTGTAAGCCTCGCCATCGCCTGCGCGGTGAGTGTCAACGAACAGGTGGAAGCGAAGCTGCAACGCCCCTGCTCCAGCAGGTCGATCACGGAATCCTGCAGCACCTCGGTGTACATTTCGAATGGCGGGATCTCCGGATTGCGGCCCAACGCCGCCAGTACGCAGTTGGCGATGTCGCCCACGCCGGACTGCAACGGCAGAAACTCTTTCGGAATCTTTCCAGCGCGCAGTTCACCCACCAGGAAGTCCGCAACATTTTGGCCGATGCGCTCGGTGACGGGTGTCTGCTCGGCGAAGGCGCCGCACTCATCCGCGGCATTTGTTTCCACAATTCCTACGATGCGCGACGGATCGACGCTAGCTAAAGGCCCTCCAATCCGGTCGGAGACCTGGTAAATCGGGATTTCACGCCGCACGGGCGGATCATGCGGCTCGTAAATGTCATGCATCCCGAGAAGCGTCGGCGGATGATGACGGTTAATCTCAATCAGCACCTTGCTTGCCTTGTTCAGATACGTAGGGGCGGCTCCAACGGAAGACGTGAGTACGATTCCTCCACCGGCTGTGACGTCGCACGCTTCCACGACCGCCCAATGCACCGGCCCCAGGAAGCCGTATCGAACCACTTGCGGCAGCAGCGAAAGATGCATGTCCACAAAGTGCGTTTCGCCCGCATTGATTTGCGCGCGCAGACTGGGATCGGACTGATAAGGCGTACGGAAGCTGATGGCGTTTGCTTTCGCTAGAGCTCCATCGAGCGATGGGCCGGTCGACGCGCCGGTCAGAACGCCGATCTGAAACTCGCGGCCGGCGTCATGTTCTTCTTCTGCCCGTTTGGCCAGCGCTAAGGGAATGGATTTTGGGACGCCAGCCGGCGTGAAACCACTGAATCCCACCGTCTGGCCATGGTCAATGAGGGCTGCGGCTTCCTCCGGTGTCATTACTGGAAAGGGAAGAGGCATGGAAATATTAGTTCTCCTTGGAATGAAAAATCGCCAGTAATTCGCGGCTTGCCGCGAAAGGCGTCACCTGCCCCGCTTTCACCGCTTCCTGCAACTGGGGCAGGCGTCTTGCTATTGCCGCGTTGCTGCGAAACGACGCTTCCAGATCCAGAGCGATCAACTCCTTCATCCATTCCAGAGCCTGGCGGCTGCGGCGCGCCGCCAGATGGCCGCTTTGCTCTAAGTGCTGCCGATGATCGAGGATCATCCGCCAAATCTCGCCGATGCCATCGCCACTGATCGCGGAACAAGTCAGCACGCACGGCGACCATCCGTCGGGGGAGGCTGGAAACAAGTGCAACGCGCTTGCATACTCCACGCGAGCCCGCTCGGCCTTGGCTTTGTTGTCGCCATCGGCCTTATTAATGGCCATGCCGTCGATCATCTCGATGATGCCGCGCTTCATACCTTGCAACTCGTCGCCCGCGCCTGCCAGCATCAGCAGCAGAAAGAAATCCGTCATCGAGCGTACGGCCGTCTCCGACTGCCCTACCCCAACCGTCTCCACCAGAATGTCTTCGAACCCTGCAGCCTCACAAAGCAGCATCGTTTCGCGCGTGCGCCGGGCGACGCCTCCCATGTGCCCGCGCGCGGGTGACGGCCGGATGAACGCACGCGGTTCCACAGCCAGGCGTTCCATTCGCGTTTTGTCGCCGAGAATGCTCCCACCGGAGATTGGACTCGACGGATCTACGCTAAGCACGGCTACGCTTTCCCCGCGTTCCCGCACCAAATAGATGCCCAGCGTATCGATAAAAGTGCTTTTGCCTACGCCCGGCACACCCGTGATGCCGATACGCTTTGCCTTTCCCGTGTGCGGCAGAATGGCGTCCAACAGATGCGCCGCCAGGTCGCTGTCCGCCGGGAGTTCGCTCTCGACGACGGTGATGGCACGGGCGAGAATGACGGAATCCCCGCTCAGAATTCCGTCAACGTATGTTGCAACAGGGAGCCGGCGGGGGCGGACGGAAGCCACGTCTGCCGGCCTATGCCGCACGAACGCTCCCCATCAGAGCGTGCAGAATCTTCTGTGCGCTGATCGGGATAACGGTCCCTGGGCCGAATACGCCCGCCACTCCTGCTTTATATAGGTAGTCGTAATCCTGCGGCGGAATCACGCCACCGACGAAAACCAGAATGTCTTCGCGGCCCAGCTTTTTCAGCTCGCCGATCACTTCCGGCACCAGAGTCTTGTGCCCGCCGGCCAGGCTGGAAATGCCGAGCACGTGCACGTCGTTTTCGGCCGACATGCGCGCCGCTTCTCGCGGCGTCTGAAACAGCGGCCCCACATCCACATCGAAGCCCAAGTCGGCGAAAGCGGTGGCAATCACCTTGGCGCCACGGTCGTGCCCGTCCTGCCCCATCTTCGCGACCAGAATCCGTGGACGGCGGCCGTCCACACGGGCGAAGTCCTCCGCCATCTCGCGCGCTTTCTGAAACTCCGGGTCGCTCTGGCTCTCGGCCGAGTACACGCCGGAGATTGTCCGGTTCACCGCCTGATACCGCCCGAACACCTTCTCGAGCGCGTAGGAGATTTCGCCCAGCGTAGCTCGCACTCGCGCGGCACTGATCGCGAGTTCCAGAAGATTACCGGACTTGGTCTGCGCGCATTTCGTCAAAGCAGAGAGCGCTTCCTCTACGGCGTGCGCATCGCGCGTGCGCCGGATCTGGTCCAGCCTTTGCAGTTGTGATTGCCGCACCGCCTGATTGTCCACTTCCAGCACATCGAACTGCTCCTGCTGCGTAGGCTGATACTTATTGACGCCCACAATCACTTCACGGCCGGAATCAATCAGCGCCTGCCGCCGTGCAGCCGCTTCTTCGATGCGCATCTTCGGCAGCCCGGTCTCTATCGCCTTTGCCATGCCGCCGAGCGCTTCGATCTCCTGAATATGGTGCCACGCCCTGTGCATGAGTTCGTGCGTCAGTGACTCCACGTAATAACTGCCGGCCCAGGGATCCACCACGCGCGTGATGCCCGTCTCTTCCTGCAAATAAATCTGCGTATTGCGCGCTATGCGCGCCGAGAAGTCATTGGGCAGTGCGATCGCCTCATCCAAGCCGTTGGTATGCAGCGATTGCGTGTGTCCCAGCGCGGCCGCCAACGCCTCGATGCAGGTGCGCGGCACGTTATTGAACACGTCCTGCGCGGCCAGGCTCCAGCCCGACGTCTGGCAATGCGTGCGCAAAGCCATCGACTTCGGATTCTTCGGATGAAAGCCCTTGATCAGCTTCGCCCACAGCACGCGCGCCGCCCGCAGCTTCGCGATCTCCATGAAATGGTTCATGCCGATCGCCCAGAAAAAGCTCAGCCGCGGCGCAAATAGGTCGATATCCAGCCCCGCCTGAATACCCGTGCGTATGTATTCCAGGCCATCCGCCAGCGTGTAGCCCAGCTCGATATCCGCCGTCGCGCCCGCCTCCTGCATGTGATAACCGCTGATCGAAATGCAGTTGAACTTCGGCATGTTCGCGGAGCAGTAGCGGAAAATATCGCCGATCGCGTGCATCGATGGGCCCGGTGGGTAAATGTACGTGTTGCGGACCATGAACTCTTTCAGAATGTCGTTCTGAATCGTTCCGCTCAGCTGCTTCGGCGCCACACCCTGTTCTTCGGCCGCCACGATGTAAAACGCCATCACCGGGAGAACCGCGCCGTTCATCGTCATCGACACCGACATCTGGCCCAGCGGAATCTGGTCGAAGAGAATCTTCATGTCTTCGACGGAATCGATCGCCACCCCTGCCTTGCCGACATCGCCCTCCACACGTTCGTTATCGGAGTCGTAGCCGCGATGCGTCGCCAGGTCGAATGCTACCGACAGTCCCTTCTGTCCCGCCGCGAGATTCCGGCGATAGAAGGCGTTCGATTCCTCCGCCGTGGAGAACCCGGCATACTGGCGGATGGTCCAGGGCTGCATGGCGTACATGGTCGAATACGGTCCACGGAGAAACGGCGCAATTCCAGCTGCGTACTCCAGGTGCTCCATCGCGTAAAGGTCATCGGCGGTGTAGCATGCCTTCACTGGTATGCGCTCCGGAGTCATCCAGACGCCCGTGCTCGCATCCGACGCATGATTCGCGTGAGCCGCCTCCCGCGGTTTGTAATCGATCTTCGAGAAGTCCGGTTTCATTGGATCGCCCTCATGCCCAGCCGGTCCTGCCACGCCGTCAGCGTCTCGACAGCGTCACTCTGGACGTGCACAAATCCCTGCACTCCGGCCGCCTTCAGCGCTTCGATCTGATCTTTCGGATTGCCCGCCACGATGACCGGTACTTTGACCTTCGCGCAGACTTCCTGGGCCAGCGCCAGATATTCCGGATCCGAGCTGCAAAGCACTACGAGATCGGCGTCCTGTCCTGTGTAATCTTCCGACTCCACCATGTCGAACCCGGCGCAGCCGAAGAAATTCAGGCAGAAATTCGCGCGCGCCATCCGCATTTTCAAATCGCCGCGTTTCAGTAAAAGCACTTTGGGACACCGGCCCGACTCCCGCGCGTGCTGTGCCGTCCGCTCGCGAATCCGCTCGAACGGCTCCGCCATCCGGGTTTGCGGCAGCGCGCTCACGCCCTGTTTTGGCGCCGCGAACTCTGGCGCTTTCTCGGCAACATTCGGATAGTTGTTCACCCCAACAAGAACCCGCCGCCGCGAGCTGACGGCCTTCTCTCGCGCCGCCCGGCTTTCCGCAATCGCTTTTGCCATTGATCCCGACGCCACCGCAGCCGAATAACCACCCTCAGCTTCGACGCGCTGAAACAGCTTCCAAGCCTCTTTGGCCAGCGAGTCGGTCAAAGCTTCTATGTAATAGGAACCGCCGGCAGGATCCGCGACAACATCCAGGTGCGATTCTTCCTTGATGATTCGCTGCACATTGAGCGCCAGGTGCGGATCGAAGCCGAACGGGTCTACCGTCAGCCTGTCGCATCCTCCGACAACCGCCGAAAGCGCTTCCGTCGTGACGCGCAGCAGATTCGTGTATCGATCGTACAGGCTCTTATTGCGATGTGATGTCCGCACACTCAGCCGCATCAGGCAGGAATTCGGGTCCTTCGGCTGGAATGCCTCGACTGCCTTCGCCCACACGAGGCGCGCTGCCCGCAGCTTGGCGATCTCGAAGAAATACGTCGAGCCCACGGCGAATACGAAATCGATTTCACCGGCCGCTGAATCCACCGGCTTTTCCACGCTCAGTTTCGCCAGCCGCTCCACTCCCGCCGCGAGCGCGTAGCCCAGCTCCTGCACCGCATGCGCACCGGCTTCGTGCAGCAGGTCGGCGCGAATGGCGTCCGGGCCCGGCGAGAACTTATCTGTGATCTCCCATCGTTTGCCGCTGCCGCGCACGAACGGAAACTGCGCCGGCCCGGACTCAAGCTGCCCTTCCAATCCCGCCAGATTCTCGCGCCGGTAATACGGCCGCACCGGGATTCCTTCCTCGGTGCGCCAGACTAATTTCTTCTCGTAATCGCCGCCCTTCAGGTCGGTCTGAATCTGCGCTTCCCACTCACTCGTCGGCACCGGCGGGAAATCCTGGCTCAGGCTCAGAATCTCCATGCCAGCCGTATCGTCAGGCATGGCTTCCCTCCTGCACGACTTCGATCAAATAGCCGAATGACGCCGCGTCTGTAGTCTTCGGATGGACGAAGAATACAGTTGTCCCGCGCGACCCTTTGCGCGGCGCCTTGTCGATAATCTTGAAGCCGTTCTGCTTCATGTGATCGAACGCCCGCTGGATGTCGGCGACCCGCAGCGCTACGTGCGCCATGCCGCCGCGGCCGCCGTTTTTCTCGATCTGCTTGGCCACTGGAGATTCCGCATTGAGTGGTTCCAGCAGTTGCACCAAGTTTGGACCGTCCCCAACCTGGAGCAGCACCTCGCGCACCTGGTCAGAGCCGAGCACCTCCTCCCGATGCACTTCCCGAAAACCGAGCGCCTGATACGCCTTGACGTGCGCCTCCAGCTCGCCTGGCTTTACCGAGATCGCCACATGATCAAAAAAGAGAAAACCGGGTACCTTTTCCATTTCTGAGCTCATGATTTTTCAAACTCCACTACGATCTGTCCGGCCTGCACGCTGTCGCCTTGCTTCACCTTGACGGCCGCGATTTTGCCTGCAACCGGCGCGGTTATGTTCGTCTCCATCTTCATTGCTTCCAGAATCACCAGGACGTCGCCGATCTGTAAGGTCTGTCCCGGTTGCACCGCGACCTTCACCACCACGCCGGATACGGGGCTCCGGCAAACCAACTCTTCGTTGACCGCTTGTGGCTCCGGCGTCGGTGAGGGTGGTGCAGAGGCGGGTACGTGAACCGTCGGCGGCCCCACCATGGGCCCGCGCCCTTGCAGCCCCGGGGCTTCCGGGTCAACTGCCTCCACGTCAACTTCGTATGTCTTGTTGTCGATTGTGACTTTGATCTTCACACCGTCTCCTAACCATGCAACCGATGGGATGCTTGAATCGAGACTCGGCCCTGCTGCGCCCATGCAGCGGTACTAATGAGCCGGATCTGCCGGATACGAACGCGCACACCCAGAAAAGCGGCCAGCGCGGCAGAGATCGCCAGGATCTCTTCCTCAGAAAGTGGCGGCGGGGCCTCCGCCGAAACCGGTGCCGGCGTTTGCGGAACTACCGCCACGGATGCCGCCACCCCGTTGGTCTTGGTTGCCGATCCGCCCTCCAGCACTGCAACCCGCTGCGTCAGAGCCGTCAACTGCGCTCGCATCTCTTCGAGAAGACTGCGTATTTCGTTGTCGGTGGTCTTCTTCATGACTCAGCTCCACTCAAAGCGGCATCAATCCATGTTTCTTAGCTGGCCGCAGCTCGCGCTTGGTGTGCAGGTACTCGAGCGCCTGCGCAACGTGCCGTCTGGTCAATGCCGGCTCGATCACTGCGTCCACCAAACGCCGCCCGGCGGCGACGTACGGGTTCGAGAAACGGCTGCGGTAACGCTCGATAAGTTCTTTCCGCTTCGCTGCCTTGTCCTCCGCTTCCTGGATCTCCTTTCGGAAAACGATCTCCGCCGCTCCTTCCGCACCCATCACCGCAATTTCCGCACTCGGCCACGCGAAAGCGCGGTCCGCGCCCAGATCTTTGCCGCACATCGCGAGATATGCGCCGCCGTAACATTTCCGCAAGATCACCTGAATCTTGGGAACGGTCGCGGCCGAATAGGCGAACAGCATTTTGGCGCCGTGCCGGATGATCCCGCCATGTTCCTGTTGCACGCCCGGCAGGAATCCCGGCACATCCACAAACGTCAGCAGGGAAATGTTGAATGCGTTGCAGAACCGTATGAAGCGGGATGCCTTGTTGGACGCGTTGATGTCCAGCGCGCCTGCGTTCACCGCCGGTTGGTTGGCAATAATCCCGATGGTTCGGCCCGCGATTCGCGCAAGTCCCACCACGATATTGGCGGCGTAGCCGGATTGCACTTCCAGAAAATCACCAAAGTCCACCACTCCGCTGATGACCTGGCGCACGTCATACGCCTTTTTTGCGTCCGTGGGTACCACCTCGTCGAGAGCCGGATTCGGATCCACACCCAGGTCCCCTTCGAAACGCGGTGGATCTTCGAGATTGTTTGACGGAAGAAAGCTGAGCAGCTTTTGGCAGATCTGTATGGCGTGGCGATCGTTTTCGGCGATGAAATGGATCACGCCCGAGTTGGCCATATGGGCCTCCGCTCCGCCCAATTGCTCGGCTGTTACGTTCTCGCCCGTCACCTGCTTGATTACCTGGGGTCCGGTAATGAACATTTGGGCGTGACGCGTCTGGATGATGAAATCCGTCAGAGCCGGGCTGTATGCCGCGCCCCCCGCACACGGACCGCAAATCAAAGAGATCTGCGGCACCGCCCCAGACAACATCACGTTGGCGTAAAACACCTTGCCATAGCCGGAAAGCGAATCAATTCCCTCCTGCACCCGCGCCCCGCCGGAATCATTGACGAAAATAAACGGCGAACCGGTTTTTAGGGACTGCTGCATGATCTCGGCTACCTTGATGGAGTGCACTTCACCGGCCGAGCCTCCCGCCACCGTGAAGTCCTGGCTGGCCAGATGCACCAGCCGGCCGGCAATCGATGCCGCGCCTGTCACCACGCCGTCCGCCGGCATGCTCTTGCCCGCCATCCCGAAGGAATCGGAGCGGTGCTCGGCAAACAAGCCCGTCTCATCGAAGCTGCCCGGGTCGACCAACACATCAATCCGCTCGCGCGCCGTCAGCTTTCCCGATTGACGATGCTTCTCCAGCTTATCGGCGCCTCCGCCCAGCATTACTTTCTCGCGGCGCTTCTTTAAGTCTTCGATCTTTTCGTGCATTGCACTTGTTGTAACCATGATTGCGGCTCCGTTTTATTCGGCTTTATGCGGGTGATACCGTCACCCGGTGCGTCTTGCCATTCAGCTTTACGTCGTATGAAATTGGCGCCCGGACCGGACCCTTGCCGTTCTCAACAACCGGCGCCGTGGTGGGGGCTGGCGGTATTTCGCTGGTTTCTTTGGTGAGGTTCTTCGGGCCTTGCTCGCGGCTGGCCAGAAACTTGGGTGCTACTTGCGGAAACATGGCGCACGTCAGGACGTCCTCATCTGACCCGTTGCATCCAGGCAACTCCAATGCTGCAGAGCGGAGTTCCGTCCATTCCGGCTTGAGTAGATCGGCCGGACGCGTATCGATGGGATTCTTCTTTGTCTGCTTGGCGGCCTGCTCCATCAGCCGCTCGTCGCGCTGGCCCAAAGTCTCCCCGTAGTAGCCGAGCATCAGGTCGGCAAACTCGCCCGTCAGGACTTTATACCGGCCCATCATGACGTTGAAAACCGCTTGGGTCCCAACAATTTGGCTGGATGGAGTCACCAGCGGCGGGTAACCTGCATCCCGGCGGACGTTTGGCACTTCTTCGAGCACTTCCTTGAGACGGTCCGCGGCACCCTGCTGCTTCAGTTGGCTCTCCATGTTCGAGATCATGCCGCCCGGAATCTGGCTGTCGAAAATCTCCGTTTCCACTCCGGTAATGTTGGAAAGAAACTGTTTATACCGAGGCCGGACTTTGCTGAAGTGATCCTTGATCTTCAAAAGTCGCTGTTTATCGAGCTTTGCCGTGAACCCGGTTCCCTCCAGCATCTCGACCAGGCTTTCCGTGGGATTGTGTCCGGGGCCTAAGCTTAAGGAACTAATGGCCGTATCCACGCAATCGGCGCCAGCCTCAATTGCCTTCATCAGGCTGACCATGGTGACGCCAGTCGTCGCGTGCACATGCACGTGGACACGAGTGCTTTCGCCGCAGGCTTCTTTGATGCCCTTCACTATTTCGTACGCCGGATGCGGCTTCAGCAGCGCCGCCATGTCCTTGATGCAAATGGAGTCGCAGCCCATGTCGACGAGCTTCTCCGCCATCTCAACAAAGCCCGTTGTCGTGTGCAGAGGGCTGACGGTGTAGCAGATCGTGCCCTGCGCGTGTTTCCCTGTCTTTCGTACGGCTGCGACGGCACGTCGCAGGTTCCGGATATCATTCAGGGCGTCGAACACCCGAAAAACATCCATTCCGTTCTCTGCGGATTTCTCAACAAACCGGTCGACTACGGTGTCCTCGTAGTGCCTGTAACCGAGGAGGTTCTGCCCGCGCAGGAGCATTTGCAAACGCGTGTTGGGCATCAACTTACGAAACGTCCGCAAGCGCTCCCAAGGATCCTCGTTGAGGAATCGAATGCAGGCGTCGAAAGTGGCGCCGCCCCAACACTCTACCGACCAGTAACCTGCCTGATCGAGGTCCGCGCATGCGGGAACCATGTCTTCCAGCGCCATCCGCGTCGCCATGAGGCTCTGGTGGGCATCTCTAAGGATAAGTTCCGTAATATCAATAGTTTTTGACATAAATCCTCTTCAGGGGTTGGTCCGATCCGGGTCGGTGCCGACAACCGACGCCATGGCTGCTTTGCGTTCCTCAATCATACGCTTCTCCAGCTTGAACGACAGGGAGGCGAGCGAAGGATAAAGGTCCTCGTTCTGGAGAATTACAAGGTCCGGGACGCGCAGATGAACGGGAGCGAAATTCCAAATGGCGCGGATTCCACCAGCCACCATCAGGTCGGCGACGGACTGGGCAGCCGTCGATGGTGTGGCAATCACGCCGAGGTGGATGTGCCGCTCACGGGCGAAGTCTCTCAATTGATCCATTGGCAGGACCTGCTTGCCATGAATCGATAGACCGAGCTTATCGGCGTCGGTGTCGAAAGCGGCAACGATATTGATCCCGAACTGGCGGAATTTCTGATATCCCAGCAACGCGTTGCCAAGGCTGCCGGCACCCGCAATGATTGCCTCCTTGGTGTTGCTCCAACCAAGAAAATTCTCAATCCAGTGAACCAGCGCCGGCAGCGGATACCCGACCTTTGGCTTACCGACAATCCCTGTGGCTTCAATATCCTTGCGGACCTGTGTGGGATCCAGGTTCAGTGCCCGGCCAATGCCACTGCAGGAGACAAACGGGACACCGGCAATCATCATCTCCTCCAGCAGGTGGTGATAGACCGGCAGCCGACGCAGGCTGGCCTCAGCGATCGAAGCAGGCCGGATTGGAGGTGTAGGATTCTCCATCGGATATCGAGAAATCTTTATCGAGAAGATTATCTCCATTTCAAAATAGCATTTCGTAATTTCGGATGTCAATATATGAAACAGTCTTTGGAGAAACGACCCTGAGATGCCCGGGCCTTATGGAACGCTCGCGGTCAATACCGTCCCAAAGTGGCCCAGAAGAGCACTTGCGGGCACTTGAACGGCGCCGCCACTGATTGTGTACTTCGTTCCGGTTAGTTGATCCGTCAGGATCGTTCCATCCGGAATACTCAACTGATATGCGGGGACCGAGGCCGCGTGCCCCACGCTGTCGTTATTCAGCACCACCACCGCCCAACTGTTAGCGTCCCACCGGCCAAAGCTGTACAGCTTGTTCGAGTCGTCGATCAAGAGAGTCTTGAAAGAACCGTCGCTGAAGGCGCTCACCTGTTTCCGCACGGCAATCAAAGTCTTGTAAAGGCCCAGCAGATTTTGATTCCAGGTGCCGCTGTTCCAATTGAACGTTCTTCGGTTATCCGGATCGTTGTTGCCGGTCAATCCGACTTCATCTCCGTAGTAGATGGCGGGCGCACCCACGTACGTCATTTGAAAGATGATGGCCAGCTTCATCTTCCACTCATCGCCGCCGGTGCGCCAGAGAAAGCGTGCCGTATCGTGCGTACTCAGCGAGTTCATCATCGCTAACTGCGTGGGCCTGGGATAATCGGCCTGGGTGCCTCGCAGCCACTGATCGAAGCTGGTGACGGTGAGGCACTGTCCAGGGTTTTCGCCATGCACGTTTTGGCAAGTGATCCATTCGGACACCGGAATATTGAAACCGTTGTAGTTCATCACCGCGTCCCATTCCTTGCCGTTCATCCAGGCATTGGCGTTTTGCCATTGCTCACCGAGCATCAGCGCTTCGGGATTGACGCCCTTCACAAAAGGCCGAACCTCCTGCCAGATGGCGTGATCGTCCGTACCCCAGCAACTGGTCGGATCCGGTTCGGTGGTGATGGTCACCAGGTTGTCGGCCACATCGTAGCGCCACCCATCGGCGTTGTAGGGCGGTTTCAAATAGGTCTGCATGACCGAGTCGTTGCGCCGATAAAGATCATCCCGTAAACTCTGCGAGCCGTAATTCAGCTTGACCAGGCTCGACGCGGTGCCCCACTGGCAATAACTCCCCGGCCAGTTGAAAAACACATAACGGTCCGACCAGATACTGGTCTGACTTTCCGCCGCGCCGTCGGTGGAATACAGGTGTTGCGCGTCAAACCAACGATGAAAAGTGCTCGTGTGATTGAACACGCCATCCAACAGAACCGCGACCGGCGTGTTGCTGCTGGTGTGAGCCTGGTTGATCAGCTTTTGCAGATCCGCATTGGAACCGAAGTGCGGATCGACGGTCATGTAATCCTGGGTGTCGTATTTGTGGATGCTGGGGGATTGAAACACCGGGTTCAGATAGAGCGCCGTCACGCCCAGCGTTCCCTTCAGGTAGGAGTCTAACTTGCTGATGATGCCCGCCAGGTCACCTCCGAAGAAATCGTCGCCGAAACCCGGATTCTCGGGCAGCTCTGACCACGAATTATGCTGATAGGCGCAGCGACCGAAATAGACGTAGCTGCCGTTCGGGCACTGAGCGTCGACCGGCAAAACCGGCGTACTCGACTTAAACGCCAGGTTATTACTGGGGTCGCCATCGTTGAATCGTTCGGGAAAGATTTGATAGTAGATAGCGGTCTTGGCCCATTGCGGAGTGTGGAAACCGGGAACGATCCAGAAGTCCTGCACGGAGGGCTCGGCGGAGGTGATGCCGCCGGCGTTCAGCCATGCGGTGGCCGTTCCATCGTTGATTTGGAAGCGGTAATACTTGGTCGAAGAGGACGCCGGCACCGTGCCTTGCCAGAATTCGAATCTGCCGGTGGCATCAGTTTTTCCTTTTGTCATTGCGACCCAGTGAAATGCATTATCGGCGGTGTCGAAATATTTGATATTCGCGGACGTAATATCGCTCTGGAAAACCCGCAGCGTCACGACGACGGGCGCCGTACTGCTCGCTTCGGTCGGACTCATGTAGAGAGGGCCCTGATCGGAGAATAAACCGTCCCACTCCACATTGTTATCGTTGCTGGCAGCCAGCAGACACCGCTGCCCAATCAGCAGAGCGGCTAGCATCAAAACGGCAGGATTATATTTCGCGAGTTTGAAAAACATGCAGGCAGCCATCACGCCCCCAGACACAATTTCACTCGAAAGACGCCCGTAGAGGGCCACAGATTAACTCAAAAATGGCTCCAAAACAATGGGGAAAATGTACTGACGGTGAAGTTTCCGCGGACGCGCTCAGCTGCCGGAGTCTGTTAAATTTCAGCCGACCCCTTTCGCATTCAAATAGACGCCCAGCTTGCTATCCCAATCGTTGACGTGCGCTTCCAGCCAATCGCGAAGGTCATCGCGAATACTGATTGCGGCAGTCTGATAGTGGTGCCGCGCGAGGCCTTTCAGGTGGCGCTGGGCCTTACGGTGTTCGAGCGCATGCAAATCGCGGAGAGGATACGAATAGGATTGCATCAGTCTCTCCTCCGATCCAAAATGCATTTCCAGAGACTTCGATAACTCGTACACAAGGAGAGGAACCATCGAAGCGCCTCTGCCGGCGGCCATGGCTTCTTCGAGCCGTCGAAGGCAGTCGAAGAAGATTCCGTGCTGGTCATTGATGGACATCGAATTCCAGCTCGTCGGTTGCGTTTCTTTGACGGACATTTAAATATCTATCGGTGGTTTCCGCTGCAATCAGGATAATTGCAGCTGGATCATGATACTGCATCAAGTTCTGGCGAATCTGTGTCGAAGTATACAGTTGGGGCGCTGACCGCTGAGACGCCGGAGCTTTGCCTTCCTGCCGTACAATACGACAATGATCAGACTGGAGCAGTTCCTCAGTTCCTGGAAAAGCGTGCGTGAGGATGCCGCACTGGCAGTCGAAGAGTTTCCCGATCTGGACTACCGCCCCACGCCGGAATTGGACAGTTTCCGCCAGATCGCGCGGCATATTCTCAACGCCGGCGACGGTCTGACGGGTATGTTACTGGCCCGCGAGGAGGCCACCGGCCAGGAATTTCGCGAGCGCGCGAAGGCGCACTACCGGCCGCTTGCCGAAAACGCCAGCGCTGCCGAAATTGCGGCGGCGATGCGGCAGTCAGTGGCTGACCGGTGTGAGCAATTCGCGGCACAGCCCCCGGAGTTTTTCTCCGAAATGATGACCCGGCACTTCGACCTCCAACGGCTCACCCGCATGGAGATGCTGCAATTCGTCAAAGAGCATGAATTGATGCACCGTTCGCAACTGTTCATGTACCTTCGCTTGAAGGGGCTGGTGCCGGCGACGACCCGGCGGCGTCTCGCGAAACAGGCCGCCGCTACTCCGTCGCGTTAAATCAGGCTCGACCGCGGAATCTATCGGTGCCATTTGATATGATCCCTGAGCGACGGTGCTGAAGCGAACCTTTCTCCAACTGCTTTCGACCGCGCTGGCGAGCCCGGTGGTCGCGCCGTGGTGCTCCTGGGCGGAGAAGAAAAAGCTGACTAACTGGGCGGGTAACCTCACTTACGGCACCGATCGGCTGAAAGAGGCCGCATCCATCGACCAGATTAGCTCGGTCGTGCGAGCGGAGGAGAAGGTCAAGGTTCTCGGAACACGCCACTGCTTCAACTCCATCGCGGACAGCCGCGACATCCTGCTGTCGGTGATCCCGATGCACGACGTAGTTGCGCTCGATCCAGGCGCGCGCACGGTAACCGTGAATGCCGGCATCACCTACGGCCAGCTCTGCCCGTATCTGGATAGCAAGGGTTTCGCGCTGCACAATCTGGCTTCGCTTCCGCACATCTCGGTGGCTGGCGCATGCAGCACGGCTACACACGGCTCGGGCGAGAAGAATGGAAACCTCGCGACGGCGGTCGCGGCGATTGAAATCGTAAATGCCGCCGGCGACTTGGTGAATCTCTCCAGGAAGACAGACGGCGAAACTTTTCAAGGGACCGTCGTCGGGCTCGGCGCGCTTGGCGTGATTTCGCGCATCTCGCTCGACGTGCAGCCCACATATTCGGTGCGGCAATACGTCTACGAGAACCTGCCGCTTGCCCAGATGAAGGAGCACTTCGACGCGATCCAGTCGAGCGGGTACAGCGTTAGCCTCTTCACGGACTGGCAAAAGCAGCGCATCAACGAAGTCTGGATCAAGAGCCGTGTAGGAGACGGTAGTCCGTTCGCCGCGCCGCAGGAATTTTTCGGGGCAAAGCTCGCGACCCGGAACCTCCATCCCATTGCCGAACTATCCGCAGAGAACTGCACCGAGCAAATGGGCTTGCCCGGACCCTGGTACGACCGGCTGCCGCACTTCCGCATGGGCTTCACGCCCAGTGCCGGCAAGGAGCTTCAATCAGAGTACTTCGTGCCCCGGCGCAATGCCGTAGACGCGATTCTCGCGGTGGAGCGGCTGCGCGACCAGGTGAGCCCGCACTTGTTGATCACCGAGATTCGCACCATCGCCGCCGATGACCTCTGGATGAGCCCGTGCTACCGGCAGCCGAGTGTCACCATCCATTTCACCTGGAAACCAGATTGGCCGTCTGTGAGGCGCGTGCTGCCGGTCATCGAACGGGAGCTTGGCCCCTACCGGCCTCGGCCGCACTGGGGAAAGTTGTTCACCATGGCGCCACCGGAGTTGCGATCGCGTTACGAAAGGCTCCACGACTTCGTTCAACTCGCCGCAAGACTCGATCCCCATGGGAAATTCCGGAACGACTTCCTGAACACTAACGTCTTCGCGCTCTGAGCGTGCGCCGCACACATCCCTGCGACTCCCGCCAGACCTGATGCATCTTACGATGAGTAGGGGGAAAGCAATATGCAAATGAGCGGGAATACGATCCTCATCACGGGAGGCGGCTCCGGGATCGGCCGAGGCCTTGCGGAAGCTTTTCATGCCGCCGGTAACCAGGTAATCATCGCCGGCCGCCGCAAACAGGTACTGGACGAAACGACGGCGGCGAATCCCGGGATGAAATCCGCCGTGCTCGATATCGAAAACGCCGACGCGATCCGGCGTTTCGCGTCACAGTTGGCCAAAGACTTCCCAAGGTTGAACGTAGTGATTCATAACGCAGGCATCATGCGCTCGGAAAACCTTAAGGGTGACGCAGTGGCCGATGCCGAAGCGACGGTCACCACGAATCTACTGGGCCCGATCCGGCTGACAGCGGCGCTGCTTCCGCTTTTATTGGCGCAACCAAAGCCGGTGGTCATGACCGTTTCATCCGGACTGGCGTTCGTGCCATTTGCCATGGCGCCGACATACTGCGCGACCAAAGCGGCGATCCACTCGTACACGCAATCGCTGCGTTATCAGCTCAGAGATACTCCAATTCAAGTTATCGAGATCGTCCCTCCCTACGTGCAGACCGAGCTAATGGGAACACGCCAGGCAAATGATCCACGCGCCATGCCCTTGACTGAGTTCATCGCCGAGACCATGAGCATCCTGAAAAACTCGCCGGAGGCGAATGAGATTTGTGTGGAGCGGGTAAAGCCGCTGCGCTTCGCAGAACGCGGCGAGGACTACGAGTCATTTTTTAAGAATTTCAACGATTCCGCCTTCACCGCGACGGGGCACTAATCGCCGTCATGCCTCCAGGGGCAAGGTGCCAGGTTCGCGGCCTTCAACCGCAGGAGACCGCCCGAGGCGGACTTGCAACCGGTCGAGGAACAGGTACACCACCGGCGTCGTGTAGAGTGTCAACAACTGGCTGACAATCAAGCCTCCAATGATCGTTACTCCCAGAGGCCGGCGGAGTTCCGACCCCACGCCCGTTCCCAATGCGAGCGGGAGAGCGCCCAGCAGCGCGGCCATCGTGGTCATTAGAATCGGACGGAAACGCAATAAGCAGGCTTCGTAGATGGCGTCGCGCGAGCTCTTGTGCTCGTTGCGCTCGGCGGCCAGCGCGAAATCAATCATCATGATGGCATTCTTCTTCACGATGCCGATCAGCAGGATGATGCCGATCATGGCAATGACGCTCAATTCCATGCGGCACAGCAAGAGTGCCAACAGCGCACCTACGCCGGCCGAAGGGAGCGTGGAGAGAATTGTGATGGGGTGGATGTAGCTCTCATAGAGAATGCCGAGCACAATGTAAACCGCGCCTAGCGCCGCGGCGATCAGCAGGGGCTCGTTACTGAGCGAATCCTGGTAGGCCTGGGCCGTACCCGCGAAGGCGCTGTGGATGGTTGAAGGGAGTCCGACCTTCGCCGCAGCTTCTTCAATGGCTATGACCGCGTCTCCGAGCGCGACGCCCGGCGTGAGGTTGAACGAAATGGTCACCGCGGGCGACAGCCCCTGATGGTTCACCGCCAACGGGGTCGTGGCCGGCATGTAACGCGTGATGGTGCTCAACGGAACCTCGCGCCCGCCAGGCGACATCACGTAGATTTCGCGCAAGGTTTGCGGATCCTGCCAGAACTGCGGCGCGGCTTCCATGACCACGTGATATTGGTTCAGCGGCGTGTACATGGTCGACACCTGGCGCTGGCCGAAAGCATCGTAGAGGGTGTTGTCGATTAACTGCGGCGAAATGCTGAAGCGCGCGGCCGTGGTGCGGTCGATCTGGAGGATCGATTCGAGCCCGTTGTTCTGCTGGTCGGTGTTCACATCGGCGATGAGCGGGACTTTGCGCAGCGCCTCCAGCATGCGCGGACCGTAAGCAGTCAGATCCTGAAGGTTGTCGCCACGCATGGTGTACTGATACATGGCGCTGCTGCCACGGCCGCCCACGCGGATATCCTGCGATGGCTGCAGGTACAGCGACGCCCCGGGCACCGCGGCCAGTTTCGGCCGCAAGCGCGCAATAATGTAATCCGCGCTGATCTTTCTCTGTTCCAACGGTTTCAGGGATATGTAAAGGCGCGCCGTGTTGGTGCTCGACCCGCCGCCTCCT
>Ga0335071_10003131_pt1 | contig 17568 bp, 9 predicted proteins | sample Lox_Sample_15_FD_206724 | JGI IMG/M metagenome (GOLD analysis project Ga0335071, IMG submission 206724) | Soil microbial communities from Loxahatchee National Wildlife Refuge, Florida, United States - Lox_Sample_1.5 | ecosystem: Environmental > Terrestrial > Soil > Wetlands | place: USA: Florida... | reverse complement strand
GCGAGGGGATGATGCCATGGAAAAGACCTGCACCCGCGCGAAAAACGACATTGCGTGAAGTTCCGAAACTGTAAGCCAAGCCAAGTCGCGGATCGACATTCTTCCACTGCGTATCCAGAACCCCGGATGGCCAGTTCTCAAATTCCCATCGCACGCCAGCATTCAAAGTTAGGTTGGACGATGCAAGCCATTTGTCCTGGACATAGAATCCGGTGTATTCGTGATCGAGGGTGGCGGCCGCCTGGTCGCGAACGGCCTGAGAAATCGGGCCACCTTGATAGACGGATGGACCGCCGGCGAGTGAGGTCTCACCGAAGACAGGGCTGCCGCTCTTGTCGAAGCGTTCGAAGAAAATCACGAACGGATCAGGGCAAGAGACATCCGCACCGCAGCCCGCCGCGCCGTCAGTACCAAGAAACGCGGGAAGGTCCGCGAAATCCGCTTCGAAGGGATAGAAGAGCGGAAAGGATTCATAGGTTCCGACGCGGTCGAAATTGCCGCCGAAGCTGATTGTGTGTTTAGAGAGATTGTGAGTCACGTTATCTACGAGCTCGAAGCGGGATTCGCGGTAGATATCGGGATTGCCGCGATTTACGCCGACGGCAAACGTATTTGCGACTTCGAGGTGGGGCTGAGTTGAGACTACCGGGAAATCAAACGTACGGTGCGCGTACTGCATGCGGAGTTCGTTGACCCATGACGGAGAAAAGACCGAAGTCAAGCCGCCGGCCAATGACTGGTCCCGAATGTAATTATTCTTGAACGCGGAAGGAAGATCGAACCCGTTATTGAGCGGCGATTGATTGGTCAGACGACCGTCGTTGATGAAATAACGGACATAGAGATTGTTTTTAGCGAAGTTCTGATCGAGGCGGATGAATCCGTTGTCGTAGTTGCTGTTGCGCAATACAAACAAGTTTTCGGCCGGCAGACCGAAAGTGAGGGTCTTGACCTGGTTAATCGCGTCGATGTTGGTGAGTACAGTGGAATTGTAGGTCGGAGCCTCGGAGCGGCGCTGGCCTTCATAGTTGGCGAAAAGGAAAGTCTGATCCTTGCGCAGAGGGCCACCGATAGCAGCGCCAAACTGGTTCTGATGAAGCGCGTGGAAGCCAGGAGCGGCGAGAATGCTGATTGCGTCCATGGCGTCGTTGCGGAAGTACTCATACAGTGACCCGTGTACCGAGTTGGTGCCGCTTTTGGTGATGATGTTGACAATGCCGGCGGTGGCTCGGCCAAATTCGGTGGTGTAGTCAGTGTTGATGACGCGAAATTCCTGCACCGATTCCTGGGGAGGGGTGCCGCGCTGAATGCCCGAGGCTGTTGAGACGTCGTCCGCGCCATCCACCGCAATGAAATTGAAGTGGATGTTCTGACCAGCGAAGGAGAGCTTAGTCACCGGCTCGACGATCACATCGGTGCTACCGGAGGTTGTGTTTCCTATGGTGACGCCCGGCGCGAGGAGAGCAAAATCGATAAATTCACGGCCATTCACGGGGAGGTTGTTGATTTTTTGTTCATCGATGACGTCGCTCACCATGGTGCGGGTGGGTTCAGCGACCGCGCCCACATCCTGCACTTCGACCTCGGTACGAACCTGGCCGGGCGAGAGCGAGAAATCGACGCTGGCGGACGCTCCAAGATCGAGATGAATCTTCTTGGCCGATTTCTGGAAGCCCTCCTTTTCCACACTCACCGTGTAGTCGCCCGCGGGCAGACCTTGAATTTGATAATCGCCGACGCCACTGACCGTCGCCGAGCGCATGAGACCCGTCGCTGCGTTAGTGGCGGTTATGGTTGCTCCCGCGATGGCAGCTCCGGTGGAGTCCTGCACCCTGCCCTGGAGCGTGCCATTGACCGCCTGCGCGGCCAGCCAGCCGGCTCCAGCGAGCAGCAAGCAAAGGACGCCATGCAACAAGCGTCGCTTGATTAAGAAGGACAGAGCGGAACCGAGCCCGCGGGCATTGGCTTGAGCACAACTCGAAACGGTCATTGGATCTCTCCCTAGTGACTCCTGATTTTTTCGTGCGACTTGCTACTGGGGTGAACGTAACCCCTTTGCCGCTTGCTCATTCATGACCCGCGTCAGCCTCGACTCGGAGTCGTCAAGGTGCTGTCCGAGTGCCGCCGCGCACTGCTTCAGCTTTCCCGTGCTGAGCAACCGATACAACTTGCGATGAATGGGAATGAGTCCACCAGGATTGTCGTGACTGCGATCCACGAGCACCATGCCGATCCGCAATTCGCCGAGCACGTTCTTGTAAAACGCACTCAGGCGTTTGCTGCCATGGAAACGGACCAAAAGGGCATGAAAATTCAGGTCGTGATTGACGGCACGAGCCCAGTCGCGTTTCTTGACCGCCTGGTCATAAGCACCAACGGCGGTTTCCAGTTCACGCAACAGGTCAAGGCCGGGTTTTTGCGCGGAAAGAACTGCCGGCAGCTCCAGGATTCGACGCAACTGATAGATTTCTTTCACGTCCTCCAAAGAGATCTGCGAAACAGCGACGCCACGATGCAGGTCGCGTTTGAGCAACCCCTCGAGCGAGAGAATCCGCAGGGCCTCACGCATGGTGTTCCGGGATACGCCGAGAGAAGAAGCCAACGGCAGTTCGAGGAGAGGAGTGCCGGGATGGAACTCCCCCTCCAGAATGCGCTCGCGGAGCAGAGCGGCCGCCTGATCGGCGACGCTGACGCGGTTAATTTGCGCGCGATCCATCCGGTTGATTTGGCCCCCACGAAGGCGACAGTGAAATGCGCACGATTTTGCCTGGAGTTGTTCACTTTGTCAAGTGTTGAAACGTTGAACAATGTGTAACGTTACGTTCAACCGCAACACAAAGATCCATAGGACGAATTGGGACGAGTGGCAAGAAAGAGCGAGGCGGACCCTGGATCCGTTTTCGAAAACTGACCCCGGCCGAGAATTTGAATAAGACACTGCTCTGTCGCCGCAGAGCACGCTGCCCACACACAGAACTTCTATTTTTGTGCAGTGATTCGAGATGGCGATCAGAATTCGGCTTCTACGGTTTGATACCGGGAGGCGTGCGGGGATGTCGTTTCGCGCCGGGGCAGATTCACTGCGCCGACTGCAGCAGTTGGCGCAGATCGTGAACGTCCGAAGGTGCAACGTCGCTGACGATGATGTAGCGCAACCCGCCGTCGGTCCAGGTCTCGATGTTGAAGGCAAGTTCGCGGGCCGTGCTGCCCATGCCAATCGGGAAGATGCCCGGGCGATCTTGAACAATGAAAACGGAGAGATGGTGGCTGCGGACCTGTAATAGAAGTTGGGCCGCGGGATTCTGCTCGAAATAGGCGACGCGTCCGCCGAGGAGCTTGAATGGTGAGTTCTGCAGGTCGGGCAGATTGAACGTGAAGGGCAGCCTGCCCTGAAACCATGGCTTTACCGTGTGGCGGTCGGTGGAGACGACGTCCACAGGATTGGAGCTGGCAAGGGTGGCGACGTGCAGGTCGACGAGTTCGGCGAAGGCTTCGGCGCGTGTGGTATGGCGGAACCAGAGGGTGACGCCGAGAGCCATCAGCACGAGGAGAATAGAAGCTACAGCAAATCTGGGCATCCAGCCGAAAGTCCATCTGGGCGGGCATTTTGGGGAGATGCCTTCTTCGAGACGGGCCCGGAATTCGGGCGAGGGAGAGTAGCGGGCTGCAGCGGCGCGGGTCAGGCGTTTCATTTGCAGACGGCTGATGGCGTCGGCAGCACAACCTGGACAGGTGCGGAGGTGGGCTTCGAAAGCGTCCTGATCCGCGGGCGAACCAAAGCCATCGACGTAGGTATCGAGTTTGTCGCGCCAGGTTTCGCAGCTCATCGCTGAACTCCTTGCAATTTGGTGGTCAACAGTTGACGCATCGCCCTTCGCGCGCGGGAAAGACGCGACATCACCGTTCCCATGGGAATGACGAGCAGTTCACCGATCTCCTGGTAGGTCATCTCTTCGGAGTCGCAGAGGAGGATGATTTCGCGAAATTTCAGCGGCAGGTCTTCGAGCGCTCGTTGGATCGTCTCCTGCTGAGCACGTGCGAGCAGAGCCGACTCCGGGGTTTCTGGCGAGGCGGGTTCAACGGGTTTGTCATCATCGCTGTCAAGCGAAATTAAGGCCGACGCTTTCAGTCCAGCCTGCGTGGTGAGAAACGTATTGCGAAGAATCTTGTAGATCCATGCCCGGAAGTTCGTTCCCTGCTTGAACGAGGGGAAGCCACGAAGCGCCTTCATGTAGGTCTCCTGCACGAGGTCCTCGGCGGAAGCGCGATCCTGGGTGAGCCAGTGAGCGAAGTTGTAGAGGCGGGGGAAGAGCGGCATGGCTAACTCTTCGAACGACCCGAAATCGCCGCAACGATCACCCACAGGCGAACAGTTTACATCGCCGGTGGCCGCGCACGTTTGCCCATGATCGGTATAACCGGGAAAGCGTGAAAATATTCCCCAGCGCGTAAATATAGAGGCGCGAGTGGCGGCAAGGATGCCGCCATCCTTCGACTTCGCTCAGCACGGGCGGGTGGGCCGCCGGCGATGATGATTTTGCACTGTAGAAAATGAGAGAGGGCGAAGTCCGGTCCGCCATCAGCGAAGGATTGCAACAGGTGCAATCCGAATCCGTTGTCTGCAATTCGAATCGAGGGTGTGCCTTTGTTGGAAAAATGATGGGTTTGGGGTACTCATTGGCGGTCTCCTACACCTGACCCTTGTCCAGCTGCCGGGTTGGTAGTGCTGTCTCTATTCGTGCACGGTTCCCTGAATTACAACGATCGATGCGGCCGGGAGTTGATATGCAGTGGCTGCGTTAGCTGTCAGCGTCGAATGCACGATCGGTCCATCTGGCTCGGCTTTACCGGCCGTTTCCGCCACCACGGACGGCTCCGCTGGAAACTCGGCGTGTCCCACCGGACGCGTGATTGCTGGATGCCAACGATATTGCTCCCTGCCGAAGATGGATATCTCGACGGGCCCGTCAAAAGAAGTTGAGACTCCCCCAGGATGTTGCTCAAAGGCAATCTTCACCTTGTAGTCGTTGGCCTGATCGCGATTGACAAGGAGCAGAGACCATTTCCCATCCGGACGCTTTAGTGCATAGGCCGTAACGAGAGCATGGGAGGCATCATCGTAGATATCGCTCCTCGCAGGATATACGTCGTGTTGTTGTCCACCAGGGACGACCCAGTTCAGATTGATAAGTTGTGAGGCAAAGAACTGCGCGAGGGGTTGCTGGATGTTGTAGTGGCGATCGACAGAGAGGAGCCCAAACGTTCCGGGCGAATCATTGCAGCCGTGCTCTATGGGAAGCGGCAGGTAGTGGAAGTAATAGACTGCGTTTCCACCAGCGGTGAGGAACGAACCGATGTAGTCGCCGAGCCAGAGCGCCGAAAAAATGTCCATGTAGGTTTCACTGGCGCTCGAGGAGAGGTTGGATTCCGTGATAAAGAACGGAACATCCTTGGGCACTCCGTCCTCGCGCCAGACTTGCATGATGTGACTGACGAGCTGAGGCTCGTCGTAGAGGCTGCCCCAAGGAATTCGGCATGGATCATAGGGATAGTGCTCGAAGGAGAAGAACGCCAGGTCCTGCAAGCGTCCGTGATTTTTCAAATACTGTATAAAGCGGTTGGTCCATGATGCATTGCCCTGCGCGTCAGGCCAAGTCAAGATGTCGGAGTTCACGCCTTCGAATGACGGGCCGCCTAACTTGAGCGACGGGTCGAGTTTATGAAGCGCTGTCGCCCACTGGATGTAGAGTGCGCCATAGTCTTCGGGCGTGAAGTATTGGCCATCGGACTCTTCTCCCATCTCGATGTACGACACCGGGTATTTTCGATTCTTGAGATAGGCAATCTCCGCGACCGCATTCTCGGGAGTGTCGTAGATCATCGCCACTGGAACCATGGCTGGGAGGCCGCGCGTCACGCCGCTGTTGTAAAAGATGTCGAAGCCGACTTGCGCTTGCTTAGTAGTAATGAGATCTGTGGCCTGATGCCAGGGGTCGACCGACGAACAATAGGTTGTTGTCTGCTCCTGGTCGGGCACGTGGCGGAGGACGTCGTGAAGAAGACCGTCGGCAGAGGAACTCCCGAGATAGATCTCTCGGATCGCATAGCCGACACATGCCCGCGGATCGGATGGCTTGGGCGAGCCGCAGGTATTCGACGAAGTGCTCATCAAAATTCGCAGATAGCGGACAGGAATAGGCGTGGGACTGAGTTTCAGAACTTCTGATCCGCCTTTGCCGTGCTCGACTGCGCCCAGCGGAAAAGACTGCCAGACGCCGTGTGTTGGCTCGTGCATAGGATCGCGGTCGCTCTCCCAGCGCTGCACTATGAATTGCGTGGCATAAGGCTCGGCCCAGACGATTCGCATGGCGTCGACAAGCTGAATTTGCGAGAGATCGATGATGATCCACTGCGGGTGCAAGGCGTCGCTTTCGCCCGTGAAGCGTTCCGTCAGATAGGGATTGCTCTTCCAATAAGTGTCCTCGTCACCATCCGTAATGCGCGAGTAGCCTGCGTCAGGCGTGCCGTCATTTCGTGTGAAACCGCGATGCGACAAAGGATAGCCATACGAATATCGAATTGGATCTCCGGGAGTTGCGGAGCCGACGAAGTATCCTTTCTCTCCCGTCTCTCCCGGCTCGCTCCAAGTGCCATTGGGATTCCAGTGCCAGGCCTCGATCGTGAGTTCCGTATTCTGGCGATACGTAACCGGCTGCCAGCCGGAGGCGAGGGCGCGATCCAGGTTGGGCTGGACGAGGTCGTGGTCGATCGCTTCGGCGGGAATGCGGTCCACTCCCGCACCGAGCGTTTCATTAGGCTTGAAATGATTTGTTAAGCTCGCTGGGTTGGTATCGACGTGAATCGTTTGGGCAGAGACAAGGAAAGGAAACACTACTATGGCTGCGCATTCGATCAGCAAGGGCCATTGAAGTATTGCGGATTTGGTTTTCAAAGAGCACCCCCCCTTGGTTGGGACCGTTCTCCAGACAACGGACAAGGATAGTTAGACTAAAACGATTTAATCAAGGATTTTCTGCGGCGGCCCGACCAACAAAAAACCTAGCGCGAAATACCTCGGGACGAAACCGAACTGTGAGTCACTGCCTTGGTGCTGCTGGACCGGGAGAGTCCCCTGCCCTCTTTACAAAACTCAAGGTTGTGCAAATTCTTCAATCGCCTGGCTATAAACGCACTTTCTCGCGGTTCGTGACATTAATCCTTGCTTTTTCCGGCGCAGGTTCGCATAATCTCCTGTCCAATGAAACGATTTAATGTTGGGGAAAGTGCGTGCCGCAGGCAAGTAGCAGCACCCTCCCGGCATTGCAGTTTTCTCCGCAAGGAATTGCCCACTCTTTTCGGCATCCATTTTCTCTCCCGGTCCATGGAGGTCAGCATCATGTCATCAACTTTTGTTCTCGGGTTTGAACGCCAGTTACGCATGGTCCGAGTCCTCGCGCTCGCCGTCATCGCCCTAATCCCCATGTTGCTCTTTGGGCAAGGCTACTTCGGAACCGTCAGTGGAGTGCTGACCGACCCCAGCGGCGCGATTGTGCAGAACGCGAAGGTCACGCTGACGGATCAACAGAAGGGATACACGTTTACGACCACCTCGGACAATATGGGTCGCTATCTTTTCAGAGCGGTCTCGCCGGGCGTTTATTCGGTCACGGCCGAGATGAAGGGTTTTGAGAAGACAGTGGTGACCAATATCAGGGTCGACGTCAGCGATAATGCGACCGCCAATCTTCGCCTGAACATGGTCGCTGCCAAAGAAACCGTGCAGGTTTCCGCGGAGGCTGAAACCGTTGCCACCCAGGATGCGGTGACCGGACAGGTCATCAACCGCAAGTTCATTAATGATCTGCCGCTGATTAACCGTGACGTCACGGAACTCACCTACCTGGCACCCGGCGTCACCGACATGGACGATCAGTGCCACAACTGCGGCAGCACGGACTTCGTATCAAATGGCAGCCGCGGCGCCTCCGCCGATATCCTTCTTGACGGCGCGTCTGTCACCAACGTCGAGCCTAACGGCGGCATTACCCAGATTGCCTACAACCCTCCGGTTGAGGCGGTCGAAGAATTCAAGGTGCAGCAGACGAATTTCAGCGCGGAGTACGGGTTCACCGGGGCGTCGGTCATTAATATGGTGACGCGGTCGGGATCGAATCAGTTCCACGGCAGCGCCTACGATTTCCTGCGCAATGCGTTGACTGACGCCAATGACTGGTTCTCTAACCGTGACGGAGTTCCCCGGCCAAAGCAGCAGCGGAACCAGTTCGGCGGGACCTTCGGCGGTCCCATTTTCAAGAATCGGACGTTCTTCTTTTTCGATTTTGAAGGGACAAGAGCGATTTCGGCCAGTACCGCTTCGGCCGGAGTTCCATCGACGCTGGAACGCGCCGGGGATTTCGGCGAGCTATGCGGCAACCAGGGCGGAACCTTCGATGAAAACGGACTTTGCAGCGCCCCTGAGGGCCAGCTCTACGATCCGTACAGCGGAGATTTTAAGAAAGACCTGGGTTACGCCGTTCGAGACGCCATCATTCCATTCAATAACATCGCTGCATATACCAGCCCCGGCAGTCCGCATCTGCCTCCTGAACTTGAGCCTCCACCGATTGCCGGAAATCTGATCGATCCCGTGGCGCAAACCATGTTGAACATGTTCCCCACGTCCAACTATGCATCGGACAATCCGTTCAACAATTGGGCAAGTTCGGGATCCAATCACAGCACCGATGCCAAGATGGAGATCAAGATCGACCAGCGCTTCAACGAGAAGAATATGCTGACCGGGAAGTATGCGCAGGAGTGGGATAACCACTACAGCGGATGGAGCTGCTTCAATAACTTCATAGATCCGTGCGAGACCGGCCCTAATTCCTCGACGGCTCACACGTTCGCGCTCAACTTCTCACACACCTTCAGTCCCTCGACCTTGCTGATTACGACCCTTGGCTTCACACGGGCTGCTTTTAAACAGGACCAATATGCATACGGGAGCAGTACACCAGATCCCTTGGGCACGCTTGGTTTTCCGTCCTATCTGGCATCGAACGGTTTCAACGGCGTTCCTGCCATCTTCATTCATGACTATCAGTCGGCGGGTTTCACTAGCGCCGGCGATAACCCGTATGGCAATTACCGACAAGGAGAGAACACAGGACAGTTGACGGTAACTCTTAGCAAGGTGCATGGCGCGCACGAGATGAAATTTGGTTTTGATGGCCGCCTGCATCAGATTAACTACATTCAAACCAATGCGCCACTTGGGAACTTTTCTTTTGACGCCACCGGCAGTTCAAGGCAAACGTCCGAAGTCGATCCCAACGGCGGTGACCCCATGGCTAGTTTCCTCATGGGCCAAATGCTAGGAGGAGGCAACAGCGGTTACGAAATCCAATTCCGGCCTGCAATGCAGAATTTCCAATATGCATGGTTCGCCCAAGATAACTGGAAAGCCAGACCCAATCTCACGCTCAACTTCGGATTGCGCTATGAGCTCTCCTTGCCGCGAACCGAACGTCACAATCGTCAAAATTGGTGGGATCCGAGTGCAGCCAACCCGTTAAATGGCGGTTCGATCACGTACAACGATCCGCTGACGCGGGATAGCGTGACTCGAGCTCTCTACGGGGGCGAGCGGTTCACCACTTCTAACACCCGTACAAACTGGGACACCGACTACAACAATATCGCGCCTCGTCTCGGCTTTTCGTATCAGTTTGCCAACAAGACAGTGATGCGCGGCGGATACGGCATTTATTTCGGCATGAATCGGTCCGCCGCCAATGGGCTCGGCAGCTACGGCACACAGGGCTACAACGTCGGCACGTCGGTTATTACCACCTACAACAACGACGGGGCTACGCCCTATCTTCACCTCGACAATCCCTTCCCTAACGGGTTCGTCCAACCTTTAGGGAGTTCCTTGGGCCTTTTGAACGACACCGGGTTTAACGCAATCGGCCCTATCCGGAGTGGCTATGCCATCAAAACGCCCTATGAACAAAGCTGGAGCTTCGGCTTTGAGCGCGAACTTCCCAAGGATATTGTCGTGGATGTGGAGTACATCGGGAAAAAAGGCACGCACCTCTACTTCAGTGGGGCCAACAATCCCCAAATACTGGGATCGTGGGTAGAGAGTCTACCTACAACAGCCCCGGACCAAGATTATCCGTGCGGCCAGCCTGATGGACCACCCACTCCGAATGTGCCCTGCCTTCTCAACTATTTTCCAAGCCCCCTCTCCTCGCAAAACGGTGGACCCATTAGCGATCCGAATAGCCCTCTCTTCTATCCAATCCAAGGCTATCAACTTCTGGTCCCTTATCCCCAATTCACCGGGGTGACGACCGACGTGCAGCCGATCGCCAACTCCATCTACCACGGGCTGCAAGTTAAGGCGGAAAAGAGATATTCCAATGGCTTGCAGTTCCTTGTCACTTATACCTGGTCCAAGTCGATCGACGACGCTTCGACTTATGACGACAATGTAACCTGGGAAGGCAGTCTTACCAGCCTTCAGGATCCCAACAAACCCTGGCTCGAGCGAAGCCTCTCCACTTTCGATATTCCGCAGGTGCTTCAGTTCACTTATACCTACGATTTGCCAATCGGCCATGGACGCATGTTCCTCGGGGATATGCCGAAGGCGCTCGATGCGATTCTGGGCGGATGGAAGACCAATGGCATCTGGCGAATTTCCTCCGGCCGGCCGTTAGTCGTTACAGTTGGTGGTTGCGGTACACCTCTTCCCACCTACGGCTGCCAGCGTCCCAACATTACCGGCACACCGCGCCGCGCAGGCGGCAGCCACGCGGACTGGGTCAATCAGTATTTCGCCAATCCGGACGTATTCCAGTCGCCAGACGAATTCACCTTGGGGAACGCACCCCGGGCTCTAAGCGATATACGCAGCCCAATGGTCTTCAGCAGCGATCTGTCGATCGAGAAAGGCTTTTCGATGGAGAAGTTCCATCACGGTCTGAACGCCGAAGTCCGACTGGAGGCACAAAACGCATTCAACCATCCCACGTTTAGCATGGGCACGCCAGGTCCGTGGGGCGACGACACTCTGAACGTTGGATACGACGATTTTGGTCAGCTGTTTTACATGTCGCCGATCGGACCTCGTCAGGTTCAGTTAGCGCTAAAGATCACTTTTTAACTCTGTACGTTGTGAACTGGCTCGAGTTACACAGCGCATTGTAAGATAAGGAATCTGTATGAGAAGCCATTGGGGATACTGCACTTTTCATATTTCGCTTGCAGTCACACTTTTGCTTTTGGCTAGTTCCCTCCCCATCACAGCGCACGCTCAAGCCTCCTCCAACGGCTCGACAGCTAAACTGACCAAGCGTGTGGTCGGCGACTATGGATACTGGAGCAAGTACCAGACGCCGTCTTATGGAGCGAAGCAGATTCCTTACAAGAAGCTCACGCACATCAATCACTATGGAGTGAGTTTTGGATCCGATGGCAGCCTCTATGTTCCCGATGGATTCCTCGAGCCTGCTCTCATTCGCAAAGCTCATCGGGCAGGTGTAAAGGTGCTGCTTGGACTGGGTGGCGACTTCTGGGCGCTCGACGGCCATCCGGAACTCACTGCGACCCTGGTTGGCAATATCTGGGACTTTATCAGCCAGAACGGATATGACGGTGTCGATATCGACTGGGAATATCCGACTGCCGATGAAACCGATACGTTCTATGGGCTGATGCAGTCGCTGCGCAATACGCTGACATCGCCCACGTATGTGATCTCCGCCGATGTTCCACCGTGGGGCGGCGACGGTTCCGGATATGCGATTCCACAGGTCGACCCACTGCTCGATTACTTCAACGTCATGATGTACGACTGTGCTGGACCCTGGACCGAAGATGGGCAGCTCAATTCTGAAATCTTCTGGGACGCGAGCGATCCCGATCCGTGGGAGTGTCAACCGGGCGGCGCGGCGAATGAGGCCATCGGCATCTTTCTTCAGGAAGGAGTTGCCGCGCAGCAGTTGAATATGGGCACGCCTTTCTATGGATACTTCTACACGAACGTAAGCCAGTTGTGGGGAGAGTGCGCGAACTCCAGCAAAACGAAGGATGGAATGTGCAACGCATCCGTTCGTTCCGTAAATTATGGAACCTTCATCAAGCAGCGAATCAATAATAAAGGATGGGTGACTTTCTACGACGAAGTAGCATTGGTTCCGTATATGTTGAGAAAGGGCGGAAAGCCAGGGTTCATCACTTATGATGATCCATACTCAACTTACTACCGGGTCTGGTATTCCGATTGGCAGGAAGGTCTCGGGGGCACGTTCATGTGGTCGCTCGACGCTGACTATGACGGGCAGTCTCAGGATCTACTTGACCAGATGTATGCGGCAAGCCTCAGCCCACAGAATTAGAATGTAAATCGCTCGCCCATGGGTCGTACGATTAAATCTGTCCCTGCCCTTTCCCGTCGTCATCGGTCGCGGCTGCGTCACAGCCTGGCGGCGCTCTTTGCCGGTTTGTTCCTCCTAGGCTCGTACAGCGCGTTTGCGGTTCAGCCGGGCACACCTCTCGAGCTCTCCCGTCCTGTTCGCCCCTGGGAATTGATCTCTGTGCTCGGTACTCGTGCGGCGATCTTCGGACACGAACAAGGAACTGTCGAAGCCTGGGTTTATCCGCTTAAGATCCTCAACGATTTTCATCTTCGGTTCCACACGGAAGAAACCACAATACCGGCGGAGGCACTGGCGCGCACGGTGATCGTCCATCCCGAGTCCACCACAATCGTTTATGTCAGCGATGCGTTTTCTGTTCGCGAGACGCTGTTTGTTCCAGTTCACGAAGCCGGGGCGATTATTGCTTTAGAAGTAGAGACACGCACTCCTCTACAGGTTGAAGCGGTTTTCCACAGGGACTTCCAATTGGAATGGCCGGGGCAACTCGGCGACTCGATGGCAGAATGGGATGCTTCACTCCGAGCGTACCACTTCGCTGATGACGCTGGTAAGTTCGATGCTTTGATCGGATCGCCGTCTGTGACCCGGACCGTCGAGGAATACTCCACCAATTACTTTTCTTCCAATGAGCAATCATTCCTGCTTCAGCCGGTCAACAAAGGGAAGGACACCCAACTTATCGCCGTTGCGGCATCATTTACAGGACGGGCGGAGCTTGGCCGCCTTTACCAGCACCTGCTGAGCGACTATCTATCCCTGTTACGAGACTCCTCGAGTTATTACATCGATTATCTGGCTCGCACAGTGAATCTACATCTTCCCGACAGCCAGCTTGAAAGCGCCTATGATTGGGCGCGAGTAAGTATGCTGCAGGGCGTTGTCCACAATCCACTATTAGGAGAGGGCCTGGTAGCCGGTTTCAATACTTCCCAAAGAGACTATCGGCCTGGTTTTGCCTGGTTCTTTGGCCGTGATGCCGAGTGGACTTCGTTTGCGTTGAATGCCGAGGGCGATTCCTCCCACGTTCGCGCCGCGCTGGAATTTCTCGGTAAGTACCAAAGGGCCGACGGAAAGATACCACACGAAATTTCTCAAAGCGCTAGTTTGATCGACTGGTTTAAGATTCCTTTCGCCTTCGCGTCCGCCGATGCGACACCTCTGTTCATCATCGCGGCGGACGATTACGCCACATGGAGCGGCGACTCAACTTTTGTCGGCGAGGAATGGGACAGCTTATGGAAAGCCTACGAGTTCCTCCGCTCGACGTTTGACGCTCAAGGCTTCGCGCAAAATGGCGGAGTCGGCCACGGATGGATCGAGGGCGGTCCGCTGTATCCGGTACAAACTGAACTCTATCAGGCTGCGTTGGGAGTCGAGGCCGTTCGCGCGCTCGCGCACCTGGCGCACCTTGCCGGGAAAGAGGGGGTTTCTCGCGACCTCGCAACTGCTGCAGACCGTCAGCGCCAGTTATTGGACAGAGCCTTCTGGTCTCCGGACAAAAATATCTACGCCTACGCTCTGGACTCGACTGGCACTCGCTTGGATGTCCCCAGTGTTCTTGCCACCGTGCCCATGTGGTTTCACCTGTTGAGTGACGAGCACGCGCAGCGGATGATCAATGAACTGGCGCGTCCCGTTCATCAAACGGACTGGGGAATGAGGATTATCTCTTCCGACCATCCGAAATACGACCCTGGCGGATATCACTTCGGATCGGTTTGGCCGCTATTCACGGGCTGGGCATCGGTTGGCGAATACAGGTATCACCGTCCGCTTCCCGCCTACGGCAACTTACGCGCCAACGCACTGCTGGCGCTCGATGGTGCCCTTGGCCATGTTACCGAGGTCCTCTCCGGCGACTTCTACCAGACACTTTCGACTGGATCGCCGGATCAGATCTGGTCGGCCGCGATGGTCGTCAGCCCTCTGCTGCGTGGGATGATGGGACTGGAGAGCGATGCGGCCGAATGTCGCCTGACTTTTGCGCCTCATGTTCCGGCGGACTGGAATACTTTCTCAATCGACAATCTCACGGCCGGTGGAGATAAGATCAGCGTGAAGTATCGGCGAACTCCGGACAACATCCGCCTAGAGGTTCGTTCAACGAGCTCACCCAAACGATGCACTTTGGACTTTTCTCCGGCGGTCAGCCCTCGTGCCCGGATCAGATACGTCCGCCTCAACGGCCGAAGGTCGACCTTTCATCTGGAAACGAATTCGACTGACCAACACATAAACCTGGAAGTTCCGCTCTCCGGGGGCACATCTCAAGTCGAGATTGGCTTGGACAGCGATTTCGAGTTGGCCTCCTCTTCAACCCTCCCTGAACTGGGGGGGAGGAGCAGGGGCTTGCGCGTTATTTCCGAAGCGTGGTCGGCATCGCAAGATACTTTGACCCTGCTGCTCGCCGGCGTCCCGGGCGCTAGTTACGAGTTGTCTGCGAGTAATTCGGGTCAGATCGCGTCAGTCGATGGCGCTCAAATGGATGGAACGAGTGGCCCAGCCGCCAGGGTGCATGTGCAGTTCCCTCCAGCCACCGGCGCTGATGCGCAAACGACGGTGGTGTTCCATTTCCTGAAAAGATGACAAAGATTCTAAAACCATATCGGGACATGCTTATGCTCGGCACGCTTAAGAAAGTGCTCTTCATCCTCGTCGCGACCAGTGTCCTGGCAATCACCTCCCCGGCCCAGAAGATATCATCTGACCCGGGTGGCCATGAATGGTGGAAGCACTCTGTTTTTTACGAAATCTATCCTCGCAGCTTTGCTGACTCAAACAACGACGGTATTGGTGATATCAAAGGTATCGACGCTCACTTAGATTACTTACGGGACCTCGGAGTAGACGCGATCTGGATTACTCCTTGCTATCCTTCGCCGCAGGTTGACTTCGGTTACGATGTTTCAGACTATGAAAACATCGACCCGATGTACGGAACGCTGAACGATTTCGACCACCTCGCCCATGATGCCAGGAAGCATAATATCCGAATCATCATGGATTTCGTGCTTAACCACACATCTCCGCAGCACAAGTGGTTTCGCGACTCCGCTTCGTCGCGCACTTCCAAGCATCGCGATTGGTACATCTGGCGCGATGGCAAGGCCCCGGGGGTTCCGCCGAATAACTGGATTTCGGGTTTTGGCGGGTCGGCCTGGCAATTCGATTCGACAACTAGCCAGTACTATTACCACTTCTTTGCCGTCGGCCAGCCTGACCTCAATTGGCGTAACCCTGCGGTGGAAAATGCGATGTTTGATGTCACGCGTTTTTGGTACAAGCGCGGGGTTGCGGGATTTCGTTTGGATGCAGTCGACCTCTTATTCGAGGATCCAGAGCTACGCGACAACCCGATTCTTGAAGGTAAGAACGATCTCGGCGATCCGAACATGGTGAATAAGTACAACGATAAGCTGCCCGAAGTCCATACGGAATTGACAAAGCTCCGGATGGTGGCCGACGAGTACGATGCAGTTCTGATCGGCGAGACTTATACTGCAAACCGCGAGGAGCTCAAGGAGTATTATGGCGGACGCAATGATGAAATCCAGATGCCTATGGACTTCATGTTCTGCGAAGTGAACAAACTCTCGGCAAGGGAGTTTCGCGCGCAGATTGCAAATGTCGAGTCGACCGGAGGCTGGCCGGTATACGTAATAGGGAATCATGACATGGCGCGCTCTTACAACCGCTATGGCGATGGGGTGCACAACGATCAAATTGCGAAAGTAATGGCTGGAATGTATTTGACCCTTCGGGGCACCCCGATCATGTACTACGGCGAAGAGCTAGGCATGGAAAACAACGATCCGGTTCGAAAAGAAGACGTGAAGGACCCGATCGGCATCGCTGGATGGCCAGGCGAAAAAGGCCGAGACGGCGAGCGCACGCCCATGCAGTGGAACGACTCGACAAATGCGGGGTTCAGTCAGGCCAAACCCTGGTTGCCCGTTCCAGCCAGCTACAAAACTCACAATGTTGCCCGCGAACTAGAAGATCCGAATTCAGTATTGCGGTTCTACAAGCAATTATTGGCATTGCGCCATCACGAACCTGCTTTGCTGGACGGAGACTACTTAGCGTTAGATCAAGACAATCCCGATGTGCTCTCGTATCTGCGTCGGTATAACAATGATGCTGTACTCGTCGTTCTTAATATGTCTGGCAAACAACAAAAGGTCCGCTTCGATCTTTCCGCACAGGGCTTGGCTTCAGCAAAGCCGATAACGTTGTTAACTACACAAGGTGCATCGTCGGTTGGGTCGATCGATCAGATGTCTCTCGATCCATTCGCCGTTTACATTGCGCGGCTCTCGCGATGAGTTCGATGCGGAAACATTCAGCCATTCAACCGGCGGTCGGTTTTGCTATCGCCGTTCTGATGTCTTGTTGCGTCTGGGCTCAAACGGAGGGGGACTGGAACGGCCAACTCGCCACTCTTTCTCTCCCGCGAGATTATGTTCAGAAGCGTGCCTCGAGCTACGACCGCACCGGCGCCAATGACGATTTCGTAAAGGTCGCGCCGGGGCAGACAATCTCGCTTCTCGATGCTCCTGGGCCGGGAAACATCACTCACATCTGGGTCACAATCGCTTCCCCAGAGAAGTATCACCTTAAGAAGCTGGTCCTGCGAATGTATTGGGACGACGAAACGTCGCCCAGCGTCGAATCTCCGGTCGGCGATTTCTTCGGCCTCGGACTTGGCGAGTACTTCCAGTTTGAGTCTGTTCCGTTGTCTGTCGCATCCGATAAAGCGCTGAACTGTTTTTTTTCGATGCCTTTTCGCAAGCATGCGCGAATCACGATTACCAATGATGGAACCGAAAATGTGGACGCCTTCTACTTCAACATTGACTATCAGGCATTGAGTCACGACCTTCCCGCCGAAACTTTGTATTTCCATGCCCAGTACCGTCAGGCCACGCCGGCCAAAGGTTGGAGTAGTGATTGGGAATCAAACGATGCTGCCGCGGTCAACGCGAGAAAAAACTTCGACGGGACAAACAACTACGTTTGGCTCGAAGCGGCTGGGCGAGGCCATTTTGCCGGCGTGTCGATGTCCGTTTTGCAAAACCAGGACGGCTGGTGGGGAGAGGGCGATGACATGTTCTTT
>Ga0335071_10003130_pt1 | contig 17571 bp, 18 predicted proteins | sample Lox_Sample_15_FD_206724 | JGI IMG/M metagenome (GOLD analysis project Ga0335071, IMG submission 206724) | Soil microbial communities from Loxahatchee National Wildlife Refuge, Florida, United States - Lox_Sample_1.5 | ecosystem: Environmental > Terrestrial > Soil > Wetlands | place: USA... | reverse complement strand
GTGTTCTCCAGGGCCGTTGCCAGATGCGGATAGCGGCGCGCCATCGTTTCCTCCGGCTTCAGCCAATGATCTTCACCGGCCAGTTCCTCCGGCGGAATCCGAGACAGAGATGTGTTCAGGTCGATGGCGCGCAGCAGCCGGTGCATCGGAAAATCGGTCGGATCGACGAAATAAACGTCATTCGTGGCCACTGGCGGGATTCCCGTGGCACGCGAGAACTGAAGCAGGGCCGGCTCTGCCTTCGGATCGTTCAGCTCCACGTAAAGATCCGGCGTCCCATTCTGTCCGCCGAGCGCGCGCAGCAGCGGAATCTGATCGCTGAGCACTACCAGGTTTTCGCGATCTGCAATCAGGGCTTTGCTCAGACAGAAATCCGTCTCGCGCCGGCAGCGGGAAATGATCCGGCAAAGCGTTTCGTACCCGTCGCGGTTGCGCGCCAGAAGAACTGCCCGCTCCTTCGCCGCGCGCAATTCCGAGCCCACAATCGGCCGCAGTCCACGTTCGCCGGCATACTGAAGAAACCAGACCATTCCGTAAACGCCGTTGATGTCGGTCAGGGCCAGTGTGGACATGCCCCGATCCAGGGCGGCGTCCACAAGAGCTTCAATCTTGCTGGCGCCGCGGCAGAATGAGTAATTCGAATGCACGTGTAAATGAGTGAACATATTTACGATTGACGATTGACGATTGAAAACCGACGATCTCATTCGTAAATCGTCAATCGTAAATCGTCAATTCACCCTTCCCCGCCCTATGACCGCCGTACCATATTGATGGCGGAGTGCGTCGATCGCGAACTCCAGTTTCAAGCAGCGGTCCGGTTTGGGGTCGGCGAAAAGCTCCAGTTGCATCGAACCCCTGGATAGTTCCGTCAGACACAAATTCATCGAGCGGACGCGGGTGCGACGTTTCAGGACGACTTCCAGCAGCGGCAGAGTGCGCGCGTACAGGACGGCGGAAGATTGCACCGGCAGCTTCAGTTGCAGTTTGTGCCCGTCTTCCCGGTAATCGGCGTACCGGACGCGCAATTCCAGGCGTCCCGCGCACTGCTTTTTCTCCCGCAACTGTTTTCCCGCCTGCTCGCACAGGTCCAGCAGGACGCCCTTCAGGACGTCGTAATCGTTGCTGTCCTCAGACAGCACTTTTTCCCGCTCCAGCGCCGGGACCGTCCGCACCGGATACACCGGCGTGCGGTCAATTCCCTGTGCGCGCTGATGGAGAACAAACCCGAAGCGGCCGAATGCCAGGGTCAGCAGATCCAATCGCATTGCCGCGACGTCGTGAATAATGCGGATGTTGAGGTCGTCAAATTGTCTTTCCGTCTGGAGACCGACGCCGGGGAGCAGGCGCACCGGCAGCGGCGACAGGAAAGCGGACTCATTCCCGTGCGGGACATCCTGCAGACCGGCGGGTCGGATCCCCTCCGAAGCGATTTTGCTCACCATTTTATTGGAAGCGATGCCGAGCGCCGCGTCCAGGTGCAGCTGCCGGCGAATTTCTTTTTGAGCCTTCCACGCGGCGTCCCGTGGCGGGCCGAAGAGCCGGCCGGTTCCCGTGATGTCCATGTACGCGTGGCCATACCCGGAAGGTTCAAGCAAGGGAGAAAAGGCCTCCAGGACCTTGAAAATCGCCCGCGAAGCCCGGAGATACAGAGGCTCATTCGGCGGCAGGACAATCGCACTCCTGCAATAACGCATCGCTTTCGCAAGAACCATGCCTTTTCGAATACCCGCGTTCCAGGCTTCTGCAGACAATGCCGTCACTATGGACCGGGCCGTTCCAGGCGGCGACACCACTACCGGCCGGCCGCGCAGTTCCGGGTGAATGACCCGCTCGACGGCTACGGGAAAAGCAGGAACCGTTAAATAGATAATCTCACGTTTCACTATCTCAAATTACGAATGACGAATGACGAATTACGAATTGAACTCCAACTGTGGTTGTCTTTCGTAATTCGTCATTCGTAATTCGTAATTTCCTCCAATTCCTCCAACAGCATTTGAGCGTTCACAACGGCCTGGCCCCGCCAGGGGTTGTTCATGAAGACGAACACGCGTTCGCACTCCTGTTCCAGGCGGCGGATTTCGGGGATTACGGATGCAAGCTCCGCCCGGCTGTACAGGTAGTTGTGCTGGGCGGATCCGTCGCCTTTGACCCACTGGGAGTTATTCCGTCCCTGGAAACGGACATAGGCCAGCCCTGTGGTCGCACAAAAAAACGTCTTCCCTTCCAGGTTCGTTCCGCCGTCAATACAAGCCAGTGCGACGTTCGCCGCCGCCAGGTGCTTTGCCGCTCTTGGCGTCAGCCAGTCCGGGCAGCCGAACTCGGCAATCAGAGGAATACCTTCCAGGGAATCCCGAAGCAGACACAGCCGTTCGAAGTTTCCGCGAATAAATTCGAACCCCGGGGAAAACTGCGCCAGTACCCCGGCCAGTTGACCGGTATCCTTCAATGGCCACAGCGCCGCGGCAAACCGGCGTGCCAGATCGGGATTGTCCGCGTGTTCTTCGGATAGCCGCGAAGGGACCCGGAAAATGAACGGCAAGGAGCCTTCGGTTTCTTCTATAATCTCTTGAATCGTAAATACTTCCGGCACTCGATAGGACGTAAAACAGAGCTCGCAGCAGCCGAACCGCCGGCTGTAATAGCGCAGCCAGGAGCCGGGTTCGAGGTCCCGGGGGTAAAACACCGGCACCCAATCACGATACTGAAATCCGCTTGTTCCCACCAGAATCATACCAATAAAATAGGTGAAGATTTGGTGAAAATCAATAAAAATAGCTATCAGATTTCAGGGGTTGGGTTGCAGGTTTCAATCTGGAATCGAGAATCGGGAATCTGAAATCAATCTCGAATCTGGAATCTCGAATTGGGAATGATGTAATATCGAGTAGGTCGCGGAGTTGAGGACAATAATCTTCTTAGCGGTACGGATGGTTGATGGAACAGGAATCTCGACAGATTAATTTCGCATTTATGGGATTCGGGCATGTCGGGCGGGCTTTTGCACGCCTTTTAGTCGATCGCCGGAAGTGGCTTTTAAAAGAGTACGGCATCGAATGGAAGATCACCGGTATTGCGACCAAAAGCCATGGGACGGCAATCGATCCCAATGGTCTTCCGATCAAAAAGATTCTCGGTTCATGGAAGCATCACTCCAGCCTCGACCATTTTCACAACGGACCCGCCTGCGATTCTCCGACCGATTTCATTCGCCAGTGCGGCGCAGACGTTCTCTTCGAAATGAGTGTCCTTCATCTGAGCGGCGAACCGGCCGCCACTTATATCAAAGAAGCGCTCGGCGCGGGCCTGCACGTGATCACGACGAACAAGGGGCCTGTGGCGACGCATTTCCGCCAGTTGGCCGCCCTGGCCCGTTTGCGCGACGTTCGATTTCTGTACGAAGGGACCGTCATGGATGGCGCCCCGGTATTCAACCTGGTTCGCCAGACTCTGCCGGCGACGCGCATCCGGTCCTTGCGCGGAATTTTCAACAGCACCACGAACTACATTCTCACGCAGATGGAGCAGGGCACCTCGTTCGAGGCCGCGCTGGACTATGCGAGAGAAGCGGGTATCGCCGAAGCGGATCCCAACCTGGATATCGAGGGGTGGGATTCGGCCGTCAAACTGTCCATTCTCATCCAGGCCATGATGGGCGGGCATGTGAAACCGAAGGACATCGAAAGGCGCGGCATAACCGAAGAAACCGGCCGGGACGTGCGGGCAGCCGTGCGCCGCGACAGGCGCCTCCGGCTCGTGGCGAGAGCGTATCGCCAGGGCGGCCGGGTCATCGGCAAAGTCGAACTGCAGGAACTCGAAGTCTTCGATCCGCTGGCCGCCATCCGCGGTCTGAGCAACATCCTGATCATGAACACCGACACGATGCGCGAACTGGCCATCGTGGAAAACAATCCATCGGTCGATCAAACCGCTTTCGCGCTCTTTTCCGATCTCATTTCTTTGCTTCAGTAGGCAGTGAGCCGTCTGTAGTTGTTTCGTGGACCGTGGGAACCGTATTGGGGTTTCTGCGTATTTATCTCCGCATGGAATCGGCGGCTGAGCAGCTTATTGATTTTCAATTCTCAATTTTCGATTCTCAAAGGGAAACCACCGTTTTTCGAGAATTGAGAATTGAGAATCTGGAATTGAGAATCGGAAATCCTTGTGGAAGATGCTGAGATCGTAAAAAGAGTTCAGGCCGGCGACAGCGAATCCTTTGCTCTCATTGTCGATAAATACCACCGGCAGCTACTGAATTTTATCTATCGCCTGACGGGCAATAAGCACATTGTGGAAGATATCGGTCAGGAAGTATTCCTCAGTGTTTTTAAATCCATAAGATCTTTCAATGTCAGCCGAGGCGTGCCCTTTTCCGCATGGCTTTTTATCACGGCAAGGAATCGCTGCATCAGCGAGCTGAGGAGAAAAAATCGGGCCACCGTGTCGATCGATGAATTGGCACACCCGCCTGCGCATGACAAGACGCCGGAACAGACTGCGGACGACGAGGAGCGGGCAGGAGCGATCCGTGCCGCGCTCCAACAACTCCCGGAACCGTACCGGCAAACGATTCTGCAAAGCCTGGACGGCGATTCGCCCGAAGAAATCGCGCGAACCAATCAAATCTCCCGCGGCACAGTCAAATCGAGATTGTCCCGCGCCAGGGATAAGATGAAGCTGTTGATCCAGGAACACTTCGGAGGAGATCCTGATGGTCGATTTTGAGCCTTCTGCCGAATTTGTATCCAGAACGATGGAAAGCATCCGCTCTTATGAAAAGGAGAGGGGAGACGGGAAAGACCGCCTCGATGCATTCCTGTTTTCGAAGCGCGTGCGCATCGCTCTTGCCGTGGGTGGCGTTCTGCTCGCAATGCTGAACCTGATCCGAATTGCTTCGACTTTGATTGCACCGGCGCTCTGCTTTTAATTCTCAATTTTCGATTCTCAATTCTCAGTTAAAAATCGCCGTCATTCTGGAATCGAGAATTGGAAATTGAGAATCGAGAATCGAGAATTGGAAATTGAGAATCGGGAATTGAGAATTGGAAATTGAAAATACGGCGGGAACCGTTCTTCCGCGGATGCGTATGTAACGCAACAGAGGAGAACAAAATGAACGATCATGCGAATAAAGGCAGAAACACACCACTAGCCGTATTTCTGGCACTGGCCATGCCGGGCCTCGGCCAGGTATATACCGGAGAATTGATTAAAGGCATAAGCTATTTCCTAATTATCCTGGCTATGTCCATTGTGGGCGTGCAGGGAACCGTATTATTGCCCGACCGCATGATGATTTTCGGTGCCATGGCCACGATCCTCGCGTGCGGGGCCCTTTATATCGCGACAGTCGCCGAAGCCATCAGAAAAGCATCCAGGTCCGATGGGTCCTTTCAGCTCAAGCCCTATAACCGCTGGTACTTTTATCTGGCGATGTGGCTTCTGGGCGGAATCGCGTGGGGCGCGGTTCGCAACTACAGCACGGAAAACTATGTGGAAGCCTATAAAATCCCTACGGCGAGCATGGAACCGGCCGTCCGCCAGGGAGATTGCGTCCTGGCAGACAAGACTGCCTATCGGCGGATGCCACCGAAAAAAGGGGATATCGTTATCTTTGTGAGTCCGGACGATCGGAGCAAGAAATTCATCAAGAGGATAGAAGCGCTGCCCGGCGAAACCGTTGTTTCCGCAGACGGAACGGCCAAAGAAGTCCCGCATGGTTCTGTTTACGTGCTCGGCGATAATCGAGACAAAAGTTACGACAGCAGAAAATTTGGCTTTATTCCGCTTAGAGACGTCATCGGCAAGGTACGGCAGGTTTACTTTTCATCGGGGATGAATGGAATTCTCTGGGACCGCATTGGTGCAGTAGTCGGCAGTCGGCGGTAACGCCCGGGCGGCGGCAAAAACAGGAACGATTCTTTCAATCACCCTTCTCCTGGCGAGTTCCCCTAGTCTGTTTGCACTAACGACTGCTTTATATCCCCCATGCGCCGCTCAGCTGAATATTGGCTCCATTGACGTAGCGCGCTTCCTCGGAAAGCAGGTAATGAACGGCGCCCACCGCATCGTCCGTGCTGCCCATATATCCTGCCGGAATGCTGCTGAATGACTGCGCGAGTTCCTCCCTGGGCACGCTGCCGGTTTCAATAAATCCCGGAGAAATGCAGTTGACCGTAATGCCGTGCGGAGCGAGCGTTTTAGCCAGGGAGCGAGTGAGCACCAGCACGCCGATTTTTGCGATGTAGTGGGCGGTGACAAATGGTTGTGCCGTCTGCCGGTCGGCGTTGACCATGCTGAAGTTGACGATCCTGCCCCATCCGCGACGGATCATGCCCGGGGCTGCGGCGCGGCTTAGGTAAAATACCGGATGGAGATTGTTGTCAAACATGGAGTGCCAGCCTTCAATGCTCTCCTCCAAAAGCGGCACACGGTGATACGCGCCGATGCAGCAGATGAGCGCATCGATGCGCCCGCAACTGTTTTCGATATGCCGAACCAGTTCATCCGCGACGTCAGGATTCGAAACATCGGCGTGCACAATCACGGGGTGCGCTTCATAGGATTGCAGCTCCGACCGCAGAGTTGCCGCGTCTGCTTCGCTTTTGCGATAGCAGGCGGCAATCACCCAGCCCCGCCGTGCCAGCGCCACAGCAACCGCGCGGCCAATGCCTCGCACGCCTCCTGCAATCAGCGCAACGCGTCTGCCTTCAGTTCTGTCTGAACTCATCTCGTTTTATCTCCGTCCCGCCCATCCTCAAGTTACTGTTTCAGGTTGCAGGTTACAGGTCGCAATCCCGAATCCGGCATCGAGAATCTGGAATCAGAAAAACAATCCGTCGTTAAAGCAGCAGCGTTACTGGTCGGCATACAGATAGCGCTTCACTTTCCTGGTGGTCGTCTTCTCCAACTCCTCAAACTGCACGCTCAGCCTGGTGATCTTTTTGTAGGCGGCCAGATTGTGGCATCGATCCTTCACCTCTTTCCGAAGAACACTTTCCACAAGAGATTTATCGCTCGGATCCAATCCCTGAAGTGCGAAATGCTCCGGATTGGGCACTACAATAGCCGCGATTACAGGTTCGTCTCCCGGATTTTCGGTTGCCTGTCCCCAAACCACACATTCCGATATACAGGGCGATTTGAGTATTTCCGCCTCCACTTCTTCAGGATAGATTTTCTTTCCGGCCGGCGTCACGATGACAGCCTTTTTGCGTCCCTGGATATAAAGAAATCCGTCCGCGTCGAGATACCCCAAATCACCCGTATGCAGCCATCCATCTTCGAGCGCTTCACGTGTGCCTTCCGGGTTGTTGTAATATCCCGGCATAATGTTGGGCCCGCGCGCGAGGATTTCCCCATCTTCCGCGATTCTAACCTCAACGCTCGGCAGGGGCAGACCCGCCGAGTTGTCGCGGAAGGCCTTGTTGCGATTCACCGTGATGATGGGTGCGGATTCCGTCAGACCATATCCCTGCAGAAATTCGATGCCCAGCTCACGGAATCCCCTTGCAACATCCGGATCGATCGCCGCACCGCCGGACACCAGGATTCGCAGGTGGCCCCCGAATTTTTTATGTAGCTTCGCGAAGAGAAGGCGCCGGACATTCCATCGGAGATAACTTTCGGTAAAAGCGGCGACTTTCTTCGCGGCGTTTACCTTCCAGAGACCTTCTTCCGCCATTCCGGCCTCGATTTTTTTATACATGGCGTGCCAAAGCAGCGGGACGCCCAGCATGGCGGTGGAACGCGTTTCGGCGAGGTTCTCCGTTATGCGGCGGAGGTTTTCCACATAGGAGATTGTTGCCCCGCAATAGAGAGGCAGCAGAAAACCGTCGGTGCACTCGTAGCTGTGGTGCAGCGGGAGCACGGACAGAAATCGGTCGTTCGTATTCAGATCCACCCATTGAGCGGCTTCCACAATATTGCACGCTACATTCCCGTGGGTCAGCATGACTCCCTTGGAATTGCCCATCGTGCCCGATGTGAAAAGTATGCAAAGCACATGGTCTGCTGTCACGGACGCCCCGGCAAAATCATTTCTGCCGGATGCCATGCGCCGCTGTCCTTTTGTCCTCAACTCCGAAAAACCAAAAATTTCTTCGTTTGAACGGTTCGCGTCCATGTTAAACACATATTTCAAGCCCGGAAGTGTCTGCCGCAGCGCCTGCATCATTTCCAGGTGTTTGTCGTCTCCGATCAACACCTGGGCGCCGGAGAGACGCAGGATGTTACACACTTCCGTTTCCTTCAAATCCCTGTCGATAGGAACACAGATAATACCGGTGCATGCCGCCGCGAGATAGCCGGAGGCCCACTCCGGACGGTTATCGCCGACGATGGCCAGGGTATCGATCCCGGGACGCAATCCCAGGTCGGCCAGTCCGCAAGCGATCGATTCTGTTTCGACCCGAAGCTGTTCATAGGTAACGGGGATCCACTGCCCCGCCTTTTTTGACTGGAGGGCAGCCTTGCCAGCATATCTGCGGGCGCTCCTCAAAAACAATTCGCGGATATCGGAAATCGGCTCCGCCGCGTAGGCAGGATAGATACCTTTCATGGGTGCAGGCTTGCGAGCCATTGCTTCGCGTTCCTTCGGGGCTGGCGAATGCCTTGAACTGCCGTAATCGGACGGCTGCCGCAGAACCAATCCGGATCTCCCTAATTGAAATGGGGATTTTCGGGTTTGATGTGCTCGAATTGACGCACAAGCACAAGAGTTTCGAGCTGTTGCTGCAGGACAGGAATCAGCACGTCACAACGGTGCGACGTATTGCCTATTTCCAGCAGCGCCTGCTTCTGCTCGATGGCAAGGTTTAGCGTCATCGCGACCATGTTGACGAGGGATTCGAAATCCAGTTGCGGCATCAGCTCCAATGCCTGCTGTTTTACACCGGTAGCCAGTTCGGTAAACTTGGCAAAAAGCCCCCCAAGATGGTTGTGGCGCTCGACGATGTCCGAGGCGCGCTCGTCGCACGGCTCTTCCTCGAGTTTTTCAACTTCCACCATCCGGTATGGGGAATGCTGAATTTCGCGCAGGATGCGGACCCTGTAAAGGCCTATCACAACGATATTGTACTTGCCGTCTTCAAGCTCTTCGTGCGACTCGATCTTTCCCACGCAGGCGATATCGTGGACGGTGGAAAAGTTCGCATATCCCGACTCCCCACCGCCGCGCAGAAGCGCGATGACCAGTTCTCCGTTCCCGGCAAGGGTTTCGCGCACCATGGTCCGGTATCTCTCCTCGAAGATATAGAGAGGCATCGGGGTTTTCGGGAAAAGCACCACATTAGGCAAAGGGAAGAGTGGAATAATCATTTCAATGCGATATTAGTCAGTTGCCAGTCGGCAGTCAACAGTTGGGAGTTGGCTGACAGCTGTCCGCTTTCAGCTATCAGCACTCTGGACTATCGATCAAGCCCTTTTACCTTATATAATGAGCTCATACGCCATGGAGGTTCCCGATGCGAGTGTTCTTCCTCTTTCTGGCCAAGCAAGAAGGATTCAAGAATTTTGCAATGAAGTTCGGCGTTTTCCGCAAAACGGCTCTGCGCTTTGTTGCCGGAGAAACGCTCGACGACGCCATTAGAACCGTGCGTCAGGCAAACCAGCAGAAGATGTATGGAACGCTGGATCTGCTGGGCGAAAATACTCATACGCGCGAGGACGCGGCCAATGCCTGCCGGCTGGTCATGGAAATTTTTGACAGGATCCGGGCCGAGAAAGTGGACTGCAATGTCTCAATCAAGCTCACGCAACTGGGCCTCGCGCTGGATCAGGAACTGGCCCGCCAAAATCTGCTGCAAATTGCCGGTCGCGCGCACGACATGGATAATTTCGTCCGAGTGGACATGGAGGACAGCCCCTATGTCCAGAAGACTCTGGATCTGGTGTTTCAAGCCCATCAACAGCTGGGTAACGTGGGAGCCGTCATTCAGGCCTATCTTTACCGGAGCGAGCAGGACACGATTCAATTGCTGGAAAAGGGCATCCGCATCAGGCTGGTCAAGGGCGCATACCTGGAACCCGAAAGCGTGGCATTCAGGAAGAAGGAGGACACGGACGCCAATTTTATAAGACTGATGAAGATGCTCTTGAGCAGCAAGTCCTATCATGCCATCGCGACGCACGATGAGACCATCATCGCGGCCACGAAGGAATTTGCCGCTTCACAGGGCATCCCCAAAGATCATTTTGAATTTCAAATGCTGTATGGAATACGACGGGATCTTCAGCTCCAACTGGCGCAGCAGGGCTATGCCGTCCGCCTCTATATACCCTTCGGGCGCCAATGGTACTCTTATTTCATGAGGCGACTGGCGGAACGTCCGGCCAATGTGACGTTTCTGGCGCGGAACTTTTTCAAGAAATAGACGCGGCGCTTCGTGGCAGCAAAGCCGCGTTTGGAGAAAGCGTTATGGATGAATCGGTGGTTATTTGCCCGCAATGCGGCACCAATAACCGCATTAAGGTCCCGACCACGGATCGGGTCCCGATCTGCGGCAAATGCAAAAGCTCACTCCCCTGGATCGTCAATGGCACGGACATAAGTTTTCGGAAGGAGCTTGAAACCTCGACGCCGGTGTTGGTCGATTTTTGGGCTGAGTGGTGCGCTCCGTGCCGGATGACGGCTCCGGTCCTGGAAGATCTTGCGCGCGACAGAGCGGGACAGATCAAGATCGTGAAGATCAACGTGGATCAGAATCCGACAACGGCCGGGCGATTCAATATCCAGAGCATCCCAACCTTAATGCTGTTCAAGAATGGGCAGGCGGTCGACACGGTCGTCGGCGCAATTTCGAAGAACGCGCTGCTCGAGCGCTTTGGGCCGCATTTGGCTTAATAATTGAGCTCATTTCTGCAGGGTTTCGGTCCAGAGATCCGCTTCGTAGGCAATCCTGGCTTCCCCTTCAAGGTAAACGTCGTTGAACACAACGTCGGCAGGATTCTTCCCGTCGGACATTTCAAAATAAATTCTCAGGATCTCTCCGCCGCGAGTCTTGACATCCACGGGAGAAGCAACGCGTCGCCTGGCTGCGGCGACGAGGACGGACGCGATGCAGCCCGTGCCGCAGGCCAGCGTCTCTCCTTCAACGCCGCGCTCGTAGGTGCGGACAATCATATGAGATGGATCTTGCACGTAGACGAAGTTGACGTTGGTTCCTGCCGGCTTAAAGAGCGAGTGGAAACGAAGAGCGCGGCCATAGCCCTGCACGTCGATCGATTCCAGCTCGTTTTCGTCCGCCGCAAAATAGACGGCGTGCGGCACTCCGGTATTGACGGAATCGACACGGAACGATCGTCCTTCCGCTTCAGGGTTCAGGTCCAGCTTCAGGCCATGCGGCCGAGTCATCTGCACTTTAACCCTGTTCCCCAGGAGTTCGGCCCGGATGATACCGGCCAGGGTGCGAAAGGCCATGCGGGGTTTTTGAACGATTCCCGTTAGAGAGGCAAATCGCGCAGCGCAGCGTGCGCCGTTGCCGCACATCTCGGCCTCGCTGGCATCGGCGTTGAAGAAACGCCATTTGAAATCCACCTCGGGATCCTTCTCGATCAGGATCACGCCATCGGCACCCACGGAAAGCTTATGACGGCACGCGGAACGAACGAGATCCCCGCAATGATCCGCGTCCACCAGATTATCCCGGTTATCAATGACGATAAAGTCATTGCCGGCCCCGTTCATTTTGAAGAAATGAATTCGCCGCTGTTCCTGTTGATTCATACGGCCGCTGCTCCCTTGACAAAGTCAGGCATGGATTCTCCGCGGATCAAATCCTCCCAGGATTCCCGCTTCCTCACGACTTGAAACTGATCGCCATTCACAAGAACCTCGGCCGCGCGCTTTCTCGCGTTATAGTTGGAGGACATCGAGAAGCCGTATGCGCCGGCGCTCATGACGGCAAGCAATTCGCCCGGCTCCATGACCTGCAGGTCGCGGTCGTGTGCTATGAAATCGGAGGATTCACAAATCGGCCCCACGACATCCACGACCCGGGATTCCCGCCGGCTGCGCATCACCGGCTGGATATCATGATAGGAACCATAATAGCTGGGACGGACCAGATCGTTCATTCCCGCGTCCACAATGATGAATTCCTTGCTCGGCGTCTTCTTGGTATACAGGACTTCCATCAGAAGCACGGCAGCGTTTCCCACGATGACGCGGCCGGGTTCCAGAATCAGTTTACAGGGCAGATCCTTGAGCTTCTCAACGATTGCCTGGGCGTATTCGCGGGGATGCGGCGGCGATTCCTGGTGATACGAGATCCCCAATCCGCCGCCGAGATCAAGACATTGGATACGGATCCCGATTGCGTTGAGGCGACCGATCAGAAGCTTGAGCCTCTCGAGAGCCTCGATAAAGGGAGGGATCTCCGTCAACTGACTGCCGATATGACAGTCGATTCCGACCACGTCGATGTGCTCCAGTTGTTTGGCTCGCTCATAGGACTTCAGCGCCTGCTCGATGTCGATGCCGAATTTGTTTTTTTTGAGCCCGGTCGAAATATAGGGATGCGTTTTAGGGTCGACATCGGGATTGACGCGGAGCGCAATTCTCGCCCTGGTTTGCATGGCTCCGGCCCGTTGATTGATCGCTTCGAGTTCCTGCGCCGATTCGATGTTGAACATCAGGATGTCTTCGCGAAGCGCGTAGTCAATTTCGGCTTGAGTCTTGCCGACTCCCGAATAGACGATCCGGTCCGCGGGTATTCCCGCCTGCCGCGCCTTGAAAAGCTCTCCTCCTGAAACGATGTCCGCCCCGCCGCCCAGACCTGCAAACAATCCAAGGATAGAGAGATTGCCGTTGGCTTTGACGGAGTAGCAGGTCAGATGCCGCATTCCTTCGAACGCGTTGTCGAAAACGGTGAAATGCTGCCGCAGAGTCGCACAGCTGTAAACGTAACAAGGCGTGGCTACGTCCCGGGCGATCTTTCGAAGAGGAACGCTTTCACAATACAATTCATCGCCTTCGTAGCGGAAGTGGTGCATGACGACAGATCTCCTTCAACTTCTATAATTCGATCCATTCAGCTCAATGAGTCGAGCTTTAAACTTATAGGATAATCGGCAATGATGCACAAGGGGAAAGCTTTCCGCTCTCAGCAGTCAGCTGAAAATTGGGGTCGGGATAGGAATCGGTATCGCCATCGCAATCGGGTTCCGGCCTTTCCGCGTATCGGTTCTGATTCTGAATTTCCATGCGCGATAGGCTATGCCAGATTTTACGGGATTTGCGATTCTCAATTCCCGATTTTCGATTGCAGCATGCCGCCAGTCTGGAATCGAGAATCGGGAATCAGGAATCAAACAAAGCTTTTGATCCGCAGCTGGGGGTTGCCCTATTTCGGCGTCGGCTTCTTTAAGGTACGCACGAAGGCGATGATATCATCCATCTCCGCATCGGACAGCTTGACCGGCTGCATCTTTCCCTTGCCTTCAGCCACAATCTTCTTGAGAGCCGCGTCGTCCAGCGCTTGAATTTCCTTCGAACCGAGCACCGGCATCGTCACCCCATAGGCCTTGCCTATCGCCTGGTTGCCTTCTCCCGCGGCTCCGTGGCAGATGGAGCAGCGGCTGAAAAGCGTCTTCCCTTTTGCGGCATCTCCTCTTCCCGCCGCAATCATCAGGATCGGGATCAGGCACGCCGGTATCAGTATCCACGCTCGAAAATGGGATTGCATAGTTCCTCCTCAATAAGAAATCGCAAACAAGATCCAACAAATTCGCCGGCATGTCCAGCGATTTACCTGAAAAGATTGACGTCTTGCACTTTAAATTGTTGCACTGTTTTTGCTTGTTTCAAGCCCTTCCCTTATAATGCTCCTATGATGGAAGCTGAAGACACCGTCAAAGAGCCGCAGGTGATTGCCGAAGAGTCATTCGACGACGTTGAGGTCATAGGACCCGGTTCGACGGAAATTGCTCCCTTCGATCCGCTGCGGCGCTATCTGTCCGAGATCAGCCGGTTCACTCCCTTGAGCAGGGACGAGGAGCATAAGCTCGCCGTGCACTATAGCGAAACCGAAGATCGGGAAACCGCGTATCGCCTGGTGACATCCAATCTCAAGCTGGTTGTGAAAATCGCCATGATTTATCACAAGGTGTATCGCAATCTGCTGGATCTTATCCAGGAAGGGAACCTCGGGCTGATTCAGGCGGTGCGGCGCTTCGATCCGTACAGGGGCACGCGCCTGCCCACGTATGCCGCATGGTGGATCAAGGCATACATATTAAAGTTCCTGTTGGATAACACGCGGATGGTCAAGATAGGCACGACCAACACGCGGCGCAAGATCCTGATGAACCTGAACCGGGAAAAGCGCGAGTTGGAATCCAAAGGGATTGTGCCCACCTCAAAGTTGCTGGCGGAAAATCTGGGGGTCGAGGAGGAGGAGTTGCGGGAGGTGGAACAAGGGATGTCGGGACCGGACATCTCACTCGATGCCCCGTTGGGCGACGAAAATGACGACGCGCATTACATCGATACCCTCCGTCTCATGGAACAGAGTGTGGACGAGAAAATAGCCCATGGAGAGTTCCGGGAGCTCCTGGAAAAAAAGTTCGCCGATTTTGAGCAGACTCTCTCGGAACGGGAACGCATGATCCTGACTCGAAGGCTCATCGCCGACGAACCGGAAACGCTGCAGCAACTTGCCGATCAATACCAGATTTCACGCGAAGCCATCCGCGTGGCGGAAAAAAAGCTCGTGGCAAAATTGAAAAAATACATGATTGAGTCTTTCGGAGATATAGGCGAAATCGAGTTTCACCTCTCCTCCTGACCGCAGTTGTTTTTTTAAAGTATCCACCTGGCGTGCCGCCGTTGCCGATCCCGACTGAATACTGCAGACTGCCGACTTTACTGCGGATCCGGTGTTGTGGGGGAGACGGACAAAATCCTGGTCTTGGCGCGAAACATCTTATAGTCGTCGTAGGTAACGGTTTCCTCTATGCGAACGGTATCCTGGCTGAAGTAAAGCCGGCTGTCCGCGTGAGTCCAGACTGGAAACCAGTATTTGCCATCGATCATTTGGCGAATCGTCTCGAACTCGGGGAATTGATTGTTCTTGGTTTGAGGCACGGCCTTGCCTATCGTCTTCACAATCTGCAGGTCCTGATCATCCACATAGATTTTCCCTTCAAAATACATCTTCCCCTTTTGCATCTTTTTCGGCGCCACGGAAAAAACATGGCAATTCAGCTCATCTGCTTTTTCTTTCCCAAGGTATATCAGGTTGTAGAGAGGGATCTCTTTGGCAGTTAGAGCGAAGGGATGAACGTTTTCGAAGACTTCCTCGTCCTCTTTTGTAAATGATACGGTATGCAGGTTGTCAGCGCGTCTGAGAATATTTACTTCGCGCGTGCCGTCATCTTTGAACACAACCTCATACACAATCCTCATGTTTTCGTTTGTAGGCACACCGTTCTTCGATACGATCTTGATCACTGCTGTCTGGGTATACATGTATTGCATCCAGGCATCGTAAAACTCAGATTCCTTCTGAGAGAACTGCTGGATGATCTGCTCGGGTGTTAAATCCTTTTTGGCGGCTGTTTGAGAATCCGGCTGGCCCGGCGCCTGAGCTTGAGACTGAGGCGGGACACAGATAAGCATTATGGCAGCGCATAAAATACAGGCCATCCGCATTTTGACACCCTCCTGTCCTTATTGGAGTATGAAAGCCCTCATTTTTCTCATATCGGAAGTTTTTCCACTGCCCCGGGCTACCGCAAACAATTCCGAAAAGTAGTAGCCTGCAAACAATTCCTGCCTTAAATTAGGCTCATGTCTTTGGAAAATATAGCAATTATACTTGCCGGAACCAAGCACCCGGGGAATATCGGTTCTGCCGCGCGCGCCATGTTCAATATGGGGTTGAACCAGCTTGTTCTTGCAGCCCCGCAATGCTCCATCAACGAGGAATCGTACCGCATGGCCAAGAGCGGCAGGGAAATCCTCAATTCCGCTAAATCGTGCCGGTCTCTTAAGAGTGCACTTCGCGGCTTTCGACTTCTTGTCGGGACAACGGGCAAGAGCGGCGGATACCGCGCGGCGGCTCATGCGCCCCGGTCGCTGATTCCACGGATCCTGAGCCATGCGGAGCGGCAGAAGGTCGGGATCCTGTTCGGACCGGAAGATACGGGCCTGGTTGACGAAGATCTGCGGCTCTGTCAGCTGCTGATTCGAATTCCAACGCAGCACAAAGCCAACAGCATCAATCTTGCGCAGGCCGTCATGATCGTATGCTACGAGATCCTCATGGGGGGCCTGAAGCGCGAACCCGTCCGGGTTCCCAGGCTAGCATCCCTGGTGCAAATCGAAGCGATGTACGATCAGCTGGAAAAGGCGCTGCTCGATATCGGATTTCTTCAGCCACAGAATGCCCGGCACATGATGCTCAATCTGCGCCAGCTGTTCGGCCGGGCAGAACTTGAGCCATCGGACGTGGGCATCCTGAGAGGCATCGCCCGCCAAATCGCCTGGTACGCCACCGCAAATCGGCAAAAATCCTGATTCCAGATTCTCGATTCCCGATGGCGATTCAAGAGAAGGAGAGTCGGAATAAGCTGCCAGTTGGCTTATGAATCATCCCATCCAGACGCCTCGCTGGTTTCGGATGAGGGGTGAGAGGCACCTTAAGAAGCCGACAGTTTACGATGTTGCGACGCTCGAGGCTGCGGCAATCCTGGCGGGATCGCCGGCGGAAGCATAACCGCAGCAAAGCTAAGTGATTTCACTGGTTTTATCAGGCTGAGGGGCTGAAAGGGGACGTCCCACTCGTCCACCTGCTTATGTGCATGCTTCAACGGTGGCGATTTGCTCCTTTTTACAGACAAATGGCAGCAGATGATTCTCAATGTATTCTAAGATTCGGATGCTTCGCATTTCTCTCTGTGTATTGTGATGCGGCAAAACTCGGAACCACGTTTCGACGCCGTTCTGGCATTGCTGGCTCGCTTTGCAAATGAAATACAAAGGTGGACGAGTGGGACGTCCCCTTCCCGCCTTGGTTCGCTACCGTACAAATTCGATGGGCTGTGAACAGGCGTCTCCTCCTGCATTGTAATCGTAGACCATCCTGGCCCCGTAATCGGCGCCGAGGGTCATGATTGCAAGAAGGAAGATGCATAGAATCATGAATACAACTCTCCCCTTTCGTGGAAACGGCTTTGCTATCAGGGCCCACAGAGCCAGAAACACACTCAGCCCGAGCGTCGCCAGCATAAGCCTCTCGTGTTGCACGAGAAGTTGGGCTCGGACGGAGTGAGAAATCATTACTCCATCTTCTGCGTAGAGCCCCGTACCGACTGCAACCCCGGCGGTGATAGCTCCCGCCAGAAGCATAATGAAGGCCGTGGTTGAGAGCGCCCTGGCATCACGTAGCCATGCAGCCCCGTAAAAAAGCACAGCCCCCACCAGAAAGGCGATCGGGAAATGAACCGTGAGAGGGTGGATATTCTGAATGTGCCGCACTCCGGGAAGCAGGCTCTCAAGCATAGGGTCACTTGATAGCTTCGATTGTCAGGAACTGACTTCCCCCTTGGGAATAGACTTTCCCTGTG
>Ga0335071_10003129_pt1 | contig 17574 bp, 20 predicted proteins | sample Lox_Sample_15_FD_206724 | JGI IMG/M metagenome (GOLD analysis project Ga0335071, IMG submission 206724) | Soil microbial communities from Loxahatchee National Wildlife Refuge, Florida, United States - Lox_Sample_1.5 | ecosystem: Environmental > Terrestrial > Soil > Wetlands | place: USA... | reverse complement strand
TCACCAATCGTCGGTGTCAGCAGGTTGGCCGCGTCCCCGTAAGTAAATACTTGCGGCTTCTTGTCCACGGGACCGTACTTCTTTTTCGGCCGTGCCTGGGTGATCCAGCCAAAGTGCCAGGGAATACCTACTTCGTGAATGATGTTACCGTCGATATTGAAAGGCTTGAACCTCGGTGTGACAATGGCCGTAGCCTCAACCTCACCGCGGGCAGATTTCACGATCACCTTCTCGCCGTTCTTGATGCCCTTATCTTTGGCCAGCTCCATGCTCATCTCCACGAACATGCCCGGTTGCATCTCTGCAAGCCATGGGCACCATCTGGTGAGCACGCCTGTCTGCCAGTGTTCACTGACCCTGTATGTGCTGCAAATGAAGGGATACCGCGGGTCACAACCTGTAACACCGGAATAAACATCCATCTCGGAGCCGACGCCCGCTTTATCAAAGCGGCGGATGGCGGGATTGTGCTTCTGCGGAGAGAGGAGATTATTCTCCACGGGGCACTCGAGAGGTTCGTAGTGCTCGGGGAAAGGACCGTCTACCAGACCCGGCCCAAAGAGACTAGCCACGCCGTCAGGCTTCATGATGAAAGGCGGTCTTCCCGAACCGGGATCACCGACACCGTCCGGCACATCGCCTACCCATTTCTCGCCGTTCCATGAGATAACGGGACGCTTGGGATCCCAGGGCTTGCCGTTAAGATCCACGGACGCACCGTTATAAATAATCCTGCGGTTGACAGGCCAAGACCAGGCCCATTCCGAAAAGAGACCTATCCCGGATGCGTCCTTTGTGCCGCGCCGTGCGGCCATATTGCCCTTATCGGCATACGAGCCGCAGTATATCCAGCATCCCGATGATGTCGAACCATCATCCTGGAGCCAGGCAAATGTGGGAACAGGATCGCCTTTCTTGAACTCCTTGAAGTCGCCCTTCTTGGTGGGATTCTCGACCTTCTTGTCGGCGAGGAAGAACCCGTTGATCTCCTTGGCCACCATATGGGGGTCATAGTGGAAATGGCCGTCCAGCGTCTTCTTGCCGTATGGCCAAGTGAGTTTGGTCAGAGCTTCCGTGTGCGGGCCGCCCTGTTTTTCGTAAAGCGCTTTGACCTTGAAGTAGATCTCGCTCATGATATCGCCGTCGGGAAGCGCCACTCCCGGGGGATTGACCGCCTTGTAGCGCCACTGCATCAGCCGGCTGCTGTTGGCCAGGCTCCCTTCCTTCTCGATGGAGGAAGCGCAAGGCAGCATGAAGACCTCTGTCTTGATTTTGGTCGGGTCCATTCCCGGACCTCTCCAGAAAGAGCCGGTCTCGTTGTCAAACAGGTTGACATTGACCATCCAGTCCAGTTTCCCAAGAGCCTGCCTCACCTTATTCGAGTGGGCGCCGCTGCACGCGGGGTTCATGCCCCAGGCAAAGAAGCCGGTAAACTTTCCCTTGTACATCTGGTCGAAGATCATGAGCCAGGAATAATTTACGCCGTCATCGAGTTTGGGCATAATGCCATAGGCCTCTTCGAGCGTCGCATTCATCCCGTACATCGACCGGAGGTAACTTGCCGAGTATTTCGGGAAATTCTTCCACCAGTTCAGGCTGTTCTTCTCCTTTGTGGTGGGCGTTCTTTTTTCGTTGAACTCCTTCAGTGTTTTTAAGGAAGCAGTGGGGGCACCTAAATATCCCGGCCAGATGTGGAAGAGCAGGCCGTGGTCTGTCGAGCCCTGGACGTTGGACTCGCCGCGCATGGCTGCGACGCCGCCCCCGGCTATACCCATATTGCCCAGCAGCAATTGGACGAGGCACATCGTCCGGATCATCTGCGTCCCGACGGTATGCTGCGTCCAGCCCATTGCATAGAGCTCAACACCCGCCTTGTCAGGCTTCCCCGTCGATGCATACTCCTTGTAGATTTCGATGAGCTTCTCTTTGGGAGTCCCGCAGATCTTGGAAACGAGCTCAGGTGTATAACGTGAATAATGCTTCTTCAGAAGCTGGAACACGCAGTGGGGATCCTGCAGGCTCATATCCTTTTTGATCACCCCGCCGGACCCCGTCTGGTAGGACCAGGTGTCCTTGTTGTACTTATTGCCTTCCAGGCCCGAATACACGCCGTTGTTGTCTCCGGGAAGTTTGAAGGCAGGATTGACCAGGAAGGAGGCGTTGGTGTAATTCTTTACGTATTCCGCAAAGTAAAGATTGTTTTCGATGATGTACTTGATCATACCGCCGAGAAAGGCGATATCAGTTCCCGACCGCAGAGGTGCATACACATGCGCCTTGGCAGAGGACTGTGTGAACCGAGGATCAACGCTCAGCACACGCGCTCCCCTCTTGTCCATGGCTTCCTGTATCCATTTGAAGGAAACGGGGTGGTTGGAAGCGGGGTTGCTTCCCATGATAAGAATCACATCACTGTTCTTAAAGTCAACCCAGTGATTTGTCATTGCGCCGCGTCCGAACGACTCTGCCAGAGCCGGTACAGTCGGGCTGTGTCAGATACGGGCCTGGTGTTCTATGTACACCAGACCTAACCCCCTTAAGAATTTCTGATACGTGTAGCACTCTTCGAGGTCCATGGCCGCGCTGCCGACAGAGGCTATACCTTCCGTGCGGTTTACGGTCTCGCCTTTATCGTTCTTGGACTTGAAGCTCGCGTCACGGCTCTTCTTTATATTTTCTGCGATCTTCTCCAGAGCCCATTCCCATTCCACTTCCTTCCATTCCGTCGCATTGGGCGCTCTGTAGAGAGGTTTCCCCAAACGGTTCTCGTTGACGGACATCTGGTAGATAGACCCGCCCTTGCTGCACAGAGAGCCCTTATTAATGGGGCTGTCGGGATCGCCCTCCGTGTTGACGACCTTGCCCTCCCTTGTAGCAACAAGGATGCTGCATCCGACAGAACAATACGGACACACCGTTGTGGTCTCTTTAGTATACTTGATCTTCAGCGGCTGGGCATGGGCGGCTACGGGCTTCAGACTTATGCCGATTCCACTCGTAGCCAGGACAGCGCCGGAGATTTTCAAGAAACCTCTTCTGCTAATATCCATAAAAAGCTCCTTTCTGAGAATTACGTGAGAAAATATTTATCGATATATTTTCCTATTCTCCTTTCCAAACACGGGAGGCAGAACCGTTTCCAGTTGTGCCCATTGTCCGCCCTTCATGGAATAATCTTTAGAAGAGACAGATCGGAGAAGCTTTCGCTCTTAGCAGGCAGGTCAGAGTCTTTTGTTATACACGTCTATGATTGGGTATTGAAAGATTGGAAAACCGATCAGATGTGCATAGCATGGCCTCAAACGCCGGTTTTCTATATACTTTATTCCTCTTAATGTCAAGTATTTTTGGCAAAAATACAGAGTTATTTCAATGACATATGTCATTTATGACATAGGTCGCATGAGCCCACTTTACCCTGGTAAAATCAACATATTTGTGATAAGTGCACTGGTAAAATTGCATCAGAGAAGGCGGAGAAATGAAAATCAGATATAAAATATGGCTGGAAAGAAACGAAAAGACCATATTTGGCAGGGGACGGGAGGAACTGTTGCGATCCATCGATGAGCTACACAGCCTTTATGCCGCCGCCAAAAGACTGAACATGTCGTACCGGGCCGCCTGGGGGAGGCTCAAGGCCTCAGAAGCAAGACTTGGCGTAAAACTAACCTGCTCTGACGGACAGGGCAAAGGTCTGCACTTGACGCCGGAGGCAAAAGAGCTCCTCGATAAATTTGATAGACTGGAGCATGATGTAGAATCGTTTCTTGATGATTATACCGGTGTTTTTTCCGTAAGTAAAACGAAGATAAAGAGAGCTGTAGAAAATAAGAACTTCAAAGACATTAAGGTTCTGAAGATATGCCTGCTCGCTTTTCTCGTACTGGCAGAGGATTATAATGTCATGACCTTTGTCGATGCGTGTTCGACTGCTCTGTAGAAATCCGCAAGCGAATCAAAACCTCAACGCGATTCCTGCCAGATAAGTAATATCTGCCTCGGCCTTGTTCAAGCCTCCCTTGACTCCGAAATCGATATCCATATTTTCTCTCATGGAATATATGAACCCGCCTAATACAAATGCCGGATTAGTATCAGATGCCTTGTCTGTGTTTCTTTCCGCGCCGATGTTGGTAACAAACTTCAATTTTTTCATAATTTTAAACTCGCCCGCCAGAGACGCATGCCAGATGTCTTTTCTCTCATCTACCGAATTTTCATTTCTCTTATAGCCGAGATTCAAGTGAAACGCCCACGGGTCTATCTCCTTTGTGGTAATAAGATACATTGTACCCGTTACCCTTCCCGTGCCGAGGTCTTTATCCTTATCGCCTGCCGGGATCGTTATCACCGGCTTGACGGCAAAGCTCAAGCCGTTTTTTTCAAAGACGCGCCACTTGACTTCCACGGATATATCGGCAATGCCGCTTGCATCAGATATAGTTGCATCGCCCACTTCCGTCTTCTTCCACTGGTAGGGAACAGTCAAGATTACGTCAACATTGTCAATGACTCCATAGGTGAGGGCCGCCTTCAATTCAGTCTCTCTCTCCTTTGCCGTTACGTCTGTGCCCGCCTCTGCGCCTGACTTCTCCGCCCCATGACCCGTTTGACCGTTCAGCTCGAACAGAAATTTCCCCTTCCCCTGTGTGCCCGTATCATCTGTGATGAGAGGGTGTGCGGCAAAGCTCGGCGTCAGGAGCGCATGAATCAGGATCGCAAGAAAGAATATTGCTTTTAAGAATTTCATAATTAACTATGGGCGCCGCCCGGCTTCTCGTCGTGGCGGTGAAACAGATAATGAGAGTGGCTGTGGATGTGGGCATGATTCCCGTGGTAATGAACATGCTCGTGGATGAGATTAACCCTTAATAGCAGGGCCTCATCATGCAAGATTTCCTCGGCAGTTCCGATTTTTTCAACACGGTGATCCTCTGACAGGACGGCGACGCGGCATCGAAGTTCACTGATTAGAGACAGGTCGTGCGTAGCAATGACGAGGGTCTTGCCCGCTTCATTCAAAAGGATCATCAGTTCTATCAGGAAGCTCTTTGTCCTCGGGTCGAGGCCGTTCATCGGCTCATCGAGGAGGAGAAGGCCGGGGTTCATGGTAAGGACGGAGCCGATGGCGACCCTTTTCTTTTCACCACCCGATAACATATATGAGGGCCGATCCTTCAGATTAGAGATTTCCAGCATTGCCATGATCTCCTCGACGCGGCCGGATGACTCCTCTTCGGAGAGGCCCAACTGGAGAGGACCAAACATCAGTTCATCGAAAACCGTCGGACAAAAAAGATGAACGTCGGAATCCTGAAATACATAGCCCATGCCGCTTCTGAAAAATTTCAGGAATGTCCTGTCGCGGAGCGATTCTTCGGAAACCTTCTTTCCCTGAAAATAGGCGCTGCCCGAGCGGGGATAGATAAGGCCGTTCATGATGTGTAGGAGCGTAGACTTGCCGCATCCGTTGGAACCGATAACCGCAAATATTTCGCCTTCAGAAATACCCATACTCACCCCGGATAAAGCAGGGATCTTGTCATGATAGGCGTAGCTTACATCATCAATCTTGATAATATCTGACATCTTAACCTCACATCCACAGAAGAATAATCCCGGCAAGGAATAAGAAACCTCCCGAAAGCATGTCGACTTTAGTCAACGCGCCGATATGCGAGAGCCTCACCTCTTCAGCGAAGCCTCTTGCCATCATGGCCCTGAATACTTCGTCGTACCGGGACATCGCTTTTCTGAAGATATGAGCAATTCTCCCGGCGGCCCAGATCCTCGCTTCATCAGCTCTCACCATTCCCACAAGCCTGCTTTTTCTGGCAAAGTACATGCCCTCTATAGTTTTCGCAAAAATGAAGATGTACTTGTATGAAAGAGTAATGACGAGGAGAAGAGCTTGAGGAACGCGGAGAACCTGCAGCGCCTTGACAATTCTGTGAAACGGCGTTGTATAGATGACTAAGAAAGAAATGGCAAGAGAGTTCATCATCCTCAGACAGAGCATCATCACCCCATCAATCCCTTGTCTTGTCAGACCTATCTCTTCGGGAATATGGTAAATCATAAATTCATGAGGCCGTGACAAATGAATAACAGGCAGGATCAATTCTCCCGGTGTTACGATGTTGAAGACGGAGGGAACGACGACAAGGAATCCGAAAACAAAGGTCAAGCCGACTACCCTCTTGTAGAATTGCATAAGGTTTATCCGAGACGCGGCGACCAGTAGAAAAATAAACATGGAAATTACAGCTTCAGAAAATATTTGCCTCTTCAAGCTGACAATAACAACAAAGAAGATAAGAAAAATAAGCTTGACCCGAGGATCAAGCTTCTGGAAAAAGCCTTCTCCCGATTGCTGACCCACGTTTAAATACCCTGTTGTGATCATCGCCGACAGGTGTCCTATACCCTTCTCGATATAGGATGAGATTGGTGTCGCTCTCCTTTCGGCATCGTGTGCCTGAACGGGTGTACAGAGGAGAAAGCCTGGAACTTTATTTTTCATGTTTTAGCAGTCTCGATATTATGAATACTATGATGCATGCAAGGAGAATTCCGATGAAAGCGGACACAATGTAGGAGATGATCCTTGTTGAGAGCACGGCGTCTTCTCCGCCGAAGTTGTAGTTTCGTATCGGGGCCGTCCAGATATCCGCCGTTTTCTTCAATCCCTCGGGGACATATCCCAGTAGCTTTTCGAGGGCGCCCACTTCCCATTCGCCCCAGGCTCCTTCGGCGCCGAATTTTTCCGGTAGTATTATTCCCAGGGGAGACAAGAGAGCCAACACGAAAAGTCCCAGCCAGAGTTTTTTTTCAAACCTTTTCACGGGAAGCCTCGTTCATCGCGTAAATGATCGTCGATTCATTCTTCAGAAAATATTTCAACAGCGCAACCGTCATGACGCCCTCGACAATACTGAAAAGGAACAGGTGCTCAACAGCCATAGCAGGAATCGCAATGGACAGGGGATAGGGGGCATACAGAGGCATGCCGTCGGGACCCGTAGCAATGACAGGCTGAATGCCCAACATGAAAGCGGCACAGACGGCGGCCGCAGTGAGCCCGGCATATCCTGAGAAGAAAGCAGCAGCGGCGACCCTTACCGTATTCTGCGATGATCCCTTAAGCAAATTGAATGTCCAGTAGGCAACGAACGGCATGACAATGGCCATATTGAAGCAGTTGGCCCCTATGGCCGTGATGCCGCCGTCGCCGAAAACAAATGCCTGCATAATCAAGACCACAGAAACGGCGATGACCGCCGTCCAAGGGCCCAGAAGCAAGGCTATAATGCCCGCACCGACGGCATGCCCCGTAGTTCCTCCCGGAATAGGAATGTTGAACATCTGAACGAGAAAAGAGAATGCGGCGGCCATGGCCAGGTAAGGAATATGCCTAGCGGAGAGATCCTTCTTAATTTTCTTCAAGGCTATCCTCCAGCACACTATGGACACCCCATAAAGGGGAACATATGTCTGGGGACTCAGATAACCATCGGGAATATGCATACTGATATTAAAGTCTTAATGTGCTATCAAATTTAATTTCGTGCCACGCTGGCGCAAAAAAATAATTCGGGTCGGCTTATGCCTCTCTTCCGGAGCTTGATATGGAGAGTGTCGCGTTCCGCACGCCTTTTATCGCCTTCATGGTGTTCGCCAGCCTCTGGATGTCCCGGGCGCGGCCCCTTACTGCGATGATTTCAAGACAGTTATGATGATCAAGATGGATATGCTGGGTGGAGATGATGACTTCTTGAAAGTCGTGCTGTTTATCAATAACCCCGCTCAAGACTTCTTTCTTGTGGTGGTCGTAGACTAGCGTTATGGCGCCTGCAACTTCCTGGCCTTCCTGCCACTGTTTTTGCACAAGCTCCTGCCTTATCAAATCCCGCAGAGCTTCCGAGCGATTGGTGTATTTTTTTTCTTTGATGAGCGTGTCGAATCTGTCGAGCAATGCCCTCTCTAACGACACCCCGAATCTCACTAGGTCTGACATCGGCCTCACCGTGCTATTTTTTTTGTTTTTTGTAACACACTTTGAGGCCCTTGTCAAGAGAAAATGCTGATATCAGGCGAGGACTTCGGAAAAACCGGTGCCGAGCGATGACTGCAATCTCATAGGCGTGAGCCGGCATTTATTTTAGCTTTTCCAGTTCTTTAATGAGATCTTCAAGGGCAGGTCTCTTGTTGATATCGTGAACGTCTATATAACGTATGATTCCTTTCTTATCGATGACGATCAGCGCCCGCTCCGCAGTCCCGTCGGCCCGTAATACGCCATACTTTGATGCAACCTTTCCATGCGGCCAGAAATCAGAGAGCACCGGGAACCACAGATTGCCCATCTGGTTCGTCCACGAAAACAAAGTAGGGATGTTATCCACGGTGATGCCGAGCAATATGGCATCTTCTTTATCGAATATGTCTTTTACGATATTGTAGCCCGGCCATTGGTCTGAGCAGACGGGTGTCCATGCTGCGGGCACAAAAGAAATGACAACGTTTTTCTTACCGTGATACTGTCTCAAAGAAACGGTATCTCCCGATACTGCTTTCAGGGTGAAATCAGGGGCCCGATCTCCTACCTTCAGTTTCATAACGCTGTCCGTAGGTTTGAGCAAGCCCGGGTTATAGATATTATTCTTAAAAGCATCGGAAAGGCCGAATGCTGCATGAGACGCAGGTGCATAAACGACAATCAGAAGACTCATTCCCGCAAGTAAGACAAAGATAAGATGGCGGCTACGCGTTTTCATATCAGCCCTCCTATTGTAGTTCGGACAATTTGATCAATGCAGAGAGAAAGTCATCAACGCTGCCGATGGCGCCGAGCTTGGAGTAAATAACACGATTAGCGCCGTCAGGATTTATTTTCACGCCGATAAAGTACGGCGTCCTCACTTCCCCGACCATTTTGTGAATCACATAATCTGCATCTGCAAAGAGGGGAAACGGCACTTTGTATTTATTCTTAAATGTTCCAACTTCATAGGACGTATTTCCTGCACCGATACCTATGATTTTAATCTTACCCTTTAAAGACGGATTATCGTCAATCTTTGCGAACAACTGATTCACATTTGGCGCTTCTCGCTGGCAGTAGGGGCAGTACATGCTGAAAATTTCGATAATCACCAATTTGGCTTTAATCTCCGGGATCTTAAAAGTGCCGAATCCGAAGAAGCCCAGATAGTCCTTTTCCGAAGAATCTTTTGGTATGGAAAGCTTGATATCGGGCAGTGTTCCGCCCACCGGCGGCGGAAAGCCTGCCGCCGTCAAGGAACGTGGGACGGCGAGAAGGAGCATGACGACTACAAGCAAGCACGCTGAGATTTTCTTCATTACATTTCCTCCTTTTTTCCCTTAATGAGCGACCCCAGTATATGTATATGAAAATACTTCACCCGCGCAGATCTGTCAAAGAAATATTTCCCGCCGGTATGTCAACGTGTTGACAATCTGTCTCCTTAGATGATAGACAATACAGTATACGTAATAACAGCAATCACTGCGGCGGCGGATCATGACAGACCTTTCAACAAAATTGGAATCACTGGAAAAGATACTACGTGATATGCAGAGCGTCCTCATCGCCTATTCAGGGGGCACGGACAGCACCTTCCTGCTGAAGATTGCCAAGACAGTTTTGGGCGACAAGGCCGTGGCAGCCACTGCCAGTTCGGAAACATACACACCTCAAGAACTCCAGGATGCCAAGAAGAACGCAGAAACGATCGGCGCACAGCACATCATTGTTTACACGGATGAACTCAATGATCCGAATTTCTCATCAAATCCCCCGGACAGGTGCTACTACTGCAAGAAGGAGCTTTTCACGAAGCTCACGGGACAGCTTAAGCGTCACGGCTTGAAGTATATTGTGGATGGTTCAACATGTGACGATGAGAGGGATTTCCGCCCCGGGATGAGAGCGGTTGCGGAGTTTGGCGTCAGGAGCCCGCTTAAAGAGGCAGGTTTCACAAAAGATGATATCAGAAGATTATCGAAGAAAATGAATCTCCCCACATGGGACAAGCCTCCACTACCCTGTCTGTCAACGAGGTTCCCATACGGGACGCAAATCACGAAAGACAAGGTCTTGCGAGTCGGTCGCGCGGAAGACTTCCTGGCAGGTTTCGGCATCCGTCAATTGAGGGTCAGAGACCACGGCAGCGTTGCCAGAATAGAAGTGCAGAGGGCAGACATGCCCATATTTCTCGACGAGGAGATATCAAACCTGATTGTGGAAAGATTCAAGATGCTGGGATATGCGTATGTAGCTCTGGATATTCAGGGATACAGGATGGGCAGCATGAATGAACCCTTGAAGGGAAACACCTAAAGATGGACAGAGAAAAAATCAAGAAACTCTTGGAAAAGGTAAGAACCGGAAAGATCGGGATCGATGATGCGCTCCGGGCCCTGAGGTCTTTCCCGTACGAAGATTTGGGCGACGCCAAGATCGATACTCATAGGGATCTGCGGAGAGGTTTTCCGGAAGTGATATTATGTCAGGGAAAAAGCATCGACCAGATCAGGAGGATTGTGGAAAGCCTCTCACCGGCAGCCAAATTTATCATGGCAACCAAAGCCGACAAGGCGGTTTTCAAGACCATCAGGAAAATCAGGAAGGATGCAATCTATTACGAAACGGCCAAAATCGTCCTGGTGGGCAAGAAGAGAAAAAAGAAATCCACCAAAACAATCCTCGTGGTCACCGCCGGGACCTCAGATGTGCCTATTGCGGAAGAGGCGGCAGTTACGGCGGAAATCATGGGCAATGCCGTAGATAGGGTTTATGACGTCGGTGTTGCCGGGGTGCACCGCCTTTTCGACAACAGGGAGCAGTTGTTCAATGCTAATGTCATAGTAGTAGTCGCCGGCATGGAAGGGGCCCTGGCAAGCATAATTGGCGGACTTGTTGACAGTCCTGTGATCTCGGTCCCGACCAGTGTTGGTTACGGCGCCAGTTTCGAAGGTCTGGCCGCATTGCTGTCCATGCTGAATTGCTGCTCACCGGGGTCGGTTACTGTGAACATTGATAACGGCTTTGGTGCCGGATATTTTGCAAGCCTTGTAAACCATATGGGTGAAGAAAAATGAGGATGGCCTATTTCGATTGTTTCTCAGGCGTCAGCGGGGATATGATACTGGGAGCTCTGATCGACGCCGGGGCTGATTTACATGAGCTTGAATCGGAACTGGGAAAGCTGAACATTTCCGGGTTCACCCTGAAGGCCGAGAAGACAACGAGGAAAGGGATTTCGGGAACCAGGTTTTTTGTAGATGCAGATCACAGCCACGCCGAGAGGCATCTGACGGACATCGAGAGGATCGTGGATGACAGCGGCCTCACAGATGACATCAAGACAAGGGCGAAAACAATCTTCCGCGACCTCGCTCACGTGGAAGCGAAGATTCACAACACCGATCCCGGAGATGTTCATTTTCATGAAATTGGGGGACTGGATTCCATTGTTGACGTCCTTGGATCCCTCATAGCAACGAAACTGCTGGGCATCGAAAAGATATACGCCTCCAGTATCCCCGTGGGGACAGGATTCGTCGAATGTGACCATGGCGTCCTGCCTCTTCCCGCACCCGCCACCCTCGAATTGCTCAAAGGCATACCTGTTCATGCGAGCAGTATTGAGAAGGAGCTTGTCACACCGACAGGGATCGCGATTCTCAAACATGTGGTGCAAAGCTTCGGCACCATACCGAAGATGAAGATTGAACACATTGGTTACGGCGCCGGGAGCAGGGATTTAAAAATACCCAACCTGCTTCGGGTCTGGATAGGCGAAACCGAAGCCAAAGAGGAATACGAGAAAGATGAGGTCATCCTCATCGAAACCAATATCGACAACATGAATCCAGAAATTCTCGGCTATGTCCTGGAGAGACTCCTGCAGAAAGGCGCCCTTGACGCCTTCATGACATCTATATTCATGAAAAAAAACAGGCCGGGTACGCTGCTTAGCATCTTGGTTACGCCGGATAAACTGGATGAGACCATTGCCACAGTCTTCGAAGAAACTGCATCTTTGGGGATCAGATTTCGACGTCTGGAAAGAAGAAAGCTCCCCAGAGAACAGATGACCGTGGAGACGTCATTTGGACCGGTAAGGGTAAAAGTAAGTCAGGTAGACACGGAAAAGAGGATCATATCGCCTGAATACGAAGACTGCTGCGAGATCGCCGCAAGAATGGGCATCCCCCTTAGGAAGGTATACGGGGAAGCCCAGGTGGCTGCAGAAAAACTATTAGGCAAACCTTAGATAACATTCCGGCGCGTCGTCCCGTTTCACTCCCTACGGACGGATGACATTGCAAGCGCTACTTTTTCATTGATGCTTTTTATTTCTTCTGCCCCACCGGACAGGACTTCATACAGTTCCAGCAGAAATATTGGAAACCTATAAACCCCGCCTGATACATGCGCCAGAAGTCCACGTCTTTCACCATCTTCTTCTTTTCTTCAGGTGTAGCATCGGCGAATTTTGACCAGAAGCGTATACTGCCGCCTATGCCGTAGGGCTGTGAGTTGCGGAGGCATTTCCCCACATCCGTTCTGTTCACTTCATCGAGGGCCCCAGCGGGGCACTGCTCGACACAGAGATCGCAGTTGATGCACAGCTCCTCTTCACAGGGGGCATCCGACTCTAGCGGGAGGTCGGTCAGTATAGCCGTGAAGATCACTCGCGTACCGAGCTTGGGGTGGATGACAAGGTTATGCCTTCCGAATGTCCCCAGGCCGGCCGCAATCGCCGCATGCCGAAGCGATACATCACCGATCGCGCCCATGGTTTGCATGCTCATCTCCAAGGGATAGGAAGCGGGGGCGGCCATCGCCGTCGCGCCAAATTCCCTCTCGAGAAAACGGCTCATTCTATAGTTGCACGACCGTGAAAACTCCATCACATCCATCCTGCCGCCCATGGCCACTTGCATATTAGGACTCTCACAGCTTGACGGTTCCTTGTAGGCCATGACAACGATCGCTTTTACGCCGGGAAAAATGGTGACGAGCTTCGGCGAGCGGGGACTCTGATAATCGGCGGCAGCAGCAACTCCCACATCGTCAATCCCAAGGCTCAGTGCAAACTCTTTGATTCTTTTTTTCATGTTTTTTCTCCTCTCCACATGGACAATTATTTAGCTAGGATTATTATCGTTCCTTATCTTTCTTCCAGATTCCGTTTGCGATACCGCAGAGGACTTCCACCCCTTTTTCTCCGAGCAAATGTTGAGCCTCTTCTTGTGCGTCCTCCCAGACTGTATGTACCTTTTCCAAAAGGGTCTCTCCGACAGGAGTGATCTTTAAAAATTTCTTCTTTCCTTCCTTGGCAGACACGACATCAAGCCACCCTTTCTTCTTCATGCGCTCTATATTTCTGCTGGCTGTCGATTTCTCCATCTTTAGCTGTCTGCACAATACATCATAGCCGACCTCTCCGGCCAGATGGACGAGAACCAGTATGCTTATCTGATTGAGCTTGACGCCGAACGGGCTCAACGCCGAATCATAGATGCTGGTTATCATGCGGCTAAGCAGCCGTATCCGTACAGCAATGCATTGCTGCGACATACTCCTTGCAGCCGATAATTTTTCGCGAGCTCTTTTCACAAGATATCATTCCCCATTTGGTTGTATATACAACTACAGGAAGAAAGATTTCCTGTCAATCTTTTTCTAAAGGAAAATATGTACTGTCCACCTCTGCCGCCGCAGATAGTTTTTTCATCCCATTCAGACGGAGTGTATATCCGCCTCTCACGCACAATGCCATGTAACATGCGGCTTCCCGCAGGTTGCTCTTTCTAAAATTGTCCGATTCATGTATATTTAGAAAGTGATTGCTGTGGCGATGTTCAGTCGAGTTATTCGTTATACCCGATTCTCCATATTGACAAGCCTATTTTGGGAGGAAAAGATGGCCGAGATATTTGAAGAAGCGAAAATTAATGGCATGACAATGCGCAACAGGTTGATAAGGTCCGCTACATGGGAGGGGATGTGCGATCAGGATGGCAGGCCGGGCGAAAAGCTCATCACCCTATATCGCAATCTCGCACAGGGCGGCATAGGCCTCATAATTACGAGCTATGCGTATGTGCGGCCGGACGGGAGGAGTTTGCCCGGCCAGATGGGTATCTATACCGATGACTTTGCCGATTCATTCAAGCGCATGGCAAAGGCCGTACACGATGCCGGAGGAAGGATAGCAGTGCAGGTAGTTCACGGCGGCGGTCAGACAGATACAAAGACTGCCGGCCGCAAGCCATTTGCCCCTTCAGCAATTAAGGTTGAGCAGTTTCCGGAAATACCGGAGGAACTTACAAGGGAAGAAATCAAGCACATTCTTGCGGCATTCGGCGACGCAGCGCGGCGCGCGAAGGCATGGGGATTCGATGCCGTGCAGCTGCATGGTGCCCACGGCTTCCTGATCAACCAGTTCCTTTCTCCTCTCACCAATCGCCGCAGCGACGAATATGGCGGCGACATTGATAATCGCACGAGGTTTCTCCTGGATGCATATCGAAATGTCAGGGAGACGGTCGGCACGGATTATCCTGTGCTCATCAAGCTTAACGCCACAGATTTCTTAGAAGGAGGGTTGGCAATTGAGGACGCGATTTATTCCGCCAGGAGACTTTCGGAAGCGGGTATCGATGCCATAGAAGTCTCGTCCGGCACGCCGTCTTCCGGCGCAAAAAGCCCGGTACGCATCAAAATAACAAAACCGGAGAGAGAGGCCTATAATCTGGAAATGGCCCGCCGAATCAAGGAGGCAGTCAACTGCCCGGTAATGGTGGTAGGCGGATTCAGATCATATGAAGTTGTCGAGAAGTCCATCCGGGATGATGGCATGGATTATATCTCCCTGGCCAGGCCGCTCATCTCGGAGCCGGGACTTGCCAATCGCTGGCTTCGCGGCGACCGGAGACCGGCCAGGTGCATTTCGTGCAATAGCTGCTTCAGAGGAGGACTCGAAGAGGGTGGTATTTATTGTGCAACGGAAAAGAAAGAGAAGGAAAAAGCGACGAAGCGCTAAGAGTTTTTTAATCCGGGAGGAAGGCCGATGAATCTGGAAGGTAAAACCATTCTTGTCACCGGTTCAAGTTCAGGGATCGGCGAGGAAACTGCCCTCAGGCTTGCCCAGGAAAGATGCAGGCTCATATTAACATATTTCAAAGGCAAGGCAGCTGGAAAAGAGGTCCTCAAAGAATGTCTGAAACATGGCGAGGCCGCCCTTTACCACCTGGATATCCGCGATGAGGACACCATCAAGGGCCTGGTAAAATCGGTTACGGATAGATTTTCCTCTCTTGACATCCTCATCAACGTTGCCGGTGTGCTTGCGGAAAAACCTCTCATCGAGCAGTCAGCGGAAGACACGGCAAATCAAGTCGGCGTCAATTTACTCGGACTTATCAACGTGACGCGATCATTCCTGCCACTCCTTAGCAGGCAGAAGGAAGCGGTGATCGTCAACGTAGCAAGCGGGCTGGCAAAGGAAGTGCTGCCTAGTCTCACCGTATACTGCGCGACAAAATGGGGTGTGAGAGGTTTCACCCAGGCCCTTGCCCTGGAACTCCCCGAGAGCGTAAGGATCTATTGCGTCAACCCCGGGTTGACGGCGACGAGAATGACGGATTACCAGGGGGCCGACCCGGCCGATGTGGCGAGGATTATTGTCAGGACGGCGGCTGAAAAGCTCCGGAAAAAATCCGGTGATGACGTGGATGTCTGGAGGTACATTTCTGGCGAACAATAAAGACATCTCCTTTTACCGGGGTACGGATATTTAACATTGAAGCTTCCCCGCAGCAAGCCGCGGGGAATGCGCTCGCTACCGAATTCATGTCAATACCAGGCTCATATCAGTACGTGGTTATTTCCGTATCGCTCTTCTCTGAATCTTTTTTGCTATCCTTGCTGCTTTCCTTTTTCCCTTTCTCCTTAGTGACGGGGCTCTGAACCTTGTAACCTTCTTTCTTCAGCTCATACCCTCCCGCGGCTCCCGCTCCTGCTGCTGCCGCATACCAGCACCCCGAGAGATACGGAATTGCAAAAGCAATTATGACAACTGCGATCATCCTGTTCAATTTCATTTTCTTGATAACCTCCCTGCTCGGTTAATAGCATGCATGTATGGCAATTACCCTCTTGAAACACTTTTTTTCATTCGGACAGCGTCGCCGTAAGGATAATAATCGGGAAGAAATTTCGACTCCACGTAGCCATGCTTCGCAAAAAAATGTTCTGCTCCGCCTTTTCCCTTCAGCGTCTCCAAGACGATAAAAGAAACTCTAGACTTAATCAGGTATTTCTCCATCGCAACCAATAGAATCTTACCTGCCCCCGTGCTCCTGTATTCCGGAAGCACACCGATGGAATAGACCCTTCCTCTATATTTGCCATTTCTCAACTTGTTCCTTAAGACCACGCCGAATCCAACAGAAGAGCCGTTATCACGAAGAAGGAAAAAAGAGGCATTGGGCGAAGATATAAGATATCTCAGTTGTGATCGCGAGAAGCATTCATTCACACTGAATATGCGCCTTTCAAGGTCATATATCTGACCGGAATCATTTTTTGACGTCCTTATAACAGTCAATCTGGAGTGAGATATTCTTTCCCGAAACATCATTGTATTATGATGATCCCTGCAAGCGTACCTTTGGCTATCTCCTCAGGTTTAGCGTTGCTGCCTATAGGGTAGATGTCCCACCCTATCGCAGCGACCATTTTATAAACGTCAATGCCTACCGCTTCCATGGAGGGCCGGGAGCGAAGAGATATCCTGCACCTCTTCCCCTCCATGGCCTGGCAGCTCTCCTGCTGGCTGCAGAACGTATGACGGCAGGAGCCGGCGGCAAAGCCGAAGGCCAGATAGTGCCCATCGTAAAAGGCCATGGATTCGATCTCGCTTACGATTTCAAATATTTTCCGGTATGCCGCCTCTCTTTCCTTTATCGTCGTCCTGTCTCTTACTATAACCTCGGGCGGGACGTCGAGAGAAAAGAATACCGCCCATTGGAATCCCTTGAGCAAGTCACGCAGTTCCGCCGGTTTCAATGTATGGGGCGGGCAGTGCACACTGGTCCCGTATCCAAAACATCGTGGTATTTGACACTTCAGCACAATTCTCTCATCAACAGGAATATCTCTTACGTTTACGATTGTTGCCCGGCTGGCACCCAGTTCCATGGCCTTTGCCTTATACCGCTCAAGATCCTCGGGCAACCGGGCGGCATTCATATCAACAGTTATCCTGTCTATCTTTTCGCCCATTCGTCATTCCCCCTTTGCAGCGTTTTGATCGATATGTCTAGAGACTTCATCTGTTGTGACTAAAATATAGATTGGCTTATCATGTATGTCAACACCATTTGACTGCAGTTTGGAGGGGCGGTGACAAATGCGACGAACGGTAGACGAACAAAAAGGCCCCGGTGAAAAATATCACCGGGGCCCACTTATTTTTAACTGTAGCACCGCGTCAACCAGCTCATGCCTGTACAGGCATTCCCGACTGCGTC
>Ga0335071_10003127_pt1 | contig 17577 bp, 16 predicted proteins | sample Lox_Sample_15_FD_206724 | JGI IMG/M metagenome (GOLD analysis project Ga0335071, IMG submission 206724) | Soil microbial communities from Loxahatchee National Wildlife Refuge, Florida, United States - Lox_Sample_1.5 | ecosystem: Environmental > Terrestrial > Soil > Wetlands | place: USA... | reverse complement strand
TGCGCCGGACATGGCGCCTGCAATGTAGCCGGAGAGCATTTGCGCGGGGTCGTTTGTATAGAACTGTCCGATTGCCCACCCTGCGGTGCTGTAGGTGTAGGCGCCGGCGATGGTGCTGTTGCGGCACCCTCGCGGCTCGGCCGGACGGGTGATGGTTTGCACGATGAGACCGGCGTTGGTGTGGATCATCTCGACGCGCTGGCCATCGGGCGTCACTGTGAGTTGGAAGTCGTCGACCAGAGGCATCTGGTTCGCCACGCCGGTCAAGTGGGCTGTTCCGGTGCAGAGGACAGGGGCTTTGCTGGTGTCCCATTTGAGACTGTAGGTTCCGCTGACGTCGGCTCGGGGAAAGACGCCGAAGTCAGCGATCATCATCGATTCGGTGTTCTTGACGGTGCCGCCGGTCTGGAAGGTCATCACGCCGGCGCCGGCGTTGGGAAGAAGTGCATAGTTTCCGAGCGTCGAGCCCAAGAATTCCACGGTGTTCATGAAGCCGGCAAAGGTATTGGCATAGGAATGGCCGGCGACGAGATAGCTGCAATCGGCTCCCGTGGTCTGCGCGCGAAGCGCAGGCGCCAGAAGCACGACAAGGAGACTGGCGAGAACAACGATATGGAATCTTGCTTTCACGGTGGGTCCTCCTAGTCTGGGGTGGTTTGCCCCGGTTCGGGTCTTTTCAAACTTGCCTGGCGCGGCAACCGGCAGGCGACCGGTTCGCAGGGCCGGCGCCCTGCCGTTCTGCGACGCCGAGTTCCGTCGGTTCCCCGCGCACCCGGCGAGCGGCTGCGATGGTTGGCAAGCGACTTCGCTCGTCTCGACGACATACTCTCGCCCAGGTGGAGCGAAGACGCAATACACAAGGGGCAAGAATCGAATGAGCAACAAACGAGCGTGTAAACGGCTCAAATGGCGGACGTTTCCGCGGGCAGATTTGCACGGACTCGTGGGTTCGCGCCGGCGAAACCAGGGGTATACTACTTTCGCTTCCCCGCGAGCCGGCGCCCATGCAATTTGAGGCTCAGGGATCTTCTCGCGCGCACTTCGGGGCCTTCGAACTGGAGCTTCCCTCGGGGGAGTTGCGCCGCTCAGGGACGCTTCTCCACCTTTCGCCTCAACCCCTGAAAGTTCTGGTGCTGCTGCTGCAGCGACCGGGTCAGCTTGTGCCCCGGGACGAGATTCGCCAGCAGATTTGGGGCGCAGAGACCTTCGTCGATTTTGAGCACGGTCTCAACTTCGCCATCAAGAAGATCCGGGACACTCTCGGCGACGATGCCGGCACGCCGCGTTATATTGAGACGCTTCCGCGGCGCGGCTATCGATTTGTGTGCCCAGTTGAGTGGACCAACTCCCCGGAGGCCCCCTCTGTTGCGGAGGCGAGTAGGGTTGCACTACTAGAGAAGGGAGAAGCCACCGGGGAGAGCAGGGCTCGACCTTCACGGCTGGCGACGCGCAGGCTCTGGCGGCGTGCTCTATGGGTGGTACCCGTTTTGCTGGTTGTTGCCGCGGCGTTGGTTGTGTTCGTGTCGGACCGCGTGCGCGAACGCATGGCGGCGGTGTTGCATCTTCCGCTGGTTGGAACGCCCCCGCACTTTGCATCCATCGCTGTTCTGCCCCTGGAGAGCCTTTCGAGCGACGCGCAGCAGGAGTATTTCGCTGATGGGCTCACCGACACCTTGATCACCGACCTTGGGCAGATCGGCACCATGCGTGTCATCTCACGCACGTCGGTGATTCAGTACAAACGCGGCAAGACGGCGTTGCCGCAGATCGCGCGCGATCTGAATGTGGATGCGGTTGTTGAAGGCACGATTCTTCGCTCGGGATCGAAAGTACGGATCAGCGTCCAACTGCTGGACGCGCGCAAGGACCAGCATTTGTGGGCAGGCGCCTTTGAACGCGACGCCCAGAACGTGATTGCTCTGGAGAAGCAGGTGGCGCTGGCCATCGCGCACGAGATCAGCGGGCGGTTGGCCCCGGCGACGGAGATGCGGCTGAAGGAGCCTGCGTCGGTCAACACCGAGGCATTCGACGCTTATCTTCGCGGGAGCTATCTTTTAGCCGAACGGACGCCGGAGGCCGAGACGAGCGCACGCGGGTATTTCGAACAAGCGCTGCGCGCGGATCCCAACTTTGCGCCTGCCTACTCCGGTCTGGCTCTTTTCTATTCTGTTGCGTGGGGATTGGATCCCGATTATCCACGCGCCGAACAGTATGCGCGCAAGGCCATTGCACTGGATCCCGGTCTGGCGGAGGGTCATGCTGCTCTGGGATATATCCGTCTGTACGAGCACAGCTACGCGGAGGCGGAGCGGGAGCTGAAGTTGGGGATCGTGCTGAATCCGAACTATGCGCTTGTGCACAATCTCTACGCGGACTACTGGCTGCAAATGGGACGCCCCACAGAGGCACTGGCAGAAAACAGCAAGGCGCTGCAACTCGATCCGTTTTCGTTTCCCTATAACTTCATGCGCAGTGGAGTCTTCTATTTTCTTGGGCAATACGACGCCGCGCTCGATCAGCTACAGGTAGTTACCGCCTTGAACCGGAAGGCAGAGGACTTCGATGACTGGCGCGTATACCTCGAGTGGCTTGCAGGGAGAGTGCCGGAAGCGCTTGCGGAAGAGCGGAAGATTGCAAGTGACTTGCATTCCCCGCAGCTTTTGCACGAGACGGAGGAGGTGGCCGAGATCTATGCGAAGGAAGGCCGGCGTGGAGCCCTCGTCCGGGAGGTAGCGAATCGAGTTCGGGGCCGAGCGCGGTGGCTTCGCTCCGGAGCCAAGCTCACGGGGATTTTTTATGGAGGCAGAAGCATCACCTGTCTTTACGCTTTGCTGGGCGACCGGGAAGCGACGCTTCGCTGGCTGAAGGAGTCGCTCCTGCGGCAGGAACTGGGGACCGAGGACCTGATGTGCAGTCGTGAATTCGATTTCCTGCGCTCCGACCCGCGGTATCAGGAGTTGCAACGGCAGGCGGGTCTGCCCATTCCGATCGGCTCATGATGTTGCAGATCGATTGCCCGGCTGGGGACTCTTGATTTGCCGCAGCGGGTGGGCGGAGCTATGCTGCGAGGCATGCGGTTTCTTCCCCTTGCGGTACTGCTGGCTGTCCTGGGTGTGTATTCGTTTGGCCAATCACAGACTGTGCCGGTTGCCTTCGACGTTGCGTCGGTGCGGCCGAGTGGGCACGAAGTGGGTCCCGACTACAACAACCAGATCACCGAATCGAGTGCGGGATTCACGGGGCACAATGTCACGTTGAAGAGGCTTGTGGCCGAGGCGTGGCACTGCCAGCTGAACCAGGTGGAGGGACCGCCGTGGCTCGATCGCAATGAGTACGAGGTGGAGGCGCGGCTGCCGGAGGGCGCGAGCGAGAAGGAGATTCCGCGGATGCTGCGGAGCCTGCTCGCCGCGCGGTTCCATTTGAAGGAACACAGCGAGACGCGGGAGATGCGGGCGTATGTGCTGGAGACCGGGCCGGGCGGGGCAAAGAGTCAGCCGGTGAGGCCGGGGGAGACGGCTGCCGCGGGGCAGGGATTTCACTTTCGCGGCGACATGCGGCAGTTTGCCGATTTGCTGGCGGTGCAGTTCTCGATTCCTGCGCCGGAGAGTCCGAATGAGCCGGTGCGAGCCGGCGGGCCGCCGATCCCGGTGCTGGACAAGACGGGATTGGAGGGGATCTATGAGTTCAGCGTGGATATGCGGCCGGAGATGGGCACAGACAGCTTTACCGCATGGAAGAGGGCTCTGGAAGAGCAGCTGGGCCTGAAGATCGAGAGCCGCAAGGATGCGGTTCCGGTGGTGGTGGTGGACGATGCGGCCAAGGTGCCGACGGGGAATTGAAGGCCGGCGAGGCGACTCAGGCTATTCGGAGTCGCCGTCGTCGGCGTGGTGGTGGTGGCTGTAGTTGCCGATGTCGTCGTCGATGTGGTCAGGGTCGACGGAGACCTGCACGATGTCGAGTTCGTCGTGGTCTTTGTCGACCACGAACAGGCCCATGTGGTCGCCTTCGGGACGCATGTAAATCAGCGATTGTTCTCCGCCGTGGCGGCTGGTTTCGCGAATGACAGGCTCCCAGCCGGGGCCTAGCTTTTCCTGCACGAGTTGCTGGAGCTCGGCGCCGTCGACGTCCCCAGGAAAGTTTTCGAAGTTGGCGATGTGCAGATTGCGGACGCTGCCGTGGGTGGCTTTGCGCGAGGCAAAGCTGATGAGGCCGAGGAAGGGGATGCGCATGGCGCGGGCGTGATAGCGGCCTTCGATGGAAGTGACGACGCCGTTGAAACCAGCGGAGCCGCCGCCCGCAAGGACGACGACGGGAACGGCAAGAGTCACGATGCAGAGGATCATGCCGAAGAAGAGCTTCATTGGTCACCGTCCTTCTTGACCTTGGTGGTGTCCTTGTTCTTTTCCTTGACCTTGATGTGCGGGTCTTTCTCTACCTCAGCTAAGGCGCCGAGACCGGCGATGCCGTGCAGCCTGCCGAGGTCTTCGACGCGAATGGGGCCGAGGATGAGCACGATGGAGAGCTCACGGGGCTCGGCGTTGAGGATGAACATGCCCTTGTTTTCGCCGTTGACGACACGCATGAGGATGTCGGTGGTTTCGCCGGAGCGGCGTTCGTGCTCGTGGACGATGGGCTGCCAGTCGGGGGTGCTGAAGGCGCGCCGCAGCTGATCGAGTTGCTCCATCGCATACTCGCCGTCCTTGTCGAACTCGTAGTCGCGGACGTAGATGCCGTCGAGGCCCTGGATGAGCTGGCGGACGTTGTCTTCGTCATCGTCCTTGTCGTGCAGGAACTTGGCGGCGAAGGCCAGCATATTTTTGTTGAGGGTCACCTCGGTGACATCGGAGGCGCGCGCGGCGAGGTCTTTCTCGAGCTGCGGCGGGAGCATCAGAGGCGACGGTGGTTGGGGTGGGGGTGGAGGTTGCTGCGCGAGGACGGGCAGGGCGAACGCGGTGGCAGCGAGCAACAGGGTTGCGAGTCGGGATTTGAGGATGACGTTCATATGTGTTTGTCCAAGGTCACTTGTTTTTCCCAGGTCCCAGAATCGGGACCTGGGGCACCCATGTCCTGTGAGGCGCGAAATCTCTCCTATTCGTGGTCGGCGTGGTCGCGCGCGGCGAGCCGGGCCTGAATCTGATCGAGCGTGCGATTGGTGATGCGCAGCGCGGTGAGCACTTGCTCGCGGGCGGCTTCGCCCTTGCGCTGCTGGTCAACGTAGTGCCAAGTGAAACCTCCGCCAATGCCCGCGGCGAGGACGAATGCAGCGGCGATGCGCTGCCAGAACACGACCCGGTTGTGTATCTGCGCGGTGCGACGCTGGGTGCGCTGGTTGAGGATGCGGCGCTTGAGCCCGGGCGGCGCGGGGCGGCGCAGGAAGGCCTGGCGGAGCTGGTCTTCGAAGCCGTTCATTTGGTCGCGATCATCCATCGGATAAGGCTCCTCCCATGCTTCGTTCGGGCCTCACGTAATCCTTGAGGTGGCTCTCGGCTTTGGCGCGGAGCAGCTTAAGCCCGCGCTGCAGATTGCTTTTGACGGTGGAGAGCGGGGAGTCGAGTGTTTCGGCAATTTCCTCGGGGGTCAGGTCTTCCTGGTAGCGGAGCACGAGGGCTGCGCGCTGCGGCTCGGGCAATGTGGTGAGCAATTGTTCCAGGCGCGCGCCTAAAGGAGTGGACCTCTCTTCGGCCGGGGCGCCGTGGTTTTCTTCGATCTCGATCCACAGGTCGATTCCCCGCACGCGGCGGCGGCGCATGGCGTCGGCTGCACGGTGCATGGTGACACGGCGAAGCCAGAAGAGCGCGTGATGGGGTGACTCGAGGCGGTTCATATTCCGGTCCAGTTCGAGAAAGACGTCCTGCGCGATCTCTTCGGCCAAGCCACGGTCGCCGGTCATGCGCCATGCCAAGGAGAAGACCATGGACTGATGCTCGTCCACGAGTCGCTCGAAGTCGGGCAGCCAATCACGAGGCATTGGAGATCGCTTCTACCTTCTAATCCGCAGGGAAGAGCGGGTTGGGATGCAAAAGGTACGTGTTGGACCGAGAAAAGGTTCTGCAAGCGAGCGGCCCGGGACCGGAGGAACGAGGCCGCCAAGTGCTACGGCGCGTAACGGTGCAATGTTACGACGAGTAACGGAAGATGGCAAGGGATTGGTGACGGTGTTTGACATATATATCTAACAGATATATCTTTTAGATATGTCGAAGATCAACGGAACCGGCTATGTGATTCTCGGGCTTCTGTCGGTCCAATCCAACCTGTCGGGCTACGACATGCGCAAGGGGATCGAGCAGAGCGTGGGCTACTTCTGGGGCGAGAGCTACGGACAGATCTATCCGACGCTGAAGGCGCTGACGGCTCAGAAGCTGATCAAGCCGGCGGAAGCAAAACGTGCGGGACGCAAACGGCAGGAGTACGCAATTACCGAAGCGGGGCGGGAGCGCCTGCATGCATGGCTGGCGCTTCCCTTTCATAACGATCCGCCAAGGAATGAGTTTTTGCTCAAGCTGTTTTTTGGGGCGCAGGCTGCTCCGGGTGTGGCGCTGGAGCATGTGAGGGATCTGCAGGAGCGGAACCGGCGCGCGCTGGAGACGCTGGATGCGATCGAGGCGTCGGTGCCGAAGGATGCGCCGCCGAATCCGAATCTTCCCTACTGGATGTTGACGCTGAGCCTGGGGCGGGCATTCGCAGTGGCCGCGCTGGAGTGGGGCGAGAGCGCGATGAAGATGCTGGCGGAACTGGAGGCGAGCGGGGCGAGGACGAAGCGGAGGCCGGCGACGAAAGCGAAGTGAGTAATCTGCCGGGGAGGTCCACGTAAGGAAAGGAGAGTTGGATCCATGGGCAAGAGTGCTGGAGTACTGCGGATCAGGCAGGTGGGGGCCTGGATTCTTTTGGGTGTTTTTGTTACGGGATTCTTTTTCAGGCCGATCGGGGCGTGGACAGGGCCGGTTCTGAGCGCGTGGTTTGTGGGCACGCAGCGGCTGCGGCGGGGATTTCTGTGGATGCTTGCGTTTGCTTTGGCCTTCGGGTTGCCGCATCTTGTGGTGGGCATGATGCATGCGGGCGCGGCGGGTGCGCTGGGGTATGCAGGCTGGATGCTGGCGTCGATGGCGATCGGCATTCTACCGTTCACGTTCTATCGGAAGGTGAGCGCGCAGCTGCCGGCATTTGTTGCGACGCTGGCGTTGCCGATGGCGGGTGTGGTGGTGAGCGGATTCGGCGATCTGCCGGCAGCGGGCGGGAACACTCCTTTCGCGCATGTGGCTTCGTTCCATGCACTGGCTTCGAAGTTCCTGGTGTATTGGTTCGCGGCGGTACTGGTGTGGGCGTGGAACCAGGAGTTTCGCGCGGCGAGGATTGCCGGGGGCGTGAGCGTGTTTGCGGTGGCAGACGGTGCGCTGCTTGGGTTTGGCTTCGTTTTGTCCTCGCAGGCTTCGGAGCCGCTAGCGGCGCCGCTGCTTTGGCTGTGCCTGGGTGGAGTGGCCGTGCTGGGTATCTGGGCGCTGGTTCTGGAGCGCACGCGCCGAGGTTGGAAGTGCGCGCCGGAGACGCTGAGAATTCTGCAGAGTCCGGCGTCGGGGGCCGTGCTGGCGCTGGCAGAGGAGAACGGGCACGAGGTGCTGGCAAGCACCCAAGGCGAGCGGTTCCCGATTCGTGACGGGATGGGCGACCTGCGGAGCGCGGAGGATATGACCGGGCTCAACGAAAAATACAACCGACTCTACGAGACGATCGGCGGTTTCTACGACGACTCGCAGCGGGTGGTGTGCGCGCTGCAGGGGTTCGACCGGGATGCCTATGTGATGAGTTATCTGGGGCGGCTGGAGGTGAAGGAGGGCGACTCGGTGCTGGAGACGTCGGTGGGCACAGGGCTGAACTTCAAGTATCTGCCGCGGGGAACGCGCTTATGCGGTGTGGATCTTTCGCCGGAGATGCTGGTGAACTGCCGTGCGAATCTGCAGCGCTGGCAGAGGCCGGGCGATCTGTTTCTGGGCAATGCGGAGTGCCTGCCGTTTGCCGATGAGAGCTTCGATGTGGTGTTTCACGTGGGCGGAATCAATTTCTTTAACGACCGGGGGAAGGCGATCCAGGAGATGATTCGCGTGGCCAAGCCGGGGAGCAAGATCCTGATCGCCGATGAGACGGAGGAGCACGTGAAGGCGGCGTATGAGCGCGCGCCGGGGACGGGTAGCTACTACAAGAACCGCACGGAGCCGGTGAAGCCGCCAGCCGATCTGGTGCCGGAGGAGATGCAGGAGACGCATCTCGAGATCCTGAACGTCGTGGGCAAGAACCGGTTCTATGCACTGACGTTCCGGAAGCCGCACAAAGCGCAAGCTTAGTCCAGCCGTTCGTGAACGGCCAGACCGCGGCGTCAGGCACGGGAGCGGGCTGCCTGGGGATCGCCTCTAGGCAACTGTGGCTGGGGCGTGAGTCTGGACCCAGCGAATCAGCGTGATGTCTTCTTCCTTGATGTGGTGGCGGAGCCAGTTGGCGAGGAAGTTGGACAGAGTTGTGGAGAGAACCATGTGGCCCTCTTTGTATTTCTTGATCAACTCGACGACTTCGTTGGTGAGGTCGACATGCTTGGCGTGGTGCTGTGCATACGCCGGATAGCCGACCTTTTGCATCAGTTCTTCTTCGGATTTGAAGTGCTCGACGGTGTAGGTCGCGAGGTGCTCGAGGGTGGGGCCCATCTGCTCCTTGCCTTTGCCGGCGAGGATGGCGTCGTGGAGCTCATTGACCATCCGGAAGAGCTCCTGATGCTGCGTGTCGACGACCTTATATCCCGTCTTAAAGCTGTCATCCCATACTGCGATTGCCATGTTCCCTCCGCAAATGCGTGCATGCGGGGGCCGTTCCACAGGAGAGCATTCGACTCCCGGCCAACGATTGTGGTCCTGTTTCGTCCTGAAATCCAATGGAAAAGGGGCCGGAGTTCTTCCGGCGTAATTAAACGGGAACGAGGGATACGCAGTTGGGGCAAGCTTGCAGACGCGGAAAAAGCCGAGGGCTTCAGAACAGATCGGGGATGGCGTGGAAGGCGATGCGGGTGGGAGCGGCCTTGTAGGCGGTGAGCATGGCGGCAGGGGCAAGGGTGGTGGTGCCGTACTTGTGATTGAGCTCGTCCATGGTGGCGAGCAGGCGGGTGCGGCTGGCGGAGTCCTCGAGGGTGTCGAACAGGTTGAGGGAGTGCAGGCGATCGGGGACGAGGTTGTTGAGCTGGACGCCGACAAAGTAGGGCTGGTCATATTCTTTGGGCCGGCTGTTCCAGAGGCGGCTGAGGGCGGCGATGAGGGTCTGATTGTCCTGGCACTCGGAGAGGCGGACCTCGCTGTGCCAGCCGCGGGTGGGGACGCCGAAGCGGCTGACGGGAGTGTTCATCTGGCGGGGGACGGAGAAGCCGATGGCAAGACCGATGGATCCGGCCCAGAGATCGGCGGCGCGCAGGCGCATGGCGGCTTTGTGGAGTAGCTTGTGGGCGACTCCCCAGGCTTTTTCGGCGGTGCGCATGTCGGGGGAGAGCACGTGGGAGTGGCTTATGGATTTGGCGTGCTCGTTCTCGGACATCTCGAAGTCTTCGCCGCGGAGCCAGTGCCAGAGGCGTTCGCCCCAGACCGAGCCCCAGAGTTCGCCGGCCTGTTCGCAGTCGAGGGCGAGGAGCTGGGACATCTGGTAGAAGCCTTTGTCGTTGAGGCGTTTCTCAGTGCGGGCGCCGATGCCGGGCAGGTCGCGCAGGGTGAGCCGGGGGAGGGCTTCGGGCAGGACGTCGAGGGGGAGCGCGACCAGGCCGTCGGGCTTTTCCATGTCGCTGGCGATTTTGGCGAGGTAGCGGTTTGTGGCCAGGCCGACGGAACTGCGCAACATGGGGCCGACGCGTTCGCGGATTGTTTTCTTGACTCGGAGGCCAAGGTCCAACGCCGCGCGCAAGGGCCGTTCGCGGCCCATGAGTCGGCAGGCCATTTCGTCGATGGACATGACGGAGCTGACAGGCAGGCAGCTTTCGACGGCTTCAACGACACGGTGGTGGTAGTCGACGTAGATCTCGTGGCGGCCTTCGACGAAGACGATTTCGGGGCAGAGGCGCTTGGCGTCGGCGACGACGGTGCCGGTTTTGACGCCGAAGGCTTTGGCCTCGTAGCTGGCGGCGATGCAGACGGTGGTGTCGGCCATCATGGGGACGACGGCGACGGGACGGCCGCGGAGTTCAGGGCGGACCTCCTGTTCGACGGAGGCGAAGTAGGAGTTGAGGTCGACGAAGAGCCAGTTGAGGCAGGGGCCATCCTGTGAATCGGGGTTGGATCCAGGACCGTTTTGGGAAGGGCTGGCGGCAGAGGGAGTGCCCGGGCCCGAGAGGCCCAATTCCGCAGACCATTCTTCGGGCGGGAGTTCCGGTTCCGGGATGGGAGCGGTTGCCATCTCGCGAACTATTTTCGCCTTTTCTTTGCCGTTACGCAAGGCGACCTGTCGAAATCCGTTGCGTCTAATAGTGCTAGACTGGTGGCGCTTTGATCCGTACAAATTGGGGTCCGCAAACCGGTTGGCCGCGCGATCCTGTGCGGATTTTGAGGCGGTACAATCGCTTATGCGTGGTCTAACTCACTGGATCGTTGCGAATGCCAACCTGCTGGCCTTCCTGGTGACGGTGGGGGTGGCGTTCCTGCTGGTTTGCTGCATGGAGTGCACCAAGTGCCCGGCGCGCGAGAAGGACGAGCTGTTTAAGCGCCACGAAGTCTAAGGGGCGGCCCCCAAACACAGAACAATCAGCTTGAGAGAGCCCTACTCTGCGGGCAGCCGTGTGCCTTGGTGGAAGCGGATCTGCCATTTGCCGGCGTGTTTGACCCAGATGGAGCTACGCAGGACGGCGTCGCGCTGACCAGTTGCGGCGTTTTCGCGGACGGTTCGGCAGGTGACGAGGATGGCATCGTCGGCGAGGCGATGGCAGGCGAAGTCCTCGAGGATGGGCGGGGTGTAGGACTCCGTCGCGAGGAGATGGAGTATTTCGTCGCGACGCCAGATGCGGCCGGAGGCACCGAACTCAAAAAAGTCGCCAGCGAGCAAGGCGGAGACCCTGGCCTGATCGCGGCGGACGGCTGGATCGAGCAGGAGCATCTCGGCGTGGAGAAGCTCGGCGGCGACGGCTTTGGAGACGGGACGAGCCATTAGGAAAGACAGTTCACAGTTCTTCGTTCACAGTTCGCAGCGACGAGTCAGCGCGATTCCTGTGCGGGTGGCATCAAGTATTGCTCAAAATGGGCCAGGATGCGGTTGTAGAGATGGGTACGGGCCTCGGAGCCGGCGATGGAGTGGGTTTTGCGCGGGTAGACCTGGAAGTCGTAGGGCAGGTCGGCGTCGATGAGGCGCTGAATGTACTGGAGGGAGTTCTCGAAGTGGACATTGTCATCGCCCGTGCCGTGAACGAGTAGCAGGTGGCCCCTGAGGTTGGCGGCTGAGTTGACGACCGAGAAGTCCTTGTAACCGGCGAGAAGTTCGGAGGGCGTGCCGAGGTAGCGCTCGGTGTAGATGGAGTCGTAGTCGCGCCAGTCGGTGACGGGAGCGACAGCCACTCCGGCGCGGAAGCGGTCCGAGTGGGAGAGCGCGTAAAGGGTGAAGGTGCCGCCCCAGCTCCAGCCCCACCAGCCGAGGCGCTTGGGATCGAGTTGCGGGTATTTGGCAAGGGCGGCATCGACGACCGTGAGCTGGTCTTCGAGCTGCACGGGACCGAAGGTCTGGTAGGCGGCTTGCGCAAAGTCACGGCCACGCATGCCGGTGCCGCGGTTGTCGGCGTGGAGAACCGCAAAGCCATGTTGGGCGAGCAACTCATCGAAGAGCAGGCCGTCGGACCATTTGTCGCTGACTTCCATGGGGCCCGGGCCGCCGTAGGGGTTGACGATCAAAGGCACGCTGGCCGGGTTCGTCACGCCTTCGGGCAAGAGGATTGTTGCGTATAGAGTGGTGCCGTCGTGGGCCTTGACCTCGAGGTTCTCAGGGGCGCGGAGGCTGTAGGGATCGAGCGCGTGGGTCGACCAGTAAGTCTGGCAGGAGTCGCCGGTCTTGCAGAGTTCGAATTGCGGAGGCTTCATCCGGGCGGAGTACTTATCGCTGTAGAGTGTGCCGTTGGGCGAGAAGCTGGGCTGGTGATTGCCGGCGGCAGTGCTGAGCAGCTTGCGTTCGCCGGAGAAGCTGACTTGCCAGATCTGCTGTTGCTGAGGGTTGCCTTCGTTGGAGGCGTAGTTGACCAGTTTGCGCTGGTGGTCGACTGAGTAGACGGAACTGACTTCGAAGTCGCCCCTGGTCAACTGGCCCTCGAACTTGGCGGGCGCATCGGTCGGGTGGTTGCGATCGTAGCTGTAGAGATAGATGTGATTGTGGCCATCGTGCCAGGTTGTGAGGACGATGTCGCCGCTGTCGATATCGACGTCGTAGTTTTCGTCGAGAAACTTGTCGTCGCTGAAGTCCAGAATCTGGCGGACGGTGCCGGCGGGGTCGATGAAGTAGATGCTGCGATGTTTTTGATCGCGCGTGAGAACCTCGGCCCAGATGGTTTTCTGGTCGACCCAGCCGAAGCGCGGAATGTAGTCGCGCCCTTCGTTGACGGGCAGCTTGACCCAGGAGACCTTGCCGCCGCGCGGTGTGATGACTCCGATGCGGACGCTGGGGTTGGAGTCGCCGGGCTGGGGATAGCGCTGCATGACAACGCCGGCGTGGGTCGGGAGCCAGTCGGTGAGAGGGTAGAGAGGCACGTCGGACTCGTTCATCTGCAGGAACGCGATCCTTTGCGAATCGGGAGACCAGAAGTAGTCGCTGCGGACGTCGAGTTCTTCTTCGTAGACCCAATCGACTTCGCCATTGAGGATGCTTTCGTTGGGCGAGGGGACAATGGGAATGGGTGGAAGGCCCACCGCGTCCCGGAGGCGAACCAGGGTGAGGCTATGGCTGCGAATGAAGGAGATGAACTCCCCGTTGGGCGAGAATTTGGGATCGTCGCCGGAGGCCTGGCCGGTGAAGCCGACTTCGATTCCGGTTCCTGAGCGCAGGTCGTAGACCCAAAGGCGGCCATTGGCGTCGAAGAGCAGATGCTGGGAGTCGGGCGCCCACTGGTAGGCAGCCTGGTCGTAACGGATGCGGTGATCGCGGTCCTGCTCGGAGGCCGGTGCGCCCTCAATCGAATTGATTTTGGTGCGGCTCACCAGCACATGCGGCTTGCCCGAGCCGGGATCGAGATCGATCAGTTCGCCGCCATCGAGATAAGAGAGGTGCTTGCCGTCCGGGGACCACTGGATGGCTTCGGGGAGGTTCCCGATGAGGGGGCCGTGCGCATAGATCTTCTCGACTGTGAGGGGGACGCTCTGGGCGTGTGCCGGAGGCGGATTGTGCAGCAAGGTGAGAACGAGAAGAGCGAGGGAAGAAAGCGCGCGAGGCCGCGTCAAGTGGAATCCTCCGGAGGCAGGAGTCGGGAAGGGAGAGGCTCAGACTGAAGTCTAAATCAGCGGAGGGAGAGGCCCGTTCTCGCGGGCAGGAGATGTGGAATCGGGGAGAGGTTTGCAAGCAGGGGGGCGAGGTTGTATGGTCGCGGCATGCACTGGGCAACACCGGAAGAGCGTCGCAGCGTGGGCCAGGCGCGGCGCAAGCAAGTTGGGCGACAGGCGCACGACGAGCTGAATGCCAAGGCGCGGCCAGCGCCGGCACTGACGTTGCTGCAACGGGCGGAACGCGGGCGTCTTGCACCGCTGCTGAAGCTGAAGCACAAGCTGATGGCGGACTCGCCGTTTGTCTTCTTTCGCGGCGCGGCGCCGGTGATGGCTGCCGATCTTGCCCGGGTGCCGAACACAGGCATCGTGGTTCAGCTCTGCGGCGATGCACATGTGCGCAATCTGGGCGCGTTTGCGGCGCCGGACGGTCGCCTGGTGTTCGACATCAACGACTTCGATGAGACGATTCGCGGACCGTTCGAGTGGGACCTGAAGCGCATGGCGGCTTCGCTGGTGCTGGCGGGGCGCGAGTCGGGACATAAGGAGAGTTCAGCGCGCGCGGCGGCCGAAGAGTTTGTGCTGCACTACTGCGAGAAGATGCGCAGCTTTGCGGAGATGCCGCTTTTGGAAGTGGGGCGCTATCAGGTGCATCGGATGGGATCGATTGAGCCGGTGCACGATGCGCTGCTGAAGGCCGAACGCGCGACACCGCTGCACACGCTGGAACAGTTGACGGAGCCGGCGAGCAAGAAGCCCGATGCGCCGCGGCGGTTCAAGGACATCGAACCGAACCTGAAGCGCGTGACGGGATCGCAGGCGGTTAAGGTGCTGGCTGCGCTGGGGCCGTATCGCAACTGCCTGGAGCCGCAGCGGCAGCACTTGCTGTCGCTGTATCGACCAGCGGATGTGGCGTTCAAGGTTGTAGGAACGGGCTCGATCGGATTGCGCGACTATTGCATTTACTTTGAGGGCAACGGGCCGCGTGATCCGCTGTTTCTGCAGATGAAGGAAGAGGCGCCGTCGGCGTACACGGCCTATTTGCCCGATGCACATCCTGCCCATCACAATGGGCAACGCACGGTGGAGGGCCAGCGGGCGATGCAGGTGCAGTCCGATCCGTTTTTGGGATGGACGCAGATGGATGGGCGCGACTATCTGGTGCGACAACTGAACGATCACAAGGGGTCCATTGAGCTGGAGGATCTGGCGGGAAGCGGGCTGGCGGCATTCGCCGAGATCTGCGGGGAGCTGCTGGCGCGGGGGCATGCGCGATCGGGCGATCCGCAGGTGATTGCCGGGTATGTGGGGGCTGGCGATGGCTTTGCGACGGCGATTGCGAAGTTCGGTGCGTTGTACGCGGACCAGACGGAGAAGGATTGGCAGACGTTGCGGCGAGCCAAGTAAGTCAAGTTACACTGGGCCGCGAGAAACGTGAGACAGGAAATGGGAGGGAAACGTGAATCGGCGTGAGTTTGCGAAGACGGTGGCTGGGGCCGCGATGGGCGCGGGTGCATTGCATGTTTCAGCGGCAGACGGTGGATTGCCGGCGCCTTCCCCGCCGATGCCCTTTCCGCTCTCGGTGATGTTGTGGACGGTCTTCAACGATCTGCCGTTCGAGGAGCGGATCGAGAAGATTGCGGAAGCGGGCTACAACAACATCGAGTTAGTCGGTGAGTACGGGAAGTGGACCGATGCGGAGTTCAGGCAGGCAGCGGCGGCGCGGAGGCGGCTGGGGCTTCGCTTTGACGCGACGGCGGGCATGCCGCACGGTGTCGGCGATCCTTCAGCGCGGGATGGGTTTCTGGGCGATTTGCGGGAGGCGTTGAAGCCGATGGAGGCGCTGGGGTGTCCGGCGATGATTGCGCTTTCGGGCAATGTTGTCGCGGGGTTGTCGCGGGAGGAGCAGCATGCGAGCTGCATTGAGACGCTGAAGCGTGCGGCGGAGGTTGTGGAGGGCCGACAGATCGAAGGCGAGCCAGTCCGGCTGCTACTGGAGTGCATCGACCCGGAGGAGAATCCGAAGTATTATCTGCAGTCGGCGGCTGAGGCGATCGAGATTGTGCGTGCGGTGAATCACCCGCAGGTGCAATTCCTCTACGACATGTTCCATGAGCAGATCGCGGAGGGCAACCTGATCGAGAAGCTGATGAAGAACATCGATGTGATCGGGCTGATTCACGTGGCGGATGTACCGGGTCGGCATGAGCCAGGAACCGGCGAGATCAACTACATGAACATCTATCGGACGCTGATGCGGTTGAACTACAAGCATGTGGTGGCGATGGAGTTCAAGCCCATTGGCGAGCCGGTGGCGACACTGCGTGCGGCGCGGGAGATGGTGGCGCGGGCGGTGCTGGCGTAGGGCGCAGAGTCAGCGCAGAGGAGCGGAGCGTTCGCCGGGGCGGCGTGGCGGGAAATTCTTTGTTTACCAAGGAATCAATAGCCACGCAGTAACTCCAGCCGTGCTGGAGAGATAGCGCTGCGGCATTTTCGGCTGCTCTCTTGATGTGATCTGTATCACCGAGGCCGAGCAAAAGTAGTGGAAAAGTAACTCCATTGGGCCCCTGTTATGAGCGCGTTTCTTCGTTCGACCGATTCGGTGCAGCCAAAGACAAGAAAACGCGCTCAGCACGCAGTGTCTTGCAGCGATTCACCTCATGTTGAATGCAGTGGGAGAGCGCACGCCCGCGTTCAGCGTGAAACCCTCGAATCAGTACATAAGGAATCGCATCGGACCCCGGGGCAATGTCCGCGAGGTGAAGCAGTATGGAGGAAGCGATTCGTTTGCGCCTGATTCAGGCCATTGAGACACATCTGGCAACCTGCGAGAGCGAGATCTCGGCTCTGGCACGGGAGGCCTTGTGTCCAACGACACCGGCGGAACGAAGGGCTGAAGTGCTCATACAACGGGCAGAGATGCAGACGAAGAGCGTTTCCTTGTCGCGGCAGCTGAAGAGACTGTACTCCGAGTCTCAGAAGCTGGTGTGTGTGAACAAAAGCGCAGGGAGCCAGCTCGAGCGCGATGGCTGCTCGGGATCAGGGCAGCGATGCGAATGGCTCTGGGCTGACAACCTGTATCGCGCCCGCTGAAAATCATTACCTAGATCGAACGTTCGTTCTATACACCGGGACCGCTTCTATCGTCAACCGACCGGCACCAAGCCAGGCGGGGGCGGGTTATAGGCGGGCGCGTTGGTCAGGCGCGTGGGGCTGGGGGGTGCGCTGAGGCTGAAGCGCTTCTGGTTGGCCGCGAAGCGGACCAGGAGATTCTTCTGGTCGAAGGTGATGGCGAAGATCTGCATCGGCGGTGAGCCGAAGTTGACCAGCGGAAACGCAGGGTGAATCTCCACGACAGGATGGGTGAAGGTGTAGCGGCCGAGCTTGACGTCGGAGGCGAGCTTCGCCGCTTTCATCTCAAAGCGTGTGGAGACGGAGCGGCCGGAAGCGAAGACCACCGGGTCGATGTCGTAGCGGAGGTGTTCGGCGAGCTTCTCAGGAAGAACGAGTCCGCCGCCGCCGGAGTCGAGTTGAGCTTCAACGGGATCGAGGCCATCGACTTTGAGCTGGGCGATGGGAACCCCTTCAGGCATACGGAAGGGCAGGACGGACTTGCCGCCGTCGGGTGCAAGGCTACCGGATCCGAGCGTGACGAGGCGGTTGGGAAAATCGAGGGTCAGCAGATAGTCGTGGAAGAGAGTGAAGCCGAGCAGGCCTTCGCAGGTGCCGGCTTCGGCGAAGAAGTCATGGCTGACGGCGCGGATGCCGGTGAACTCGACTCCGGCAACTTCGAGGGTGTCGAGCAGAACGATGGGTGCGCGTTTGCCCCCCTGGCCGCTCGGGTCGCTGAGCATCGCGTGACCCACGGTGGGCAGATCGAGTTCCCTGGCGAGTTCGGGTGTGACGAGAGCGTCGCCGCCGGTTCCAGTGTCGATGACGAAGCGGAACGGCCCTTTGCCGTTGATGGTCACCATGACGTAGGGTTTGCCGTAGCGCTCGACCATGGGGGCCTGATGCACGGGGGCCTGGTGGAGAGCTTCGCTGCGCGGCGGAGTTTGGGCCACGAGGGTGAGGCTTGCCGAGCAGACGCCGAGCAGAATCCAGCCTGTGT
>Ga0335071_10003126_pt1 | contig 17584 bp, 32 predicted proteins | sample Lox_Sample_15_FD_206724 | JGI IMG/M metagenome (GOLD analysis project Ga0335071, IMG submission 206724) | Soil microbial communities from Loxahatchee National Wildlife Refuge, Florida, United States - Lox_Sample_1.5 | ecosystem: Environmental > Terrestrial > Soil > Wetlands | place: USA... | reverse complement strand
ATGAACCTTCCGTCTTAGAGTTATTTTTGACGGGTTTTGCTATTGGTGTAGCGTTTTCACTTGTTTTCGTAGGGATTATATTCAGTTTTGATGTCGGTCATATATTTGAAAATAACGGATTAATGAAAATCTCCGATTGTAAAATCATTCAACCTGAACCGCAACCATTCATTCTCTGCACGAATTATTCCATGATTGGAAATTATTATTACTGCAATATTGACGATGTGATTAATGTAACGAAGGTGAGAAGATGACGCTCTCCGAACAAGTTGATACGATTTTGAAAGGATGTGGCGAAGTTATAGATTATGATATGGAAAGCAATACGGAGATTGAAGAATATGTTTGTTCAAGTTTTAACCTGTGTCCAAAATGTCTCGCAACTGCCAAAGGTCTTTTATTGGGGTTGGATGATGAGTTAGAAACCTTAAATAGATTTTACAATAATGGTGAGAATGGATTTGTATATGATTTTAATGACACTCTTAAAGAGAAAATAGAAGAAATCACCCTCACACAAAAACGATTACGAGAGGTGTTGAAATGACAACCAAAATCGACGAAGTAATAGATAAATGGGCGGATGGTACACTAGCACCATTTCGATTAGAATCTCTAAAGAAGGTTATCGCAGATAATTTTATCCCTCGTGCCGTCGTGAAAGAGAAGATTGAATATAGGATTAAGGATTTGAAGAAAAGAAAAAGAAAAGTGCTAGTAGATACTTCGGCGTATGCTATGCAAATGGTTATTGAAGAATTAAAGAGTGTTGTAAGAGAATTGTTAGGAGAGCGAGGAGAACTAAAAGATGACGATTAGAGTAACTACAAGCAACGAGATAATAAAATCATTGCAGAAAGAAATAGCAGAATTGAAAAAGCAACTTGCAGAGAAAATAGCATTGTTGAATAAACAGATTCAAGCATTTAACTCTCTTCAAGATTCTTGGCAAGATGATAAGATGGCATTATTAAAATCTGAAACTGCTTTGAAGATTGAGAAGCAATGGAATAAAGATGTTCGTCGTGAAACTGCGAAGGAGATTTTTGATTTTCTGCTCGATGGGGCAAAATCTCAATCCATGAGAGAATGGTTAGTTATTCAGCATCATAAATTTTTCGGTGAAAATCAAAGTCAGCGGACAAACCCTCAAGTTCACGGGAGTAATGTCGACCGTAGAACCGATGAAATCAAGTCGGGGCTTGTGGACAAAACCGCTGACACTCATAGTAAATCCGGCGACAATCAAGCGAGGGAAAAATGAATCACTTAGTATTTTCAGAAGAGTTATCCCCATCGGGAAAAACAAAAAAGGTTTCCATTCGTAGCGAATATGATGGCACTTTCTTGGGTTGGATACTATGGTCAGGGAGATGGAGACAATATGTTTTTTCTCCAAATATTCAATTTGAAACGATATGGTCACATGATTGTTTGGAAGATTTGAAAAATAGAATAATTGGATTAAATAAAGAGCAGCGAGATATTTTGAGAAGAAGAAAAAAAGCAAAATCCTACGAGGAGAAAGTATGACTAAAATCAAAGCGAAAGATATTACTTGTATGAAGTCAGGTTGCAAGAATAAAGGGTATAGATGGATTTATGCAGATTTAGATATTAAACCGATTTGTTATTGTAAGAAGCATATAATGGAATTTGAGATGGAAATGTTTGATATTTTAGAAGGTAAAAGGAAATGAATAACAATCGAATGATGTCCTACCACATATTGAAGATTTGGAGACAATTCAAGAAAAGACCTCATAAAGTTTTTATTAGAAAAGATTTTAGAAAAATATTTGGTTATGATTATCAGGTTCTCAATAAGGTTCTTCCACTCTTAGAGAAAATGGAACTGATTGAAAAAGTTATTCTTGTGGTCAAAGAAGGTAGATATTATTTAGCAGAGGTAACAACAAAAGCATGGAAATTGAAAACCAAATATCAATAACCCCTGAAGAAAAATCAAAATTACTCGAACAACAACATGAATATTATTTGAAACATACTTACGTCCTGTTTGAGATTATCAAAGAGATAAAGAACCGCACACTTGATATTCTTAATTCAAAAAAAGAAGAGGAAAAGTTCGGCATACGCTTTATGTATGCAGGAAATGTAGAATTTCTCAAGAAACATTTATGGGAAATGAAGGTCTCAAAAGGGTTCAGATTAGCGAATTTGTACCGTTCTAACGCATTGTTCAAACCGAACACCATTCCTGTCTTTACTTATCACTTGCAGAAACGATATACAGAACCGAGCTATATTGAGTTCAATAAGAATTATCTCAACTTACTTGATGGGTTCGATATGATTTTTGATATTGATGGGAAAGATGTCATGGACGCTTACAGAGTGACAAAAGAAATTAAAAAAATAATTGATGAATACAAATTGCCTTATTATTTAAAATCAAGTGGTACGCGAGGATTTCATCTAATCATTCCTGCACAGTATTTACCCAAAATGGAAATCAACGAATTAATTTATACAATCGGGAATGTCCTAAATAATTTTCGAGTGATTCATTATTTCAATGAATATATCGATGTGAGTGTATGCAATCCGAAAGGATTGATAAAGATAGCGTATAGCTTTGATTCGGGGAATGTTTCTCTTCCGCTTAATGATTATGAGTTTGGGAATTTTAGTCCTGAAAAAGTGACAATAGAATATGTACTCCGTAATCTCCACATTATGAACAGAGGATTGATGATTCGTACATGGGGATTATCCGACGATGAATTAAAAAGAAATGTTAAAAGATTCATTTCGGAATACAAATAATTAAATAATCTTGTATCTTGTATTTTCAATGGGAAGCGTAGAAGATAATATTGATAAAAAAGAATTTGAACGGGAACGGCTTGCAAGCTACGCCCTTAAACAAAATCCTCAAATGAAAGATTTTGGAGATTTCAAAGATGCTTTTTTAGATGCGTTTTCCATTCGACAGGGAAGAAATTTCCCATTTCTTGATGACGAACATTTAAAGAAAATTTGGGAAACGAATACCGTGCAGGAAACTATTTTTCAAAATAATCCCGAAGGACAGGAAAAAGAGGAAGAAAGGGCGAAAGATTTTGAGTTGATTCGTGGTGACGGAAAATTGTTCGAAGCAAAAATGATTTATGCACCGAAACGAATAACGAAAAAAGAATATACGACAACAAAAGGAATCCATGTCAAAGGGTATCAATCAGGGTATAGAAAATGGACGCCTGCACAAACGAAATTTATTGCGAGTAGAAAAGCACGAAAGATAACAAATGAGCAAATTATTAGAGAATATAACGCTCATTTCAATAAAGAACAACGGTCATCGGAAAGTATTAAGTCTAAGATTTATGAGAGGAAGTAAGTTCTGAATATATTTTAATAATATCTTTTATTGCTATACTAACACCAATTATAAAGATAACTAAAAATAAAATCATAAGAAGAGGAAATAATGAAATGCTTAAATAATTTATTAATACTCCGAGACCTGCGCCTGCTTCATTCATCGAATTATATAATTCTCCATGCGTCACAGTCGGTGGGGAAGGCGAAGCAGTATTGACCGTAAAAGAGACTGATGATGAGGATGTACCATTTTCATTTTTCGCCCATGCTTGCATAGTATATGAACCGTCATTAAAAAATGCTGAAAAGGGCGATACATACGTTTGGTTCGTTCCATTAACATTAAATGTTACATTTGACGAATCGGAAGTTATATTGACGATAATGGTCGCATTTGTATATATTTGTGCGAGAGGAGAATTAATCCTCAAAAGCGGAGTTCCTAGATTTGTCAAAACCCAGTAATGTATTAAACCATCGGAGACGGTGATTCCATTTTCTCCTTTCGAAAATATCTGTTCAATCTGTGTTTCATTAAGACTTTGATTATAAATAGCAAATTGTTTTAAGAATCCATACGATTGATATTGAGAATCGAATCCAATTGGAAAAAGTGAAGTTATATTCGAAGTAAAATCATTCCAAATACCTGAATCTCTGATGACACTATCAACATATAATGAATAATTGAATCCATTTTTTGAAATGACAATGTTATGGAATCTACTGTCATTAAGAAAATGATTATTAGGAATATTTAATGAATGATACTGTGTCCCATCGGAAGATTCGAATAAGAATGAATTTGAATCTTTTGAAAATACTGCATCCATATAGTTCGCATTATCTATTGGTTGAAAAAGAAAAATATTGCTATCAGGCGCAAATCTATCTTCTTCATACCACAATGAAATAGAGAATCCCTGCGGTGTCATTCTATCAAAAAAGATAGAATCATTGGAAATAAGGTAGCCATCTTCAAAATTTTGATAGGTTGCATTTGTCCGATTGCCAATGACAAATAAATTATTTGTTCCAACCATATCGGGAATTACAGTATTCGGACTTGCATGTGAGGATGATAAGGGTATAAGAAGCTGACCGTCATAGTTTCTGTATTGAATGATTGAATAATCCTTACTTTTGACATTTTCAGATATGAATACACGATAAATTTCTCCAAAACTAAAATGATTTGAATTGCCCTGATTCGGATTATCACTTCGTATGCCAACATTAAAATAATCAGTATTTGGTTGGAATGTTCCGGTACAACTTGCAATCTGTGAACTGGTATTGGATACACCATTAAGAGTGAAATTTATTTGATTGTTGTATGAATTTGAGTTAAGCGCACTGCCGTCATAGGAAGCAAAAAATGCTGTCACTGCCTTTGGTGTTGTAAGGATATTGTAGGGTTGCCAATATTGGTCGCAGGCAATTGAACCGCTATTATCCATTTGAACGTGATTCTGTATGTTTCCATTTGATAGTGGTTGATTATACCCAAAAGCAAAACCCCAATTTGCCTGACCGATTAAATCGACTGCGCCGAGTAATCCGCTACTGGCATTGAAATAATCATTGTATGCGTGCATAACAATACTATATGTTCGCACATTGCCCATTGTCACTTGCGTTGTGCCTTCCATCCACGCCCGTGAAGTGAAATTACCTGCATCAAGAGAATATCCGGTGAGGTTGAAATTATGAAGAACATTGTGCATAACTCCTTTGTTTCCCCAGTTTACAGGTTCAGTTGAACCTTTTGTTTCATTGAAGATATAGACAATAGACGCATTTATTTCAGGCGTTGTAAAAATATTCGTCCAATTAGTTACGATTGAAGTATCTCCATAATACACACCCAATTGGCTATAATTTGTATTCGTCGTATTCACATAGAACTTTACCCAGTATTCAACTTCCGTTCCGTTACAATGGGTAATCATTGCATCGAGAGAATTGTTATAAACATCGTAAAACCCAATATTTCGGCAATCGCTTCTCAATTGTGAGAAATCAATGTCAGAGCTATTGAGAAAAACTCTGATGTCCGACCAAAAGTTTGTCGTGATTCCAGTTGTGTTTATTCGATAAATTGCATTATTTGGAAATGACGTTATAGAGTATGCGCTACCTAGAGGAATCATAAGGAACAGTAAAAGCAGTGAGATTTTCATGGCTACAATCCTGCTTTATTTAACTTATTATAATATAATTTATCTTCGGAAATATGGGCTTTTGCTATACCTTCCGTAAATGCTTTATCTGACGGGCATTTCCCCGTTTTCTTGAAATCTTTTTGTATCTTATGATAATATGGTAAATGTTCTTTTTCAACGCGTCGCCCTTTCTGCAATTGTATTTTGTATGATGTCATTTTCTATTCCTAAAAGAATTAACAATTGCTGTTTTAATAGCATTGCCTATAATCACAACAATACCAACGACACCTAAGATTAAAAGAAGAATTGGCAATGATTTTGCAATATATAAAATAAATAATCCTAATCCTGCGCCTGCTTCATTCATCGAATTGTACAATTCTCCGTGTGTCACAGTCGGTGGGGAAGGCGAAGCAGTATTCACAATGAAGAAAGTCGTAGTGGATGCAGTACCATTTGTATTATTTGTAAATGCAAATAAGGTATATGCACCGTCAGAGAAATAGGCATCGAATGGAATAGTATAGGTTTGATTTGTTCCATTGACATTGAACCATGTATATGTGCCTGTTGAAGTGATATTGATTGTAATAGTGCCATTGGTGTACGTTTGTGGAAGTGGTGAATTAATAGTGATATTCGGTGCTGTCGGTGGAACAATTGGCGGTAAAGTATTATTTTGGGTATAGACCTGCATAACTTCGGACTGATTCAGAGCGCGGTTCCATACATATACTTCATCAGCGCGACCATTCATAAATCCAGTCGAATCATATTTACCAATAATAAATTCATCTGCATTACCTGTGTTTAAATTGAACACATTTGAAGCAACAGGAACACCATCATAATAAACTGTCGTATTTGCGGTTGCTTGGTCATAAGTAACGACAAAATTGTGCCATACGCCTGTTGTTAGAACTCCATTATTGAGAACCTTGAAGTCATGGTTATAGCAAAAGAAGTATAAATCATCTGCTGCACCGCCTGAATAATCATAGAAGAGTGAAAAAAATTGGCTATTTAATTCTGAACCACCACTGAAAAATGCTTGTCCCTGTCCGGTATCTGTTATATTTACCCAAATTGAAACTGATTTGCTTAAATTTCCAACCGGAAGATAAAAAGGAGAATCCATAATCTGACTAACACCATCATAACTCGTTGCGTTGCCAATTATTCCGTTACTATTCCATTGTCCGCTAGTTGTAAGTGTGCCATTTGCCGACGCATTAACGACATTGAGAACATTTGTCGTTCCGTAATCTTTTTCCATATTCCAACCGGAAATAAGACCATTATCGAGATTATTACCAAAATAAGCACTGACCGAAGGTAGAACTAAGCATACGAAAAGTAATGCAAAAAGTATGTATTGTTTATGATTCGCCATCTTTTCTCTTTTTTAAAATGATTCTCTTTTTTAAAATGATTCTCTTTTTTATATGGTCTATTCTCACAGGAACATAATCTTTAGGAAAAATATTTCCATACGAATAGAATGAGCGATATTTCTTGTCGTTCTTTTCACGATTTCTCTTCTTTTTTATTTTTGTTTCAAATGCCATGTTATTGTACCTCACTGTATGCTTTTTTTGATTGCCTATCCATATATTCTTCTGGATTTCCCTGTTTGAACCGTCGCGCCCATTCATGCGCGTAATTTGTATCGTTCTCTTTTGGAAAACGTCGTTGCATAAATTCCATAAACTTAAAACTTTCTTTTTCGTTTAGACCTTCTTGTTTACCGATAGCGAACATATCATATTTGTCAATAGGTTTGAATCTATCCTCTTTCTTTTTTGTTCGCATACTAAATAATCCCATGTTTTCCGTAATACGTTTAAGTATATAAAACTTTGGTTTTTAGGATTCAATCAAAAGATGCGGTTCGACTGTTTCTGCATAGACTTTTTCGGGTATAAAATAGATTTTTGGCTTTTCATCGAGGGCATCATGCTCAAATTCTTCTACCCATACACCTTTTTTCGTGACTTTTTTCACAAATGTTAATTTTCCATTGCCTGTTTGAATAGGTTGCCCGACCTTATATTTTAAATCAGTGATGCCTGTAAGATTTTCGTTTTGCACGCGAGTAACTTGAGAATAAGGGGGTTTGCCATGATATTCTTTTTCTAGTTCTTCCCATCGCCTTTTTTTGTAATTAATGTGATATGCCATTTTTTTTATTTCTTTTTTCAGCAACTTTTCTGCAAGAATTAAAAGCGTCTATACACCCATCTAAATATGCTATTTTCTCTTTTTCTGTTTTGTATTTTTTCAATTTTACTGGATACGCCATGTTTTTCGTAATACGTTTAAGTATATAAACTTATTTATCATTTGGAAGTTCAATACCTCGCATAAGCATTTTAGCAAGAGTCATTATTTCATAAATTTCACCTGTTGTATATTCTGAACCTAACTTCGCAGTAATATATGAAATTCGTTCATCTTTGCTAGTAAGTTCCTTATATTGTTCATCGCGTGCAAAAGAATGAGCAAGTTTTCGTCGTAGTTCCAACATAACGTCCATTTCCCCCCGACGCTCACGTTCTATCCAATCGCTCTTTTTTTTAAGATATGCGTCACTTAATTTTTTCGCATATTTTTCAGGAAGAAAATAATCAGCGATTGGAAGATAAATCATTCCCATAGGGCGATGATTATTGCCTTCTTGTAAATTGTACAGCATAAATCTACACGTATGCGTCTTAAAGCACCGCCCAAAACTTCTAAGTCCATACCATGCGGTTTCTGACATAGGAAATCGTGTCGGACATATTCGTATTGTTGAAATATTCGCCTTTGCGATAATGTTGGAAACATCTTCCATTTTGGTTCTTCGGGCAATCGACCCGGTTCCCCATGTACTTTGCTTTTCTTCATCGACCAAAAAGATTCTACCTTTTAACTTTTCAATATCCATATCTTTTACTTTTTCTAAAAATTCAAATTCATTTGCACAAATATAATCTATCGTAAATAATCTTCCCTGTAATGCTTGATGATAAATGCAAATAGATTGCATGGATACGCTTTTGCCACTTCTAACGCTTCCAATAGTTGAAATTTGGAATGGTTCTTGAAGTTTAACTTTATCCTCAATAAATTTAAGAAAAGCCGATGTGAAATTAGTATGAAAAGCACGTCTAAATTTTAAATCATTCTTTATATAAAATTTTAGCATTTCTTCTTGTAGTGCATCAAGTTCATATCTAGCGTCTTTTAAATCAAATTTAAAATTAATTAATTTTGGATTGAACTCTTCATTGTCATTTTTTTGTAACCGCTCTTTTTTCATTATAAATATTTGTTTCTTGGAATCTTTCACACGAACATTTAGTGCAGTTCGCCCACCCGTTTAAATGTTTCTTTCGATGATGGTCGCAAAATAAACACAAATCTTTTTTTCTAGCCATTTCCCTCTCCAAAAGTGAGAATAATCACTTTATCGTGAATGACATCAATGCCGAAACTAGAAAATATTTTTGCCTGTTCTAGCCATTTAAATTTTCCTGTATCGAGCATGAGCAAATATTCGTCAATGTCCTTAAAATAGCGTACTTCGACCTGCAATAACTTCGCTTCTCGTACTTTTTGATTTTGAAGGATAATATCGAATGTTTTTCCGAGTGATGTTTGATAGTATGTTTCCTTTTCAAAATCATATTTCCGAATAGTTGTGAAAATACTATTCGACAGTTTGTTGTTCCATGCGTGAGAGAATTTGATTTCCATTATCCGATTTTAAACTCCTGTGATTGTGTTCCTGTCGATTGTATCATAGGAATATCAAGAGAATATTTTTTCGCAATATCAATGACGATGTGATTCAGTTCGAGGATAACTTCGTCGATATAGACATAGAGTTCAGCAAGATTAAATGTTCTATCGCCTATCTCAATTTCTCTGTTTAATCCTTTATCGAGATTCCGGAACACAGTCAATTCAATAATGCTTAATGGTTCATTCACTCGTTCATGCGTATGATTATATATCCATTCGACACGCTGTTTATGTTTTTTATCAGGTTCGGGTTCGCTATTAATTATTCCTAAAACCAATTTAACGAGCAACGTCGAAATCGGATAAAATGGTCGTGAATGAACTAAGGTGGCGAAAAAGTTTGCTACACTGAACCGCAAGATAGAATATTCTTCAACCAAAGTTATTTACTCTCCTTTTCTAAATGTTTATCACGAATTTGTATTCTAAACTTTAATTCATTTAATGTATCTATACCCTTTTTCTCTCTAATCATTCGGTTGATTATTCTTAAAATATCTTTTCGTTGTGCTAATTTATTGCTCATTGTAATTGTATCTCTTTTTGAAAATCACATGCTGGATTCTTGCATTTCACAAATTGTGAGTAATGGGTGCCATGATTAATAATATTGCTCTTCATTAATTTTGAATCGCATCGCGGACAACGCTGTACATTTGTCACAGGCATACTTGAAACTTGAACATTTGATTGCATAACAATAGGTTTTCTCTTCAATATTCTTTTGAGAACATAATAGACTATTGCAACAATGACGGTGATAACGACTGAAAAAACTATTGAAATGATTGAGTTTATTTTTAAAAGATAAAAAAGAACTGAAAATAATATCAATAACGCAATGAGGGCGAATATCTCTAAAATCTTAATGATTATTTTCCCGAATAAACCTTTTCTTTTTTCCACTGGAAATGGTGGGGGTGGAAGATATAAAATATCGGGGGAAGGTTGATGCTGAGGTGAGGAAACGTCGGACTTCTTCAAATCCATGTTTGTACCTTTCGAATCGTTACCGATTTCGACAACCTTCCCCTGTGTTTCCATAGGTCGAGAAAGGACGGCTAAAATGCCCTGCGAGGCATTACTGTTCTCGGCAACCTGCGGAGACTTTATCTGTGAAGCAAGAAATGTTTTCATTAATTCCTTTAGTTCGTGAATATCATCTCCGATGGGAGATTTTTGAAAAAGAGATGTCTTTGCTTTCTTTTTTTTAGAAAAAGAATGTTTGGACTCTCCCACCGGAGTATTGATTGATATTTTTTGAATGTCTTTTGCCATTATCTCTTTCCGTGAAACCAATGTAGGTATTTATTTAAAAGTTTCGTCCCTATTTGTATCTTAGCTAAAAGTGGTGAAATAATGAACCCTAAAAGGATGGCGAGAGGAAAGAAATAAATTGGCGGTATTTTGATAAAAAAATTGATTAGAAAATAGACAAAAGCGACGAAGATAAGTGCGACTAAAGAGCGTGAAACATAATCAATATATGTTTCGATAAATTTAATGGTGTTTGACTTTTCTTGCGGTTGTTGGTTTGTCGTTTTTAATTTTTTCGATGCCAATATGAGTAAGTCTCTCTTCGGTTATTTCTTTTCGATGTGCAGTGCTATCTCTATACACTTCTAATAATTGCCTTCCAACACCCATATTTCTTTTTTCAACGATACATATTTTTATAAGGTTAATTAAATCTATCTCTGAAAGTCTATAAGCTTCGCTGTCATAAATAAGGAAACCACCTTTTCCGTCCTGCGTACAGATGAAAAATTCAAAGTCCTTATCAATATTCGATGTCATAGGATATATCCACTTCCATGTTAGCTTTGAGGAAATATTTTTCTAATTCATCGGCAGTCTTTTTCGCTAATCGTTGCGATGCTTTCTGAAAGTTTTTATCGTCTTTAAACTGCTCGGTCTTTTGTCCTGCGACGCGAAACACATCCATAGTAAATTTCATTTTCATACTGATGTGCCTTTCGATTTATTTTGCATCGTATTGATGATAGTTTGAATCATATCATGCGCTTCTTTGAAAGATAATGTTGGTTTAACTTCCACACCATGCTTTTCAAGAAATGCTTTTTGTTTCTCTGTCGCTAATCCGGTAAATTCTTTTTTTGGGGAATATCCGTGTCTTTTTTCTTCACTGATTTCCTGCATCCGTCGGTCTTTATTGTTTTCTTCCTGTTCGGAGAGATAAATTTTGACTGCCGTCGCAAAAATGACATCTTGTTCAATATCCATTTCAAGTTTGTTCGCAATTTCTTGCAGTTTAACGATTAGAATTGTTAATAGTTCGCTGTCCATTCTGCACCCCCTTTTCGATTTCTTCTCGATGAATGACTACGAGATTTTGATAATGAGTTATATTTGCAAAGATAACGCCTGCGAGAATAAAACCACTGATGAAGAAAAACAGTTGTTCGGTAAAAATATAGGTGACAACAATAATGACTGCGATTAATGAAGAAGAAATAATCATTTGATATTTCATAGCGTCATCATACGACATAAATCTCCATAAGAGTTTCATTATCCAATTAAATTCATAATGATTATGCGCTCTATCCGGTTCAAGTTTATTAAGTCGTTTGATAGTCACTTTCGTTAAATAAACATCGAGTAGGGAAAGTCCTATTGAGAACATGAGCATAGTCAATAAAAAGCTGATGTTATGATAGTTTGTCATGTTATGATTGTGAAGGGATTTCTACCGACTGATTGGAATCACTTGTCTTGATTATTCCTCTAACGTTGGGGTTGATATTCATTGCTTGTTTTGCCAACACACCAAAGTCACTTGTTTGTGTGTAAAGATAATCGCCGATAACGACGTCTTTCAGTGTTGAGAATATCGGCATGGATAAATCGACAATTTTTCCGTCTTTGGTTTTGAGAACAGGAATAAGAAATTCATCAACATACGACAATGATTCTGCAAAAATAATTATCTCTCCTTCATTAAATTGAAGAATATCTTTTGCAAGAGGAAGTTGTAAACTAACCTGACTTGTTTTGTTTCCCTTTTCGTCACGTTGTGTTATCGTCACATGGTCTTTATTCGGAATGACTAATAAATCAGTATCGGGAAATATCCAATATTTATTTTTTCCTTCCATGTTGAGCGCGATATTGACATTGCCTTCATGCGATGTATAATCCCCTCGATGCCACGCAATAGGTCGTGAGAAAGTAACTTTTCCATTATCATCTTTGCGTGCTAATCGAATCGGTGTATTTTTAGAAATGTGCCACCAATGTTTCGCCGGATAATGCCTGTGAATTTTTGCTAATCGAATACGTTTTGTTTTCATAAGGTAGAAAATATCTTTTTGCCGTTTGATGAATTTGATTATCCATTTGACAATATAGACAATAAGAATGACAAAAACAATGAGGACAATTATTAATAGAAAACCGCCCCAAAAAAGAGGACTTGAAAGAACACTGCCGATGGCGTCGCCAATACCAGCTTTTTTGACAGGCGGTGGCGCAACTTCAACCGTTTGAACAGCACTCACCAAAGGTAATGACAGAATGAAGAATAAAATTATCCATCTCTTTATTTTCACCATAGTAAGACTGCTATGGCTATCCTTCTAGCTATTTAAACATTCTTACACTTCAAAATATAAAATTAAAAAAATAAAAAAATACATTTCACCGTTTTATCGGTGATGGTAGCTACCCGATACTGCTTTGTGGATAACTCCGGCGATTGCTAAACCGATAGCAACCAGTACTCCAACGAATGCTAAAATTATGAGCAAGATTGGAAGTGACTGAACGAGGTATTGCAGGAATACCAATTGTGTTAATCTCTATTTTCATGATAGATTATTGATAGAGTTCAGACTGTATATCCAACCCCGAAAGGTTGCTCTTGTCAGTCGTTAGAGCGTAGTTCTTATGTTTTACGCTTCGGTCTTGTCTATCGCTAGATATTAACCGAAATTCGAGATTATGCACATAAAAATTACTTTTTATGTGGGCAATTTTTTGTTTACCGAGACCTGCGCCTGCTTCATTCATGGTCATGCACAGCGACGCTGTATCATTTGGATTCGGGCACGTAATTGTCGTCATTTTAGAAAACCCCCCTTTCACATATATAGTATGGCATTATAGACCTTACAGAATATTCTTTAAGAAACATATCTTGCAATATAACTGTCAGAATATCTGTCACTCACCTAAAATTCTTTTTCTTTTGAGTTTATCCCCGTTATATTTTTTACATACAGAACATTTGCATGAGTTCTTTTTGTCAGTCGAATAAAGACAATTGCACTGCTCACACCATCGTTTGTATTTCATGTATATCGTTTAACCTCATTGAGAATTATTTTTTCGTAACCAATGTGCAATTTCCGTTCAACTTCTTCGTCAGAGAATGTTTTTCCTAAACAGCGCAAAATAACATACGGTTTATGCTCTTTTGAAAATTCTTTGACAGCAAGCCATGTATAACCATCAAGACAATACGAATGACCAGTGTTATAGCGAAGATATTTGAATACCATTTAGTGCAGGATTAATTTTTCAACTTTAAGTATCTGTGTCGTGAAGAACTTTTTATATTTCGGTATGCTCGATGAAACGTATGTCACTAATTTGAATGTTCCATAAATAACAAGAAATTGCAATAAGAACCAAAGTATGACAATGAAAATATAGGTTATTGTCGATTGAAACGCCTTAAGCGGTGGTGAATCAATTATCCAATTAATAATGAGAAGGACGATATATAACGCAGTGAGGATGCCGACTATGATTGCGCCATTGAATAATTGTGATGTATCTGCTTTTTTGTTCATCGTACCACTCTCCCTGCTGATTGAAACATTTTATAGATGTAAATTATGCCTGCGAAAATGAGACTAAGTGAACCGATGACTAATCCTATTTTCAGAATCCACACAACATAAATCCAAATCGAATAATTCCATCCGATGACATTTTGGACGGTTGAATAGATTGAAAGTGTTTGTTGCGTTTGATTGTCTATTGCCGATTGCTGATTTGCCTGCGATAATTCTTCAAAATCATGGTTCGCGCATTGATTACATTCGTATGAAGGAAAATAAACTGAAAACTTCCCGATAAGGACATTATCAATGAATAATGAATTAACGTCGGTATAATGGCATATCATATCGGCGACGATATAATCTTTTTGTTTTAATTGGAAATAAAATGATGTTGCATTTGCCACTCCCGTATTCGTAAAATAATAATTATAGGTCGTATATGTCGTATTGATGACATTTTTATTCGTAAATTCAAATTGATTGTTTGCGACGACAATTGTATAGTTGCACCAATCGACTATGGCATTTGGAAATTCGGGATGCCCAAATGAAGTAATATTATAGGGCAATGGTTCCACTGTTGAACGCAAATTAATATCAATCGGATACACAGTTGAAATGACCGAAGGCGATGTATCATCAATCTGATAATAACCATGATAATCGACAGTTTGCGTTTGATTATCTATTGTCGTATCAGTAAAGAGCCATATTTCTGAATGAACGAATCCCATACAAATAATGGTGCTTACTATGAAGAATAATGCAAACGATATTACTTTATTTCTTGTCATGTGTGTCTCGCTATCAATTTATATACCCAAATCACGCCGACGAACAATAAGCCGACTGAAAAGAGAACGATGCCTATTAAAAGAATCCACATAAAGACGACGAAAAGACTGTACAATTGTCCGACGAGATTGCCAATATAATTAAATATCGTATTGACGTTGTTATTAATCGTTGTTGCTTTCGTTAATTGGATTTGATTTTGATTCCAGTTATAGAATTGACACTCACGACATTCCCATGTTGGCGAAACAATCGTAAAACTTGCAGGTATTTCAAGCAATCTCGATGAATTGAATGTACATGACATATTCACATAATAGACATCTCCTTTTTTCAATTTAACAAAATATTTTCCATTGCTGATTGTTCCCGTGAATGTTTGATTGAAAATAGTGATTAATGGTTCATTGACGCCTGAATATTGAATCGTCAAATCGCAATGATTCACAATATAATTAGGATTCTGTGCGTTCCATGTATCGACATAGGTATTATACCACACATACGACGTCAGAGGATTGCCCGAAGCAATATGGTCGAAAATCAATAAGTCAGGCGAGGTGAATGTGTCATAGGTGACGGCACTCCAAATATATGTCGATACATTATCACTGGCGAATCTCTTTTCCTGAAAATAATAGACTGCGGAAACATTTGAAATACTAATCACTAGAAAAGTGAGGACAAGAAGTCCGTACACGACCATCTTTTTATTCATTGCCATTAAGAGAATAACCCCCATATAAATATTATGACACGCAACAGAATGATGATTCCACCGAACAAGATAGCAAATATCAATGAAATCCATGCGTGTCGTGGAAATATGAAGAATAAGACGACAGCACCGAATACAACAAGAATAAGTCCGATGATTGTTCCCCAATTAAGCACCCAGTTCCATTGGTCGCTTTCTCTATCATTGAGAACAAATTGATACATAGTCGATTGATTTGAATATTGTTCGCCGAGATACATTTCAGTTGGAAATAATTTTTGTTTCTGTGCTTTGCCATACGTTGAATTGTAGGTTACGCTATCCGTGAATCGATAGAAGTAAGTCGCATTTTCATAGAGTTTCAATCGTGCTGTTCCGTCGATATATTCTGCATGGAAAACTGGTTCTTGGAGTGAAATATCAGTCAATGAATGGGCGAATGGTTCGATAAAGGAATTTATTTTTCGTCCATTTGCAAATTCCGCAGTTACATAGCCATAATTATTTTGATAATTTGATAAGTCTTTTTGTTTGTAAATCCGTGCATAGACATAGAAGGGTTGGCGTACCATAAACGTTCCTGCGGTCAGATTTTCATTGATACCTGTTCCATTAACGTATATATAAAATGGAAAATTGCCAATTTGGTCGAATAATAACCCGACTGTATAGACGCCAGTTACATTATCGAAAGGAATAGTAATATCAGTGAGAGAACCATTTAATTCCGTCACAAAAAGAGAAGTTGCAAGAGTTGATAGTGGCGTACCATTATAAGAAATATCGACGTATAAACTGACCGTTGAATTGAAATCGATATACGGATATTGTGTGACTTGCACTGCTATCGAAAGATTTGAGTTTGGGATATTGATTCGTTGTGTGCCGAAAGTTTGCGGAATAGGATAATAGACAGGAGTGGTACTTACTCGTGTGACTGATAACGTTGTTGTCGTATTGTCGCATAATAAAATCAAATATTCATCGACGCCATAATTAAATGAGAACTGATATGTGCCGTCTCCTCGTGCCGTCATCGGAATTGAATAATTTGCTGTCGTATTCAAATCAGTCACGATGGCATTGTCCGAACAATAAAGAACTGGTGTGACAACATCACACGGAATATTCGTTATCGGATTGATTGATTGACATAATGTCGCCGAAATTGAAGGTGAGACTAGGCAAATCAGTACAACAGCGAATAATAATGTTTGTATTTTCACGATGCGAGTTCTCCATGAATATAACGTGACACCCAGTTCCATATCGAATTTGCGAATTGTGAAAGGATATTGATATTTATAGTACCGCTATAATTCCAAATATCTGATGCAGTGACATTGCTTATTTTAGAATAATTTGTCATATCGACTTGCACAGGATAGGCAGTCAATGTACGATTTGTATAATTCCATATTGACGTTAGATTGATTGATTTGAGCAAATTATTATTTAATTGGGAAGTTGAGACATTCGCCCAAAATTGTTCTTGAAAAACATCACTCCTATTTAATGGATTGCCGAGAACTATCTGACTATAAATTCCCGAAGCCATTACATCATCGATTAAGAGATAGGTCAATGTATTTAATTTTTCTGATGCAAATTTTGTCGAATAATAATCCGCTTCATATTGTAAGAATGTATCTTTATTGGTGATATTAGATTTATCCGACAGCAATTGACGATATGTTTGATTCACGAACCAGTAACTGTTGTCATAATAAAGACTGCACGCCCTATAATACGGTGTGTTCGAGGGATACGTTTGATTTGCAGGTACGACATACGGAAAAGGTGTTTGATTGGTAGAGATTGCCCACAAATCGCACCCTGCTGAAAGAAGTGGTGCAATTGAATCTTCGGAAACCTTTGTTGAACGGATGTCAGATTCCCATGTGTTTCTCGCATAGACAATATAACTATCAATACCACCTTTTGTAAGATTT
>Ga0335071_10003125_pt1 | contig 17585 bp, 18 predicted proteins | sample Lox_Sample_15_FD_206724 | JGI IMG/M metagenome (GOLD analysis project Ga0335071, IMG submission 206724) | Soil microbial communities from Loxahatchee National Wildlife Refuge, Florida, United States - Lox_Sample_1.5 | ecosystem: Environmental > Terrestrial > Soil > Wetlands | place: USA... | reverse complement strand
AGCAGCGCGGCGGCGCCGGGGCGCGCCATGAACTCGCCGAGCGGCTCGATCAGCGCCGCGCGCAGCGTGCGCGGCGGCACGACGGTGCGCTCGGGCTCCGGCGCGAGCAGGGTCAGGACCATCGTGCCGCCGGCCAGCGCCGCCATCAGCAGGTAGGTGTCGCGCCAGCCGATGAACTTCGACAGCACCAGCGCGAAGGCGCCGGAGACGAGCGTCGCCAGCCGCCAGCCGAGCTGCACGGCGGTCGAGCCGATGCCGCGCTCGTGCGCGCGCAGCGTGTCGGTGCGGTAGGCGTCGATGACCACGTCCTGCGAGGCCGACAGGAACGACAGCAGCAGGGCGAGCGCGGCGACCGTGTAGATCGCCTCGTTGGGCGCCTGCAGCCCGAGCAGGCCGGTGGCGAGCGCGATCCCCGCCTGGAACAGCACGATCCAGCCGCGACGGCGGCCGAGGAACGGCGGCACGAACCGGTCCAGCAGCGGCGCCCACAGGAACTTGAACAGGTACGGCATGCCGACCCACGTCAGCCAGCCGATCGTCTTCAGGCTGATGTCGAGCGAGGCGAGCCACGCCTGCAGCGTGCCCTGCGACAGGTTGAAGGGCAGCCCGGAGGCGAAGCCGAGGGTCAGTGCCGCGGCCACCCGGCCGTTGCCGAGCACGTCGGCGAGCCGCAGGCGTGCGCTCATGCGCCGCCCTCAGAGGGCATGGTCGTAGTCGAGCACGAGCGGCGCGTGATCGGAGAAGCGCGTCTTCTTCCAGATGCTGGCGGAGCGGATGCGGCCGGCGAAGTCCGGGCTGACGACGTGGTAGTCGATGCGCCAGCCGACGTTCTTGGTCCAGGCCTGGCCGCGGTTCGACCACCAGGTGTACTGCTCGGCGCGCCCGTCGACGGCGCGAAAGCCGTCGACCCAGCGCTTGGGCACGAACAGCTCGTCGAGCCAGGCGCGCTCCTCGGGCGTGAAGCCGGGGCTCTGCCGGTTGGCGCGCCAGTTCTTGATGTCGATCTCGCGGTGCGCCATGTTCCAGTCGCCGCAGAGCACGACGTGGCGGCGGCTGCGGCGCAGCCGGTCGAGGTGCGGGCGAAACTCCGCGAGGAAGCGCAGCTTCGCGAGCTGGCGCTCGGGGCTCGAGGAGCCGGACGGCATGTACAGCGAGATCACCGACAGCGCCCCGAAGCGCGCCTCGAGGTAGCGCCCCTCGCGGTCGAACTCGGCCGAGCCGAAGCCGCGGATCACCTTGTCCGGGCGGCGCCGCGCGTAGATCGCGACGCCGCTGTAGCCGCGCTTCTCGGCGTGCAGCCACTCGCCGTGGTAGCCGCGCGGCCGGAACACCGCGGGCTCGAGGTCGACGTCGCTGCAGCGCGTCTCCTGCAGGCAGACGACGTCGAGGTCCTGGCGCGGCAGCCAGCGGTAGAAGCCCTTGCGCTCCGCGGACCGGATGCCGTTGCAGTTGAGCGTCGCGATGCGCATCCGCGGGATCATAGCAAGCAGGCCGGGCGGCTTGTCCGCGTGCGGCTTTCGGCGGACACTGGGCGCCCCTATGCAGCCCTTCCAACGCGACTTCCTCGAGCTCGCGCTCCGGCTCGGCGTCCTGCGCTTCGGCCGCTTCACGCTCAAGTCCGGCCGCGAGAGCCCCTACTTCTTCAACGCCGGGCTGTTCGACACCGGCCGCGCGATCGCCGGCCTCGGCCGGGCCTACGCGGCGGCGCTCGCTGCCGCCGCGCTGCCGTACGACATGCTGTTCGGGCCCGCCTACAAGGGGATCCCGCTCGTGACCGCGACCGCGGCCGCGCTCGCCGAGCAGCACGGTCGCGACGTGCCGTACTGCTTCAACCGCAAGGAAGCCAAGGACCACGGCGAGGGTGGCCGCATCGTCGGCCGGGCGCTCGCCGGCCGGGTGCTGATCGTCGACGACGTGATCACCGCCGGCACCGCCATCCGCGAGTCGATCGACCTGATCCGGGCCGCGGGAGCGACCCCGGCCGGGGTGCTGCTGGCGCTCGACCGCGAGGAGCGCGGCCGCGACGGCACGCACTCGGCCGTCCAGGAGGTGCGCGACCGCTACGGGCTGCCGGTGGTCTCGATACTGACGCTGACCGACCTGGTCGCCGGGCTCGAGGCCGGGGTGGAGGGGGTCCCGGCCGCGGCGCTGGCGGACCTCAAGGACTACCGGGCCGAATTCGGGGCGCGCGCCGATCCGGCCGCCGCCGCCGCCGGCCAAGCGTGACGCAGCTCTCGAAGAGCGGTCGCCGAGGGTGCACAATCCCCTCCTCCCACGGCACACTCGGCCCGGCATGACCCGCGCGACCCTCCGTGTCCTCGTCTGCCTCGCGGCCGCGGCCGTGGGCGCCGCCGCGGGCGCCGCCGGCACGCAGCCGCGCGACCCGAACAGCAAGCAGCCGACCGTCTACAAGTGGGTGGACGAGAAGGGCGTGGTCCACTACGGCGACGCCGTGCCACCGCAGTACGCCGACCAGGACAAGACCATCCTGAACTCCCAGGGCGTGCCGGTCGGCACGATCCCCGGCAAGCGCACGCCGGAACAGGCCGCGGCCGAGGCGGCGCAGCGCAAGGCCGAGGAGCGGGCGCACGAGCTCGCGCAGCAGAGCCGCCAGCGCGACCAGAACCTGCTCGCGACCTACCTGTCGGTGGAGGAGATCGAGGCGCTGCGCGACCGGCGCGCCGAGATCCTCGATGCCCAGGCGCGCGTCACCAGCCAGTACCTCGAGCAGCTGCGCGGCCGCCAGAAGCAGCTCGAGCAGCAGGCGCTGCACTTCAAGCCGTACAACACGGCCGCGAACGCGCCGCAGCTGCCGGAACGCCTGTCCGAGGACCTGGTGCGCACCACCGCCGACATCGCGACCCAGCAGCGCAACCTCGAGGTCAAGCGGCAGGAGCTCGAGAAGCTGAAGGCGCAGTTCGCGAGCGACATCGCCCGCTTCAAGGAACTGAAGCGGATCGAGACCGACTACAACGGCAACGCCGCCGCCGCGCACAACTAGGCGGGGGCGCCGCCCGGGCGTCGTCAGCCGCGCCCGGAACTGCCGAAGCCGCCGGCGCCGCGCTCGCTCGCGGCGAAGCTGTCGACCACCTCGAGCCGCACCTGCACCACGGGCACGACCACGAGCTGCGCGATCCGCTCGCCGGGCTCGACCGTGAAGGCGGCGGCGCCGCGGTTCCAGACCGACGCCATCACCTGCCCCTGGTAGTCCGAGTCGATCAGCCCGACCAGGTTGCCGAGCACGATGCCGTGCTTGTGGCCGAGGCCCGAGCGCGGCAGCAGCACGGCCGCGAGGCCGGGGTCGTCGAGGTGGATCGCGAGCCCGGTGGGCACGAGCTCGGTGCGGCCGGGCTCGAGCACCAGCGGTCCCGGCAGGCAGGCGCGCAGGTCCAGGCCCGCGGAGCCGTCGGTCGCGTACGCCGGCAGCGGCCAGTCCCGACCGAGGCGCGGGTCGAGGACGCGGACCTGCAGCGCCCGCACGCTCAGCCCGCCACCGGGGCGAGCTTGGCGAGCGGGCGGCGGGCGTCGCGGTAGCGCTCGGCCACGAGCGCAATGAACTCGCGCGCCAGCTCGCTCTTCGACTTGAGCGCGAGCTCGCGCCTGCCGCCCGGCCAGAGCACCAGCAGCGCGTTGTCCTCGCGGTCGAAGGCGCGCTCGGCGCCGACCTCGTTGGCCGCGATCAGGTCGAGGTGCTTGCGCGCGAGCTTGTCGCGGGCGTGCTTCTCGACGTCGGTGGTCTCGGCCGCGAAGCCGATCGTGAACGGCCGGCGCTCCAGGGCCGCGACCGAGGCGAGGATGTCCGGCGCCTTCTGCAGCGACAGCTCGAAGCAGTCGCTGGTCTTCTTGATCTTGTCCTTGGCGCAGCGCGCCGGCGTGTAGTCGGCGACCGCGGCCGCGCCGATGTAGACGTCGGCGCCCGCGACCGCGGCGTGCACCGCCTGGTACATCTGCTCGGCGGTCTCGACGTCGACGCGCCGCACGCCGGCCGGGGTCGCGAGCGCGACCGGGCCGCTGACGAGCGTGACCTCGGCGCCGGCGTCGCGCGCCGCGGCGGCGACCGCGAAGCCCATCTTGCCGGAGCTGCGGTTGCTGATGAAGCGCACGGGGTCGAGCGGCTCGCGCGTGGGACCCGCGCTGATCACGACCTTGAGCCCCCGCAGCGGGCCCGCGAGCTCGCCCGCGAACACCGCCGCCGCCAGCGCCTCGGCCTCGAGCATCCGGCCGGGTCCGGTCTCGCCGCAGGCCTGCTCGCCGCTCGCGGGTCCGAGCAGGCGCACGCCGCGGGCCGCGAGCGTCGCGGCATTGGCCTGGGTCGCCGCGTTCGCCCACATCAGCCGGTTCATCGCCGGTGCGACCCAGACGGGCGCGGCGGTCGCGAGGCACAGCGTCGCCAGGAGGTCGTCGGCGCGCCCGCCGGCGAGCCGCGCGAGGAAGTCGGCGCTCGCCGGCGCGACCAGCACCAGCTCGGCCCAGCGGGCGAGCTCGATGTGGCCCATCGCCGCCTCGGCCGCCTCGTCCCAGAGCCCGGTACGGACCGGCCGGCCCGAGAGCGCCTGGAAGGTCAGCGGCGTCACGAAGTGCCGCGCGCCCTCGGTCATGACCACCTGCACCTCGGCGCCGCGCTCCTTGAGGCGCCGCACGAGCTCGGCCGCCTTGTAGGCGGCAATGCCGCCCGTCACCCCGACGAGGATGCGGCGTGGCGCGGACGCAGGCGCGGCTTCGACCATCAGCCGATTATCGGCCGGGTCCGCCGGCCGTTCAAAGACCCCCTGCCCCCCGGGCGAGAACCAAAGGTTATGGGCCGGCGGGGCGGACTGTGCGATTCCGCACAGTCCGGCCAGATACGGCGCTCGGCGCGCGCAGGCCGCGGCCCGACACTCTCGCCATGCGCATCGACGACTGGCCGGCCGAGGAACGGCCCCGCGAGAAGCTGCTCGCGGGCGGCGCCCGGTCGCTGTCGGAGTCCGAGCTCCTGGCGATCTGGCTGCGCTGCGGGACGCGCGAGGCGAACGCGGTGGACCTCGCCCGCGCGCTGCTCGCCGAGTTCGGCTCGCTGCGCGCGCTCGTCGGCGCCGATGCCGGCCGCCTGTGCCGGCACCGCGGCATCGGCCCGGCCCGCTACGCGGCGCTGCAGGCGGCGCTCGAGATCGCGCGCCGCCACTACCTCGAGGCGCTCAAGGCCGGCCCCGCGCTGACGAGCCCGCGGCTCGCCGGCGACTACCTGCTCGCGGAGCTCAGGGACCGGGACTACGAGGTGTTCTGCTGCCTCTACCTCGACAGCCGCCACCGCCTCACCGGCTTCGAGGAGCTCTTTGCCGGCACCATCGACGGCGCGAGCGTCCACCCGCGCGAGGTGGTCAAGCGCGCCCTCGCCCGGCGCGCCGCTGCCGTGATCCTGGTCCACAACCACCCGTCCGGGGTCGCCGAGCCGAGCCGCGCGGACGAGCTGATCACGACCCGGCTGCGCGACGCGCTGGCGCTGGTCGACATCCGGGTCGTGGATCACCTGATCGTCGGCGAGGGCGCCTGCGTCAGCCTCGCCGAGCGGGGCCTCTTGTAGGCCGCGCCGGGCGGCGGGCGCGTTGCGAGGGGTTTGCATCGGGGACCGGCCGATGGTTAAATATGCGGCTCTCCGGCCCAATGCGACCGGTCCAGGACCAAGCCCATGTCACGAGTCTGCCAAGTCACGGGAAAGAAGCCGATCGTCGGCAACACGGTGTCGCACGCCAACAACAGGCGTCGCCGGCGCTTCCTGCCGAACCTGCACACGCAGCGCTTCTGGCTGGAGGACGAGCGGCGCTGGGTGACGCTCAAGGTCTCGACGCGCGGCCTGCGCACGATCGAGAAGCACGGCATCGCCCAGGTCGTCGCCGAGCTGCGCGCCCGCGGCGAGCACATCTGACGGGCCGGCTGAGGAGTCTCCTTCGATGCGCGACAAGATCAAGCTCGTCTCGAGTGCCGGCACCGGCCACTACTACACGACCACCAAGAACAAGCGGCTCCATCCGGAGAAGATGGAAGTGCTGAAGTACGACCCGCGCGCCCGCAAGCACGTGGCGTACAAGGAATCGAAGATCAAGTGAGCGAGCGGCGCGCGGCCCGCGGCCGCGCGCCCGTCGCGTCCCGGCTCAGCCCGCGGGCGCCATCCCGGCCGATACCAGTCGGTAGCCCTTGAGCGCGCGGGCGAAGTCCTGCAGGCGCTCGATGCGGCTCGCCTCGGCCTCGCGGATCCACTCGACGAGGTGCGCGGTCAGTCGCTCGTTGTTGCCGATGCGCCCGCTCCACAGCACCGCGAGGCGGTCGCGGAACTCCGTGACGGTCCGCAGCGCCGCGTTCTCGGCCAGCAGCTGCTGCAGGCGCGCCCGCGCCGCCTCGTCCAGCATCACCGGGTGGCGCACCAGCAGGCGCTTGACGCGCAGGCTGAGCGTGCCGGCGCTGCGGGCCACCTCCGCCTTCAGCACCGGCAGGGTCACGCTCTTCGTGTAGTTGCGGATCACGTCCATGCGCCCGGTGATCACGGTGCGCACGGTGTCGAGGTCGACCACCGGCCGCGGCTCGTCCGCCAGCGCGCGCGGCGCCACCTTGCGGACCTTGGCGAGGCCGAGCGCCGAGTACAGCTGCAGCCACAGCCAGCCGATGTCGAACTCGCCGCGGCGCATCGAGAAGCGCGCCGACGACGGGAACGCGTGGTGGTTGTTGTGCAGCTCTTCGCCGCCCGTCAGCACGCCCCACGGCACCAGATTGCGGGCCGCGTTGTCGCATTCGAAGTTGCGGTAGCCGATCGCGTGGCCGAGCCCGTTGATCACGCCCGCCGCCATCAGCGGCATCGACACCAGCTGCACCGCCATGATGATGATGCCCGGCACGCCGAACAGCACGAGGTCGGTGACCACCAGCAGGATGATGCCGAGGTTGCGGTGCCGGCGGTAGACGTTGCGCTCCAGCCAGTCCTCCGGGGTGCCGCGGCCGTACTTGGCGAACACCTCCGGATCGCGCGCGGAGACGCGGTAGACTTCGGCGCCCTCGAGCAGGATCTTCTTGAGCCCGAGCAGCACCGGGCTGTGCGGGTCGCCCTCGACGTCCGAGAACGCGTGGTGCTTGCGGTGCACCGCGACCCACTCGCCGGTGATCATCCCGGAGGTGGCCCAGATCCAGAAGCGGAAGAAGTGCCGCAGCACGGGGTGCAGGTCGACGGCGCGGTGCGCAGCGTCGCGGTGCAGGTACAAGGTGACGGCCATCATCGTGACCTGCACCAGGGCGAACGTGACGAGCACGTAGCCCCAGAAGCTCAGGTGCACGAGGCCATACAGGAAGTCGAGGTTCACGTGAGGATTACTCCATGCGTCGGCGTGGGCGCCCGGGCCGACCGCGGCCGGACCCGGCGAGCGTCGCACTATACCCTCATTGGACATCGCGCAAGTCGGCGATTTCCCTCGCAGTTCGCGCATTTGCCGGGTCCGCAGGCCGGTTCTGGGAACCGGCGCACATCCGGCTGCGGCGATCTCGCAGGCCGCAGGGCGGGTTATGCCTGAGCTGCCCGAGGTCGAGACCACCCGCCGGGGCCTCGCGCCGGTCCTCGAGGGCCGCACCATCCGCCGCGTGGTGGTCCGCGACCGGCGGCTGCGCTGGCGGCTGCCGGCGGGCTTCGAGGCCGCCCTGGAGGGCCGCCGGGTGCGGCAGGTCACCCGCCGCGGCAAGTACCTCCTGATCGGCACCGACCGCGGCACGCTGCTCGTCCACCTCGGCATGTCGGGGAGCCTCAGGGTGGTCGATCCCTCGCTCGCGCCGCAGGCCCACGACCACGTCGACCTCGTGCTCGACTCGGGGCGCTGCGTGCGCTTCAACGACCCGCGGCGCTTCGGCAGCATGCACCTGGTCGCCGGCGACCCGCTCGCCCACCCGCTGCTGCGCGCGCTCGGCCCGGAGCCCCTGTCGGCGGAGTTCGACGCCGGCTACCTGTACCGGCGCACGCGGCGGCGGCGGGTCGCGGTCAAGCAGCTCCTGATGAACGCAGCGATCGTGGTCGGCGTCGGCAACATCTACGCGAGCGAGGCGCTGTTTCGCGCCGGCGTGCGGCCGCAGCGCGCCGCCGGACGGCTGTCGCGGGCCGAGGCGGCGCGCGTCGTGGCCGCGGTGCGGCGCGTGCTCGCCGCCGCGATCCGGGTCGGCGGCACGACGCTGCGCGACTACGTCAACGCCGACGGTCTGCCCGGCTATTTCCGCCAGAAGCTGTTCGTGTACGAGCGCGCCGGCGAGCCGTGCCGGAAGTGCCAGACGCCGATCCGGCAGCGCCTGCAGGGCCAGCGCTCGACCTACTGGTGCCCTAGCTGCCAGCGCTGAACTGCGCGCGCACCGCGGGCTGGATCAGCAGCAGCGCGAGCGCCGCGGCGAGCGCGATGTTGATGAGCGCGACCTCGGCGGCGAGCGCGCTGGCGACCGCGGCGAAGTGGGCGTGCTGCGGATAGCCGCGCGCGAGGTCGGCGAGCGCGTAGCGCACGACGCCGCCGCCGAGCGCGGCGAGGCCGCCCCAGGCGAACGAGAACACGAGCGCCGCGCGCCGCGCCCAGGGCCGGCGCCACAGCAGCCCGACGCCGAGCCACGCGACCAGCGCGTGGAACCCGATCGCGGCGCCGAGCACCAGCGGCAGCCAGCCGATGAAGCCGGCCAGCAGCTGGCCGGTCAGCCCGGCGTCGCGCCAGGCGTCGGCGACCAGCGGCGCGCCGCCGGCGGCGAGGGTGACGGCGAGCTGCCAGGCCGCGAGCCCGGCGCCGAGCGTGCCGAGCGCCGCGAGGCTGGCCGCGACCGCGGTCAGCATCGTCACCGCGAGCGCATACGGCACCGGCGGCTCAGTAGACGAGGCCGGCGCCGAAGCCGCGCGGGTCGGAGGCGGCCTCGACCTTGCCGCTCGCGTAGTCCCAGGTCACCACCTGGGTGTTGCCCCACGAGCCGCGCCCGGCCCGCAGCTTGTGGCCGCGCGCCTCGAGCGCGGCGCGCTCCTCGGCGCTCAGTGCCCCCGGCTCGTAGAGCACCGCGTCCGGCAGGTACTGGTGGTGGATGCGCGGCGCGGCGACGATCTGCGCGGCGCTCCTGCCGTCGAGCCAGTTCATGATCCCGCCGAGCACGTTCGAGATGATCGTGCTGCCGCCCGGCGAGCCGATGATCAGCAGGCCCTGCTCGGTCTCGACGAAGGTCGGCGTCATCGACGACAGCGCGCGCTTGCCCGGCGCGATCGCGTTGGCGTCGGCGCCGACCAGCTCGAAGGCGTTCGGCGTGCCGGCCGCGACCGCGAAGTCGTCCATCGTGTCGTTCAGCAGGAAGCCGGTGCCCGGCACGATGTAGGTCGCGCCGAAGAACAGGTTGATCGAGACCGTCGCGCCGACCCGGTTGCCGTCCCGGTCGAGCACCGAGAAGTGGGTCGTCGACGGGCTCTCCTCGCCGGTGAACACGGGCCTCAGCACTTCCGACGGCGTCGCGCGGTCGAGCCGGATCGAGGTGCGCTGGCCGGCGGCGTACAGCGGGCTCAGCAGCTGCTCGGCCGGGATCGCGACGAAGCCAGGATCGCCGAGGTACTCGGCGCGGTCGCGGTAGGCGCGCCGCAGCGCCTCGATCGTCAGGTGGCGGCGCCCGGCCGCGTCGACGGCCGCCAAATCGTAGCCGGCGAGGATGCCGAAGGCGTCGGCGAGCACGAGCCCGCCGGAGGATGGCGGCGGCGAGGTGACGACGCTCGCATTGCGGTAGCGAAAGCGCACCGGCGCACGCTCGACGACCTGGTAGCGCGCCAGGTCCTCGGCGCTCCAGATGCCGCCGTCGCGCTGCACGGCCGCGGCGAGGCGCGCGGCGAAGCGCCCGGTGTAGAAGCCCTCGGCGCCGGTGTCGGCGATCAGGGTCAGCGTCCTCGCCAGATCCGGCTGGCGGATCGTCGCGCCGACCGCCGGCACCTGGCCGTGGTCGAGGAACACCGCGGCCGCGTCCTTCGAGGCCGCGAGCTGCGCCTGCTTGACGCGGATCGCGTTCTGCAGCCGCGCGTACAGCGGGAAGCCCTCGCTCGCGATCCGGATCGCGGGCTTGAGGCTGGTCGCGAGCGGCAGCTTGCCGTAGCGCGCGGCGAGGTGCGCCCACGCGGCCGGCTCGCCGGGGATGCCGGCCGCCAGCGAGCCGCTCATCGAGGCGCCGGCGCGCGGCTTGCCGTCGGCACCGAGGTACATGTTGCGGCTCGCGGCCGCCGGCGCGGTCTCGCGCGCGTCGACGAACACGTCGTGTCCGTCGGCGGCGACGTGCAGCAGGTAGAAGCCGCCGCCGCCGACGCCGGAGCTCGCCGGCTCCACGACCGCGAGCACCGCGCTCACCGCGACAGCGGCGTCGAAGGCGTTGCCGCCCGCGGCCAGAACGTCGAGGCCCGCCTGCGTCGCAAGCGGATGGGCGCTCGCGATCGCGTTCTTGCCGGGCGCGGGCGCGGCGAGGCCGGCGGCCGTCCACAGGCCGAGCGCCAGCACGGCGAGGACGGCGCGCCCGCGCCGGGGAGCGCAGAGCAGCGGCATCAGACCGACTCCGGCGGCGGCTGGCGCGAGAACAGCGGCGCCCGCTTCTTGAGCTCGGCCGCGACCAGCGGATGCACGAACTCGCTGACGTCGCCGCCGAGGGTCGCGATCTCGCGCACCAGCGTCGACGAGATGAAGGTGAAGTGCTCCTTCGGCGTCAGGAACACGTGCTCGACCTCCGGCGACAGGTGGCGGCTCATGTTGGCCAGCTGGAACTCGAACTCGAAGTCCGACACGGCGCGCAGGCCGCGCACCACCACGTGCGCGCCCTGCTGCTTGGCGAAGGCGACGGTCAGGCCCGCATAGCCCTGCACCAGCACGTTCGGCAGGTCCTGCAGCACGCGCCGCGCCATGTCGACGCGCATGTCGAGCGGGAACATCGGCGCCTTGTTCGGGTTCGCGGCGATGCCGACCACGACGCGCTCGAAGACGCTGGCGGCGCGCCGCACGAGGTCCTCGTGCCCGTTGGTGATCGGGTCGAAGGTGCCCGGATAGACGGCGCTTCTCTTGTGGTTCATGTCTCGCCCATGCGCTCGCTGCCGGCGCCGGCGGCGCGCGGCGCGGTGCGGCGCGCGAGCACGCCCAGCACCTCGCCGGCGCGGGTCTCGCGCGCCGCCTGCCACGGTTCCGGCAGCGGCGGCAGCCCGTCGCGCGCGGCCCCCTCGAGGTAGACGTACGCGCGCGGCGCGAGCCATCCCCGGGACTCGAGGAGTGTACACAATTCAGGCAGCCGGCCCTGCGCGAAGGGCGGGTCGAGGAACACGACGTCGAAGGCGCGCGGCGCGCCGTCGAGGTAGCGCAACGCATCGCGCGCGAGCACGGTGCCGCGGCCGTCGCCGAGCGTCGCGAGCGTCGCCGCGAGCGCCGCCGCGACCTTCGGCTCGCGCTCGACGAACACGACCTCGCGCGCGCCGCGCGACAGCGCCTCGAGCCCGAGCGCGCCGCTGCCGGCGAAGAGGTCGAGGCAGCAGGCGTCGCCGATCACGCCCTGCAGCCAGTTGAACAGCGTCTCGCGGACGCGGTCCGGCGTCGGTCGCAGCTCGGCGGACGACGGGAAGCGGATGCGGCGCCCGCGCCACGCGCCGGCGATGATGCGGACGGAATTTGACATGCCAGGGCGCTTTTTTTGCGCTGCGGCAGGTGATTTCCCGCGCACGTGTCGCGGTCTTCCGTCCTTGCCAGAATTCGGAGCCAAAGCGTACCCTTGCGCACCACCTTGAGAGCGCGATCATACGCGCCGCCCGGGGCCCACGATTGCTAGCGGAGCACGCGAACATGAGAGTTCTTCACGCCCTGACGCTCACTGTTGCAGCGTTGCTGCTCGGCGCATGTGGCAGCCACTCGGCGTCCAACGGCTCCACCGGAATCGGCCCCACCGACCCGACCATCGGCAACGGCGCAGGCCCGGGCGCGGCATCGACGTTCCACCCGCTGTTCCAGCTCAGCAATGAGCAGCTGCTGCTGCCGTACCCGAACGACATCTACTACAACACCTGCCCCGTTCCGGCCTGCCCGCCGGCCGACGGCACGCTGCGACTCCCGGACCTCGGCCAGCTGGCGCCGAACCGCGCGGCGCTGAACTCCGTCGACGGCTTCTCGACCACCGCGCCGATCACCGTGCGCTTCTCGACGCCGATCGACGCGACCACGCTCAACCCGGCGGACGTCGTCGTGATCCGCCTCACGCTCGACAATGCGACCAAGGGACCGAGCCTGCCGCCGGCCCCGGGCGCACAGCTGCCGCGCGCGCTCGTCTACGGCACCGACTACCGCGTGTACGTCGCCGGCGCCGGCGGGGCGGGTGCGCTCGCCGAGGCCGTCGACGGCGGCGGCACGAGCCTGATCATCGAGCCGCTGAAGCCGCTGGACGCGTCGAGCGGCCTGGTCAACGTCGGCTACCTCGTGCTGCTGACCAACGGCATCAAGGACAAGAGCGGCAACGTCGCGGGCCCGGACCTGGACTACCAGACGGTGCAGAATGGCGCGCTTGCCGACCTCGCCGCCGGCATGACCTCGCCCACCTGCGCGAGCGTCACGGACCCGACGCTGAACGGCGTCTGCCGCCTCACCTTCGGCCACCTCGCGATCGCCGAGATGGGCGGGCTCGATCCGACCAAGGTCGTCGTGTCGTTCAGCTTCAGCACCGTGTCGACGGCCGACACGATCAACTACCTCTGGGCGAGCTACCAGCAGACGCAGGTCGCGCCGGGCACGATTGTCGTGGCGCCGACGGGACTGACGACGCAGATGGTGCTCGGCGCGAGCTTCCCCGGCTACGCGAACATCTGGGCGGGCACCGTCACGGTCCCGTACTACCTCGCGCCGGCGGCGAGCTCCCACGATCCCACGCCGCTCAGCACGCACTGGGTGGCCGCCGGCGAGTCGCCGCTGCCGCCGACCGTCATCGACCCGGCGAGCCGCAATCTGACTCGCTTCAATCCGGTGCCGGCGCTCAACTCGATGCAGACGGTCCCGATCCTGGTCGGCGTGCCGAACGCGACCACGGGCTGCACCGAGCCGGCGGCCGGCTGGCCGGTCGTCGTGCTGCAGCACGGCTTCTCCAGCAAGCGGACCGATACGCTGACGCTGTTCGACGCGTACACGGGCCACTGCTTCGTCGTCGTCGCGATGGACCTGCCGCTGCACGGCGTCGTCGACAGCACCAACCCGTTCTGGCACAACCAGCTCTTCAACGGCACGCCGGCGGCGGGCCTGATGACCGGCGAGCGGACCTTCGACCTCGACCTCGAGAACAACACCACGTTCGCGCCGGGACCGGACGGCGTCATCGACCCCTCGGGCGATGCCTTCTACAACTCCCTCGGCAGCCCGCTGACGGTGCGCGACGACATGCGCCAGGCGAGCTCGGACATCCTCTGGCTCGCGCACGTCCTGCCGACGCTGTCGCTCGGCGTCAACATCAACGGTACTTCCGACGTCGATCCCACGCAGCTGCAGCTCACCGCGCTCTCGTTCGGCAGCATGCTCGGCATGCCGGGGCTCGCGGTCGTCAACCCGCAGACGCTGGCGTCGAGCTCGCCGTTCCTGACGGGCGTGCTGTCGGTCGACGGCATCAGCTTCGCCTACGTGGCGCGCGACTCCGCGGGGTTCGGACCGCGCGTCAACGCCCAGCTGGCGGCGGAATCGCAGGGACTGATCGTGCCGGGCGCGACCATGTACGACAACTTCTTCCGCGACGTGCAGAACGTGCTGGACGCGGGGGATCCTGCCAACTACGCGGCCGCGGCGGTCCACCTGCGCCCGGTGCTGGTGCAGCAGGTCGTGGGCGGCGGCATGCTGCCCGACTCGAGCCTCAACCTGCCCGACCAGGGCGTCCCGAACGACTCGACCGCGCGGCTGATCACGGCCGCGGGCCTGATCCGCATGACGCCCGGCCAGACGCCGCTCGCGCCCGGCGCCGGCGCCTACGTGAACTTCATCTACGGCCAGCACGCCTCGCTGATCGATCCGCGCGGCACGGCGGTCACCGGCCCGACGAACCTCGCGGCGTTCGCCGAGATGCAGGCCGAGGCGGTCGCCTTCTCGGTCGCGCGCGGCCAGGTCGTGACGGTCGGGGCCGCGAGCGCCGCCGTCGTCCAGCCCTGACCCGTCCTCGGGTCGTGGCGAGGGGCCGGGCGATCGCCCGGCCCTTTGCTTTTCCGGCTGCGCAACGCCGGTAGAATGCGCTGCGGCCACGAGTACACCGATGTTTGAATTCCTGAAGAAGCCGGCTCCGGGCGGCGACCCGGTCGGGACCGGCGGCGAGCCGGCTGCGGGCGGGCGGCGCGGTCTCTTCGGCCGGCTGCGCGCGCGCATCGCGGCCGGCACCTCGTTCCTGACCCGCGACCTCGGCGAGCTGCTGCCGGGCCGGCAGATCGACGCGGCGCTGCTCGATGAGCTCGAGACGCGGCTGCTGACCGCCGACGTCGGCCTCGCGGCCAGCGAGCGCATCCTCGGCGAGCTGCGCCGGCGCGTGGCGCGCCGCGAGCTCGGCGACCTCGAGGCGCTCACCGCGGCGCTGCGCGCCGCGCTCGTCGAGATCCTGGCGCCGGTCGCGCGGCCGCTCAGGATCGACCGTGCGCACCGGCCGTTCGTGGTGCTGGTGGTCGGCGTCAACGGCTCGGGCAAGACCACCTCGATCGGCAAGCTCGCCAAGCGCCTCGGCGATCAGGGCTGCAAGGTGATGCTGGCCGCCGGCGACACCTTCCGCGCCGCGGCGGTCGAGCAGCTCGAGACCTGGGGTGCGCGCAACGGCGTGCCGGTGATCGCGCAGGCTTCCGGTGCCGATCCCGCCGCCGTGATCTTCGACGCCTACTCCGCGGCGCGCGCGCGCGACCTCGACGTGCTGATCGCCGACACCGCCGGGCGGCTGCAGAACCAGGGCCACCTGATGGAGGAGCTCAAGAAGGTGCGACGCGTGCTCGGCCGCCAGGACCCGTCGGCGCCGCACGAGGTGCTGCTGGTGCTCGACGCGAGCCAGGGCCAGAACGCGCTCAGCCAGGCGCGCGTGTTCCACGAGGCGCTCGGCGTCACCGGCATCGTGCTCACCAAGCTCGACGGCACCGCCAAGGGCGGCATCGTCGTCGCGATCGCCGCCGAGCTCGGCATTCCGCTGCGCTACGTCGGCGTCGGCGAGGCGATCGAGGACTTCGGCGAGTTCGACGTCGCCGACTTCGTCGGCGCGCTGCTCGCGACGCCCGAGTCGCCGCCGCCGTGATCCTCTTCCAGGGCGTCGCCAAGCGCTATCCGAGCGGGCGCGAGGCGCTCGCCGACTTGAGCCTCGAGGTCGCCCAGGGGGAGATGGTGTTCCTGACGGGCCACTCCGGCGCCGGCAAGAGCACGGCGCTCAAGCTGGTCGCGCTGATCGAGCGGCCGACGCGCGGCCGGATCCTGGTGGCCGGCCAGAACCTCGCGGCGATCGGCCGGCGCGGCATACCGGCCTACCGGCGCCAGATCGGCATGGTGTTCCAGGACCACAAGCTGCTGCACGACCGGCCGATCTGGGACAACGTCGCGCTGCCGCTCGTGATCCAGGGCACGCCGCACCGCGAGCTCGACAAGCGCGTGCGTGCGGCGCTCGACCAGGTCGGCCTGCTCGGCCGCGAGCGCAGCTTCCCGATCGAGCTCTCGACCGGCGAGCAGCAGCGCGTCGGCATCGCGCGCGCGGTGGTCGGCAAGCCGCCGATCCTGATCGCCGACGAGCCCACCGGCAACCTCGACCCCGAGCTCGCGCTCGAGGTGATGCGCCTGTTCCGGCGCTTCAACGAGGTCGGCGTGACGGTCGTGATCGCGAGCCACGACCTGCACCTGATCGAGCAGATCGGCGTGCGCCGCATCGCGCTCGCCGCCGGGCGGCTGGCGGGAGCGGCGCATGGCTGAGCCGCTCGCGCGCGCCGCCGGCCCGCGCTTCGCCTCGCAGCTGCGCGGCTGGTTCGAGCGCCACCTGCAGACGCTGGTCGCCTCGCTCGGGCGCCTCGTGCGGGCGCCGTTCGGCACCGCGCTCACGATCGGCGTGATCGGCATCGCGCTCGCGCTGCCGGCCTGCCTCGAGCTCGTGGTCGAGAACGCGCGCGCGCTCTCGGGGGGCTGGGCGAACGCGCTCGACCTCACGGTGTACCTGAAGCCGCACCTGCCGGAGCGCGACGCGACGCAGCTCGCCGAGCGCATCGGCGCCCGCGGCGACGTCGCGAGCGCGCGGCTCGTGACCGCGGCCGAGGGGCTCGCGGAGTTCCGCCGCTGGTCGGGGCTCGGCGCGGCGCTCGATGCGCTGACCGAGAACCCGCTGCCGGCCGCGGTGGTCGTGCGGCCGCGGGTCGCGGCGCAGAGCGGCGATCCGGCCGCGGTCGGCGCGCTGGCCGATGCGCTGCGCACGCTGCCGGGCGTAGACCAGGTGCAGCTCGACACCGACTGGGTGCGGCGCTTCGCCGCGATCCTCGACGCGCTCGGGCGCGCGCTCGCGGTGGTGGCGCTGCTGCTCGGGCTCGCGGTGCTGCTGGTCGTCGGCAACACGATCCGCCTCGACATCGACGCGCGGCGCGCCGAGATCGAGGTCATCAAGCTGGTCGGCGGCAGCGACGGCTTCGTGCGCCGGCCGTTCCTGTACGGCGGCTTCTGGTACGGCCTCGGCGGCGGCGGCGTCGGCTGGCTCCTGGTGGAGTCGTTCGTGCTGACCCTCGCCGGGCCCATCGCCCGGGTGGCGGCGGCCTACGGCAGCCAGTTCGCGATCGCGGGCCCGGGCGTTGCGACCTCGGCGCTGCTGGTCGGCGGCGGGGCGGCGCTCGGGTGGATCGGGGCCTTCATTTCGGCGACCCGCCATCTGAGGGCGATCGAGCCCGGTGTGGAGCCGTAGAACCCGAAATATGACCTTAAGTTATTGAATCATAACCAGATAAATATTGAACCGGACCCCTCGTTAGCACTCTAATCTGGCGAGTGCTAGGATCTCGGCACCGGGGGCCCTGCTGACCCCGGAACAGGGGAACAGTCCTTAAATGAGTATGGCGCTTGCACCTCTAGGCCTCGCCGGCAATACCGCGCTCGCGCTGCGCGGGCCGGTCGGCAGCCTCGATGCGTACATCGACACCGTGTCGCGCATTCCGGTCCTCGCGAAGGAGGAGGAAGTGCGGCTCGCGAAGAGCTACCGCGACGAGGGCGACCTCGAGGCCGCCCGGCAGCTCGTGCTCTCGCACCTGCGCTTCGTGGTGCACATCGCGCGCGGCTACTCGGGCTACGGCCTGCCGATGGGCGACCTCGTGCAGGAGGGCAACGTCGGGCTGATGAAGGCCGTCAAGCGCTTCGACCCGGCGGTCGGCGTGCGGCTGGTGTCCTTCGCGGTGCACTGGATCCGCGCCGAGATCCACGAGTACGTGCTGCGCAACTGGCGGCTCGTGAAGATCGCGACCACCAAGGCGCAGCGCAAGCTGTTCTTCAACCTGCGCAAGGCCAAGAAGAACCTCGCCTGGCTGTCGGCCGAGGAGACCCGCAAGGTCGCCCGCGATCTCGGCGTGACGCCCGCCGAGGTGTCGCAGATGGAGCAGCGGCTCGCGG
>Ga0335071_10003124_pt1 | contig 17585 bp, 13 predicted proteins | sample Lox_Sample_15_FD_206724 | JGI IMG/M metagenome (GOLD analysis project Ga0335071, IMG submission 206724) | Soil microbial communities from Loxahatchee National Wildlife Refuge, Florida, United States - Lox_Sample_1.5 | ecosystem: Environmental > Terrestrial > Soil > Wetlands | place: USA... | reverse complement strand
CGGCTTCGGCGAGTTTCTTATTGAATGAGGTGATCGGGCGTGCCTGATCGAGTTTGTCGGAAGAGTCTGCGAGGTAGATCTCTTCGGGCTTGCCGAGGCTGGAATAGACGAACGCTACTTTTTGTGAGTGCGGCACCGTGGAGAAGCGGCTGTAGGTGCCGGGCGTGTTGGTGAGGCGATGCAGTTTGTCGGAGGGCTTGGCTGCGTCGTACATCTGGACTTCAGTACCTATGCGGGCACAGGTTAGAACGGAATTGTCGGTGACGGAGTAATGCTCTACGGGACCGATGAAGGACTTGTCCCATTGCTCGATTTTGCCGTCTTCGATGCCGACCCAGTAGAGATGAGGTTGCAAATCGCGGTAGGGGCCGGAAACGTCGCCTACACCGACTTCGAAGAAAATGTGGCGGCTGTCATTCGCCCATCGTGGATGCACTTCTTCGGCTTCGTTGTGGGTGATGCGGCGGGCCTGCGCGGGCGACGCGGTCGGCGTCACATCTAGTACGTAGATTTCGACGTCTTCGTATTTTTCCTGGCGCTGGTTGATGGCGTTGGTGAGGATGGCCAGTTTCGCTCCGTCAGGGGATGTGACCAGCTCATCAATGCGCAGCGGCATGGTCGCCAGGTTACGTGCGCCGGGAGTCAGGTCGGGCTGCTTCTCAGGTTGACCTTCTTTCTTTTCGACTCTGGCGGGCTCGGCGCTGTGTCGGGCAATCGCCTCGGGGACATTCATCGCGAAGATCGAGTCTCCGCGTTCAGCTGTGCGGTACTCGACGACATCTTTCCAATGATTCTTGTAGTCGTCCTTCTGCTGCTTGGTCCATGGTTGGCGGGTGGCGTAGTAGATCGTTTGAGAATCCGAGGACCAGGAGAAGGTATGGACGTCTTCTTCTCCTTGGGTGACGGGAAACGCTTCGCCGCCGTTCGGCGAGATCAGGTAAAGCTGACTGACATCGTCTTTGTCTTTTGATTCAGAATCGTCGCTCTTCCCCGCAGGATTTTTGCGTTCGGAAAGGAAGGCGATCCATTCGCCGTCGGCCGACCATTTCGGATCGGAGTCGTGTCCCGATTGCGTGAGTTGGACGAGTGTCTTGCTGCCTTCGCGATACAGCCACAGATCGGTGCGGAAGATCTGCTGGTCCCAGTCGGCGCGATCGGTGGCGATGACCACGGAGTTACCGTCGGGAGAGAGTTCGACTGAGCGGAAGCTTACGGCATTGAAGAAGTCGTCGAGTGTGAGTTTGGGCTTGGATTGCGTTAAGGCTGAAAGAGCACAGATGATGACCGTCGTGACGACGCACGAAGTTCTTTGGAATCGCATAGGGCCCCCGGTGGGAAAAGGGTTTATACAACGCGGGGTTCGGTGAAAGCAAGTTTGTGACCCGGGGGCAGGATGAGCGGAAGAACTCGCATTCCTCGCGATCCGGCAAAAGCTCACCGCAGAGTCCACCAAGAGAATGCCCGGCATACAAAGGAGAGGAGGGATTGCGCCGGTGACTTCTATGCCGACATCTTTATATTGCGTGATCCCAATCTCGGACGATTGCGCAGCAATTTAGAGATGGGCTGCGCTGCCAGGAGCAAGATCATGGGCTCCACGGGATGCCGGTACGCAGTCGGCCATGAACACTGGGTGATGTAAAAAACGAGCGGATATGCGACGAACAAAGTCACCGTAAACACTGCGAACGCTGGAGGCACCATTCGGAATCCGCAAATGGCCAATACGAGGATAGCAGCGTAGGCGACGGGCCAGGGACTTGTCCAGAATTCGGCGCAACGCTTCATGCTGCGCACCATGAAATCCACCGGGGCTGATCTGATGTAGGCAAGCGCATCTTTCTCTCGCGCTTCAAAGAAGCGGGGCTCGCCAAGCTTCGGCAATTCGCTTCCGTAAGGCGACTCGCCAGTCTGGTAATCGTAGAGCCCCGACATGCCGGCATGATTCCCGATGTAGAGTTCCAATCCGAAGTTGTCGCGCAGCGCCGGATACAACCGGCCCGTAACGCGATAATTACGGACGTACCAGGGAAGGACACACAGAAATGCGGCAAGCAGGGTAATGGTGGTTTGCTTCTTGTTGAGCCAAAGAAGACTGGCGGGAACGACCAATCCCAGCATGGGATTCAGCAGCAGCATTACTCCAAGCGCCAGCCCCAGCAGAATCCAATTGCGAATGGTGGGAATGAGAGTGGGAACGAAATTCAGCCAGAGGACCACGGCCAGTGCCGCGAATGGGTAGCTGGACAGGGTCAAGTCGGTGATCGCAACGGGCGTAAAGATTGACCAAGTCCAGGCCGCCAGCAATCCAGTGAGGGAGGAGAAGTGGATGAGTCCTGCGCGGTAGATGAAGAATGCGCTCAGAGCTCCCGCGAAGCAATTAACGGCGAGGATTACAAACAGTGAAGTTTTGGAGAAAGTGCCGAAACCTTCGAAGACTGCGGCCATGAAGAATGGATATAGCGGTGGCTGCTGCGCAGTTGGGACCGGAAGATCGGTAAAGGGCGAGGAGAATCCCTCACCGCGCACCAGATGTGCGGCGATGTGGCTTGGCTCATTCCCGGCGAACGGGTAGGCGGGCGTGCCCAGCCAGTTCAGCACCGGCGATATCAGCACAATCCGGAAAGCGATACCGACCAAAACAATCACCAGCGGCCTGCGCAACCAGCGCATTCGATTCTCCAAGCAGGCGCGAACGTCAAGTGAGTATCGCGTCAGCGCTTCGCGGGCTATTCTATCTCGCGCATTCTGTTGGCCGGTCGTGCAGACAAACGGTGCGCGATCCCATTTGCTCCTGGAGAATTCACGGGATGGGGTCGGCGTTCTTCAGCGCATCGTCGAGGGATTGGCCAGAGCGCGGTGCTCCCTCGAGCAGGCGCCAGCCGTCGTCATACTTGCGAAACGCGACCAGGGATTTGTAGCGAACGTCCCCGGAGTAGAGAGCTGCGCCGATTTCGTTCAGCGGCACCCATTTCCAAGAGAACTCGACCTCGGCGGAATGTGCTTGCCTGGCGATTCCGGTAATAGCGACTAGTTCGCGGCGTGCGGCGGGGATCGGAAGCAGCGAACCGGATGCCTCTTCGGGCGGAAGGGCGGCGCGCACTGCGTCGACGCCCGATGGAGTCAGCACAATCTCCGAGCAGGGTGGAGGGACAAGGCCGGGAGTGCAGGGAGCGGGATTGGCGGTGATCCATCCACGGTGCTGGAGGACGAGGTATTCGGGAGAGGGATAGTCCTTGCTGGAGAGTAAGCCAGTTTGCAGGACGAAGCGTTGGGGCGAGCGAAAGTCGGTAGAAGCGGAGATGAGATCGGTAGCTAAACGGCGGGTAAGGAAGTCACGGGGCGAGCAGCCAGTCAGCAGCAATACGGCTGCAATGGGGACGAGGTAGAGCCGCGTGCAGTTTTGGTTTCCGCGATCGGGCGAAATGCCCCACTTCTCGCGCCCAGAACGCGCGGGAAATGGGGCACCCGTACTTAAAGGACTCATACCGTTCTGCATGGATCGTAAGTTCGGCGCCGAGAATGCGAGAAGCGAGATGCCCTCAATCACCGACTGGTGATTGTAAACAAACGGGCGCGCTTGTGTGGGAGGAAAGGACGGGAGGCGATTTGTCCGTCGAATTCTGACGCCCAGCGGCCCGGGATCTCGGTTGCGCAATGCGGGCAGCGGCCGTAAGGCGTGATGCGGTAATCGGCGATCAGATAGCCGTAGCGGCGGATCAGGGTCTCGCTACAACGCGGGCAGCGGGTATCTTCCCATTCCTCGACCATGCCGGGAAGGTTTCCTGCGTAGATATAACGGAGGCCGGCGTTCTTTCCGATATCCACGGCGCGCAGCAGATCTTCGACTGTGGTGTCGCGCTGATCCTGCATTTTGTAATCGGCGTGGAAGGCGGTCACGTGCCAGGGAATGTTGGGCGAGACACTGGCGACGAAGTCGGTGAGCTTGCGGAGTTCGTCATGGGAGTCGTTGAAGCCAGGGATCAGCAGCGTAACGATTTCGAGCCAGAGGCCCATGGCATGCACGCGCTTGATGGTCTCGAGGATCGGACCGATGCGCCCTCCTAGCTCGTGATAGTGGCGGTCGTCGAAGCTCTTCAAGTCGATTTTGTAGAGATCAAGCCATGGCCGGATGTATTCAAGGACCTGCGGCGTACCATTGCCGTTAGAGACGAATCCGGTGAGTAGTCCGGCGGATTTGGCTTCTTTGAAAACGGCCACCGCCCATTCACTGGTAATCAGTGGTTCGTTGTACGTACTGACGACGACTTTTGCGCCCTGATCGAGAGCATCGCGGACGAGGGCTTGCGGAGAAACTTCGAGCGGCGGTGAGACGGCGCGCGGATCGCGAAGCGCTTGCGAAGTGACCCAGTTCTGACAATATCCGCAATGCAGGTCACAGCCGAGCATGCCGAAGCTATAGGCGAGAGCTCCCGGATAGGCATGAAAAAAAGGCTTCTTCTCAATCGGATCGCATTGCATGCCGGCGGTGTATCCGAAGGGGACATAGAGTTTGCCGCCGCGGTTGAAGCGAACCTTGCATACACCAGCCTGACCCTCGGGAATGGGGCAGCAGTGGCCGCAGGAGAAGCAGCGGACGCGGTTGTTACCGAGATTCTCGACCAGGGACGGATCAGCTTCGCGGACTCGCTGGTCCAGGATGTCGCGCAGGGTGGGCACCGGGGGAAACCTCTGTGGCTATTTTACCGCCTCAAGGAGGGATCACTAGGTGGGATTAGTCACCTCTCGACGCAGTAAGCCCACTCTGTCGCACAAAACGCGACAAGGGTGGGTCAACCTCTCAGCCGCGCTGCTTTACGAATCTAGTTGCTTTTCGCTTGGGTTGCGCTTGGTTTGGTGCTGGTGCCGTGTTGTTCCAGCCAGCGGCTGGCGTCCTGCTCGATGGCGGCCACTTGCGCGCGGGTGAGCCTTGCTCGAACGAACGGGGCCAGAGTTTTGCTTGCGTCGTCGCCGTTCAGGCGCGCCACCACCATCCAGAAGTAGGCTTGGTTGGGATCCTGAGGGACTCCGCGTCCGCTGTAATAGATAGACCCTAATTTGGACTGGGCCGCCACGTTGCCGGATTCAGCGGCCCGCGTGAACCAGCGAAGGGCTTCGCGCTCGTCCAGCGTGACTCCATCGCCCGTGGCGTAATGTAATCCGAGGGTATTTTGCGCCTCAGGATTGCCCTTCTCGGCCATCTGCTTAAGTTCGGGGAGCGACGCGGTCTCGATGCCCGTAGAGGAATTGACAGGAGCATTCGAAGAAGCCAATACGGTCTGCAGTTGGGCTTGTCCGCGGTTTCGAAGTTTGTTTCCGATCCAGGGAGCGGCGGTGGATTGAATCCAGGGAGCGGTGAGTAATCCCAAGGTCATTGAGATCGCGGCTGCAGCCAAGGTCAGCAGGAACAGGTACGAGCGCGGAAGGCTGATGCTGGGATGGCTCTCCGGGGATGTGTTTTTTTCGTGCTCGGGTTCGGAGGAAGCAAACAGGACGCTGCCCTGCGGCGAGGGGAAAGGATCGGGGCCGGAGCGTTCGCCGATAGTTGGCAGGTTCTCAGATCGAGCAGCCCGATCCAGCGCGTGCATGATGGTGTCGGCGAACTTGAGAAGCGCTTTTTCGTCGACTACAGAAAACGCATGTGGATTGGCACTGAAGACTTCCACGAGGCCCATCGACTTCTCGGCAGTGCGAACCGGAGCGGCGAGAATGGAGCGAATTCCCAGCGCGCGGCAGGTCTCGGGATCAACACGCGAGTCGAGTTCCGTGTCGTCGCAACGCAGCAGCGTTCCACTCCGGACGCATTCGCCGGAGAATCCCGATCCGACTTGCAGGCGAGCGCCTATGGGAGGAGCGTCGGAGCCGGAAGTGGCGCGACAAATCATGGAATCCGGTTCCGTGTCGGCGAGCGCGATCGCCGCTCCTGAAGCACGAAGCAGGGACTGAGCGCGCTCGGCGATCAGTTGCAGGGCGCCGGCAAGATCGGGACCGAGCGCTTCAACCTGCCTTTGGACGACGGCCACGGCGGCGAGTGCGTCAGTGTAGTTCGGCGTAGGAGGGACAGGCGTGCGTGCGGGCGGCTCGGTGTTCGGAAGTTCGACTTCGCTGTTCGCCACGCCGGCCATCACATTGACGAAGAGCCACTCCCGCAGACGAGAGAGAGAGTCGGCGGGGAGGACAGAGAACTGAATGCCGGCCCTGCCGGAATCGTTAGTCCAGACAACTTGTCCTTTGGTGAGAATCTGTTCGGGGCAATCGACGAGATCGAGGCAGAGATCGACTGGTTGCTCCGGCTGCAAGGGCGAGTGGCATTGAATGGCCATGCCATCTTCGCTGATATCGACAATCTCGTGCAGATCCAGCATGGTGGCCTTGGATTCAGCGGCAAAGGTGGCGTAGGCGGGAGTCTGGATTTTGTGCCGGACGCGGTGGCGACGGTTGGTTAATGGGACTTGCAGGGACGAGGTAGTAGCGGCCATGGGGGAGCTCGATTTCTTGCTGCACCATATTAGCGCGGGTTTGTGGAAAAGTGCAGGAAGAAGATCGGGCTTTCGGCTTTCGGCCTCCAGACCTCAGATTGCGGTAATTGGGACCTCGGACTTCGGGACCGCTATGCGTGGGATCTGGTAAGTAGCAGACTGCTTGAGCGCCTACATTGCGACGACCGATGCGCGACGTCTGAGGCGGAGGTTTGAGGTATAACGCCAGGCTATCAGCCGACTCTGCGAAGGGCTTGCGTGCGAATCGTGGAGATACGAGAGATCGCTGCAACCATCATGCCTGAGAGTAGTTGCATGGTTGCGACGTCACGCTCGTCGAACGCCCCGGGAGTGGACGACAGTACCTCGAAGACTCCCAAAGTACGGCGGTAATGGCGCAGCGGTGAGACCAGGATTGAACGAACACCCAGGCGGCGGCAGCTGGCCATATCCACTCGGGGATTTCGCTCGGCATCGTGGCAGAGCATGATCTCGCCGGAACGCACGGCTTCGGCGGAAATACCGGTATCGGTTTGCAGGCGAACTCCCAGGTCTGGAGCGGTCCGGCCAGCGCGGGCACGGCAGACGATCTCGTCTCCCGTGCGCAGTGCGATCGCGGCACCGGTTGCACCGGTGAGGTGTTGCGCGCGCTCAGTGATGGCGCTAATGGCGGGCTCGAGATCGAGTTCGCCGGGATGGATTTCCATATCTTCGGGGACCTGCACGGCGCCGAATCCGGAGGCCGGATGCGCCGCGCTGGCCACGCGAAGCTGACTGCGCTGGGCCAGGGAAGGCATTCGCGAATGTTCTTCGCTGGTGATGAAATCGGGCACGGGAACGGTACGGAGCAGGTCGCGCACGAGGCTATCGAGTTCGGCGTCGGTGATGAGATGGGCAGTCTGCTGGTTACGCAGCGACCCTCCCAAAATGCGCGAGAGGCCGATCAACGCCTGACTGCCGCAAGCCAGGCAATAGGACCGGGGATTGGTGCTGATCATCTCGCACTGCACGCAGAATGTGGCGGACTGTAAAGGGACAAATGGGACGTCCTTGAAAGTCGTGCCATACACTGTGTTGCCGAACATGATTGCAGACTCCTCGACTTCATAACGGTGGAGATGAAAGTAATAGGGAGTACACCGTACAGAAAGTGGCAGCAGAGGTTCCGGTGTGGAAAACGGGTATTAAAACCCTGCCGGGCAGGTGATCACGGAGGCAATTCTGTCGGCCGCGTGCCCGTCCCAGAGGGGAATTCTGGCTGGATCGGGGGAGGAGCTATGTCGTGGCGAGGCAAGGATCTGGTTCACCGCGTTGCGTAGCTTTCCAAGATCGCGTCCGACGAGCTGATTCGTTCCCAGGGTCAAGGTGATCGGGCGCTCGGTGTTCTCCCGCACGGTGAGGCAAGGAACACCTAGGAAGGTGGTCTCTTCCTGAATGCCGCCCGAGTCAGTGATCACAACAGCGGCCTGCAGTTGGAGCGCGATGAATGTCAGGTAAGGTAAGGGATCGAGGAGGCGGAGGCGCGAATTTGCAATCAACTTTTTTGCCGGCCCGAGATCGTGGAGCCGCTGGCGGGTCCGGGGATGGACCGGGAATACAACCGTTAGCTGTGAACTGAGATCCGACAGAGTATCGAGCAGTTCCTGAAGCCAAGGCAAATCGTCCACATTGGATGGGCGATGCAACGTTACGAGCGCATACGGTGGATTCACGTCTGGGGGGAAGCAGGCTTTGGCTGACGCAAGCAGTGTGGTCAGCGAATCGATCATGACGTTACCAACGCGGTGGATCCGGGATTTCTCGATTCCTTCCTTCAGCAGATTTTCATCCCCGTCAGGCGATGGCGTGAACAAAACATCTGAAAGCTGATCCGTCAGAATGCGATTGATTTCTTCGGGCATGCTGCGATCACGAGAGCGCAGGCCAGCTTCCACGTGACCGACCCGTACGCCGAGTTTCGAGCACACCAACGCAGCGGCAATGGTGGAGTTGACGTCGCCGTAGACAAGGACAAGGTCCGGCTTGCGTTCGTTCAATACAGGTTCAAAAACCGTCATCACCGCTGCGGTCTGCTGCGCGTGCGTGCCGGACCCGACGCCGAGATTACGGTCGGGCTCCGGCATACCCAGCTGCTGGAAAAAAACATCGGACATCGTGGCGTCGTAGTGCTGGCCGGTATGCACCAGCGTCTGGCGCACGCCGTTATGCGCACGAAGAGCCCGGATGACCGGGGCGGCTTTCATGAAATTAGGGCGCGCCCCGACTACGTGAAGGATGTGCATGAGTTTGGGCAAATGGGCATTGTATTAGGGGAAGTGGTCAGGGTCCAACTGCGGGATGATGACCGACGTTGTTATCCGGCTTGCGCGGTGACCAGTGAGGTCTGCTGCTCGGGTAGGGCAATGACTTGCGCGGAATGGGCCAGCGTGCGATCCAGGGCATCAGCGAGAGCTGTTGGGAATTCGGCGGTCAGAAGGTTGACATCCAGTTGCAGGTCCCGAGTGGAGTACAGGCGATGCACCGTCAGAGTTCCGCGGTGGCGGTTGGCTGAACTGAGCAGGTCGAGAGCAATGGTCCATGCGGACGCGTTGCCGCGATTTCCCATGTGTCCGGGCTTGCTCCAGCGGAACGCCGCGGCCCCGCGTTGGGACTGAAGATCATGGGACTCGAGGTCAGTAGACTCTCCGGGCAGCAGCGAGATGTTCAGATCGAAGCCGTCGAAATCGTTGCTGCCGAAAGCTGCCAGAAGTATGCGGCGGACCTGATCGTAGTTGCGGGCAACTTTCAGTTCCTCAGTGGCGCGGCGGATGGCGAGATTGTTGACGAAGATCTGCGGCTGATTCAGCGTTCGATGCGCCACACGCGCCAACTCACCGAATTCCAAGTATCCGAGATGCTGAACTCCAACCCAGATTCCGATGCCGAGGACGGCCAGCACGAGGCCCAGTGAACTTCCAGTAGGCCACAGCAGGAAGAGACTGAGCATGGCGAAGCCAGCGGAGACGCCGTACAGGAGAATCACAACCTGGCGGTGGGTGAGTCCGTGCTGCAGGAGCTTGTGGTGGATATGTTCGCGGTCGGCGGTGAAGACGGGGCGTCCGCTGATCAGGCGGCGGATGATGGAGAGAACTGTTTCGAGAATAGGCAGCCCAAAGGAGACGATCGGGATCGCGACGGCGACGATCGTGGGGGCTTTTTGCGCACCATAGAGGGCCAGGGCGCTGAGGAGAAATCCGATGAGCAGACTGCCAGAGTCGCCGAGGAAGATAGTTGCGGGATTGAAGTTAAAGCGAAGAAAACCAAGGATGGCACCGGCAAGTGCGATCGTCATCACTTCAATCAGCGCGGGACCGTGCAACAGCGCCACCACGAACACCACCATGGTGGAAAAAAGAGCGGAACCCGCGGCAAGGCCATCCAGACCATCGATGAGATTGAAGGCGTTGGTGATGGCAAGAACGAAAATGATGGTGGCAGCGAAACCGATGTACCAGGGAAGGACTCGATCCCCGAAAACAACGGGGATGTTCACAATGCGGAGACCACCGGCATAAAGGATTGCCGCAGCAATGCCCTGGACCGTGAATTTCACGTACGGGCCGACGCCGCGCAGGTCGTCATAGACACCAAGCAGGAAGACAATGGCGGCGGTCACGAGAATTGTTGCCATCGTCCGCAGGAAGGCTGGCGAGTGCAGGCTGGGATGCCGTACGGCCCATACAGCAGCGATCCCCATACACAAGCAAAAACTCAGGAAGATGGCAACTCCGCCGAGGCGTGGCAGCGGGTTGGAATGCATATGCCGTTCCTGGGTGGGACTCGTGACCCATCCCCGCGCGTTCGCGAAATCACGCACGTACCGGGTGAGAACGAACGCAGAGAGCAGACCGGTAAAGAACAGGCCCAGGCAGATTGCAATCAACTAACGCCACCTCAAGACAAACGAGACAAAGCGACGACAAAACAGCGACATCCGCACTCTGGCCAGTATGACAAAGGGACTCGGCCGCGGATATTGTGTGCAAAGATTCCTGTGAAGATAGGCGACTCGCACTGTAGCAGTACCAGAATGGCACTTGCAATCAGAGACACTGAAAAAAGCTGTGGAAAACTAAACCATTGGTGCCTGAATTGCCGGATGCAACCGCATTCTGCTGTGCTAGACTGCTCTCAAAAAAATCTAGCGAGTAGGGGTCGTTGATGAAGTCGGGAACCATTTTCCGCGGCTGCTGTGTTTGCTTGGCTCTGATATCGACATTCGTGCTGCAAACGCGGGCACAGGAAGCAGCGGACACAAAGGCAGCGGAGCAGCCCCGTAATACACAATCCGGCCCTTCCCTCGTCCAGCCAGCAGCGCAAGCAGCGACGAGCACCTCCGGCGTTCCATCGGACTCCAGCAAAACCGACAACTCCTCGAAAGACACCTCGGACAAGACTCCGGTTGTAACGCTCGGCAGGGGAGATCTGATTGAGGTCGCCGTGTTCAATGTTCCGGAGCTCTCGACTAAGGCGCGGGTGAGCAACTCGGGGGATATTTACCTACCCCTGATCGACTACGTGCACGTAGAAGGGCTGACGCAAGAGGAAGCGCAAACGGTCATCGAGAAGCGTTTGGCGGATGGCGGATTCGTGCGCAACCCGCACGTAACGATCTTCATCGACGAGTTCACGTCACAGGGCGTCACCATCATGGGTGAAGTGGGCAGGCCCGGAATTTATCCTGACATCGGGGATCACAAGCTGTACGAAGTGATATCGCAGGCTGGCGGATTCAGTCTGACGGCATCGCGCAAGATTGCGATCGTAAGGCGAAACCAGGCGGAGCCGATCCGCGTGACCCTTCCCCGCAATCTGACCGACGATCTGAGCGGCAATGTCGAGATCATGCCCGGAGATACGATCAACGTGCCGCGAGCTCCAACCATCTATGTGGTGGGAGATGTGGGGCGGCCGAGCGCCGTACTGGTGGACAGTGGCAGCCTCACAGTGTTGCAGGCCTTGGCAATTGCGGGCGGCACAAATAAGACCGCAAAACTGAGCGGTTCGCGCCTTCTTCGCAAGGGCCCCTCCGGTCAAGTGACGGAGACGAAGGTCGAGATCAAGAAGATGCTGGAAGCGAAGATCCCGGATATGCAGTTACAGGCGGACGATATCCTGTTCGTTCCGGTCAGCGGCGGACGCGTATTGGCAGGGCGCACGTTCGATGCAACCATGTCAGTGGCCACTGCAATGGCGCTCTACACAGTGCGTCCGTAGTTTCAAGTCTTTGTCAGGGCCTCTAGAACTTTGATGTACCGGTCCGCGGTGGTTGCGCGCGAGAAGTTCTCGAGAATGTAGTTTCTTCCTCTTTGACCCATCTGACAGCGGAGCGGGAGATCATGCTGTAAGGTTTGGATCGCCGAAGCCAGCGCCGCGGAATTTTCAGGTTCAATCGCGATTCCTGCAGCGGCTGTTTCCAGAATCTGTCGTGCCTGACCCTCGACCCCCAGGATCACAGGACGCGCACAGGACATGAATTCGAGCATCTTGGTTGGAATAACTGTCTTGAACACATCTGTGTTCTTGAGAAGAACTACGCATGCGTCGGATGCAGAGATGAACAGAGGAATGCGTTCGCGCGGCTGTTGACCGAGGAAGCGGACGTTTATCAGGTTGCGAGACGCGGCGAGATCCTGGATGCGCCGTTTTTCTGCGCCTTCGCCTACCAGCAGGAATAGAACATCTGGAGCTGTTTGCTGCAATTGCGCAGCGGCATTGAGCAGGGTCTCGAGCCCGTGGGCGTTTCCCATCGTGCCGATGTAGCTCACCAGGAATTTTCCTTCGGCTTGCAACTGGGTTCGGTGTACGGCGGTCTCAAGGGGCGACGCGGGGGAGAACAGGTCCGGCTCAACTCCGTTCTCGATAACAGCGATTCTGTGCGCGGGGACGCGCCAGTCATGAATCAGGCGATCTTTGAATGCTGGACTGACGACCACAATGCGTTCGGCGCGGTCGTAGAGAAATCGCGCAATCCCGGCAAGGGTCTCGTGGAGCAAGGACTCTGGATCGCCGACGCCGACGGCGGCGAGGGATTCGGGCCAAAGGTCGCGTACTTCGAAGACAAATGGGATCTGGCGGGAAAATGAAAGCCACCAGCCAGAGATTCCGACGAGAAGCTGCGGTGAGGTCGCGATGATCACGTCAGGGCGCGGCAGCGTCAGGCCGCGGAGAGCGGCGGATATACAGAACGAAGCATAGTTGCGCATGCGCTCGTGCGATTTGCGATTGGGCAAGGGCCAGAGCCAAGTGCGATACACATCTGCGCCAGCAGCTCGTTCGTGGTAGATCAGTCGGCGAAGACGCGGATACCACTCCTCGGGAACTACGCCGGTTGGATGATTGGGAAAGCCGGTGAGCACAGAAACATCGTGTCCTGCTTTGGACCAGTGGTGGGCGAGTTCGGCGGCGCGGGCCGCAGGCGCGCCCATCTCTGGCGGGAAGTATTGGGACACGTAGAGGATTTTCACGGAACAGTAGAGGGTATCGTAAAACCGTACCACTATGGAGGCGCTTAGCAGGAGTGAGGGATGAATGGCGCATTCACAGCACTCCGTGATATGTTCGCGAGCACACAGGACTGAGGGTTGACAGAGCATGAAGCGCATTCCATCGCTCGACGGGTTGCGAGCAATATCCATTGCGCTGGTTATGGTCAGCCACTTGGTCATGTGGAAGCACGCCTCGGTGCCGGTTATAGCGGCTTACGGCACGCTGGGTGTTCACGTGTTCTTTGTGCTCTCGGGCTTCCTGATCACCAAACTTCTGCTGGAAGAGCACGAACGAACTTCCACGATTAGCCTGTCGAAGTTTTACTTGAGGAGAGCCTTTCGGATCTTTCCTGCCGCCTTCGTCTTTCTCGTGGTGGTCATCGGCCTCTACTGGCGGGAGATGAGGTGGACGCACATTGCCGCGGCCGTGTTCTATGTCGCCAACATGGACGTTTCGCGTCCATGGATTTTCGGACACTTGTGGTCGCTGAGTATCGAAGAACAGTTTTACCTGCTCTGGCCGTTCGCGTTGAAGAGGTGGAACCAAGCCAAGGTGGCAATACTCGTCTGTGTATTCTTTGCCACGCCGGTGTTCAGAACGGTTCTGTATGCTGTCAAGGCGCGAGGCCCCGTGGTCGGTAGTCTGCCCGCCGTTGCAGATCAGCTGGCGATCGGATGCTTGCTGGCGATCTTTGCAAAGCGGCTACCAAGGATACCGGGCTCTCTGGCTCTGGGGATGACGGTGGCGGCCCTTGTGCTTCCCTGGTACCCGGCAACAAGTCCGGCACGAAGTTTGTTGATGTTGTTCTTGCTTCGTCCAATACTGCACGTCTGCCTTGCAGGAATTGTGCTGCACGTGATTCAAGTGCCTTATGCTGCGTTGAACTGGGGGCCTGTCGCGTGGCTGGGGAAGATCAGTTACAGCCTGTACCTGTGGCAGGAACTATTCTGTTCAAACCCGAATCTGCATTACGGATACCTGCTTGCATTACCGGCGATCGGGTGCGCAACTTTGTCGTACTACCTGGTCGAGCAGCCGATGCTTAGGTTGCGAGAGCAGCTTTCGAGAAGGCCGGAAAAGTCCAGCGAGAAGTTGGTTCCAGATAACAAGTTCGAGTACGCGAGTGAACGCGTCGCAAGCTAGTAGTAGCAGAGCTTGAACGCCGTCTTATAGAGAATTGCGCGCCAGCGGCGCAGCCGGCTTCGCGGGTACTCTTCCCATCGATCTGCCACATCTGCAAACTTTTTTTCTCCCGTTAAGCGATGCATGATCCGGAGTTGAACGGTGTGAAGCCGATGGTAGAAAGTGCTGGCTACCATGGGCAGGCGTGTGCCAGATTGCTCGTACAGCGACCAGAAGCCAAGATCGTAGCGATCGAGGTTGTGCAGGATAGTGCGGCTGCCACGCGCGAATGAGTCCTGCGCAACCTCATCCTTTGTCGCCAACGCGTAATCGTAAACTCCCCAGAGCGCCCAAATGAATCCGTTCAGAATGTGTGTGGGCGGAGACACGATGTACTCTTCGAACCACAGATCGCCGGAGTTGTCTGTGAACGCCACTCCACCTTCCTGGATCGGGCGCTGAAAGCTCAGGAAGGCGCGCTGTGCCGCCTCGAGATAACGAGTGTGCGCAAGCTCCTTGTGGGCACGAAGCAATAGAGAGATTCCTTGTCCTTGAGCCAGAGCCGAGTACCAGGGAGCCTTCAGGGTGTCGCGGTATTCCCAGTCGAAGTGGTGATTCCAGACGGGAAGGCCTTTTGAGTTCGGTTCCAGATGCGCGGCCAGCCAGTCGGCGACCAGCTCGAACTTCTTCTTGTTTTCCGGATTCGCAGTTCTGCGCCACAGGTTGTAGTTTCCCAGGCCGTATTGTGCGATCGCGATTGGGTTGTACTGCAGGCCGATTTGGCCGTGGTAATCGAGTTGTGGGATGCCGGCCAGGTCGTATGCGCCCTTGTAGTCGGCCTTTTCAGCAAAAAGCATGTAGTACTCACCCAGTTCTTCCGGTGTGGCGTTTGGATTTTCGGCGGGCGTTTCGTGCCAGAAGGTGAGGTGACTTTTGCTGCCGACGACGTAGGCACTGAGGATGCGGCGGTAATAGGCGAGCGTGGGCACGATATCGACTTCATATTACGGCAGCCGGCGCTTGCTCGTGGTACGCGAGGGTCGGGAAATAAAAATGGCACTGAGATAGCGAAGAAGGAAATCTCTAAACACCGTTCGTCGTGTAGATCAAGGTCGACATGTCACCGGACTTCACGCCTACCGTCGAGAGCGCCAAAATCGCGGTGCTGTTGTGTCCGTCCGGAAGAAACGCGTTGCCATACTGAAAGAGGCCCAACGGCAGTGGATCCTTTTCCCACGCGAGCAGCGGTTGCCAGGAGTTGGCCTCTGGTAGTTGTGCACCATAAATCCGCACGTTCCGATCCGGATTCACTTTGCTCGGCTCGACCATGGTTGAGAAGAACACACGGCTTCTTACGCGGCATCCATAGATCGAGGAGCTGCTGATCTGCGCAAGTTGAGTCAGTTTTCCTTTCTGATCGAGGCGGTAGATGTAATTGGATTCCAGCGGTGTATCGGTCGAGAAATAGAGGGAGTCTTCGGCGGGAACGGCCGCGACGGCGCGGGCCTGCTGATTGCCCTGCATAATGATGTCTATTCTGCTTAGATCACATGCAGCACGGAGGACGCGGCACTCGTCTCCGTAGTCGCCAGTCAGTATCCAGAGGCAGTCGCCCCATGGATCATGAATGATGTTATGGACATGGCGTATCGAACCTTTCGGGAAGGTGTAAGCGGTATTCCAGGTCGCACCCGCATCGGTGGAAGCATAAATGTGAACTTCGTCACGTGCGGCATTGTCGAAGTATTCTCCCCAGTACACAATTCCGCCGGGAACGGGCGTGATGTGAAGCGGGCGCGTGCCGCGAGTAATCGCGTGCGTTGCGCGGAACTGGCTTTCGCCTGCACTTAGAGTCACGATGGCTCCGGGGACCGCGCCGACCAGTCCGCCGGACGGAAGAACAGCAAGCGCGTGGAAGCCGTCGCGAAACAGGCGCGCGGTGAAGCGATTCATCACGGAAATGCGCCGCGAAAACTGGGGCCGGAATTCAGCAACCGGCTGCCAGAGGATGCTGCTGGGATCCTGGATCTTGGCGCGGACAACTTTGTAGCCGCGCGAGGCGTATAGTTCGTCGCCGGCCCAGGCCAGTGCCCGCAAGTTTTGGAAACGTGCTACGCGAGTCAATCTGGCAGGAACGTCCACGCGGACTAGGCTACACCAGCGTGCTGTCTAGGGCAGGAATGCTTTGAGGCAGAAGCAACTTCCCCCAGCTTTTTCGAACTCGGAGGTATCAACGACCACAGGAGTCAAACCCTCTTGATGAAGAATGCTCTCCAATTGCGGTGTCATGTGAGGCGTGATGTAGCGTCCGTTCACGACGATGCCGTTGCCCATGAAGTGGTGGGCTTCGTCAGAATCGAGCAGGTGCACACGCTGCCAGGAACGATGGAGGGAGTCGAGTGCTTGAGAAGAGAATGCGCCTACGAAAACAAGTGCAGCCTCGTTGTTCAGAGGACTGAGGCACGTGTCCAGGTGATAGCAGTAGGAATCAATGAGCTGAAGGGGAATCACCGGAATTCCCATTTCGGTCATGGCAGCGGAGAATTTGTCGATTCCCCCACGACTGCTGCGAAAGCCGTAGCCGGCGTAGATGCGAGATCCGTCGGGATGCCATAAGAGATCACCGTGGCCCTCGAGGTAATCGTCGCCGAAATCGATGTTGATGACGCGATAGTCGTGGGCGCGGTACCACTCGGAATAGAACGGGACTTCCCGTTGGCGGGAGGAATAACGCATGCGGCTGGGCACGATGAATTTTCCGTAGCCGGGCTTTTCGCCGACGAAAACCTGGTTGGCGGCGAAGACCATGTCTTCGAGTCCCTCAACGGGCGAAATCGTTTCGACGTCGCACCCGTTCTGTTGCAGAACACTGCAGAAATTCTCCCACTGAGTGCGCGCTTTTACCCTGTCCACCGCATGTTGTTTGGACATGTATGGGTTTTTCTGATCAACGACATCGAAATAATTCGGAGGGCAGACTAGCACCTTGGGCATACAAAAGAATGGTAGTCGCCGAATTTGAGTAGAAGCAAGAGTACGAATGCCGCCAGATCGTCATTATCTGCCGAATACTCGACAAGTCATCAGCGGAGTCGCGAACAGACTCGCGAGAACGAGCCATAGTCACATGTGCATACACCGGAAAGTCTGGCACGCAACGTGCAGTTAAGATCGAATTCGAGGGTGCTCTTACTCGCTAAGAGCAGAAGGTTGTTAAGTCATGCTAAGCCACTGTGCCAATGCCCAATGCCGTAAGCCGTTTCTGCGCCTGCGAGACGGCAAGCTGTTTCTCGTGGAAACCGATCGGCTGACGAAACCCGGCCGGCCAGCCGCTCCGCCGTTTGTCCGTGCGCGGCAGCAGGCACGCCAGGTGGAGCATTTCTGGCTTTGCGATGATTGCGCCACCCACTGGACTCTGGTCTACGACCGAGAGCGTGGCATCTCACTGATGCCCTT
>Ga0335071_10003122_pt1 | contig 17596 bp, 17 predicted proteins | sample Lox_Sample_15_FD_206724 | JGI IMG/M metagenome (GOLD analysis project Ga0335071, IMG submission 206724) | Soil microbial communities from Loxahatchee National Wildlife Refuge, Florida, United States - Lox_Sample_1.5 | ecosystem: Environmental > Terrestrial > Soil > Wetlands | place: USA... | reverse complement strand
TTGCCGGATGATCCAAGTGATCGCGTTGCCCCGGACGCGACGGGGGTGTGGGTTGCTGAGCTGCAGCACGTCCTTGTGAGCTTCGCTCGCCTTCGGCTCGCTGCGCGCTCGCTGCGCTCGCTTGCGCACCTCGGTGTACGCAGCGGACGACGGCGGTCGGGTGATCGAGGTGATGCTGCAGCGCGGGGGAATCGCGGTCGGTCGCGACGAGCAGCGAGAAGCGGATCTGCGCCTCCGGAACCTCGCCGGGCGCCGGCAGCGTGGAGATCACTTCGCCGACCTCGCGGGCCGCGCGGGTCAGCTCCGCCAGCCCCTCCTCGAACGAGAGGATCTCGAAGCTCGCCTCGATCAGGTGGATCCAGCGCCCCTGTCGCAGGCTGTCGCGCAGGCGATGCTCCTCGTACTCGGTGAGCGCCCGCAGCAGCGCCTCGTCGATCTCCCCCGCGCCCGGCGGCCCGGCGCCGTCCGGCGCCTGCAGGGCCCCCTCGATGCGCTCGATCAGCGCCGCGATCTCGGTGCCCGCCTCCTCCTGCGCGCGCGCGCTGCCCGCCCGCTCGAGCAGGCCCGCGACGAGCACGACCGAGGGCTCGAGCAGGTCGAGCGCGGGGGCGTCGGGTGCGAGGCGGCCCATGCGCAGGCCGTCGAGGATGTCCTCGAGACGGTGCGCGAGACCGCTCATGCCCTCGAACCCGAACATGCCCGCGAGACCCTTCAGCGAGTGGGCCGAGCGGAACAGCCGGTTCGCGAGCTCCGGCTCGAGCGCGCCGCGCGCGCGCTGGTCGGAGAGGTCGGCCAGATCGGCCCGCATCCGGTCGAGGATCTCCTCGACCTCCGACACGAACTCTCGGGTCGCCCGGGAGCGCGCAGGCGAACGCGTGCGCCGCGGCGCCACGGGGAGCTACCCCGCCTTCGCCTTCGAGAGCAGGTCCCGGGCGGCGCGACGCAGCGCCTCCGGCTCGAACGGCTTCACCAGATAGGCGTCGGCGCCGAGCTCGAGACCCTTCAAGCGGTCGCGCTCGGAGCCCTCGGTCGAGATGATCAGCAGCGGGATCGAGCGGTACGCGGCGTTGCTCTTGACGAACGAGACCAGCTCGAGGCCGTTGATGTCCGGCATGTTGATGTCGGTCACGATCAGGTCGTAGTCGTCGCGCGGCAGCTCGCGCAGCGCCTCGAAGCCGCTCGCCGCCTCCGTGATGCGCACGGGCGCGCCCAGATCCTCGAGCGACGAGACCACGAGCGACCGCATCGTCGGGGAATCTTCCACGATCAGGATGTGGTGCACGCGGCCTCCCTCGGGCGCCCGAGCCAGCCCGCCGCTCCGGTCTATCGACCGGGGATGCGAGCGCCTTGAATGCGGGCGCTAGCTGGTGACCTGCTAGCCCTTGCGCTCGCCCTCCGCCTCCTCGAGCGCGCGCTCGAGGACGGCGCGCTCGAGCGCGAGGCCGGCCTCGTGCAGCACCACCTCGAGGGCGCTCGAGTCGGGCAGCGGCCGGCGGCTGGGGAGGTTGTCGGCGTACAGGATCGCGACGACTCGCTGGCCGCTCTCGATCGGCGCCACGTACACCTCGCCGGGCTGCTCGCGGCCGAGCCGGTTGGCGAGGTCGCGGTCGCCCTCGTCGCCGGGGCTCGCGCGGAGCGGCGCCCGGCTCGCAGCGACCTTGCGGAACCAGCCGGGCTCCTCGGCGGGGAAGCGGATGGTGCGGAGATCGACGTCGTCGGGACCACCCGCGGCGGCCATTCCGATCTGCGCGACGCCCTGCGCCTCGCCGTCGCGCACCATGAAGATCGCCACGCGCTCGAAGCTGCCCGCCGCGTAGTCGATCACCAGGCGGAGCACGTCGCCGCGCGACGACGGGTCGCGGAGCCGCGCGCTCACCTCGCGCAGGCCGCGCAGCGCCTCGCCGGATTCCGGCGCGCGCGCCGCGGAGCGCGGCGCCGCCTGCTTGCTGCGCGCCCGCCCGAGCGCGCCGCGCAGCTCGGAGCCGAGCGACTCCCGCCGCTCGCGCGCGCGCTCGTCGGAGAGCACCGTGAGGTCGGGCCGCGTCGCGAGCGCGTCCGGGATGGCGCGCTCGCTGACCGGCACGACCGGGGCACCGGGCGCCGCGAGCAGTACGATCGGCACCTGCGGCACCTGGGCGCGCAGGCGCGCGGCGATCTCCGACCAGTCGCGCGCGCCGCTCACCGGATCGGGCGGCGTGGCTGTGGTCAGCACGACGATCGGGAACTCGGCGCGCGCCACGTACTGGCGGATGCGGTTGATCGCCTCCTCCGAGCGCTGGAAGATGTGCACGCGCGCCGAGGTCTGCGCGAGCGCCCGCTTGATCCACTCGAGCGCCGCGAGCTCGCGGTCGACGGCCACCACCACCGCGTCCTCGAGCCGCGGGGGCGAGGTGCCCTCCGGCTCGACCGGCGGCGCCTTCGCGCTCGCGACGGGTACGGCCTCCGCGACGGGAGCCCGTGGCTTTCCCTCGGTCAGCGTCGGCTCGTCGTCGAGCGAGGGGCCGTCGTCCGGCAGCGCCTCCGGCAGCGCGTCGGTGCCGAGCTCCTCGTCGACCAGCTCGAGGACCGTGATCTGCAGCTCGACGGGTCCCTCGATCTCTTCGGGCTCGGCGGCGAGATCGTCCGCACCGGGCTCGGGACGACGGCCCTCGTCGCGCAGGCGGGTTCCCTCGAGCGCGAGGAACTGTGCGTTGAGACCGGCGCGCAGCAGGAGCTCCTCGACCTCGCCCTCGCCGGGCTCGTCCCGGATCTCGAAGCTGAAGTCGCCGGTCTGCCACGAGAACATGCGCAGGACCGTCGTCTCGACGTGGCGCTCGCGCAGCTCGTCGATGCGCGCGCCGTCGAGCGCGGTGCGCGCCGCGAGCAGCGCCTCGAGCGGGGCGCCCTCGGCCTGCGCCTCCCGGTGAAGCGCCTCCAGCTCCGCGGCGGGAAGGGCCCCGGCCGCCGCGAGCAGCTCGCAGAGGTCGCGCGGGCCGTCCTTCACCAGCGCGCCGCGGATCATCCCGCTGCGGAACAGGATGCGGCCCTCGCCGTCGCGCGATCGGATGTGGAGGACTCCGGACTTCCCGGAGAGGCTCACGATCTGCAGGATCTCCCCGAGCCCGAGATCCTCGAGGCTTCCGACCAGGCTCATCCCGCTCCACCCCTCCCGAGAGCAAGGCTCGGGCCCTCCCGTGCCCGACGGCACAGGGGGACGGGTGGCATGATCGGGCGCCCGGGCCGGCAACTTGACCGAGTAACGTCCACGGGTGGAGCGGGGTAGCGGCGCGTCGCCAACGTGAGGATTCGGCGCGCGATGCCGCCGCCGATCCGCTGCTCAATGCCCTGCCGCGCGCTCCCGCGCCACGATCCGCCGTCTCCTCGCGAGTCCCGCGATCGTGCCGACGGCGGCTGCGCCGATCACGGGCGCTGCGGGCTCCGGGACCTGGCGGATGGCGAGGGAGTATCCGAGACCGGCGGCGATCGCGTCGGCCGCTCCCCCGGTGCCGTCCAACGATGGGGGCGCTGTCGCCTGGCCGGAGGAGTCGTCCCCCCAGCAGACGACCGCGCCGCTGGCTGCCTGGATCGCGCAGCTGAAGTAGTACCCCGCGGCGATCGCACGGGCCGTGCCCATGCTGCCGTTCACCGATGCGGGCGGCGTGTCCTTGCCGTGATGCGCCTTGTATCCCCAGCAGACGACCTTGCCGCTGCCTGCCTGGATCGCGCAGCTGTCGAGCCCGCCCGCCGCGATCGCGCTGGCCGTGCCCGCGGTGCCGTTCACCGACGGGGGCGGCTTGGCCTGGCCGTAGCTGTTGTCTCCCCAGCAAACGACCGCGCCGCTGCCCGACTGGATCGCGCAGCTGAAGTTGTAGCCCGCAGCGATGGCGCTGGCCGTGCCCGCGGTGCCGTCGACCGACGCGGGCGGCGCGTTTTCGCCGTGGTGGGTCTTGTATCCCCAGCAGACGACGGCGCCGGTGCCGGCCTGGATCGCGCAGGTGTGGATCCCGCCCGCCGAGATCGCGCTGGCCGTGCCCAGGCTCCCGTCCACCAACGCGCCCGGCGTGGCCTGGTGATAGCTGTTGTTTCCCCAGCAGACGACCTTGCCGCTGCCTGCCTGGATCGCGCAGGAGTGATACCCGCCGGCGGAGATCGCGCTGGCCGTGCCCTCGGTGCCGTCGACCGATGCGGGCACGGTCGCCTGGCCATAGTCGGCCACTCCCCAGACGCCCCAGCAGGCGACCGCGCCGGTGCCGGTCTGGATCGCGCAGCTGTGACCCGCACCCGCGGCGATCGCGCTGGCCGTGGCGGCGGTGCCGGCCACCGATGCGGGCGGGGGGACGTCGCCGTAGGTGTTGCTTCCCCAGCAGACGACGGCGCCGGTGCCGGCCTGGATCGCGCAGCTGTGAAGCGCGCCCGCGGCGATCGCGCTGGCCGTGCCCGCGGTGCCGTTCACCGACGCGGGCGGCGTGGACTGGCCGAAGCTGTCGTCTCCCCAGCAGACGACGCCACCGCTGCCCGCCTGGATCGCGCAGGCGTGGAGCGCACCCGCGGCGATCGCGCTGGCCGTGCCCGCGGTCCCATTCACCGACGCGGGGGGCGTGGCCTGGCCGACCGCGTTCAACCCCCAGCAGACGACGGCGCCGGTGCTGCCCCGGATCGCACAGCTGAAGTCGTTGCCCGCGGCGATCGCGCTGGCCGTGCCCGCGGTGCCGTTCACCGACGCGGGCGGCATGACCTCGCCGAAGGTGTTGTCTCCCCAGCAGACGACGGCGCCTGTAGCCGCCCGAATCGCGCAGCTATGAAGCACGCCCGCCGCGATCGCGCTGGCCGTGCCCGCGGTGCCGTCGACCGATGCGGGGGGCGTGGCCTGACCGGAGTCGCTGCCTCCCCAGCAGACGACGGCGCCGGTGCCCGCCTGGATCGCGCAGGCGTGATACCCGCCCGCGGCGATCGCGCTGGCGGTGCCGTTGGTGCCGTCCACCAAAGCGGGCGGCTTGACGTCCGGTCCGATCACGACGTTGCCGAGGTCGTCCACATGGACGAACTCTCCCCAGCAGACCACCGCGCCGGCTCCCGACTGGATCGCGCAGGTGTGATACCCGCCCGCGGCGATCGCGCTGGCGGTGCCGCTGGTGCCATCTACCGACGCGGGCGGCACGGCCTGGCCGTAGCCGTTGTATCCCCAGCAGACGACGGCGCCGGTGCCCGCCTGGATCGCGCAGCTGTGCAGCGAGAACGCGCCCGCGGCGATCGCCTGGGCTGTGCCGGCCGCGGTGCCGTCGACCGACCTGGGCGGCGTGGCCCGGCTGTTTCCCCATGCGACGACCGGCCCGGACGCTTCGGCTGCGCCTGCCCACGCGAGCAAGGCGGCAGCCGCCACCGAGGTGTGGACCGTGCGGGCGAGCTTGCTCAGGTGTCCTCCTCGGAGAGCGAACAGGCCTCTCGCCTCTGCGCTCCGACAGGCGATGGTCCGTGGCGGCGGCCGCCTACGACCTCGATCGAACGGGTGCGGGCGGCCGCGGCTCGCCGGGGCGCACCGCGCTCGGCTCCGCCGGCCGCGCCACCGGCGGCGGTGGCCGGACGAGCTTCAGCGAGGTCGACCCCTTCGGCAGCGCCGTGGCCGACTGCTCGAGCGCGGTCCGCAGCCGCGCCGCCCCGCCCGGCGCGGCGACGCGGAGCACCACGCGTGCCGACCGCGACTCGAGCGCCTCGAAGGCGCCCTCGAGCAGATCGCGCGCGACGCGCTCCGCGGACGGGTCGGCGATCGGAGCGGGGAGATCGAGCGCGAGCGAGGCGGCGCCGAGATCGAGCGCGCGGACGAGCGCGTCGCGGACCGCGAGCCGGTGCGCATCGGAGCCGTAGCGCGCGCTGGGGCCGAGCCCGATCAGCAGGAGGCGCGGCGCGCGCAGGCGGCCGTGCGTGAGCAGCAGCACGCCCTCGCCGACGTCGCCGCGCATGCGCGTCTCCTCGAGCAGGCCCGAGAGCCAGCCGCACAGACGCCAGTCCGCCAGCCCGGCTCCGCCCGCGAGCGGCCGCTGGTCGCGGAAGAATCCGGCGACGGCGAGATCGGCGCCGGTGCGCGCCAGCGAGCTGCCCTCGACCTCGAGCGTCAGCGTCGACCTCACGGCTCCTCCCACGACGGGGTCGGCGCGGACCCGCGGCTGCTGCGGCGCGAGGGCTCGCGCCGCGGCCCCGCCGGCTCGCGCGCGTCCAGGCTGCGGGCGACGGCATCGAGGACTCCGTTCACGAATGCCGACGAGCGCTCGCTGCCGAAGCGGCGCGCCAGCTCGACGGCCTCGTCGATCGCCACCGTGCGCGGCGTAGCGCCCTCTCGCATCTCGTAGACGGCCATGCGCAGCACGTTGCGATCGACCGCCGCCATGCGCGCCACGCGCCAGTTGGTGGCGTGCTCGGCGATCAGCGCATCGATCGACTCGCGCTGCTGCGACACCCCGGTGACGAGCTGCTTGGCGAACGCGCGCGCGCCCTCGGGCAGCTCGAAGTGTGCGGCGACCCCCTCGAAGACCTCGTCGGGGGCGCCCCCGGGCACGCCGCCGTGCCCGACGTCGAGGGCGTAGAGCACCTGCAGCGCGGCCTGGCGCGAGGCGCGGCGCGCGGTGCTCACGGCGCGCTCTCCTCGGGCGGCTTTCGGAGCGCACGCGCCAGGTGCGCCATCTCGATCGCGGCGAGCGCCGCCTCCGCTCCCTTGTCGCCGTGCTCGCCGCCCGAGCGGGCCAGCGCCTGGTCCACGTCGTCGGTCGTGAGCACGCCCAACGCCACCGGCACCTCGGTATCGCGCACGACCTCGCGCACGCCCTCGGTGACGGCGCGACAGACGTAGTCGAAGTGCGGCGTCCCGCCGCGGATCACGACCCCGAGCGTCACCACGGCATCGTAGCGCCCACTGGCCGCGAGCGTGCGCGCGGCCTGGGGAATCTCGTAGGCGCCCGGTACCCAGGCGACGTGGAGCGCGTCGCTTGCCGCCCCGCGCGCGCGCAGCTCGCGCACGCAGCCCTCGAGCAGGCGCGCGCAGATCAGATGGTTGAAGCGCGACACCACGATCGCGAAGCGAAGCCCGCCGGCATCGCGTCGCGCCGGGTAGGTCTTCATCGCCCGGCTCCAGCGGGCCGCAGCGGCGTCGCCTGGATCCAGAGGTCGGGGCCGAGGCGGCGGACGCGGTCGATCGCGAGCGCGGGCGCCGCAGCGAGGCGGCCGACGCCGAGCGGGCCGATCGCGGGCCGGCCCTCTGCGCCGAGCAGCCGCGGCGCCGCGAGCCACACGAGCTCGTCGACCAGGCCGTCGCGCACCAGCGCGGCGGCGAGCCCGCCGCCGCCCTCGACGAGGACGCTGCCGAGCCCCTCGGCCGCCAGCCGCTCGAGGGCCCGGTCGAGGCGGAGCCCGCCCGGCCGCATCGGCACCTCGAGCACGCGCGCTCCCGTCGCCTCGACCGCGCGGCGGCGCCGCGGCGGCGCCGCGCGCCCGCACAGCACCCAGGTGCGCGTGGCGTCGGCGCGGTACAGGCGCGCGGAGGTCGGAACCCGCAGCCGCGAATCGACCAGCACGCGCACCGGCCGGTGGACCACCCGAACACCGCGGCGCGCGGTGAGCTCGGGATCGTCGGCGAGCGCGCTCGCGGAGCCGATCATCACCGCATCGCTCTCGGCGCGCAGCCGATGCACGTGCGCGCGCGCCCGCTCTCCGGTGATCCAGCGCGACTCGCCGCGCCCGGTGGCGATGCGCCCGTCCAGCGACGCCGCCAGCTTCAGCGTCACGAAGGGGCGGCCGCGCTCGACGCGCGAGAGGAAGCCGCGGTGCTGGACGCGGCACGCCTCCTCGAGCACGCCGACGCGCACCGGGATCCCGGCCCGCCGGAGCCGGCGCACGCCGCCGCCGCGCACCGCCGGGTGCGGGTCGACGTGGCCGACGAAGACGCGGCCGACTCCGGCGGCCAACACCGCGTCGGTGCACGGCCCGGTGCGCCCCTGGTGGCAACAGGGCTCGAGCGTCACCGCGAGCGAGGCCCCGCGAAGCGACGCTCGTCCGTGTCGCCGCACGGCGCGCTCGAGGGCCACGATCTCGGCGTGCGGTCCGCCCGGAGGCTGCGTGAAGCCGCGCCCGAGAACGCGGTCGCCGCGGAAGACCACGGCCCCCACGGCCGGGTTGGGGAAGCTCCGCCCGAGCGCGCGCCGAGCTTGCGCGAGCGCGAGCCGCATCGCGGCCTCCGCCGTCAAGCCAACGGCCGCCGCGGGGCCTCGGGCGCCCGCGCGTCGGCCGCCGTCGCCTCGAAGCCGGCGGCCGCTCCGGGCGGGTAGCCGCCCCGGCGGGCATTGGCGAAGAACTCGACGTAGTCGTCGGCGGTCTCGAATCCCCGGAACACCGACGCGAAGCGCGCCGCCGCGAGCAGATCGATCTGGATCAGCTCCTCCAGCACCCACGCGCCGATCGCGGCGCTGGCCAGCTCGGTCTGCCCGGCCTCCTGCATCCGCTTCTCGATGCGGTCGCACAGCCGCTCGAGCGCGTCGATCGAGACCGGGCGCTTGGCGCAGGCCTTCTCGATGCCGGCCAGCAGCTTGCGCCGATCGAAGTCCTCGCGGCGCTCGTCGCGCTTCACCAGCCGCGGCAGCACGTCCTCGACCCGCTCGCGCGTGGTGAAGCGGCGCCCGCACTCGAGGCACTCGCGCCGCCGCCGGATCTCGGTGTCGTCGCGGCCGAGGCGCGAGTCGACCACCCGGTTCGCGTCGTCTGCGCAGAACGGACAGCGCACGCCCTACTCCGCGTCGCTCCAGCGCGACGCGTAGAGCGGGAAGCGCCGGCACAGCGCCTCGACCTCGCGGCGCACCGAGGCGAGCGCGGGGGCGTCGTCGGGGCGATCGAGCACGCGCGCGATGTGCGCGGCGATCTGCTCCATCTCCGCCTCCTTCATGCCGCGCGTCGTCAGGGCCGGCGTTCCGATGCGGATCCCCGAGGTCACCGCCGGCTTGCGCGGGTCGAACGGGACCATGTTCTTGTTCACGGTGATGCCGGCCTCCTCGAGGGCGATCTGCGCCGCGCGCCCCGTCACGTCGCGGCCGATCAGCGACAGCAGGAAGAGGTGCGTGTCGGTGCCACCCGACACGATGCGGAAGCCGCGAGCGGCGAGCGCACCCGCGAGGGCGCGCGCATTCGCGACGATCTGCTCGCAGTAGCCGCGGAAGTCGGGGCGCGCCGCCTCGCGCAGCGCCACCGCCTTGGCGGCGATCACGTGCATCAGCGGCCCGCCCTGCCCGCCCGGGAAGACGGCGGCGTCGAGCGCCTTCGCGTGCTGCGCCCTGCACAGCACCAGGCCGCCGCGCGGGCCGCGCAGCGTCTTGTGCGTGGTGGTGGTGACGAAGTCCGCGTGGGGCACCGGCGAGGGGTGCAGGCCGGTGGCGACCAGGCCGGCGATGTGCGCGATGTCGGCGAACAGCAGCGCGCCGTTGGCGCGCGCGATCTCGCCCATGCGCGCGAAGTCGATCACGCGCGAGTACGCGCTGGCGCCGACGGTGATGAGCTTCGGCTTCTCGCGCGCCGCCACCGCGGCGAGCTCGTCGTAGTCGAGCAGGCCGTCGGCCTCGCGCACCCCGTACTCGGAGAAGCGGTAGAGCTTCCCGGAGAAGTTCGCGGGGTTGCCGTGCGTGAGGTGGCCGCCGTGGCTCAGGTTCATGCCGAGCACCTTGTCGCCCGGCTGCAGCACCGACGTGTAGACCGCGAAGTTCGCCTGCGATCCCGAGTGCGGCTGCACGTTGGCGTGCTCGGCACCGAAGAGCTCCCTGGCGCGGTCGATGGCGAGCTGCTCGATGCGGTCGACGACCTCGCAGCCGCCGTACCAGCGCCGGCCCGGGTAGCCCTCGGCGTACTTGTTGGTGAGCACCGTGCCGGCCGCCTCGAGCACCGCCTCCGAGACGAAGTTCTCGGACGCGATCAGCTCGAGGCCGAGCGCCTGCCGCCGCGCCTCGGCGCGCACCAGCTCGGCGATCTCGGGGTCGCCCTCCTCGAGCGCACCGCTCCGGCCGAGCTCGCCCAGCCAGGCGCGCCGCGGCACCTGATCGATCTTGGCGATCCGCCGCGCGTGGCGACCGCCCTCGAACGCGGTGGCCAGCCAGCGCTCGACGATCGGCCAGGCGGTCTCGGCGTCGAGCCGCTCGGCGGAGAGGGCGAGCGCGTTGGCGTCGTTGTGGCGGCGCGACTGCTCGGCCGCGGCAACATCCTGCACCCACGCGGCGCGCACGCGCGGGAAGCGGTTGGCCGTGTAGCAGACGCCGAGCCCCGACCCGCAGATCACGATCGCGCGCTGCACCTCGCCGCGCGAGAGCGCCTCGGCCGCCGGACCGGCGAAGTCCGGATAGTCGACCGGCGCGGCGCCGTCGGTGCCGAAGTCGCGGACCTCGTAGCCCGCGTGCTGGAGCCGCTCCCGCAGCGCGCGCGCGAGCGGATGGCCGCGGTGGTCACAGGCCAGGGCGATGCGTTCGGCCATCCTCAGTCTCCTCGCCCGAGCAGCAGGCTGGCGTTGACGCCGCCGAAGCCGAAGGCGTTCGAGAGCGCGATCTCGAGCGACCGCTCGCGCGCCTTGTGCGCGACGTGGTCGAGCGCGCACTCCGGATCCACGAGCTCGAGGTTGATCGTGGGCGGGAGGAGCCCGGTCTCGAGCGCGCGGACGCACAGGATCGCCTCGACGGCGCCGGCCGCGCCGAGCAGATGGCCCGTCATCGACTTGGTCGCCGAGACCGCCAGGCGCTCCGCGTGCGAGCCGAACACCGCGCGCACCGCGGCCGCCTCGGTGCGGTCGCCGGCCGGCGTCGCGGTGGCGTGCGCGTTCAGGTAGTCGACCTGCGCCGGGGCGAGACCGGCGTCGGCGAGCGCGCGCTCCATTGCGAGGCGCGCGCCGCCGCCGTCCTCGGCCGGGCTCGCGGGATGCGCGGCGTCGGCCGCCTCGCCGAAGCCGAGCAGGACGGCGCGCGCGCGGGCGCCGCGCCGCTCCGCGTGCTCGGCGGCCTCGAGCACCAGCACCCCGGCGCCCTCGCCCATCACGAAGCCGTCGCGATCGGCGTCGAAGGGACGGCTCGCGCGCTCGGGCTCGTCGTTGCGCGTCGAGAGCGCGCGCATCGCGGCGAAGGCGGCCACCACGACCGGGAGGATCGCCGCGTCGGTGCCGCCCGCCACCACGGCGTCCGCGTCGCCGCGCTCGATCATGTGCAGGGCGGCTCCGATCGCCTGCGCGCCCGTGGCGCAGGCGCCGACCGGGCACTGGATCGGCCCGCGCAGCCGCCAGAGCATCGAGACGTAGCCGCTCGCCATGTTGCCGAGCGACATCGGCACCATGAACGGCGAGAGCCGGCGCGGGCCGTGCTCGCGGAGCACCTCCTGGCCCGTGAGGATCGTCTCGATGCCGCCGATCGAGGTGCCGATCGCGACGCCGACGCGATCGCGGTCGGGCGCGCGGTCGAGCCCGGCGTCGGCGATCGCCTCCTCGGCCGCCGCCAGCGCCAGCCGCATCGAGCGGTCGAGGCGGCGCGACTCCTTCGCCGGCACCGCGTGCAGCTCGATCGTCTCCGGGCACTCGGCGGCGATCCGAGCCGGCAGGCCGCTCGCGTCGAACCGCGCCAGCGGCCGCACCCCGCTCGCGCCCGCGGCGGCGCCCGCCCACGTGGTCGCGAGGTCGCGGCCGAGCGGCGACACGCATCCCATGCCCGTCACCACGACGCGACGCCGGCCGGCGTCCCCACGGCTCATCGGTGGTCTACCCCGCGGCGCGCTCCCGCACGTAGGAGATGGCATCCCCGATCGTCTGGATCTTCTCCGCGTCCTCATCGGGGATCTCGATGTCGAACTCTTCTTCCATCGCCATCACGAGCTCGACGATGTCGAGCGAGTCCGCGCCGAGATCGTCGATGAAGGATGCCTCGGGGACCACCTCCTCCTTGGAGACACCGAGCTGCTCCGCGATGATCTCGGTCACGCGTTCCTCGAGCGCCATGTCTCGATCACCTCCCGATCCAGGCTCCCGGCCCAAGAACCACAGTCCAAGATTCCGAGTCCAGGGTCCGAGTCCAAGGCCAGCGATCACCGCCCGGGCCGATCGCGCCGGGCGGACAACCGGGCGTGGACAGGCGGGGGGCCACTCCGCGGCGTCGCGAGCGAGGAATCTAGCCCGGGGCGATAGCCTTCGCAGCCGCCTCCCCGGTGGGCGGAAGCCCTGCGCGTTCGCGGGCTTGGGTGAGACGTCGTTTGGCGCGGGTCGGCGGCCGGTCACGCCGCGACGAAGGCGGCCGCGGCGGCCAGGTCGTCCGCCGCCACGAGGCTCGCGCGCACCAGGGCCGGCTCGATGCGCGCCACGAACGCCGAGAGGACCTTCGCGGGCCCGACCTCGAGGACGCGGGTCACGCCGAGCGCGCGCAGGCGGCGGACCAGATCGGTGAAGCGCACCGGCTCGGTGATCTGGCGGCGCAGCAGCTCGGCGACCCGCGCGCCCTCGCCGTTGGGCTCCACGGTCGCGTTGGCGACGACCGGCGGCCGGCAGTCCCCGAAGCGGATGCGCGCCAGCTCCGGCGCGAGCTGCTCGGCCGCGGGCTGCATCAGCGCGCAGTGGAAGGGAGCCGACACCGGCAGCTCGAGCGCCCGCCGCGCTCCGGCCTCGCGGGCGAGCGCGCAGGCGGCGCGCACGGCGCGCGCGGTGCCCGAGATCACGGTCTGCTCGGGTGCGTTGTAGTTGGCCGGCTCGACCAGCTCGCCGGTCTCCGCGCGCGCCCGCGCGCAGGCGCTCTCGACCATCGCGGGCGGGGCGCCCAGGATGGCGGCCATTGCACCGGAGCCCGCCGCCACCGCCGCCTGCATGAAGGCGCCGCGCGCGCGCACCAGCCGCAGGGCGTCGCCGAGGTCGAGCGCGCCGGCCGCCACCAGCGCGCTGTACTCGCCGAGGCTGTGGCCGGCCAGATAGCCCGGCGCGAGCGTCCCGACGCGCTCCTCGAGCGCCCGCAGGAGGGCGAGCGTGGTCGCGACGATGGCCGGCTGCTGGACCTCGGTCGCGACCAGCTCGGACTCGGGTCCCTCGAAGCACACGCGAGAGAGCGGGATCCCGAGCGCCGCGTCGGCGGACTCGAAGACCGCGCGCGCCGCCGGCGACACCTCGCAGACGTCGCGTCCCATGCCGACGCGCTGCGAGCCCTGGCCGGGGAAAAGGAGCGCGAGCACCGCGCTCCTACTCCTCGTCCGCGATCTCGAGCCGCGTCGTGCCGGAGTAGAAGCCGCACTCGCCGCAGACGCGGTGCGGAAGCCGAGCCGCCCCGCACTGCGGGCACTTCGACCGCGCGGGCAGCGGCAGCGCGTGGTGCGAGCGCCGCATGTTCTTGCGGCTCTTCGAGGTGCGCCGCTTCGGAACCGCCATCAGCTTCCTCCTTCGCCGTCGCTGCGCCGCAGCGCGGCGAGCGCCGCGAACGGCGAGGCGGGGCGTTCCTCCTCGCACGCACAGCGCTCGATGTTTCGGTCCGCGCCGCAGCGCGGACACAGACCCCGGCACTGCTCGCGGCAGAGCGGCTGCACCGGCGGGGCCAGCGCGACCAGCTCGCGGGCGAGGCCGCCGAGGTCGATCTCCGGACCCTGGTACCACCCCACTTCGAGCTCGTCGCCGAGGCACATCCCGAGTCTTGCCAGATCGCGCGCCGCCTCGGGCTCCGAGGGCACCCGCGCGCCCGCGGGCTCCAGCACCAGCCGGAAGGGCTCGCGGAGCGCGACACGATAGCGCGCGAGACAGCGGCTGCACTCGAGGTCGAGGGCCCCCGACAGGGTGCCCTCGAGGTAGAGGTAGGATCCCATGCGGTGAGCGCGCACCTCGAGGACCGGCGGCTCGGCGAGCTCCGGGACCAGCTCGCGAGCCTCGGCGCTCCACGCCTCGCTGGTCTCGAAGCGGTGCTCGGTCGGGCTGTCCTTGATGCGGTCGACGAGAAGCTTCATCGAGGGACCCGGCGGCAGCGAGGCGAAGTCCGCGGAGCCGAGCGGAGGCCACCAGCTTGGCAGACGGGACCGGCTCACGCCAACGCTACATTGGCCCGCCGTGCAGCCCGTCCGTACCCGCTTCGCGCCGAGCCCCACCGGCTTCCTCCACATCGGCGGCGCCCGCACCGCGCTCTTCAACTGGGCCTTCACCCGCCGGCTCGGCGGGCGCTTCGTGCTGCGCATCGAGGACACCGACCGCGAGCGCTCGACCCGGGAGTCCGAGGCCGCCGTGCTCGAGGGCCTCCGCTGGCTCGGCATCGACTGGGACGAGGGGCCGTTCCGCCAGAGCGAGCGGGGGGAGCTCTACGCGGCCGCGATCGAGCGGCTGATCGAGCGCGGCCGAGCCTACCGCTGCGTGTGTACCCCCGAGGAGATCGAGGTGCGGCGCGAGGCCGTGGTCGCCGCGGGAGGCAAGTGGACCTACGACGGGCGCTGTCGCGACGCGGGCCACGGCCCGTCCGTCGGGCCGCACGCGGTGCGCCTGCGCCTGCCCACCGAGGGCCGCCTCGACTTCGACGACCTGGTCTTCGGTCCGAGCGGGCAGGAGGCGCGCGAGATCGGAGACATGGTGATCCGCCGGAGCGACGGCTCGCCGCTCTACCACCTGGCTGGGGTGGTCGACGACATCGAGATGCGGATCACGCACGTGATCCGCGGCGCGGACCACCTCAACAACACGCCCTTCCACCTGGCGCTCTACCGGGCGCTCGACGCGGCGCCGCCGCGCTTCGCGCACGTGCCGCTGATCGTCGGCGCCGACGGCCGCAAGCTCTCGAAGCGGCGCGATCCCGTCTCGGTCCAGCACTTCCGCGCCGCCGGCTACCTGCCCGAGGCGATGGTCAACTGGCTGGTCCGCATCGGCTGGTCGCACGGAGACCAGGAGATCTTCAGCGGCGACGAGATCCGCGAGCTCTTCGATCTCGCCGCCGTGCACCGCGCCCCGGGGAAGGCGGACCCCGGCAAGCTCGACTGGATCGACCAGCACTGGATCAAGGCGCTCCCGGCCGATCGGCTGATGCGCGAGCTCCTGCCGTTCCTCGAGGCCGCGGCCGGGGCGCCGGTGGCGCCGAGCGCCGGGCTCGCGGCGCTGATCGAGCTCCTGCGCGAGCGCAGTCGCACGCTGGTCGAGATGGCCGCGCGCGCCCGCTTCCTCGCGGTCCCCGACGAGTCGCTCGACTACGACCCGAAGGCGGTGGCGAAGCACTGGAAGCCGGCCGTGCGGCCCGCGGTCGCGGCGCTGCGCGATGCCCTCGCAGGCGTGGAGCCCTGGGACCCGGGCGCGATCGAGCGGGCCTTCGAGGCGGTGCGCGCGGAGCGCGAGCTCGCGGTCGGACCGCTCGCGCAGGCGGTGCGCGTCGCGCTCACCGGCTCGGCGGCCTCGCCCGGCATCTACGAGACCCTGGCGGCGGTGGGGCGCGAGCGAAGCGCCGCGCGCCTCGAGCGCGCGCTGGCGGTGCTGCCCGGTTGAGAAGCGGCGCGGGCTCGGTTACCAATCACGCGCCGGTACGGCTCCCCGGTCGTCTAACGGCAGGACAACGGGTTCTGGCCCCGTCAATGAAGGTTCGAATCCTTCCCGGGGATCCACGGACGGCCGCCGGCTCCCCCCTTCAGCCACTCTCGCGGTGATCGCCGCGGAGGTCCTCGCGATCCTCGAGACGAGAGAGCTCGGGATGGGTGGATCGATGGTGAAGGCGCTCGTGCGCCTGGCCCGCCCGCGCGACTGGGCGAAGTCCGTCTTCATCGTGCTGCCGCTGCCGTTCGCGCTGCGCGCGGGCGCGACGATCGAGCCGGTCGGATTCGCCCTCGGCGTGGTCGCGTTCTGCATCACCGCATCGGGCGTCTACGCGCTGAACGACCTGCGCGACGCGGAGTCCGATCGCGCACATCCGCAGAAGCGACACCGCCCGATCGCGTCCGGCGCGGTCCCGCCGAAGGTCGCCCTGCCCTACGGCGTGGCCCTCCTCGTCGCCGGCCTCGCGCTCGGCTTCGCGAGCGGGCATCGGGCCGTCGGCGACCTGCTCCTGGTGTACGTCGCCCTGAACGCGGTCTACACGCTCGGCGGCAAGAACGTGCCGCTGCTCGACGTCTTCCTGCTCGCCGCGGGATTCCTGCTGCGTGTGCTCGTGGGCTGCGCGCTCGTCGACGCGCCGCCGTCGACCTGGCTCCTGATCTGCTCGTTCTGGGTGGCGCTGTTCCTGAGCTTCGCCAAGCGCCGCGCGGACCTGGCGCGCGGCAAGGGCGCCGAGGAGCGCCCCGCGCGGCTCGGCTACAACGCGGGCTTCCTCGATCAGGCGATGGGGATCTCGGTCGGCATCACGCTGCTCTCGTACTCGCTCTACAGCCAGGAGGCGAAGGTATTCCTGCCCGGGCGGGAGCTGGCGGGCCTTCCCTTCGTGGCGTTCGGGCTCCTCCACTACCTGCGGCTCGCGAGCCTGAACCAGGTGATGGTGTCGCCGGTCGAGATGGCCTACGGCTCGCGCACGCTGCAGGTGTGCGCGCTCGGCTGGCTGCTCGCGACCGCCTGGAGTCTCGGAGCGCTCTGACAAGTCTCCTCCGAGGCAATCCGATCGTCTGGAATACTCACGCAAGCGCTCGCGAAGCGAGCCCGCGCAGCGAGCCGAAGGCGAGCGAAGTTCATCAGGACGCGCTGCAGCTCAGCGACCAACCTACGCGACGAGCACAGCGAGGAGCGCGCCGGCCGCGAGCATCGGCCCGAAGCCGAACGGCGTGGACCACGAGCGCCGCACGGCGGCCCAGGCGAGGCCGAACAGCAGGCCCGCGAGCGAGGCGGCGACCAGCGTCTCCACCACGCCCTCCGGCCCGACGAAGGCCCCGATCATCGCGAGCAGCTTGACGTCGCCGAAGCCCATGCCGGGGAACCACGTCCAGTAGTCGAGCGAGGCGGGGCGAGGGAACGCCTCGCCGTCGCCGGGCCAGTGCTCGAAGCGGCGGCCGGCGGCGGCGCACACGCGCGCGTGGACGAATCCGACGATCCAGAGCAGGCCGCCGCCCAGCAACGCGCCGCCGAAGGCGTGAAGGAGCGCGTCGCGCGCGGCGACGCCCTCCAGCACGTGCGCGGCCGGCACCAGCGTGAGGCCGACGGCGAGCCCGCCGAGCGAGATCTCGTCGGGAATCACGCGATGCTCGAAGTCGATCGCCGCGGCCGCGAGCAGCGCGGCGGCGAACGCCATCCAGAGCGGCGTCATCGGCGTCGCGCCGAAGCGCAGCCCGATCCCGGCAAAGAGCGCCGCGGTGGCGGCCTCCACCAGCGGATAGCGCGCGGCGATGCCGGCCCCGCAGTCGGGGCAGCGCCCGCGCAGCCAGAGCCACGCCAGGATCGGCACGTTGTTCCACGGCTTGATCGGGCGCCCGCAGGCGGGACAGCGCGAGCCCGGCCGCACGATCGACTCGCCGCGCGGCAGCCGGTGGATCACGACGTTCAGGAAGGAGCCGACGATGGCGCCGACCAGCGCGGCAACGGCGGCGAAGGCCATCGGCTGAGGCTAGCGGAAGTCGCGCCGCTCGAAGACCCAGGTGGCCGCCACCAGCGCGAGGGCGACCCACCCGAGGCCGTAGGCGAGCGGCAGCGCGACGTCCGAGGCCGCGATCG
>Ga0335071_10003121_pt1 | contig 17599 bp, 13 predicted proteins | sample Lox_Sample_15_FD_206724 | JGI IMG/M metagenome (GOLD analysis project Ga0335071, IMG submission 206724) | Soil microbial communities from Loxahatchee National Wildlife Refuge, Florida, United States - Lox_Sample_1.5 | ecosystem: Environmental > Terrestrial > Soil > Wetlands | place: USA... | reverse complement strand
TCAGGTTCACGAAGGAAGGGCAGGTGACCCGGCTGTGATCGGTATCGATGTTGGCGGGGCGAACCTGAAGCTGGTGGAAGAAAAAAAGGTCGTGATCCGGTACTGCCCCCTCTGGGAGGAGGCCCCTCTCGCCGATCATCTCCGCACGTTCAGGAAGGCACACCCCGACCCGGACGCCGCGGTGGTGATGAGCGGGGAACTTGCCGACTGCTTCGCGACGAGGCTCGAGGGCATCCGTTGTATCGTCGAATCGGTAAAGGAAGCGTACCCGGGCGCAGTCTTCTACGGGACCGACGGAACATTCCACCGCGAACCGGTCATGGAACTTGCGGCGGCGAACTGGCTCGCTGCCGCCGACCTGCTCAGGACCCGTTACCCGAAGGCGGTGTTCGTGGACATCGGATCCACGACGACGGATATCATCCCCCTTTCCGACTTCTCCGCCCTCCTCGGGCTCACCGACCTCCGCCGTCTCCAGCTGGGATACCTCATCTACACGGGCCTCCTGCGCACCCCCATCGCGACCCAGCTGCCGTCGGTCAGGCTGGAAGGGGTCGAGACCCCCACCTGCGCCGAGCATTTTGCCGTAGCGGCCGACGCCCACCTGGTCCTCGGCCACATCAACCCCCGGGCGTACAGCTGCGATACCCCGGACGGGAAAGAGAAGAACGCCGGCGCGGCCCTCAGGAGGCTCGCCCGGGTAGTCTGCTCGGACCTCGACGAGATCGGCCCGGAGGGGGCGATGGAGGTCGCCCGGCAGTTCTGGGAGGCCCAGCTGGACCGGGTCCGTCTCGCCGCAGACCGGGTGGCCCGGGAATCGGGCTGCAACCGGATGGTGGTGGCCGGTATCGGCTCCTCCCTCTTTGCCCGGGAACTCGGTGGCTGGGACCTTGCCCGGGACATGGGGGCGGTCTCGGATGCCCTCCCTGCCTACGCGGTGAAGGAGGTAGCGTTACGAACCGCTGGCTCCTGACCGGGGTTCTCCTCGCCGGGTCACTCGCCCTGACCGCGATTCTCTGTTTCGCCAACGTCCCGGCGTTTTTCCTCGTCCTGTTCGTGCCGCTGGTCCCGTTTCTCGGCCGGTCCCGCCCGGTCCGGCGCTGCCCCGCCTGCGGGTGGGAGACCGAGGGCAGCGAGAACTTCTGCCCCCGTGACGGGAGCCCCCTTGGGCCTCCGGGAGACCAGGTTTGAGAGGTTCAGGAGCGAGATCGGGAGCGGGATTCCGAGGAGGTCGGTTGCCTGCACCTCCCGCTGTGCCCGTCCTGCATACATCCGGATCGTCCCGCGGTCAACGAGGATCCCGAGGGAGGCAAGGATACGTTCGGTATGGTGGAAGGGATGGACCCGGGAAAGGACGATCGCAAGGTCTACGATGGGAATCCCGAACCGGACCCCCTCGTAGAAGGGTTCCCGGGCATACCAGAAACCCCCGCAGGTACTGCACCGGAACCGGCTGACGAGGACGTGGATATTTTGCTCCTTCCCGCCCACGAGCATCGCGGCGAACCGCTTATCCTTCCGGTCATGCCTCTTCACCGGCCCTCCGCAGTCCGGGCAGGCAGGGAGGTCATCGAAGGACACCCCGTCCATCGCGAGGATGGTCGAGCGGATCAGGTCCCCGAGCATGGGCGGGATGGCGATCCGCTTCATGCGCGGCTCCCATGCCATAGTTCATGGCTTGGGATTAATTTTCCATAGAGTTGACCGCAACTCTTTATCATGAGAGGCCAGCCTTCCACCTGTAATAATCACTTTTTCAGGTTAAATAGACATCGTTATAACCCCACGGCATCGACCTTTCCTTATCCGAGGTTTTCTTATGGATGTGAAGTATGTTCCGACCACGTGTCCGTACTGCGGTACCGGATGCGGGTTCAACCTCGTGGTGAAGGACGGGAAGGCTGTCGGGGTATCACCCTGGCACCGCAACCCGGTGAACGACGGCAAGCTCTGCCCCAAGGGCAACTATGCCCACGAGTTCATTCACTCCGAGGACCGGCTCACGAAACCCCTCATCAAGAAGGGCGACAAGTTCGTCGAGGCGTCATGGGACGAGGCCTATGACACCATCGTGAAGGCCTTCAGGAAGTACAAGCCCGAGGAGATGGCCTGCCTCTCTTCTGCACGGGTCTCCAACGAGGAGAACTACCTGATGCAGAAGTTCGCGAGGACGGTGCTTAAGACCCCGAACGTGGACCACTGCGCCCGGCTCTGCCATGCCTCCACCGTCGTGGGGCTTGCCGGCACCTTCGGCTCGGGCGCGATGACCCAGTCTATTGCCGACATCGCGCAGGCAGAGACCATCCTGATCATCGGGAGCAACACCTTCGAGCAGCACCCCCTCATCGGGCGCCGGGTGATGCAGGCCAAGGCAAATGGCGCGAAGATCATCTATGCCGACCCGCGCCTGACCGCGACCGGGAAGCAGGCCGACCTGCACCTGCCCTTCTTCTCGGGGACCGACGTGGCTCTCCTCAACTGCATGATGCAGCAGATCCTGAAGAATGGCTGGGAAAACAAGGAGTTCATCGAGAAGCGGACCAAGGACTTCGACAAGCTGAAGGCCGTGGTCATGAAGCCGGAGTACGGCCTCGAGAACGTGGCGAAGATCACGGGCCTCCCGGCAAAGGACATCGCAACCGCCGCCGAGTGGATCGGGAAGAGCAAGGCAAACGCCATCCTCTACTCCATGGGAATCACCCAGCACACCACCGGAGTCGACAACGTGAAGTCCGTGGCAAACATCCAGATGCTCACGGGCAACCTGGGGAGGCCCGGCACCGGCGTCTGCGCCCTCCGTGGCCAGAACAACGTGCAGGGCGCCTGCGACATGGGGGCGCTCCCGAACGTCTACTCCGGCTACCAGGCGGTCATCGTCCCCGATAATCACAAGAAGATGAAGGACGCCTGGGGCACCGAGATTGCCGAGGGCAAGGTCGGGCTCACCGTGACCGACCTGATCAACACCCTCGCCGACAAGCCAGGGACCGTGAAGTGCGCCTACATCATGGGCGAGAACCCGATGCTCTCCGACCCGGATATCCACCACGTGGAGAAGGGCCTGAAGAACCTCGAGTTCCTGGTGGTGCAGGACATCTTCATGACCGAGACGGCGCAGTTCGCGAACGTCGTCCTGCCCGCGGCCTGCTTTGCCGAGAAGGACGGGACCCAGACGAACACCGAGCGGCGCGTCCAGAGGTGGAGAAAGGCGGTAAACCCGCCGGGACAGGCAAAGGCAGACTGGCAGATCCTGAGCGAGCTCGCCGGGAAGATGGGCTTTGCAAAGCAGTTCCCGTACAAGAGCGCCGAGGAGATCTTCACCGAGGTGGCGAAGGTGACCCCCTCGTACGCAGGCATGTCCTATGCCCGGCTCGAGAAGCCCGAGGCCCTCCACTGGCCCTGCCCGACGGCAGAACATCCCGGGACGCCCATCCTGCACAAGGAGAAGTTCGCACACCCCGACGGCCTTGGCGTGCTCACCCCCATCGAGTGGAAGCCCCCGGCGGAGGTGCCGGACAAGGAGTACCCCCTCATCCTCACCACCGGCCGGTGCATCTGGCAGTGGCACACGGGCACCATGACCCGCAGGTCAGAGTCCCTCGAGCGCGAGGTCCCGACCGGCTGGGTGGAGATGAACCCTGAGGATGCCACCGCCCTCGGGATCGCGAACGGCGAGATGGTGAAGGCAAAGACCCGCCGGGGCGAGATCCAGATCACCGCGATGGTAACCCCCGGGATCCGGAAGGGCGAGGTGTTCATCCCGTTCCACTACGTCGAGTGCGCGGCAAACATCCTCACGAACAATGCCGTTGACCCGGTGGCCAAGATCCCGGAGTTCAAGGCCTGTGCCGTAAAGATCGAGAAGCTCGGAGGTGCGTAAATGCCAGCCAAGGGAGACATGTTCTATGCCATGTCGGCCGACAAGGCCATCCAGGACAAGGGAGAGCTCGGCGGTGCCGTGACGACGCTCCTCAAGTTCGCCCTCGAGAACAAGATCGTGGACGGGGTTCTTGCCGTGAAGAAGGGCAAGGACCTGTACGACGCCCAGCCGGTGCTCATCACCGACCCCAAGGAGCTTATCAACACCGCGGGGTCGCTCCACTGCGGCACGCTCCTCATGTCCAAGCTCGTGAAGAAGTTCTTTGACGGCGCCGAGAAGATGCGCCTCGGGATCACCGTGAAGGGCTGCGACATGATGGGCCTCTACGAGCTCGCGAAGAGGAAGCAGGTGAACCTGGACAACCTGGTCATGATCGGGGTGAACTGCGGCGGTTCCGTGTCCCCCTACATGGCCCGGAAGATGATCACCGATAAGTTCGGGGTCGACCCGGACAAGGTCCACAAGGAGGAGATCGACAAGGGCCAGTTCATCATCGAGTTCGAGGGGGGCCACAAGGGCATCTCCATGGACGAGCTCGAGGACGCGGGCTATGGCCGGCGGACGAATTGCCGCCGGTGCAAGCTGAAGGTGCCCCGGCAGGCGGACATCGCCTGCGGGAACTGGGGTGTCATCGGCGACAAGGCAGGGAAGGCCACCTTCGTCGAGATCTGCAGCGACAAGGGCGCGGACCTCTTTGACAAGGCGGTCAAGGCAGGCGCGCTCAAGGCCGAGAAGGCCCCCGACGCGGGCATCGCCGTCCGGGGCAAGGTCGAGAAGGCCATGCTCAAGCTCGGCGACAAGTGGCGGGAAAAGGACTTCAAGGGCCTCGGCGAGGGGAACGAGCGGCTGAAGAAGATCATGACCGATACCTCGAAGTGCATCAAGTGCTACTCGTGCATCAACGCCTGCCCCATCTGCTACTGCGTCGAGTGCAGCACCCGGAAGCCGTACCTCGTGCCGCCCGGCCAGGTGCCCCCGCCGTTCATGTTCCACATGATCCGGTTCGTGCACATCTCGGACTCCTGCGTGAACTGCGGCCAGTGCGAGGAGCTCTGTCCCATGGACATCAAGAACTCCCTGTACATGCATGCCATCCAGCAGGACCTCGAGAAGATGTTCGGCCACGTGCCCGGGATCGACCTGTCCCTGCCGGTCCTCGCCCTCGTCGAGGAGCCGACCGAGCGGACCCGGCTCGCCTCCACGGGGAGCGACCAGATCTACGATATCTTCAAGAAATAGGGCTGGCGCCCTATTTCTCTCAACTCCGCTTTTTCTACAAAAAACGTCGTTTTCAAAAAATGAAGCCGGGGGCCTTACTTCTCTCAACTCCCGCTTTACACGGGGCGCCGTATTCAAGACCATGGAGCAGGGAAATCCCGACACTACCCGGAACCGTATGCCGCGGGAGGTCGCGATTTCAGGGGTAGTCCTGCCCGAGGTGCTTCACGTACCCCTTCATGATATCCGTTCTCGTTAACAATCCCAGCAGGGAACCGGGATTTTTCGGATCCGTTACCGGGAGGTGGTGGATCTCGTGCCGTATCATGAGCTGGAGAGCATGTTCCAGGTTATCGTCAGGGGATATGGTAACGAGGTCCCTTGTCATTACCCTGCCCAGCTGGGTGTCGAGCGTATTCCACACGCCGTCGTCCCGGAAGTAACCGGTCGTGATGATGCCGGCGAGGCGATGGTTTTCCACCACCGGAAATCCCGTGTGAGAGGTCTCGTTCATTTTCCTGAGGACGAGGGAGACCGGATCGTCGGGGGAAAAGGACACGAGAGCATCCCCGGGCGTCATCGCGTCGGCAACCCGGATCCGGGTCAGGATCTCGCGGTGGTATTCTCCCCGGTGGGCCCCGGACCGGGCCCGGTCGGGGACCTGCGCCCGGTAAATGGTATCGTTCCCGATGAGGAGAACCGCGATGGCGACTGCACCCATGGCGGGAACGAGGACAGAAAAGTTGCCGGTCATCTCCGTGACCATGATCATGACCGCGAGGGGGGCCCGCGATGCAGAACCGAAGGTAGCGATCATGCCTATGACGACGAAGACTGGCAGGGAGTCAAGGGGAACGAGGCCAGGTGCGAGGATATGGAGGATCATGCCCGTCGCCCCTCCGAAGGACCCTCCGATCAGGAGTCCCGGCGCAAAGACGCCACCGCTTCCCCCTGACCCGATGGTAAGGGATGTCGTAACGATCTTCAGGAACGGGAGAAGGAGGAGCATCCCCATGGGAAGCATCGAGTAGAGTCCCAGCTGGAGGAACCCGTATCCCGAGCCCATACTCCCGAGGGCAATGAGCTCTCCCGAGGGAAGGAGGACGGCCGTGAGCAGGACGATGATACCCATCGTGAGGGCCCCGAGGAAAGGTTTGAGGTGGAGCGGCAGCCCCGTCCGCCGGATCAACTCCTGGAACAATGCCTCGCTGCCGTAAAAGACCCGGATATAGAGGCGCGCGAGGCAGGCGCACAGGGCGCCCAGGACGAGGAAAAGGGGGATCTGGGGGATGGTCCAGAAAATTTCAACGCCCCCGAATATCGGGTTGAACCCCTCGAACAGGGAGAAGATGGCGTATGCAATGATGGAGGCGAGAAACGAGGGGATCACGGCCTCCACTTCGAAATCGTCCCGGTACAGGATTTCTGCCGAGAGGATGGCCCCGCCCAGGGGTGCCTTGAAAATGGCCCCGATGCCGGCCCCGATGCCCGAAGCAAGGGCAATCCTCCGTTCGTGGGGGGTGAGGCCGAGGAATTCGGCCACCATCGAGCCGATCCCGGCCGATATCTGCGCGGCAGGCCCCTCCCTACCGGCGCTTCCTCCCGATGAGATGGTGATAATGGCCGTGATCGCCTTCAGGAACGGGACCCGCTTCCGGATCCGTCCCTCTCCGTGGAAGGCCCTGATGGCAGCATCGGTCCCGTGCCCCTCGGCCTCGGGGGCGAGGCTGTACACGATGAGGCCCGAAAGGAGACCCCCGGCGCAGAGGACGATCAGGAGGGGCCACAGCGCGGCCGGCGGGCTCCACTGGTTGATCTGGACCATGGTCTGTCCCTCCACAGGCATCCGGTACCCGAGGAACGATGCGACGATCGAGACGGCTGTCTGCAGGCCGACATAGAAGAGGAGGGATCCGAAACCGGACACGAACCCGATCACGAGGGCGATGAGGATGATCCGCCTGAATGTGATCTCATCCAATCCAAAACCCACCGGAGGAGCCCCTTTCCCGGGTCATATCATGGACCGCGTGCACAGAGAGACAGTCCACCGTGCATCAGCATTTCCACCATTCCTCTTCCCCGCCGATGGTGATAAAGGAGGCGGGGGCGTTCTGGTTCGCGTACTCGGTCGCTATCCACTGGGGGGACCGGATGGTCTTAGCCGCCCTGATCTCGTCGATAATACCGGCAAAAGTGTAGCTCGTCCCCCGGTTTCCGAGGACGAGAGAGTTCGCCGCATCGGACTGGACGGCACCTGCAGGGGAGGAGGACTCGGTGATGGCCTGGGAGACCCCGTTTATGTAGATGGAGGGGTTGTTGGCCACGTTTCCCTGGTTGTAGGTGACAGTCACGTAATTCCAGGCGCTGAGGGTGACTGAGCCCGCGGGGGTGTTCCAGTACCCCCTCGTGTTCCCGAAACCCTTCCGGAACATAAGCTCGTTGTTCATGTACGTGGAAAAAGACCACCCGGTCTGGCCCGTGGTGCCGGATGCCTTGTCGCCTATCCTTCCTTCGCTCAGCTCTCCGAGGCCGGTGGGATAGATCCAGGCAGAAAGCGTGCCGCCGGTCCCGAAGATATCGTCGATACTCCCGGCAGACCCGGCGGCGATGTTGTCGTTTGACCCGTCGAACTGCTGGGCGAAGTCCATCATCCCGGCGACCCTGGCCGGGACCTGGGCTCCCGTCCCGCCACCGCCCCGGCCCTCGTTTGCCCCGGCACTGTCAAGGTATTCGCCGGCGGCCCCGGTGCCGGTTTCCTTCAGGTGCCACACGGCATTGAAGTTCGAGCTCCAGGTGTTCGCGACGTCCTGCTGGTCATCGGCCCCGACGTTCCCGTAGTACATCCAGAGGAGGGTGTCCTGGCCTGCCGGAAGGGAGGGCACCTTCACCCACGCGACCAGGGTCCCCGTGGCCTTGGTGAAGGACTCGATCTCGTGGGAGAGTTTCGTCGTGCCGTCCGCAGCGGTGAAGACGATGCCTTTTCCGTCGGCCCGTGCCGAGGCGGCGAGCTCAGGGTCCGATGCGAGGGAAACGAGGACGGGGAAATCGGTCAGGGACCCGGCGACCTGCGAGCCGTGGATGGTGATGCTCTTTCGGTAAGCCCAGTCGCACCGGCCCCCGCTTGAGCTGAAGTTGTACCAGTCCACGCTGGACGGGTCGGGGATCTTCTTCACCCCTTCGAGCGTCTTCCCGAAGAGCAGGACCGAACCGCCTCCCGACTGGTTCAGGACGAGGGCGACGGAACCCGGCATGTCGGGGAGCGAGGCGTAGAGGGTTTCCCCCACGGACCATGGATTGTCGCCATTATTGGTAAAGAGGGAAGTACGGTCCACCCCGTCGACGAATATCTGGTACTCGCCAGCCATGAGGGGATCGCCGCCCTTATGGAGGATGTAGAGGTTCCTGCTCTGGTTCGAGATGATTGCATTGAAGTGAGGAAGCTTCGACGGGAGAGGCGAGGAGAGGAGCAGGGTAGCCCCGATGGTCATCCCGACAACGACAATGCCCACGAGGATAAGGGAGCCGACGACCTCGGATACCGCGGGGAGGTCCGCCTTTCCCGTCCATCCTTTCCGGTCAGGCGTCATGATCGAAGGGAGAGTGTCTCCCCCCGGCACAACGCCGGGGGAGGGGAGGGTTCCCGGGTCCGGTCAGACGTACGTGTCCAGGACGACCTGGCCGGAACCATCGGTGAAGGAGGCGTTTACAACTACGTGGTTGTTCGTCGTGTCGCCCTTGCCGCCGAACTTCGTTGAGTTCCCGACCGCGTTCCCGTAATTCACGAAAACGCAGTCCCCGGCGACGGGACAGAGCGAACCGGAATTATCGTTCATCGTGACCCCGTACCCGACGACGTACCCGTTGTCCTGCCCGCCCTGCCAGGTGACGATGATATCGTTCCCGTTCTGCCGGGCGGTTGCCGCAACCGTCTTGGTCTTCGAGATGCCGCCCGCCATGCCAAACACGAATGCGGCAATGACCGCGGCAAGGATTACCGTGATGGCGACCATGAGAATGACGCCGATCACCGGTGAAACCGCATCATCCCTTTTCATTCTGTACATGTCCATTTCAACTCCACGGAGAGAGCTCAGACGTACGTGTCCAGGACGACCTGGGCAGTACCGTCGGTGAATGACACGTTCACGACGACGTGGTCGAGGCCCGTAGTCCCCTTGTTCAGGAATTTCGTGGTATTGCCGACAGAGTTACCGGTGTTGACCCAGGATGGAGGGGTGTCCTTGAGGAGGACCCCGTACCCGGCAACGTAGCCATTGTCCTGGCCCCCGTGCCAGGTGACGGTAATGTCGTTTCCGACCTGCTTGGCGGTGGCAGCGACAGATTTCCCCCGGCTCACGCTTCCGGCCATCCCGAAGACGAAGGCGGCGATGACTGCCGCGAGGATGACCGTAACGGCGACCATGAGGATCACGCCAATGATCGGCGAGACTGCATCTTCCTGTTTCATGATGGATCACGTTTTATTGTACGTAACGGGCAGTTTTTCTGGAACCTCGCCCTTATTTATAGAGCAGGATTATGGGCGGTTTATAATAAGGATATGCCGTGCGTTGATGCTTTGCAGCACCCTGAAAAACCCTTGAATTTGCGACATAATTGAGAAAAGCGCCCAATTCTGATACGGTATCATTATATATCACATGTGAAAGTTCTGCCGGGGCCGGTCGATCCGGACCCGGAGCCGCGCATGCCGGTTGTCGATCTCTCAGAGGAACAGCTCAGTCACCATGGATGACCCTCTCCCCCGTCAGGCCCCCGTGGGCACCTCAGGTGCCGGTCCCCCGTGACCCCGAAAATCCCCTTCAGGACTCTTTCCATGGCGTGGTATCGACAATAGTCCCGACGACACCTCCCTGGGACCCCTCCCTCGTCATGAAGGGGGCCTTGAAGACGATAAAGTTGCGGTGAGTGCCATCGTCGTAGAAGATACTTGACTCAAAGGTCTGGGTCGTCCCCGTCTTGAGAGCGGTTGCGTCCATGGCCTCGAAACGGTTGGCGAGCCCTGCGGGGAGCACCTCGCCCGCCTTCCTGTCCAGGATCTGGTCCCGGGGCCTCCGGGTGAAATCCTCGAAGGCACGGTTGCACCCCAGGTAGTACCCATGGGTATCCTTATAGAAAACCGGTGAGGGCACCCGGTCAATGAGCTCCTGGAAGAAGAAGAGGTGGTCCTTCAGGCTCTTTTCTGCCTTCTTCCGCTCGGATATGTCCTCGGCGATCACGGTGATACCCCGGGAGCCGTCCTCGAAGATGGTCGAGACGAGGGAGATGGTGAAAAAGGAGGTGGTCCCGTCCTCCCGCTTCACCTCCGCCTCTTTCTGAAACTCCTGGTCCTCCTCCGGGTGTTCGATCCGTCCCCGGATTTCGGGATCGGAGAAAATGCCCAGGTTGAGAGGGGGAAGCTCCTTCCCGATGACACCGGCCCGGGTCTTCCCCTCGAATGCAAGAAGGTTCTCGTTCACGTACCAGATACGTGAATGGGAGTCGATGATCAGGATCATGTCCGAGGAGAGGTTGAGCATCGCGGAGATCGGGACCTTCTGCGAAAGGAAGAAAATCTTGGCACGGCCGATCCGTTGCTTCTCCACCTTTCCGGCGGTGACCAGAATTTCGAGGTACTTCGCCACCGAGTTCCGGTTCATGTGGAGGGCCTGGGAGATGTCGGTGATGGTCAGCCCTCGCGGCCTTGCCCTGAGGAGGTTCGTGATCTGAATCGCGATCCGTTCGTAACCCTTCATCCAGAGACACCCGGCGGGAGAGGTACCTGGAAGAGCTTCTCTCATGCAGGGGTATTAAACAATCTGTGTCCGTCAGCCTTCCCTGGATTCATTAACCTTTGCCGGAAGTTCATAATCCGGCCGGAAAATGCTGGCCGAAGAAAGCCTGTATGGCATCAATTCAGCCGTTATAAGAACAATTGGAAAGGTTTAATTAGATTTTGGCAGATTCCTGTATTACACCTATCCACCATTGGTCTCATGTTGCTGGTATAGGTCGGATATACGTGAGGTGACTGAACTATGGTATTTCATCCCCCAGTACAGATAGTGGCGAAGGCTGGTGATGCCGGTAAATACAAGACGGGATTGCCTGCCTGGAACATGCTGCTCCGCGGCTTCATGGCCGGGGCGTATATCGCCATGGGTGGTGCTCTCGCCACGGTGTGTAGTACAGGCATTTCCTATTCGGCAGCGCAAATCACCGCCGGAGCGGTCGCGGGAGGTTTTGCATCGGCCGGTATGACCCAGCTCATCCTGGGTGCGACTTTCCCGGTTGGGCTCATTATCATCGTGCTCACGGGTGCCGAACTCTTCACCGGTGACGCGATGCTTGCCCCGATGGCTGCCTTTGTCCACAAGATCAGCTGGGCAAGCGTGATCAACCTCTGGATCTGGGTCTACATCGGGAACTTCATCGGATCCGTCTGGTACGCGTACCTGATGGCATACGGGCCCTTCTCGACGTGGGATGCCACGGGAGCAGCGACCGTGACGGCCTTCGGCACGCGTGCGATCGCGATTGCCGCAGCCAAGACGAGCTATGTCGGCACCGCCGGCATGTGGTCGGCCTTCCTGAAGGCAATCGGCTGCAACTGGCTCGTGAACCTCGCCATCCTCCTCGGGATCTGCGCAGACGACCTTATCGGCAAGTTCTTCGGGATCTGGTTCCCGATTATGGCCTTCGTCTCCTCCGGGTTCGAGCACTCCGTCGCCAATATGTACTTCATTCCGGCGGGTATCTTCACCCAGGGATTCATCGCAGACCAGACAAAATGGGTCGCTTCGGTGAACTGGGTCTCCATGTGGACGAGCAACCTCATCATCGTCACCATCGGGAACATCGTGGGCGCGCTGTTATTCGTCGGTGTGATCTACTGGGTTGCCTTCCGCAAGGAGATCGCGGCCCTCAAGTAAATCTCCACGGATGAAGTTCCGGGATATCGAGCTGAGGATGGCCCCGGTCCAGATCGGGGTCCTCCTCTTCTTCGCCATTTTTCTCATTTTGGCGTTCCTGATGAGCGGGAGCTCCACGATCCTCGTCTTCGGGATCCCCATGATCCTCGGCCTTGCCGGGATCCCCATCGTGCTCCGGCACATGAGCCAGAGCCAGTACGAGTCGCTGATCCCCACCTATGAGAGAGAGGCCCAGAAGGTCAGGATCAAGGCGATCAATATGAACATGCTCGGGAAGCCCGTGCGGGTCGAGGGCGTCGTCGAGCGTGTCTCATTCGGGTTCCTCGACCGGCCCCAGTTCCTCGTTGCCGACCGGTCCGGCGAGATCTCGGTGAAGATGTTCACCGCGCCCCATGAAAAGATCCGGAAGGACGACGTCGTCGATGTGCTCGGGACGGTCATGAAGCGGTACCTCCTCGTCGGCGAGGACCCCGTGATCAACTGCGTCTCCATCCGCAAGGTCTCCGGCGGAAAACCCGATAAAAAGACCTGAAATACGAGAGTTGTACCCGGTCTCGCCGGGCCATCCCCGGATTCTTACCGATCCCTGTTCCCGGGCAGGGAATGGATAATCATCCCGCGGGTCACCCTTTTCCGGGAGGACGAGACATGGGGGAACCTGAAGAGGACCATATACGGAAGGCGGCCCGGTATGCCGCTTCCGGGAGGTTCAGGGAATCGGTCGAATCGCTGGACCAGGCCCTAGCCCTCGGGCCCGGCAGCGCCGAGGCGCTCGTCGCGAAGGCGACCGGTCTCTCGCGAATGGGCTTTTTCCAGGACGCGGTACGGTGCTGCGAGGAGGTCATCGGCAGGGAGCCGCTCAACCCGGACGCCTGGTTCACCCGGGGGAACATCCTGTACATGACCGGCCGGTGGCGCGAGGCCATCCGGTGCCTTGACGAGGCAACGAAGATCGACCCGGCCTTCACCGAAGCCTGGTACATCCGGGGGAACTGCCACTACTTCCTCGGCGAGTTCGACGAGGCGATCGGCGCTTACGATTCAGCCATCGGCATCGACCCCCGGTATCCCAAGGCATGGTACAACAAGGGAGTCGCCCTTGCCGACGTCCACCGGTACGACGAGGCGCTCCGCTGCTACGAGGAATGCCTCCGGATGAACCCCGGGGTCGCCGTCGTGTACACGAACTGGGGTGTCGCCCTCGCCGGCCTGGGACGATTCGAGGATGCCATCGGGAGGTTCGACGAGGCGATCGCGATCAACCCCGACGACCCCACCCCCTGGAACAACAAGGCGACGAGCCTCCGGAGGCTCGGGAAGACGAAGGAGGCAGGCGAGTGCGCCGACCGGGTGAGGGAGCTCACGAGGGGTCGGCAGGTGCCCTGGATCTTCAGGTGACCCCCCCCCGAGAACCGGGCCAGGGGCAGGGCCTCAGAACCGGGGATCGAGCCCCTCCCGGATCGACCCCTTCCGTTTGCCGTTCAGTTCCGCAACATAGTCCTCGTACAGGTGTATCCGGGTCGAGACCGGGAAGGGGATGCCGAGGGTCGAGATGATGGCCTCGCCGGGCTCGAGGGTCTGGATCTCGGTGTCCATCGGCGAGAGGTCCTGCTTGGCATGCCCGGCGATGATGGCCCGGTCGTTCCGGTCCGAGAGGCCCATCACGACGAAGGTGTTCATCTGGGCAAGGACCCGGGGGTCGACATTCTTCGGCTGCTGGGTCACCACGCAGAGCCCGACCCCGAACTTCCTGCCCTCCATGGCGCACTCGCGGAAGACCGCGGTCGCCGGGCCGCCAGCCCCGAGGACCCGCTGGGCCTCCTCGATGGTAATGAGGACCTCACTCCTTTCCCGTTCCCCGGCCGTCCCCCACCCCGCGGCTTCTCCCTTGTGCCGGTCCAGTATCTTCCGGGCGAGCACCGAAAGAACGAACAGCTCGCTCCGCTCTCCCATGCCGGGGATATCGATGAGGACGACCCGGTTCTCCGCAAGATCGGCGAGGATATCCCGGATGGAGGACCCCCGTTCCCGCAGGAAGGGGTTGGACTTCACGAGGATGCCTATCCGCCGTTTCATCACCGAGAGCGTGCTCGGTGCAAACTGGGCAAGCCTCCTCGCAATCGCGGGATGGGGGCTCCCGGTGACCCATGCCCCGTCTTCGTCGAACTCGGTGTTCGCGAAGAGGTCCACGAGTACGCTCCCGGGGACGTCCTCGATCATCTCAACGAGCTCCCGCTGCGCAGCCGAGTGGTCGAAGAGGAGGAGCAGGTCGGGGGCGCGAAAGTCGTCATACTCGAGGAACAGGCTGGAGAGGGAGTACTTCCGCCGGAACTGCTCCTCCCGGATGGTATACACCGAGAGCCCGTCCCTGCCCTCCCGGTAATGGACAAGGCCCTCGGTGGGCTGGCCGGTTGCCGAGACCCCCCCGGCCACGTACTCGCCGTGGGGGTCGACGAGGACGAGGCCGAACTTCCGGGCCCTCATCGACGAGGCGCAGAAGACCTTCATGAAGTTACTCTTCCCCATGCCCGTCGTCGCAAATACCCCCATGTGCTGGGGCATGACCCGTGCATGGAGGGCGACCTTTACTTCCCTGAGGACCTCCTGGCCGGACTTGAGAGCCCCAACCTCCACCTCCCCCATTACCTGTTCGAGAAAGAGGAAATCGGCGGCGGACGGGACGAGGACGGGCGAGAACTTGGTGGGGATGGTCCTCGGTTTCCGGAAGGTGCCGTTCCGGTCCACGTACCCGAGCGGCAGGGCCTCGACGACCAGGTACACATCCTCGGAGAGGCCGTAGAAGTGCTCGGCATGGGCGCGGAGGTCCCATTTCCCGTCCTCGAAGTTGGAGCCGTGGGCAAGGTCAGTGATCCGGGCAAAGAAGGTCATGCCCTTGGCCCGGTCCTCGACCTTCAGGATGTTCCCGACGTAGAGCTCCCGGTCGTAGGGAATGGCAAACCGGTACGAGAGGACCGAGTTCCCGACGAGCCGGAACTTGGAGGGGTCGCCCGGATCAGTATCGTGCAAATGCATCATGGATGTCACCAAAGAGGTCGTCAAACCTGCGGGAGTCGAGGCCGGTTTCACCGAGGCCGGCAAGGAGGTCATTCTTCACCTGCATGAGGGTATCGGCAGATATACGTGCGGCAAGGTGGGCATCGAGCAGCGGGTAGGGATAGCCGGTCAGCCTCCCGTCGTCAGACCAGCCTGCGAGGAGGGAGATTACCCTCCCGAGGCCATCGTCGCCGGTCGGGGCCGGGACCTCGACCTTGAAGGCAAGGTCCGAGCCGGGATGGAGGGCCGCGATGCAGGTCGCACCATGCCGCCACTGGTGGTACGGGGCAACATCGAGCCCCTCCTCGTGGATCCTGAGTACCCAGGGAGGGCTGATGGCATGGGCCCTGGCATAGGAAAGGGCTGCCGGGACGAGGGGGAGCCCCCCGCCCCAGGTCACCGCGGTCCTCTTGGTCACGGCGCAGAGGTGAACGCCCCGTTTCGCGCACACCTGGATGAGCCGGACGAGGACCGGGTCATGGCTCGCGTGGGCGACCCGGAGGGCCCCGTCGAGGACGAGGAGGTCCCCCCTGCCGAGCCTGCCCGCGGTCTCGATAGCGGCCCAGTATTCCAGGGTATCCCTCATGACCGCCGCCGTTCTCTGGGGCTCGTCGTCGCGCACTGTCGCCTCGGGGTCCTCGCCGAAGCATTCGCGGTACAGGGCCGCGTAGCTCCCGTCCCGGGCCTCCTGCCCGAGGGTGACGAGCCTCAGGGGGGTCACCGACCTGAAGCTGCGTGCGTCCCCGGAAAAGCCACTGGCCGCGGCCCTGATGACCGCGACCGAGAGGGAGCCGCCGTCGAGGAGCATGGCATTCGACCCATCCACCGCCGCGACGGTCCCTGCCCGGGAGGGCCTCACCTGCCTGAAGGAACCTGCATCGATGCCGAAGCAGGTGGCGAACCGGTCGGCAAGATCCGGGGGGTCGAGGACACCGATACGTTTCACGAGGGCGTCGAGGTCGCGCCGGTACTCCTCCCCAATGGTCATTCCCCCGCCTCCCCGGTGTCCCGGACCCGGCTCTCGCTCCCCGATACCGCCTCGACGAGGAGGGTATTCCCGAACTCGCCCTGGACCTCCGAGACATGGGAGATCAGGAATATCTGGGGGAAGTACGGCTCCATGTTCCTCAGCGCCCGGAAGATGTTCGACCGGCGTTCCTCGTCCTGGCTCCCGAAGATCTCGTCGAACACGAGGAAGGCGCTGTCATGCAGCTCGTGCATCTCGGCGATGTACCTCGAGAGGGCGACCCGGAGGGCGATGGCCACGTCGTCCTGCTCACCGCCGGAGAACCGGGCGACCGGGTAATCCCCGCCCAGGTCATGGACCAGGATCTCGAAGTCGTCGCTGATGGTGACCGTGTCGTACCGCCCGTCGGTGATCTCGGAGAGGATCCTGCCGGCCTCGTCCTCTATCCGGTCCCTGACCACTCCAAGGAGATGGTCGGTGAACCCGTTCAGGTGTTCCCGGGTGAGTTCGAGGAGCTGGACCAGTTCAGACAGCCGGTCACGCTCCCGGGTGTCCTCCGCCAGCCGACTGAGGGCGTCATGGAGGCGGACCTTTTCCTGTTCAATGGAGGCCTTTCCTGCCATGGCCCGTTCCAGGCGCCTGTTCTGTTCCTGGGCGTGCCGGGAGTTCTCCTCCAGCCGGAATTCCGCCTGCCGGAGTTCTTCCGGCGAGAAGGCGATGGTCGCGAGCTCGGAACGGAGGTTCATGAGGGTCTGCCCGACGGAGGAGGCCCTGGCATTCAGGTCTTTCTCTTTCCCGAGAAGCACCGGGACCTGGTCCATGCCGGGCCTCAGTTCAAGGAAGCGATGATGAGCCTGTTCGGCTTCGCGGTATTCCTTCTCGATCCCCTGGTGGAGGTCGGTATCAAACCGGAGTTCTTCCCGTGCCCGGACAATACCTTGAATCTCCGCCTCGATCCTCTCAAGGGTCTTCCCGAGATCTTCGATCTTCCGGTTCACCCCTTCCTTCCCCTTCAACCGCTCGGCGGCCCTGATGCTTGCCTTCCAGGGATCCTCGAGCGAGGTATATTCCTCCTCCAGCTTTTCCCTTGCCATGGGGTCATACCCGAGGTTCTCCATCTCGTGCTGGAGTTGTTCCTTTGCTGCGATCTCCTGGATTGCCTCCTCCTGGATCCTGCTCCAGTCAGCCGAATCCTCTCCAAGACCCCTGCACTCATCCATGAGTTTCCTGGCCTCATTCAGGAGTGACTGGAGGGCTCTCAGATCCCCTTCGGCCTTCCGGAGATCGGATTCCTGCGACTCTCTCGCCTCCTGGAGTGCCCTGATGTCCCGTTCGATATCGGCGACGAGGGCCGGATACTGCTCACCCAGGGGCTGACGACAGGTTGGACAGGTACCCTCCGGCCCCCCTGCCGCCAGTGCGGAGAGATTCGCTTCCAGTTCAAGGAGTCTCCCGGACATCTGGTCCCTGCCTGCCTCCCGGTCAGAAATTCTACGGAGGATTCCGCCCCGGCGTTCCTCGAGGGGCGGTACTGGATCCCGCTCC
>Ga0335071_10003120_pt1 | contig 17604 bp, 12 predicted proteins | sample Lox_Sample_15_FD_206724 | JGI IMG/M metagenome (GOLD analysis project Ga0335071, IMG submission 206724) | Soil microbial communities from Loxahatchee National Wildlife Refuge, Florida, United States - Lox_Sample_1.5 | ecosystem: Environmental > Terrestrial > Soil > Wetlands | place: USA... | reverse complement strand
ACCTCCGCCGCGATCACCAGCACGATCCCCTCGACGTGCGGGCACAGCACCGGCGTGTCCGCCATCGCCAGCACGGGCGGGGTGTCGACCAGCACCCAGTCGTAGTGCGAGCGCACGGCGTCCAGCACCTGCTTCATCACCGGTGAGCCGAGGAGCTCCGCCGGGTTCGGCGGCTGGTAGCCGCACGACAGGACCTGGAGGCCCTGGATGCGTGTCGACTGTATGGACTCCGAAGCGGTCGTCTTGCCCACCAGCAGGTCCGACAGCCCCGGCGTCTTCTGGACGACGAAGTGGTGGTGGAGCGTCGGCCGGCGCAGGTCGGCGTCGATCGCCAGCACCTTGGCGCCGTTGTGGGCCAGGGCGGCGGCCAGGTTGGCAACCGTCGTGGTCTTGCCCTCGCCGGGACCGGCGCTCGAAATGAGCGCCAGCCGGCCGGTGGTCTCGGCCGAGGTGAAGATCAGGTTCGTGCGCAGCACCCGGTAGGCGTCGGCCACCGACGAGCTCTGGTTGCCGGCGACGATCTGCCGCACCGTCGGCCGCGCCAGGCCCTGTCCCTTCGCGTCCACCTCGGGCACCATGCCGAGGAAGGGGACGTGGAGGTGGTCTTTGATGTCGTCCGGCGTCTTGAAGGTGTTGTCGAGGTGCTCGAATCCGAGCGCCAGGCCGACGCCGAGGGCGAGCCCGAAGAGCACGGCTATCTGGTAGCTCCGCATCCGGTTGGGGAGAATGGGCGCCCGCGGCATCTCGGCCCTCTCCACCACCCGGATGTTCGTGGTCTTGAGCTCGGTCTCGAGCCCGGTCTGCTTGGTCCTGGTGAGCAGCTCCTGGTAGAGCTGCTTGTTGGTGTCCACGTCGCGCTTGAGGACGCTGAACTCGATCGTCTTGCGGGAGGTCTCCTGGGCCTCCTGCTTCACCGCCTCGAGCCCCGCCGCGAGACGCGCTTCCTTGGCGAGCGCCGTCTCGTAGTCGCTCTGCGCCGTGCGGGCGACGTTGCGGATCTCGGTGCGGATCTTGTCCTGCACCAGCTTGATCTGGTTGCGGACCCGGACCATGTCGGGGTGGCGCTCGCCGAGCGTCTCGGACAGCCGCGCCTCGTCCTTCTGCAGGCCCGACAGCTCGGCCTTCAGCGCCTGGACGGCCTCGTTGCTCACGACCAGGGGGAAGCTCTCGGCCCGTTCCGGGTCGAGCGACCCGATCTGGCGGTACAGCGACTCCTTGGCGATCCGCTCGGTGCGGGCCTCGAGCACGGCCCCGTTCAGCGCCTCGAGCTTCTGGTCCATCAGGGTCTGGCGCTCTTCCTGGTTGACCAGCCCCTCGCGCTCGCGGTATTCCTGGAACGCCTTCTCAGCCGCCTCCACCCGCGCCTGCTGCTCCTTCAGCCGATCGGAGAGCCAGCCCGTCGCCTCGGTGGAGGTGTTGAAGCGCATCTCCAGCGACTGCTCGATGTAGAGCTGTGCGAGAGCGTTGACGGCCTCAGCCGCGATCTGCGGCTGGTAGGCTCGGAAGCGGAGGTTGACGAGCCGCGACCCCGGCACCGGCTCGACAACCACGCGCGAGCGAAACGCCGCGACGGCGGGCGAGAGCGGGATGCCGCTCGGGTCGAGGAAGACGGCCGGGACCCGGCCGAACAGCCGCTGTGCCCTCTCCCACGGGCTCATCATCGGACCCGTCGCGAGCTCCGCGCTTCTCTGCATCCCGAGGCGCTCGACGACCCGCTCGGCGAGGGTGCGTCCGCGGAGGAGCTGGTACTGGGTCTGGTAGTAGTCGCCGCCACCCTGGACGAGGTCCACCAGCTCCTTGTTCGGGAGCACGTTCGGCGTGTCGCGGTCGATCAGGATCTGGGTGGTGGCCTCGTAAACCGGCCGCGTCGTGTAGTTGTAGAGCACGGCGATCGCCAGGCTCACGACGAAGCAGGTGACGATGATGCCGCGCCGCTTGTGCAGCATCGCCAGATACCGGCGCACGTCCTGAAGGACAGCCTGTTCCGTCACCCGACGACAGCCCTCCCTGGCCGTGGCAAGTCTAGACGAAAAAGCTGCAAACTCAAACAGTTATGTAGCGTGCGGTGATGTAGCTCACGAGCTTGCACGTGGTCTCTACTGACCGGGCCAGCCGCGTGCTTACCTGAAGTGGCTGAAAGAGATCCGGATCAGAAGAACTTCTCGGGGACGAAGAGGGTGTCCTCGGGCTGGACGATCTCGGTGGGCTGGGCCTTGTGCTCGGCCTTCTTCCCGTTGACGATCCGGATGACCTTCGTCCGTCCGGATGAGCCCCGGTCGCTGGCCCCGCCCGCCTGCGTCAACGCCTGCAGGACCGTCATCCCCTCCTGGAACCGGATCGGGCCGGGACGCGCGACGCTGCCCATGACGTACACCTGCGAGGCGCGCGGGAAGTACACCGTGTCGCCGGCCTGGAGCGCGATGTTCTTCTCCGGGTTCCCGGACTGCAGCTCGAGGAGGCTGATGTGGAAGACCTCCGTGCCGGGCGGCAGCGAAGGCAGACCGGGAACGACCGGTACGGCGGGCGGCGCCGAAGCGGCCGCCGTGCCCTCGCTCGGCCTGGTCTCCGACTTCGCCTTCTTGCCGGCCTGCTCCTTCCCGCCTCCCGCCTCCGGTGGGGCAGACGGCTCCGTCTTGCCGTCGCTCTTGGTCTTCTTTGAACCCTTCGACCTCTCGCCCGCCGGCGGCTTCTCCGCCGATGACGCTCCAGTGTCGGCGTCCTGGCCCTCGCTCGCACTCTCGCCGCTGTCGCTGCTCGGAGCTGCCGCTGCGCTCCCGGCCGCCGGCGGCCTCACCACGATCACCTCGTGGCCAGCGTTCGGCGTCAGCGGGCCGATGTCGCTCAGCAGCACCAGCAATCGCCGGTCGGCCTTCAGCGCGTATTGCCCCGGCTTCTGCACCTCGCCGGCCACGTAGACCTTTTGGCTGCCGAAGTCGGCGACCGTCACGCTCACCTGCGGACGCTTGAAGTAGCCGTCGGCGAGCAGCGTCGTCAGCTTGCGCTCCAGCTCGGCCGTAGTGAACTCGGAAGCCTTGACCTTACCGAGATCGGGCAGCTTCGGGATCAGGATGAAGCCGTCGGCGTCGACCTCGACGTCGCCGCTATGGTCCGGCTGGCCGGCGATGACCAGCCGCAGCTTGTCGCCGGGTCCGATCTCGTAGTCCGAGCCGGCAAATGCCGCGGCGGCGACCAGACAGACAGCCCCGGCCGACACCACCAGCCAGCCAAGCCGTCGTGGCGACAGCACCGTCACAACGCGATTCTGGCGGACAGGAAGCGCCGGGTCAATCGCCATTGCCGCTTCCGCGGTCACCTGAACTGCGGCTGCGGCGGGTTGTAGGTGAGCGTGAAACCGAACAGCAGCCCCTGGACCCCGAAGGTGTCAAAGGTCGACGTGCGCGTCGTGTAACGGGCGTTCACACCGGCCCGCACCCGCGGCCGGAACTGGTAGCCCACCTCGGCGCCGGCCTCCCGGAAGTTGTCGTTTCGGACCTGCGTCTGTGGGCCCTGGCCGGGAAGGACGAGCGTCACCGCCCCGTCCGAGGTGAACGACCCGATCCCGCCGAAGACCCGCAGGTAGATGTGGCTCACCAGCACCTTGTCGACGTAGACCTCCGCCATCTGCTGCACGATCGTCGGGCTCGGCCCCGAGGTGGCGAACGCCGAATAGGCAAGATCGCGAGTGAACCGGCCGCCGAGTTCCGTCTTCGGCGAGAAGTGCCGGGCGGCGTCGACATCGGCGTAGAACGTGTTGCGGCTGCCCCCCGAATCGCCCATGAACCAGCGAACGCCGGCGAGTGCCGAGCCGGCGATCAGTGCGGTCTCGTCGGTCCGGAAGCCACCGTAGGCCAGCGGCGCACGCCCGTTGCGGCCAGGGAGATAGGGGAAGCGGTGCCAGGTCTGCTCTCCCCCGGCCACGAACTTCGTCTTGACGGACAACGCGATCCGCAGCTCGCCGCCGGCCTCGTCGCGATCCTCGTCCATCGTCTGCTGCAGGTCGGTGCCCAGGTAATCGAGCGATTCCACCCGAACGCGGCTTCGCTCCCCGAACAGCGCCAAGCTGAACCGCTCGCCGAGCGTCCGGCGCAGGAACGCCCGTGTGCCCTCGGTCTCCTGTTGCAGCCGGGCATTCACCTGGTAGTTGGGGCGCGAGTAGGTCTGCGCGTAGCGCTCCTCGATCGCGAACCGAGTCCTCACCCCCTCCAGCTCGAGGCTTCCGGAGCCGTAGCCGTTCCAGCGGCGCAGCGAGGGTGTCCGCAAGTAATACAGGTAATCGAGGCCGCCGTCCAGGCGGAAGCGGCTAGTCTTCCCGAAGGGGCGCACGACCTCAAGCCCCGGCCCGCCACTCGCCATGATGTCCGTGTGCCGGTCATACGGTGTGTAGAACACGTTCGTGTCCAGCCCGATGTTCCCGACATGGACGTACGGGGTGAGGTAGAACGTCCCCACGCGGATCAGCCCGGGTCGGCCCTCCACGGGGACCGCGTTGCCTGGGTCCGAAACCTGAGCAACGGGCTGGCCAGCGGCGACCGCCGCAGTCGTCAGGGCCGCCAAGACCCAAATACCCCTGCCGAGGATCGCCAAGTTCGACACGCGCCGCAAAGGATAGCCGAGGCCGTTTCGGCGGCGAAATGCGTCAGGGCCGGTCGGCATCTCGGCCGACGAGGAGGTAGTTAAGGCACTCGGGGTGACCCTCGATAACGCCGCGAGCGACCGGCCCGTCCGGTGTCAGGAGGTAGTAGCGGTAGCTGAGCGGTCGCATGACCGCATTCAACCGTTCCTCGGCACCTCGCCCCTTGAGGACCTCACAGATGATCGCCGGCCGATCGCGCCGCAGCGTGCTCGCCATCCCGGCGAGCACATCAGGCTCGGTACTCTCGGTGTCGATCTTGATCAGGTCAACCAGGCAGATCCCACGTTGGACCAGCAAGGAATCGACGGCTACCACCGGCACGTTGGTCACGGTGAGGTTTTCGACGCCCGCCATGAACGCTCGGGAGAGTGACGAACTCGTCGGCAGTCCGTGGGCCTGGTAGTAGAAGGACGCGGCACCTTCCGCCGCGCCAGCAGCGGCCATCACGCAGTCGACGTTGCCGAGCCGGTTCAACCGGATGTTGCGCACTAGGCGTGCGTAAACGGGAGGAAGCGGCTCGATCGCGAGCACCCGTCCAGCCGGGTTTGCGTGCGCAGCCAACACGGTGAAGTAGCCGACGTAGGCGCCGACGTCCACGGTGACCCGCGCTCTCTCCGCGAGCCTGAAGAAGACGGGGGCTGTGTCCGCCTCGTGCGCGAGCCAGCCGCGCCAGAATACTTGGTTGCTAACCCAGTCGTCCCCACGCGATGATAGCCTCAGGGTACGCCCGTTCGGCAGCTTGGCGCTCACCGACCCGACGCGGTGCAGGTGTCGGACCGCCCACTCATGCCGGACTCCCGTCATACGCGCGATCCACCTGACTACACCCGTTGTTGCGGCGTTGAGGGGCGGCCACGCTCGAAGTGCCTTCACATACCTGCGGGCTTCACGCGCCGCGTCCATTCCTTAACCGCCTTTCCTTTGCTCCGGCGCGCATCGCGAGCCGGTTCACAGTTGCCCCCGAGCGGGTTCGCGTAAGATGCAGTCGCCGAGGCACGACACGAGGCCCGATGCCATGTCGAGAAGTCCACAAGCCGCACAGGGTGCGCTCGCACCCGCGTTGGCGACGCTGCTCGCCCATGGTCTCGCAGCGGCAGTCGTAGTGGGGGCGGCGTACGTCACGCTCGTCGGTCCGCCGCTGGCTCTGAATCACGACGAACTGAACTACCTCTACGAGTCGCTGCGACTGCCTGCGCAGGGGCGGCTGATCGGTTACGCCCACGGGCCGGTCCTCTACGAGCTGGTCGCTGCGAGCCATCTCGGGGTCTTCGCGGTGCTGCGGGCCGTCGGCCTCGTAGCCTCTTCGCCCGATTATCTGTTCTTTGTCGTAAGCCACGAGCACGCCTATCTGACAACCGGGCGCCTCTTCTCGGCGGCGATGGCAGGGGCGCTCGTCCTTGCTGTCTTCCGACTCGGGCGAGAGCTGTTCGGCAGCACGGCTGGATTGTTGGCCGCTGTTCTGTGTGCGTGCAACGTTACCGTCTTCACCTTTGCTTGCCTCCTCAAGGAAGACACGCTGTACTGGCTGCTGACCGTCATTGCCATGGAACAGGCACTGCGCATCTCCCTGCCTGCGCGTGGTCGCGAAGTCGCAGCCGCGGTCGCCATTGCCGCTGCCGCGGCCACCAAGTATCTTGGCGTCTTCGGCTTCCTGCTTGTGCTCTTACCGCTGACCGACAAGGGTATGCAGGCGGGCGAGCGCCGCCGCGTCGTCCTCCGAATGCTTGGCGTCAGCTGCGCGACGCTGCTAGTGCTGTTTCCCATGGCGCTCACCGACAACGCAAGTGTGCGCGCCTCCATCCTGCACATGCACCGCGCCACTGCGGAGGTAAGCGGGGGACTCGCTCTGAAGGCCTACCTCTTCGAGCACCTCCCCAATCTGGTCGGAATCCCGGTTGCCCTCCTCGGATGTGTCGGCCTGATGACGGCAGGAATCGAGCGGCACCGAGAGGTTCTCCTCTTGGCCCTCAGCCCTCTCTGTCAACTTGCCTTCCTGGGGCTCCGGCCGGGGCAAGCTGGTTCATGGTACATCGCTCCACTCGGCTTGCTGCTGATCATCTCTTGCTGCGGGCTGCTACTGCGGGTCGCGCGGTTCCTGGGTGCCCCTCTTGCTGCTTTGCTGACTGTCTCCGCCGTGAGTTATGCGGCGATTTCATCGCCGTACCTGGCGTCGTGTTTGAAGCAGGCAATTATCCTCTCTTCGCCCGACACCCGGCAGCTTGCGTACGGGACGCTCGTCAACGTCATCGGCTCTGACGAGAGAGTGGTGATCGCAAATGGAATCCGGGGCATGAACTTCTGGGGCCCCAGCTTAGCAGTTGTGGCAGGGCGGCCGGTGAACGCCCTGAGCGCAGCGCAACAGAAAGTAGCCGAAAGGCGGCGATTGCCGCGGTTCAATGTCCGCGTGGTAGACGGAGACGAAGCGCCGCGCGTGAGCGCCGACGAGACCTGGCTGCTCTGGCCGACGGTTCCTCGCGTTTCTCACGAGATCGCGTCTCTTCGGCGCGAACCCGTGCCAACGAACTGCGCGCTGTTCACGGAATTCCAGGCGCGCCCGGAGGCCCATTCGTACTGGTGGCCTTACCCTACGACAGCGGACTACGAGGAACTGCGCGCGCATAGGTTGCGAGAACTGGCCGAAACAGCGGTACGCGGGCTGACGATCCGCGCCTACCGCTGCGTGCGCGACCGCAAGACAGAATCACAGTGAGAAGTCGGCCACGAGCTGCCGCAGGCGAGTTCGAGCGTCCCGGCAGCCTCCGGGCATATTGGCCTAACTCACGCGGGCGTACCGTGGCACGGACACAACCCGCGACGCTGGATTAACCCTGCCGCCACGCGGCCTTCTCGGCGACGGCGACTACGTTTGGCGCGAGAAACCCGACACCCCCGAGGCGCGCCATCCGCTCGACAGATGCAAGGTGATAACAAGCTCCCCTTACGAACTTCCGGCGCCAGTCCATGAACCACGGTGTCGGATAGGCGTAGTACTGTCCGACGCGCTCGTGCCAGTTGGGCGTCTGAATCGGCGGCTCACCCCCGATTTCCCGAACGCTAAGGGCGGACTTGCTGAGCATCCGAGTGAGCGTCTCATCCGTGTAGTGGACGACGTGCTCGTATGAGTCCCAGAGTCCCCTTTTCGGGCGGCGGCCGGAGAGGGAGAGCAACGCCTGCTTCAAGAGCGACCACCGCGCGTTCGGGACTTTGACGTACATGATCCCGTCATCCTTCAACAACCGCCTGGCGTCGCTCAGGAACCTCACCGGTTGGGGGATGTGTTCGAAGACATCGGACAGGGCCACCACGTCGAAGCTGCCGGCCTGGTCCGCAGGTACTTCATGCAGGAAACAGTTGAACACCGGGAAGCCCCACTTCGCGGCTAGACGTGCCAACGAGGCCGACGGTTCAACTCCTGTCACATCCCAGCCGCGCTGCCGGGCCAGGCGGAGAAGCATCCCCATATTGCAGCCCACATCGAGGAACCGACCGGACCGCTTGTGTCGCTCAATCCGCCGGATCTCCGCGAGGTAGTTCGGATCGCGGTGATGTGTTGCCCGACCTTCGAAGATCAGCCGCGCTTCCGCATAGTAGATGTCGCTGTCTCCCCAGTACACTCGTTCGGGATCCTTCAGCCGCGGACTTGTGTAGATCAGTCCGCAGGCAGTACAACGAGTGATACCGATAACCCCGTGCTCCGTGTAGATCCTGCGGCCCGCCTCAGATTCACAGAATGGGCAACGCACTTTGACAACGTCGTCCTCACTGTACTCGTCACGCTGCGTTCCCCCGTGGACGTAGTCCCCTGCCCTCGCTTCGCCGATGAGGCGCACCCAGCCTCCTTCCACTCTTCGCGCCGCACCTCAGAGCCTGTCCCTCGACAAGGCCGGCCGCGGCATCGGCCTAGCCCGCGTCCGTTGATTCAGCCCTGAGGAGGCCGCCGGGCTTGCTGACGTTCAAATGCGGCACCAACTGACAGCGTCTCCGTGCGACGCCGCTCGACACCCACGGCCGCCACAATCAGGAAGAAGCAAAGCACCTGCGCCCGATGGCGATACGCTGTTCCTGCGTTCCCTTCCCCGAGTGCGTAGCCAACTGTCACTCCCGCTGTCATCAAAAGCACCATGAGCGAGCTACCGAAGTGCTTTCTGGCCAGATGTCGGCTCCCCCGGAAGATGCTGGGGATCAGCGCGTAGAAGAAGAGCATCTCCGGCAGCGCAAGGGTCTGACGCACGCTGCCGAAGCTCCACGGGAAGGGAGCCAGCAAGAACAGGGCCAAGCCCTTGGGGAGGTAGACGAGGGCCTTTGCCGGGCTTGAGATGTCGACTTGCTCGAAGCTGCTCGCCGCATCGGCCGTGTTCCAGTATCGCACACGGTTGAGCTCCTCGAAATCGACGAACCGCAGCCTTCGGTTTGCCCCCGCCACCTGATCGGCGTAGATCAGCATGAGCGCCGCCGCCGAACCGACGATCAAGCTGCGCCCGACATGCCGCGATCTCTGTACGACGAGGCACACAACGATCGGTCCCGCGACGGCAAAGAGAACGTAGGCGCGGAACTGCGCCAAGCCCAGCATCGCGGCAGCGAGGACCGCGAACGTCAAAGGGCTGGGTCGAGACTGAAGGATCAACGCCTGACGGCAGAGTAGCAGGATTAGCAGGACAATCCACACGTCTCGAATCCCCTGTGTAGACCAGAGCACAAGAGATGGAAAGAAAGCCGCGTACGCCGCGGCTCTGAGGGCTGCAGCCCGGCTGTCGCTAATCCTCAGGGTGACATCATGGACCACGAGAACCGTCAGCGCACCGATGAAGCAGTTGAGCAGCTTCGGCAGAAGAGCGAACGGCCCGAACAGATAGTAGATTGCGGCCACGATGTTGACGTACGCCTTCATGCCCGTACGGAAGTCCTCGCCTGGCGGCAGCGGCAGCTCGCCAGTCCAGCCGGCAGCCTGCCAGCGGCCGAAGGCGTCGTACGTCAGTTGGTCCGGCGCGAACGTCTCTGGAGGCACAGCAAAGTGCAGGGCGACGGCCAACAGCACACGCAGCACGAGAGTCCACACAAAGAGCCGACCCAGCCGGAGCCTGGGCAACCGCGGTTCGAACGGAGATCCGGCGCGCTCAGCGGTCATTGAGCCGTCCCCTGCGCCTGGGGGGTGCGGTCGATGGTCCCCAACGCTTCCGCGAAGCGACGCACCGAGACCGCGGTCGCGTATTCACGTTCTACCACGCCACGACCAGCGGCGCCCATCTCGCGTCTAAGCTCGTAGGAGTCGATGAGACAAATGAGTGCGCGCAGCCACTCCTGTCGAGACGAGACAGAGAATCCAGTGACGCCGTGCCGAACGGCCTCACGGCTGGCGCCGACAGCGGAGCACACGGTCGGGATCTGTAGCGCCATGTATTGAAGCTCCTTCATCGGGCACTTTCCGCGGGTCCAAGGGTCATCCGGGAGGGGCTTGATGCCGATGTCGAACGCGCTGATCTCATCGACCTCCGTCGCGGCCGACCACGGGCGCCAGTCGACGGGCAAGCCCGGCAAGACAGGGGCGCGGTTCGACACGACCCTGAACTGCACGGAGCGGCAGGACGCCAGGTCTCGCAGAATTGGGGCGAAGCCCTCGAGGTACGGGAGCGTGGTCGCACTGCCGGTCCAACCCACGACCACAGGAACTCGAGCCTCGGCGGGTCGGCGAGGCGTGTAACGCACGGTATCGATGCTGGTAGGCACTGTGACGACCGCCCGCGAACGCTCGCGAGCCCACTCGGCCAGGTAGCGGCTTCCAGCTGAAACGAGCGCGCTGTGCCGACAGAGAACTGCGGTCTTGGAGGCGAACTTAAGGCGGTCGAAGAGGCGGTTGACGCTCTTGTTCCGGAGATAGATCGCATCGTCAAAGTCGAATACGGCGGGCACGCCGAGGCGCAGGAAGGCCAGATCCAATGCGGCGGGACCCGCGACAACGGCCGCCCGATGCACCACGAGGAGATCCTGCTTGCCAGCTCGGCGCAAGTCGCGCTGCCGCTGGCGAAAGCCCCGTAACACTCCCACCATCTTGCTAAGCCGCTGGCCCGGCCTCTGAAGGATCGCGGTCGTTGACCGGTCGAAGTACGGTGAGAACTCGAGTCGGTACCCGGCGCGCTCCAGGCCGGGGGCCCACTGCTCGAGCCGAAAGCGCTGGCTCGGAGTGGTGTCGAGCGCGTACGGCACGAGGGCGAGCACTGACAGGCTGCTCGTCATCGAGCCCTCCCGCGCAAGCCACGGATGACGCGGCGGTAGAGGTGGGCATAGCGCGGCACACCAACGGCCATGAGCGACAGCTCCCGCTCGGCGTAGGAGCGGCATCGCTCTGGCGTGGCGCCGCCGATAAGAGCTCGTAGGCGTTTGACGACAGTCGTCCGGCCGTTCTCATCGAGCCTGTTCAGGATGACGCCGAGTTCACCAGAGGCGAAGATCGAGTCGCAGTCGCCGATCGCGGGCGTGCTGACTACCGGCAGGCCGGCCGCCAAGTACTCCCCGACTTTGGTCGGAGACGACGACCTCTTCGACCGGCAGGTACGGATCAACGATAGCCCCACATCCGCCGCCACCATGATTCGCCGCGCTTCGTCGGGTGCCGCGCGCTCGACCGAGTATGCCGAGCTAGGGAGGTTCGCGCGAGCGAGCGCGGCGAAGAGAGGCGCCGGGTCGCTTTGGGTGAGGACCTGAAGACGCCAGCTGTCATCCGCCAGACGCGCCGTGGCGAAGAGGCGCACCGTCTCGTCGACAAGATACCAGCCCCCGAGCTTGCCGACATACAGGAGCACTTTGGTGCGGTCGTCCCATCCTCGACTAGACCGCTCTCGCGCACGGTTCTCGGCAGCGTCACGAAAGGCGGCGGTGTCGACGCAGCACGGGATGATCTCCACGTTGGCATCCAGGGTGAGGGCCTCCTCGTGCCGGAGGTCGTCGGTCACCGTTCGCGTCAAGAACACGAGGCCGTCGGCTCGGCGTAGGAAGTGTCGTTCGGCGCCCTTCGTCAGCCGATATTTCAACCCGCCGGGCCGCCAGTTGCCCGAATCCACGTACTCGTCCGCCAAGAGGCCGCGAACGTCGAAGACGAACGGCACCCGCAGACGGGAGGTCGCGAGTTCGGCGATCGCAGCGCCGACGTGCGATCGGCCGTGGACGAGCCGGATCCCCCACTCCCGACATAGCCGGCGTGCAAGGAGAGCACCCTGCGTGATGTCGAAAAGCGTCGCCGGGAGGCTCGGGCTCTTGTGGTAGCGCAGTGAATGCCAGCGGATGCCGTCGGCCCGGAGCCGGGTGGCGATATCGCTCCGTCGGCTCGAGGTGTCAGCCTGCTTCTCGAACGTCAGGAGGTGTGGTTCAAACTCCAAGCGCGCGAGTCCGCGCAGATACGCGACTACCTGCGTCGCCACGAGAGGCTCATCGGCCTCGAGATAGCAGACGTAGAGGACAGGAACGGGATTAGGGGCGTGCAGCCCCGCGACCGAGTGCGCGGCGAGCGAGTGGGCGGGCGGAGACGACGGCACACGCAAGTGTCTCATTTCCCCGGGGCTGCCGCGAGAAGTCCCGTGCTATCGAACCGCCTCCGAGTAGCACGCCGGGACGTTTGCCTCAGGGTCGGCGGTCTCCACCGCAGGGGGTGTCGTGGGCAGTGCGGTATTCGTGACAAACTGGCCAGTGCGAAGTGGAGCCTCGCTTGTTGGAACGGAGGCGTGCCGATCGCCATCGAGAGGAGCGCCCTCTCCGGCTCTGCTCGCCGATGCGCCCCTTAGATACCGAATTCTGCACACCGCGCGCACGCGTTCCGCAACCGCAGAGATGCTAACGTAGTAGGATCCGAGGGAGACGGGAGCCATGCGTAGTGGTGCCCGAGGCGACGCGTGACCCTCCGCGCGTTTCGAGGGCTGGACCTTCTGGCGTGCGCTCTCGCTGCTGTGTGCGAGCGAGCACCGTGGATGGTCGAGCTTCTCGTCAGGCTGCTTCCGCGCGGCCGGTATTGGGTCGCAGCGCGAGTCAAGCCGTCGCGCATGCCAAGCCGAGTGAGGGTGCGACGAGACGGCCTCCGCTTCGAGTTGGATCCCCGCGAGGAAGTGCAGCGACAGATCTATTTTGGTGCCTTCGAACGGCGAGAGCTACGCATCGCGATGCGTGTGGCCGCGCACGGCGGCACGGCGGTGGATGTCGGTGCGAACGTAGGGTACTACGCACTTGCTCTGGCGCGGTGTGTCGGCGCGGAGGGACGTGTGCACGCATTCGAGCCCGATCCGTCCCTTGCTGCTCACTTGGAGCGTCACCTCAAGATCAACGGCCTCTCGCAGCGCGTAACCGTGCATCGTCAGGCGGTTGGGGCACTCGACGGTCAAGCCGACTTTTACCGGGCGGACGAGCAGAATCGAGGCAGTGGCACGCTCATCCCCTACCCCGACCTGGAGCACAAAACATTTCCCGTGGAGGTGGTCACGCTGGACGCGTTCTGCGGCGATCACGGCATCCTACGGATCGATTTCCTGAAGGTGGACGTAGAGGGTGCGGAGCCGGACGTTATCCGAGGGGCGACAGGACTCCTAGACCGCGCCGCAATCCGGCACCTGCTGGTCGAGCTAAACGGATGGCGGCTGCTCGACCGCGGCATGCAGCTTGAGGATCTGACGGGACCGCTGCTCGCTCGAGGCTACGTGCCCGATCCTCTGAACGCCACCGTCCTCGCCGCGGTGACCGGCGGACGCCGTCCCCTCCGGACCCTTGTTACGAATCTCCTCTTTCACGCCCCCCCTCGGGCGCGTGCGGCTAGCCCCTGAGGATCGGATGCGCGCCGCTGGACCGCCGTGCACCCAGTCTCGAGACGACACCAAACGATACGAAACCCAATCGTGCCACTGTTTCACGCCTCAGCCAGCTTCGCCGCGCGGTCACGAACGAGCTGCGCTGCGCGCGCATAGACATCCAGCATTCTTACCGCGGTGGCCGCCCAGCTGAACTTCGCCGCCTGGGCCAGGCCCCGTTCGCGCAGTTCGACCCTCAGCGTCGCGTCTCCGAGCACATCGCTGATCTGCCGAGCGAAGGCACCGACGTCCTCGGGGTCCGCAAGGCGCGCCGCACTCCCCGCGACCTCGGGAATCGAGGTCCGGTTCGACGCGATGACGGGAGTGCCACAGGCCATCGCCTCCAAGACCGGAAGCCCGAAGCCCTCGTACAGTGAAGGGAACACGAACGCGCTCGCTTCCGCATAAAGTGCCGCCAGATGCTCGCTGGGGACTTGCCCGAGGACACGGACTTGCCGGCTGATGCCAAGCTCCTCGCAGCGACGCTCAAACGAGTGATGCGTCCAGCTCGAAGCGCCATGGACGCGACTAGCTTCTAGCCAGGGACGCATGCCCACTACCGCGAGTTGCAGGTCCGGGTGCTCGACCACGACCATTCTGAAGATCTCCGCGAGACCCAACAGATTCTTACGCCGCTCGCGCGTGCCCACATACAGCAAGTACCTCTCAGCAAGGTCGTAGGCCTGTCTAGCGCTCACGTCCTCGCTCCAGCTGCGTTGAAACAACGGCGAAACCGCAAGGGGCACGGCCACGACGCGAGAAGGATCGATTGGGAAGTGACTAAGATAGTCGCGACGCGTCGACTGGGAGTCCGTCACGACGAGCGTCGCGCGGGTGGCCGCGGCAGCGTTGTTTCGACGATGTATCTCCACGATCTCGGGCGCGTACCATTCTGGGTGAACGAGCGGCCCCACGTCGTGTACGGTCGTGACACACGCGCCTGCGCGCTGCGGCGGGTGAACCCAGTCCGAGGTATGGAATACGTCGAGCGGTCCGACGAATGCCTCAACGGGGGGCCACTTGAGGTATCTCCACGCGCCCAGGAGCACGCGTGACGGGAGGCGTGGGTTCACGACCGGGATGGAAAACCGCAGTTGGCGATCTCTTTCCCGAAAGCAATTGGCGAACAGGACAAAGCTCTGGTCGCAGGGAACGGCCAGGAGGGCCTCGACAAGACCGATCGTATACTGACCGATTCCGCTCAAAGGTGATCGAGCACCCGAGACGTCGATGCCGACACGAAGTCGCGTCACATGGTGGCCGTCAGCGGTCCGCGTCGCCACTTCGGGCTGCCAGGACGACGAGGGTGTTTCCGAAGCCGAAGCGAACCGCGACGCGTGCGAGCAAGCCGCTCAACCCGTCGGCAATCCACGCCGCAGCGGGTTGCGGCCGGAGTCTGCGCACGAATGCAGCCGCCCGCAGGTCGGCTGAGCCACGCGTCTCCCAATAGACGGGACGGAGGCCAACCCGACGCAAGAGAATGTGCACCTGCCTCAGCGAGAGATGAAGCAGGTGGCCGTGAGACGCGAACTCGTAGTATGGCCACCTCCAGCCCTGCAGCGCCCGCGCCGTACTTCTATGGTTCGGCATCGATACGGCGACTATCCCGTGCGGCGTTAGCAGCTTGTGTGCTTTGCGTAGCGTGTCCAGCGGCTGAGCAAGGTGTTCCAGGACGTCCCAGAAACAGACCGCGTCGAAACGCGGCTCGCGCCTCACTGCGTCTAGTGAACCCACGAAGGCAGGAAAAGGCCCGGGCCGTCTCGCGAATGCCGCGAAGGAAAGCTCACAGCCCACCGCGCGAAGGCCCCGGAGTCGCGCGGCCCGAACGAAGGTGCCCGGACCGGTCCCGACGTCCAGTACACGGGCGTCTCGCTTGCGGAGGCGGCCCGTCAGGATGTCGAGGCGGCGCTGCAACTCGGCGCCATCGGGCCCGCACGACGTACGGCCTTGGCTGTGCTCCCTATCATAGAAGGCTCGCAACTCGGCCTCCGTAGGTGCGGGATCCACGAACCAAGAGGAACATGCGCGGCACATCGCGAGACTGAAACCACTAGGAGCTCGGCAAGGTCTGGTCAGTGAAGATTCGCAGACCGGACAAGCTCGCGTCATTGCACACCCGCACGAATCGAAGCGCGCGAGCACCAGAGCCATGCGGCGGCCACGATCACACCCGCGGGGATGGCGACAAGCGGACGCTGGACGAGAGAGAGCCACCCGACGACAAGGAGACCCCCTCCCAACAAACCCCACGACTTCGTCTGATCTGGGGACCGTGGCCGCGTCCTGAGGACTAGTACCACGAGGATGCCAAACTCCGCGACGAGGAGCCCAGCTATGGCGGCGCTCAAGGAACGCAGCGCGAGGCCAACCGCAAACGCCGCCAGCCGCACCGCCTCGCCACCGACGCCCAGCGCCACGTACTCGCGTGCGCGACCCTGCGCCAGCATAGCGGTGCGCGGCACGGTGCCGACGAGGAACAGCAAGTCCGCCGGAATCGTCAGCGCCAGCAGGGCCGCCACCGGCGCGAACTGCGGGGAGAGGACGAGGGCGACGCCGGGTCCACGGAAGACCTCCTGCACGCAGGCGGACGGGACAAGGACAGCAAGGAGGAAACGCACCGTCCGAGTGCCCTCCGCCGCCATAGCGCCCGGGTCGCGGAGCTGGCTTGAGAAGCGAGGGTAGAGATAGACGAAGAGGCCCGCGGAAACGGCGACGGTGTACTGCTGCGAAACTGCTAGTGTCGCCTGAAGAAAGCCCGCGGGCGTGATCCCAAGCCAGTTGGCTGCGACGCCCCGAAGGGCGACGCGATTCGCCGCGACCGCCAGGTGGTAGATGAACTGCGCACCACCCACGCCGAGTACCTGCCGTATCGCCGCCCGCGCATCTGGCTGGCCAACCACGGCGTCGTTGTTGCCGGCACGCTCGCGCCGCCTGTTCAGGAAGAATTCGGTCACCACGAAGGATAGGGCGGCCGCTGTGAGGACCTGGGCGACTCCCCCGTCCACACGGAGCAAGGCAACCAGCAGAACGGCCACAAGTAGGCCGCCGCAGACGGTGATCGCCTTCACCAGCGCGATGTCGCGAATCGCGCCGATCGCGTTCAGGCCGGCTTCGGCCCCGGAAGCCAGTACGCTGGAAGGCAGGGCCACGCACAAAGACAGAAAGAACCAGCGAGGGAGCGCGACGCCAAGCAGTCGCTCGAGCACCGCAGCCGGTAGGCCAACGCAAGCCGCCGCCACCATGACCCCGAGCAGTGCGAGCAGACGCCGCGCGTCGCGCAACACGCGCCACGCGAGTGCGGCGTTGCCCTCGGCGATGTGCCGGGCCATCTCGCGAACGAGGCCAGTTGGCACTCCGGTACGACAGGCAGTGGCCAACAGATCGAAGAAAGTACTGGCAAGTCCGACGACTGCCATCCCGGCCGGCCCCAAGAATAGGGCGAACACCTTGAGCCGGACGACGCCCGCGCCGAGCGACAGCAGGTTCACCCCGCCGAGCGACCCCATCGCACCTCCAAGGGTCGTCCGCGGCATCGGGATCTGCCGCGGCGCGGAGGCCACCGCTCTCACGTCCTGCTGGACCTAACCGGCGACGGGCTTCTTGTGAGCCCCTCGTAGAGACGCTCCAGTGCGGAGGCGCTTTCTTCCCAGGTGAAGTCCCGCGATCGTTCGCGCGCGTTCGTGGCCAGCCGCCGCCGCAGCTCTTCCGAACTGGACATACGGGTGAGGGCTCGGGCTAACGGTAGGGGATCATCGGGCACCACGAGTAAAGCGTGCCGCTCGGATTCAACCGCCTCGCAAATGCCTCCAACATGAGTGGCCACGATGGGAGTCTCGAGCGCCATAGCCTCAAGGATTACCCTGGGGAAGTTCTCGGCCCTCGACGGCAGCACGAGCGTTTCAGCTTCGGCGATCCGTGCGAGCGCCAGGCGCGGTGGCACGTGGCCGCGAAAGGTCACGCGGTCGCTGACACCCAGCGAGCGGGCGAGGGTTCTGAGGGCGCTCTCCTCAGGACCCTCCCCGTAGATCTCGAGAGGCAGAGCATCTGCGCCTAGGCTGGCGAGGGCACGCAGCAGCACATCGATACCCTTGTGGGCGTCCAGGCGCGCCACGCACACGAGGACGCGGGCACGAGACGACGCCGCTT
>Ga0335071_10003119_pt1 | contig 17607 bp, 16 predicted proteins | sample Lox_Sample_15_FD_206724 | JGI IMG/M metagenome (GOLD analysis project Ga0335071, IMG submission 206724) | Soil microbial communities from Loxahatchee National Wildlife Refuge, Florida, United States - Lox_Sample_1.5 | ecosystem: Environmental > Terrestrial > Soil > Wetlands | place: USA... | reverse complement strand
CTGTCGAGGAGCCCGTCCTCGCCGAGATCCTCGAACCGGTAGACGGTGCGGTACACGGTGGCGCGGGCGCACCCCGCGATGGTGGCAACCTCCGACGGCTCGTATCCTCCGTGGAGCAATAGCAGGATTCGGGCCCGGAGGGCCTCGATCCGGCTGGGGGTCTTGTGGAGGAGTCTCTTCATCCGTCGTCGTTGCCCTCGGGGGAGCCGAAGGCTTATCGTCATCGAGGGGGATCTCCTGGGCTTGAGTGTGTTCTGGCCCGCGGGCATGCCCGCGAAGGCTCCCCTGCCGCGTTCGCGTAGCCGCCTCCGTGTGGGAGCATCGAGGCCAAAGGTCCACCCCGTGTTCACCCCAAGACCGACCTGGCCGAGAAGAAGCCCCCGAACCAACCGCTTTTCTGCGTTGGTTCGGGGGCCTAGCTGGTCGGGGCGACTGGATTTGAACCAGCGACCACTTGCACCCCAACCGGCGCCGAGGGCCTCGCACCCGGGCTCACGGAGGAGGATACGGTGCAACCCTCCGTATTCTCTGGACCTGAGATCCGGCCATCCCCGCACGTGGACGCACCGAGCGTCATAGTCGGCACGGCCTGCACGGCGCCAGCACTGCGGAGTTTGCAGCTTCCGGAGCCCACGGCGGACCTGTATCTGACTGCCGGGGCAACGGCGGCGGGGCTCTGTCCGGGGCGTGCACGAATCATTTTGGCCCGAGCGATCCTCCAGGCAGCGCTGACCGACACCGGGGATGACAGCCTAGAGGAGCCGAACCACGGAGTCTATTGAGGTCGCCGGCCCCGGTCGAAAGCATCGCTGAGTCCCGATGGAACGAGCCAGAGCGGTCGTGCCTGGCGGCAATTCCCATTCCCTCGATCAGAGGAGAGGGTGGACCTCGGGGACGAGGCTGATCTCGGCGGGGTTCTCCTCGATCGCCCGGGAGATCGCCTCGGCCACCTTCTCCGGCGGATCCGCTTGGGCGATCAAGGTGCTGCGCTGGGGCTCGGGCATGCGGTCGAAGAATGCGGTGGCGGTGATGAAGGGGTGAACGATGGTCACGCCGATGCCGTCGGCCTGCAGCTCCTTGCGCGCCTGGAGCGAGAGCTGGTGGAGCGCAGCCTTGGTCGCGGGGTAGGGCCCGCCGTTGGGTCGGAAGAGCTTGGTCGTCCCCGACCCGATGTTGACGATCGCGCCGCGGCGCTGGGAGCGCATGATGGGGATGACCTCGCTCATCGCCACGAGGGGCCCGTAGATGTTGAGCTCCATGAGCGCGCGGTAGACGTCGAGGTCGATTCTCTCCGTCGGCGCCTGGCCCCCGCCGCGCCCGGCGTTGTTCACCAGGACGTCGATCTGACCGAAACGCTCGCGGACCGTTGCGACCATCCGGCGGATGGAGGCGGGATCGGTCATGTCGACTGGGACGGAGCACGAGCCGGGCAGCTCTCGCGCCAGGGCCTCCAGCTTGCCGACGGAGCGGGCGGTGAGGGCCACGCGCCCCTTCCTCTTCGCCAGGAGTCGGGCGGCGGCCTCGCCGATGCCCGACGACGCCCCGGTGATCACGATGACGGCGTTCTCGATCTGCACGCGCGCTGGCTCCTGAAAGGGGTGCGAACCAACAGTCAGAGCGCTGAGAGGGTTCCTTCGTGATCACCCACTCGGAGAAGGCTGTGACCGGCTCTGTGGCTCAAAACGACTCTGCAGGATTGGACCTCTCGGCCGGCAGGTATGCTACTCCGGCCGAATTCGAGAGGGCAACGAGTGACGTTCCCCCCGAAAAGTGGACAGGAGGCAGGTTGAGGATTTCGGAGGCAGTTCGTGGTGTAGCCAACCTGTCTGCCGAGTCGGATCAAGTCCAACAACGGAAGATCGGGTGCACCATGCCAGAGCACAGCTCACTGCGACCCGCGGCTCACCGCGAACACCTACGCTCACCTCGACGACCGGGATGCTCTCGCGGCACTTGTAGCGGTCCAGGCGCAGGTAGAGGGGGCGGTGAATCTCGAGCGCTCGCGGACGAACACTGCGCCAGCACTGCAAACCTCGAAAGCCCCAAAGACGAAGCCCGCAGTGCCGCCGGTTTATCCAGCGATCCTACGGGCTTCAGGAGTCGGGGCGACTGGATTTGAACCAGCGACCACTTGCACTCCAACCACCCTAAAGAGGGCTTCAGCGGCTTTCAGCACGTCCCACCCCGTTTCACAGAATCGCCTGGAAACTGCTGTGCCCCAGCCTAATGGGACGCCTCGGTAATACTTGAAACGGATCGGGGTACCAACGTAAGCTGTCACCTGAGGTGACCCGACGCCGACCACCTGTCGCAGTATTCAGGTGACTCGGTCCACGCCGCTCGTAATACCGCAGTGTGTCGGGTCTTTTTGGCCTCCGCCCAGGCGGGCGCTCGGAGCACGTGGTCGCCGGTCGGAGCTGGGCCCGGCGGCGGCAGCGACCACCCGGGGCTGAAGGACCAGCGGCCTTCGGAGGAGCGAATGGGCGATCTGAACGACATCCCGCCGCTGACCCCAAGCGCGATCAAGGCGCTCGAGCCCCGAGCGAGCGCGTACGAGATAGCGGACCCAGGCTGTGCCGGGCTTCGCCTGCGTGTCGAGCCCACGGGAACGCGGACGTTCCGCTGGTACACCCGCGACGGCGAAAAGCGGGTGGTGGTGACGATCGGCCCCTGGAGCGAGCGCGCCGAGGCGGGGCATGTGACCTTGGCCGCAGCTCGTGAGCGGCTGCGGGGATTCAAGGCTGCTCGGGACGAAGGACGCCTCGCGAGCGAGCGGCGAGCCGCGAGCTCGGCGGCCGGGGGTACGCTGACGGTGTCCGAGTTGGTGGAGGAGTTCGTCGCCCACCTCGAGAAGCGCCGAAAGACCTCCGCGCAGGTGAAACGCGCGCTCGAGCGCGACGTGGTCCCGCTGATCGGGACCGTGCCTCTCAAGGCGGTGACCACCCGCGACGTGCGCCATGTCGTCGAGGAGGTCGTCAAGCGTGGCTCGCCGTCCTCCGCCGATCATCTGTTCGTCCACCTGAACGGTCTTCTGCGCTTCGCGGTCGGCCGCGGGGAGATCGCTTCGAACCCGGCCGCGGTGCTGGACCGAGACGCGATAGGGTGCGAGACGAACCGGCGGGCGCGCATCCTCTTCGATCAGGAGATCGCGGCGTTCTGGTGCGCGCTCGACCGTTCCACACTGACGGCCACGGTGCGGGCGGGCCTGCGCTTACTTCTCCTCACGGGTGCCCGCTCGGGGGAGTTACTCCGCGCGGAGTTGACCGAATTCGACCTCCCAGGGCGAACGTGGACGGTGCCGGTTGAGCACCAGAAAGTCGGTCGACGGCAGCGGCCAAGCGCACGGCCATGGCGCGTGCCGCTATCCGACCAAGCGCTCGCGCAGGCTGAGCGGCTGCGCGTGCTGTCCGAGGCGGAGGGCAGCACCTTCGTGATGGCGAGCCCAAGTCCGCTCGCCCCCGACGGAGCTCACATCACCGACAAGGCGCTCGTCGCAGGCATGCGCAAGCTGTTCATCGGGAAGGCGCCGCTCTTGGTCTTTCGGGATCCGCGACCAGTCGTGCACGACCTCCGCCGGACCCTGCGGACGGGCCTGGGCCGGCTGGGAGTGCCCCCGCACGTTGCAGAACGGTGCCTGAACCACTCGGTCGGCGAGATCGAGTCGACCTACGACACACACGACTACCTCGATGAACGGCGTGAGGCCCTGGCGCGTTGGGGGGCCCACGTCGAGTCGATCGTCAAGAGTACGGGTAACGTTGTCGCACGCATCGGGGGACCCAGGGGCTAGCGGGTTCAGGCCAAGGACTAGGTCCGCCATCGGAGCGAAAAGGCACGGCAGCGTCGCGGAGGATTGTCCATAGGAGGCGAAGGATGCGAGCGCCGGAGTCTGCCCGCCAACTCCCGGAATATCGATGTTTATCGATGGTATGGAGCATTGGCGAGGCGCGGCGAGTCAGGAGCATCCGCTCCCTGGCCAGATGTCCGCGCTCCCCGCGGAGCTGGTTCGAGCGCCGGCGGTCGTGCCCCTGTCCCTCGCCAATACTTCGTAAGGCCGTCGAGCGGGGTGGCCCAGATCAACGCTCCAGCAGCCGGGCTCAGGTGAGGCGGGAAAGCCCCTGCCCGACGAACCGTTTCAGGTCGGTAGCGAAGCGCCGAGCCTCACCGGGCGGCCAAAGGGAGAGGTGCTCGTCGAGGGCAGCCGCCAGCCGCCGGCGCATCCTCTGCACCGTCAGCCTGCCGCGCACGGTCAGCACCAAGAGCATGGCTCGCCCATCCGCAGGGTCGCGAACCCGTTTCACCAAGCCGTCGCGGGCCAGCCGCGACGCGTGCCGGCTCACAACCGACCGGTCGATGCCGACCTCCGCGGCCAGCCGAGCCGACGACATCGAACCGGTCCGCGCCAGGCCGCTGATCACCGGATAGGTCGCCGAATCAACCGACGGGTCCAGGCCGGCGGTGAGCCGCCCGTAGAGACGCGCCCGGTTCGACCTGAGAAGCAGGAGGCCGAGAGCCTCGGCGATCTGGGTGCCCGGGCTGGACACCGGCCGACTGTAGCGCGCAGGGCCGCGTGATGCTAGGATTCGATTACGTGCATGATGCACGCATCTGGGAGGACCAGTGACCGACCACGCGGCAGGAGACCTGGCAGCGTACATCGCCGGCGCGCTGGCCGAGGTGTGCTTCGGGCCGGAAGAGATCCACCCGCTCGAGGCCACCGTGGATCGCTACTTCGCCCCCGATTACCGGCAACGCACCGACGGCGAGGAGGTCGACCGCCGCGGCTTTGTCGAGCACATCCGGGCGCTTCGACGGTGTGTGCGGGAGGGCCGCGTCGAGGTGCTGGAGGCGATCCAGCAGGGCGACCGGATCGCCGATCGCCACCGGGTGAGCATCACTCGATGGAACGGTTCCATCTGCCAGGTCGAGGTCCACCTCTTCGGCGAGCTCGCTGCCGACGGCCGTCTTCGCCGAGTGGATGAGGTCTCGCGGGTCGTCGTCGGGGGGGCCGACGACGCCGAGCTTGCCATCATCCGCTGATGCGATGGTGGGCAGCCCCGTCGCCTGCCGCGCCATCGCATTCCCAGTGATGACCACCCGCGCCGGTGGTCTGCCCACGGACGCAGGCCGCGTCCGCCACCGCCGAAGCCGTTGGACCGGGAGCCTGCTCTTCCGCGCGAACTGCTCCAGCAGCTCCTCGCTCGCCTCCACTCGCTCGGCGCCTGCCGCGCCTCCTCCGCCGCCGATCGCCGCAAGCCGCTCGCCCCCATTGCACGCCCATGGCTCTCGATCGAATCATCTGTCACGATTTGGTTGCTGCACGGAGGTCGAGCGGGGTGCCATGGTCGAGAGGCCGATCATGGCGTCCACGATCCGCAACAGGGCCTGCGCTGCGGCCCATCCGTGCTCGGCGAAACTACCAGCGCGGTGGCTGTGCCGGAAATGGCTCTGGGCCCCACTCGGGCGGGTGGCGCTCCTGAGCTTCATTGCCGCGCTCGCCATCCCGCTCTCGACCGCCAACGCTCAGGTCCTGTCTTCTCCAAAAGGGGCGAGCGAAGCCGCCCAGGACTCCCCCCCTCCGGAGGGTATGCCAGAGGTCACACTCCCCGAGGTGGTGGTCCGACTCCCGAAATCCGGCAAGCAATTCCGCGAGGAAGCGAGTGCTCTCGACAAGTCAAGGGATGAGTTTCTCTTGCCCAAGCTCGGCGCGGACTCGTCCAGCCTCGACCGAGATTCCATCCAGTCGCTCCCCCAGGGGGACGACGCTCCCCTGGATAGCGTGCTCCTGCAGCTGCCGGGGGTATCGAACGATTCGACGATGAGCAGCGTAAGCTTTCACGTTCGAAACGAGTACGGAAACGTTCAGTACCGAATCGACGGGGTCCAGCTCCCAGACGGATTATCCGGCTTTGCCAACTACCTCGACACCGGGATCATCGGCGGCCTCCGGCTGCTCGACGGAGCGCTGCCCGCCCAGTACGGGCTGCGAACTGCTGGGGTCATCGACATCACGACGCGGAGTGAATATCCCCCTCGGGGTCTTGCCAGCCTCAACCTCGGCACCGATGGGACCCTCTCGCCCGGTTTGGAGTACGGCGGCCAGGCGGGGCCAACGCAGTACTTCCTCGCCGGGCACTACGTCCGGAGCGACGAGGGACTTGAGAACGCCATGCCCACGGTTCATCCCCTCCACGATCAGACGGAGCAGGGGCGGGCGTTCGGCTATCAGTCGACGCTGTTCGGCGCGTCGACACGGCTCACCTCCCTGGCCGGCCTGTCCTTGAGTCGCTTTCAGATCCCCGACTACTCGGGGGAGGTACCCCTGGGCGACTACGGCAGCTCTGCGTTCCCATCGAGCCAGCTCAATGAGAACCAGGCAGAGCAGTACGCTTTTGCCGTCGTCGCCCTGCAGACGGCGGGAGAGCATCATGCCGCGCAGCTGTCCCTGTCCTCTCGTTACGCAACGGTCCACTTCCTCCCGGATCCCTACGGTGACCTCGTCTTCAACGATGTAGCCTCTGACGTGAGCCGCCAGAGCCTCCTCGTCGGAAGCCAGCTCGATTGGGCGTACCACGCGGCCGAGTGGGGCACCGTCCGCGCTGGCTACGGGGTCACCACCGAAGGCACCCGTGTCGACAACAGAGCCACCGTGCTTCCTACGGAAAGCAATGGTTCCGTGCTTCCCACGCCTGTCACGTTGGACGACTTTCGAGCGGGGACCGGATGGATGGTCGGCGGATACGTCGAGGGTGAGGTTCGTATGGCAAGTCACCTCACCGTGAATGTCGGCCTGCGCTACGACTGGGCGCGCCAGTTCGTCACCGCCAGCCAACTTAGCCCGCGAGCAGTTCTCCTCTACCAGCTCTCCTCCGGAACCACGTTGCACGCCGGGTACGCACGCTATTTCACGCCGCCTATGCAAGCAGAGGCGACCCCTGCCAACCTGGCCCTCTTCCGGAACACGACCTTGCAGCCGACCATCGCAGCGGATAGCCCAGTGAGGCCGGAGCGGTCGCACTACTTCGACCTAGGGGCCGAGACCCGAGCACTGGAAGGACTGCACCTCGCCGCCAGCGTGTACTACAAACGCACCTCCGACATGCTCGACGATGGGCAGTTCGGAGAGGCGGTAGTGCTCACACAGCTCAACTACGCGGTCTCCTTTAGCCGGGGGGCGGAGCTGAGCGCGGACTACGTGAGCGGTCCAGTTAAGTTCTACGCGAGTGCCTCGCTCAACACGACCCGGGCGCGCGGAGTGGCGACCAACCAGTACCTCTTCGATCCGGAGGAGTACGCCTACCTACAGACACACGATCACGTGACCGATGATGCCCAGACCATCACGGCTTCCGCCGGGGCATCCTATTCGATGAAGGGCGCTCTCCTTAGCGCTGACTGCATCTACGGCAGTGGGCTCCCGAGCGGATTCGCCAACACCGGGCATGTGCCTGGCCATGCTGTCCTCAACACGGCGATCGGCAAGGAGTTCGACGCCTGGGGGATCGGAAAGCCGCTCGCTCTTCGGCTGAGCCTCACCAACGCCCTGGACACGACCTACCTCATCCGCAGCGGCACGGGGATCGGGCAGGAGGCGCCACAATACGGAGCCCGGCGAGGGCTGTTTCTCACTGTCTCGCAGAGCCTGTAAGAGGGCCTCTCGAACGGGCCAGGGAGAAGGTCATGGACATTGAGTAGGCACACCAGGGTGTGCGGGCCCTCGAGATGGGGTGGGGTGTGCTTCGCTCGGCGGCCGTTCGGCGATCACGCTTCTCTTCTCGATAGCAACGCCGACCGCTCAGCTTCCATGGGTGGAGGGTCAGGGAAAAGCTGCATCTGTGGCAGCCTCGTGTGATCTCCTCGGAGATACCATGGGCAAGGGGAAGGGACGGAAGGCGGAGATGAGGAGGTCGCAGGTCACGATGCGTGCGCTTGTTCGGCGCATCAACCGAAGACTCCCCACGGTTGTGGGGGAGAACCCAGACACGCAGACCCCGATCGTTGGAGTCAATCGCAAGGTTCTGACCGGCTGCCGGCTGAGCGCGGTTCGGAGTTCGAAGCAGCGCATGAAGTTCGGCGGGTTCGTCCTTGTGAACCACGACTCGTATGCAGACGACTCCGGGCCGGCTGTCGAAAAGGACCATGTCGATCCCGAGAAGCTGGGACGCGAGCTCGGGGTCCTGAAGCCCTGGGAAGTCCTCGCCGATAAGTAGGGGGACTCCATGACATGCAGCTATCCCTACCGGAAACTCCGTCCGGTGCCGGATCACGCGGGTAGCCTGAGTTCCAAAACTTCGTTGTACCGAACTTCCCTCTTCGATCATGACCGCCGGAGCGGGCGAGCTTCCGGAGGTCCGAGCCCCGAGCGTGGGAGTAATTACTCTAGCGCCGCCCCACGCCAGTCATTCCAGGACGTTGCGCCACCAGCACGCTTCACTCACAGGCGATGAGCAACCGGCATGGGTGGCGTACGAATCCGCTTGAAACCTCAGGGCCTCGATGCCCGCGCGGGTAACCTTAGAGTAAACCACCGCACGCTCGGGGCTGGAACCCCGAATAGGCCCGGCGATCGAATCCAGCTCGTGGGCGTGCTTGCAAACCCGGGCCCGGGCATCCCGAGGTTCTTCCGCGTGGCAGCAACACACCCTACCCATCCGTTCACCGAGCCGCGCGCTCGGACCCCGCTGTGCCGCGGCGGTCGGAGCGCGATTCGCCAAGACGCGGCACCGCCCGAAACCGCCCAGAGCCGGACGCCCGGGCAACCGGGACGCCGGTCGCACAGACTGTCGCGGCCGGCGCACGGATCCGAGCGCGGCGCTTCGCCGGGCGTCCCGTGCGACCTTCGAGTTCACCGTCACTCCACCCGGCCGAGCGCCACGGTGGAAAAGTACCTCGGCGAGTTGGCCCTAGCCGCCGAACGCCGGAAACCCGCGACCTCCATCCCGTCGGTGATGAGCACGACCTGTCCTCGCCCGATGCCGGCGTGCTCGGGGGCTCTCCGTGGATCGTCGCCACCGTGGCCGGTCGACGAGTCGATCACTCCGACCACCCACTCGTCCGGACCGCGAGGAACCGCCGGGGTGTCGACGATCATGACATGGCCGGTGTTGACGTGGCCGGTGAAGTCGGGCCGCCTGTTCGGCGCCAACCAAGCGATGATGTCCCCCGGTCGCAGATCGACCGGTGACCGTAGCCGCCGCCAGGAGCCGGACTCCTGACCCGCCTGCAACCTGTTCAGCAGCGCCACGTAGGTTCGGGCTTGCGGGCGACGCCCCTCCCGGGAGAAGGTCCGCAGGCTCGCCAGCGCCTCGGGCGCGGTACATGCGAGGACGTAGTCCACGAAGGCCGAACAGTCGCACCGATACAGGCCGCGCAGTTCGTCGATGACCGTGTGATGGTCGTATGCCGTCACTCGCATGGCCGCCAGTTGCCGTCGCGCCTCCACGATGATGCCCTCCGGACCTCTCCAGGCCTGAGGAGGGCAGGACTGGGTCAGCGGCACCTCGTCGTCGCCCTCTACTTCCTCTGTTTCATCGTCACGGCCTGGCACGCCGACGGATCGGGGCTGAACGCGGCAGGACGCCGCCAAGAAGACCCAAGCGAACACGAGTGCACGCAGCGATGATCGCAGAAATGGTCTCATGGTTAACACCCAAGACCGATCGTCACCATCGGTCTATCCTAGCAGACGCTCGGGCGGTCCTAGGGTTCGGCAACCCGTTCGGATCTTCCGGATGGATCGAATTCCGCAGAGAGACAGGAAGCACCGGGTCCGCGTGGCAGTGAAACCGAGAACTGGATCGACCGGCTATGTCGACAGCCGGGCCATCACGTGCCTGATGCACCGCTCCAGGGAGAGTGTGGAGGTGTCCAGTATCTCGCAACCGCACCTTCTTGCTTCGCGTCGCAGTTCCCGCCCTTGACCAGACGCGACCCGAAGGCCGGCGAGTCGACCTGTCCTCGTCGCGGACCAAGAACGTTGGATTTCACCCAGTTACTCTCGGAACCCCTTACCCGGACCCCGGGGCGGCCACGCACTGCGCGGCGAGCGGCGCCTTGCCCCATCCCGGCCGGGACTTGACGAACGGCGTTCGTCGCGAATACGGTTCGAGCATGGTCGCTGCCCGGAACCCTTTCGACCTGCGCCCCGTGAAGAGCCGCCGCGGCGGCCCGGCCAAGGCGCCGCTCTCCCGCGACGCTATCGTGGCCGCGGCCCTCGACCTCCTGCGGAGCGAGGGGCTCGAGAGGATGAGCCTGCGCAAGGTGGCCTCGGCGCTCGACACCGGCGCCGCGACCCTCTACGCGTACGTAGACGACCTCCAGGAGCTCCAGACCCTGGTGCTCGACAGGGCCCTGGGAGGGGTGGACACCTCCGGTCGCCCTGGCGCGCTGTGGAAGACGCGACTCCGCGACCTCCTCTTCTCCTACTTCCACGTGCTGGCGCATAGCCCGGGCCTGGCCACGCTGGCCATGCGGACGGTCTCCGCCGGCCCCAATGCGCTCCGCGTCTTGGAGGCACTCCTCTCTATCCTTGAGGAAGCCGGCGTCGCCGCGCACACCGCTGCCTGGGCCGTCGACCTCCTCCTGCTTTGGATCACCGGCAGCGCTGTGGAGCAGAGCCTTCGCCAGGGCGGCCGCGATCCGCTCGGCATCGTCACCGAGGTGTTCGGTGCCATCGGGCCCGAGCAGTTCCCTCGCATCCACGCCGCCCGCGACGAGCTCACCTCCGGCTCCGGCATGGAGCGCTTTGCCTGGGGGCTCGACGTCTTCCTGAGCGGTATCCTCCAGAACCCCCGCACGCCCGCGCGCCCACCGCGCGCGGGTGGCCGCCGCGGGGCCCACCCCGTCCGCTAGCGCGCTATGCCCAGGTCCTCGGCCCGCACCGCCGCTCACGCCGCTCCGAACATCGTTTGTCACGTACGCCGTTCGTCAGTGCTAACCCGCCGCGGGCGCCGGCCCCACCCCGCGGCGCCGACCGCGCCTGGCTGGCTCTGGCTGCTCCTCTTGCTCCCCTTCCCGGCGCCGCCGCGCCGGCCCCTTCCGCCTGGAGGTCGTTCATGAGCTGGAACTGGAAGAAGAAGGCAGCCCTCGCTGCCGGCACCCTCGCCGTCACGGGCGCCCTCGCCGCGGCCGCGCGGGCGAGGCCCACGCCCCTAGTGCTGAGTGGCCTCGTTACCACCGACGAGGTAGTGGTGGCTCCCGCCGCCGCCGGCCGCCTCATCCGGCTACGCGTGCAGGAGGGCGACGCCGTCACCGCCGGCCAAGTCCTTGCCGAGCTGGAACCGGCCGAGCTCGAGACCGACCGGCTTTACTGGGCGGAGAGCGCGGCCGCCGCCAGCGCTGAGGTGGACGAGGGCGCGGCCGCGGTCCGTTATCAGGAGCGGGAGACCGCGGCGGGGGTCCGCCAGGCCTCGGCCTCGGTGGCGGCGGCCGAGCGGGAGCGCGCAGCGCTGGCGGCGCAGCTGGCGGAGCTTCGCGCGCAGGCAGGGCGCCAGGAGGCCCTGGCACGGGCCGGCGCCGCTTCGGAGGAGGCGCGGAGCCAGGCCGTCCATGCGCTGGAGGGCGCCGAGGCTCGGCTGGAGGGGCTCGACCGGCAGGTGGAAGCGCAGCGCGCAGCCCTGGAGGCGGTGCGGGCCACCGCCGAGCAGGCCGCTCAGCGGCGGGCGGCGCTGAGCGCGGCCCGCGGGCGACAGGCGGCCGCCGCCGCACAGCGGGCCAAGGCGGAGGTACGGCTCGCCTACGCCACCCTCACCGCGCCTGTGGCCGGTGTGGTCGACGCGCGGGCGGCGCGGGAGGGCGAGTACGTCGCCATCGGCCAGCCTATCTTGACGCTCGTTGATCCGGCGCGGTTCTGGGTCCGCGCCGACGTGCCCGAGACGCTCTTGGGTCAGGTGCGGCCCGGCGAGCGCTTGCGGGTGCGCCTCCCCTGGGGCGAGGAGCGCGAGGGCACCGTGACCTACCGCGGCGCCGACGCCGGCTTTGCCACCCAGCGCGACGTGGACCGGACCCGCCGCGACATCCGCACCTTCGAAGTGCGGCTCCACGTCGACGACCCCGACCGCCGGCTGGCCCTGGGCGCCACGGTGCAGGTGATCGTCCCGGAGGCTAGGTGAGCTCCGCGGCCGCCATCGAGGTGGAGGGAATCGTCCGAAGGTTCGGCGACTTCACCGCCGTGGACGGAATTCGATTCTCGGTCGCCGAGGGGGAGATCTTCGGGCTCCTCGGCCCCAACGGCGCCGGTAAGTCGACGCTCATCCGCGTGCTCACCACCCTGGTCCCGCCCACCGCCGGGACCGCGCGGGTGGCCGGCTGCGATGTGGTGCGCGAGGCTGCCGGCGTCCGGCGGGCCATCGGTGTCATCCCCCAGAATATGACCAGCGACCGGGAGCTGACGGTGAGGGAGAACCTCTCCCTCTTCGCCCAGCTCTACGACGTTCCCCGCCGGCGCCGGCCGGCACTCATCGCGGAGCTCCTCTCCGCAGTGCAGCTCACGGAGTGGGCCGACAAGCCAGTGAAATTCCTTTCGGGAGGCATGCGGCGACGTGTGGAGATCGCCCGCGGGCTGGTCCACCGCCCCCGCATCCTCTTCCTGGACGAGCCCACCACCGGGCTCGACCCCGTCTCCCGCACGGCCGTCTGGCAGATGCTCCGCCAGCTCAAGGCGGAGCAGGACCTGACGGTGGTTCTCACCACACACTACCTCGACGAGGCCGACGCGCTCTGCGACCGGATCGCCATCGTCGACCACGGCAAGCTGGTTGCCCTCGACACGCCACTGGCCCTCAAGGCCAGCCTGCCCGGCGATAGCCTGGTGGAGGTGAGCTTCGCCGACCCTCCGCCCGGCTGGGTGGAACGGCTGCGGGCGCTGCCAGCGGTGGAGCGGGTCACGGGCGAGGGGCGCGCCTTCCGGATCTCCTCCCTCGACGGGCCGGTCACCCTCCGCGCGCTCCTCGGCGCTGCTGAGGCGGAAGGGGTCCACTTCGAGTCGCTCGGCGTCCAGCACACCTCGCTCGACGACGTCTTCGCCGAGTACACCGGCCGGCAGCTAAGAGACGCCCTCCAGGAACCGAGCGCCCGCGAGAGCGCGGTCATGACGGCCAAGGGTCGACACTAGTGTACCGAGGGACATGCGATGCGACACGTCTGGGCGCTGGTCGAGCGAGAGCTGATCCGGTTCCTCCGGGCCCCTCTGCTCATCATCTTCACCATCCTCGGCCCTCTGCTCCAGCTGGTGGTGCTCGGTTACGCCTTCGGCGGCACGCTGCATGGTCTGCGGCTCGCCATGGTCGACGAGGACCATGGGGTCCAGGCCCTGCGGCTCCGCGAGCGTGCGCAAGCCGTCGCCGCCGGGGCCGGGACCTTCGAGGCGGTGCTCTACGCCGACGAAGCGGGCGCGCTGAAGGCGCTCCGGATCGGGAAGGTAAGCGGCGTGGTGGTCATCCCGCGCGGCTTCACCCGCCGCATACTGGCCCGCGAGGCGCCGCAGGTGGCGCTCGTCGAGAACAACGTAGACCGCTTCGTCTCCTCCGCCCTGGCCGGCGTGCTGAAGGAACTCGTGACCGGGCTGGACCAGGTTCAGGTCACCACCACTCGCCTGCCGGCGGGGGTGGCGCTGGCAGTGGTCGAGCTCTACCCCTTTGTCCCCTACGTGCAGTACCTCCTCCCCGGTACGATCGTGCTCGCCATCTTCACCATGGTGATGCTGGGGGGCGCGTTCGCCTTCATGGACGACAAGGTGCTGGGGATTCACGAGGGCTACCTTGTGACCCCTGTGACTCGGCTCGAGCTGGTAGCCGCATTCGACGTCTCCGGGGCGATCAAGGCGGTGACCGCGGGGACGGTCCTGACGCTCGTGGGCATGGTCCTCTCCGGCGTCCCCGCGCCGCTTGAGCCGGTCCGGCTGCTCCAGGCGCTCCTGGTCATCACCCTGACCGCGCTCGCCCTGGTGAGCGTCATGTTCCTCCTCCTGGCGCGGGTCAACGACCCGATGGTCCCGCGCATCGCCTCGATGCTGCTCAACACTCTCCTCTTCTTCCCCAGTGGCGCGGTCTATCCGGTGGAGGCGCTACCCGGCTGGCTGCGCGCCATCGCCGTGGTTGACCCCTTCACCTACGCGGTCCGGGCCCTAAGGACGCTCCTGCTCCAGGGCGCGGGGCTCGCCGCCATCACCCCCGACCTCTTGGTGCTTTCCGCCACCGGCGCCGTCGCCCTGGTTCTCTCGGCCGCGGTCTTCCGGAGGTCGCTGTGAAGGCTGGCCTTCTGTGCCTTGCCAAGGCTCGGTTCCGTTGCTTGACGGGGACTTGGCGCAGGGTGAGGTTGCCTATCGGTTCCCGCGTAGCTTCGCGATTCACCGGCTTGTTCTGGCCGGTGTCGGCCCCCGCCGCGAGCGCCGCGAGGGGCGCTTTCGGGCCTGGGGAAGGTCTGCACCTTCACCTCGGAACCAGCCCCTCGAGTGATGCACGCAGGCAACAGCGCAATTAACGAAGTTTGGAACGTGATCGCGTTGCCCATAGGCGGTCAGGGCAGTTGAGGTGGGTTCCAGCGTCCGAGTGGTGTTCAGACCGGAGGCGTTAGCTTCGGGGTCCGCCGCGCGCGCAATCCGCGGCCCCAACGCAACGCCAGCGCGAGCGCCACCGCTGGGAGCCAGACCCACCGCGCCTCCGAGGCGAGCACGGCCAGGCCCTGCGGCCCCAGCATCCGGCCCAGGCTGATGGGCGCCACCCGGATCGGCCGGAACGGCGCGAAGAAGCGCTCGGCCGTGAATGGCCATAGCAGAGCCACCCCGAGTCCACCGCTGGTCAGGGTGTCCAACAGACCGTGGGACGCCGTGGCACCGGCGACGAAGAGGAATGCCGTCCACCGGCCGACTCGGAGAGGGCGGGCCGCCGCGGCGGCGAGGAGGCCGCTCAGCACCGCGAAGGCCAAGGAGTGCGTCAGCCCACGGTGGCCGAGAGCCGCTGCGTAGGGGACGCCCAGCCGGTAGCCGATCACGTCCAGGTCGGGTAGCGCGCTCGCCACGGCTCCGGCGACGAGCAGTCGGGTTGGGACCGCCCGCGGCCCGAGGCCGAGGCCCAGGGCGAGAGGGACCGCGGCGTGCGTGAGCACGGTGGGCATGTCGGCGATCCAAGCACAACCCTGGCGGCGGCGTGGAAGAACCGGCGCCGCGCGGCCGGAGAGCGCCTCGGCCGGGGGCAGCCATGATCGATCATCGTGTCGCCCGGTTCGCCGGTTTGGGCGAATGGACCTGCTTGCGGTGGACGATCGCAACCTTGCAGCACTCCAGCAGTGCATGCGGACCGCGTTTCGTGATCGACCAACCGCAGGATCCACAAGTCAGTCGTGCTTCATCAGGCGCCAGCTCGGGCAGCTTGGGCTTGGGTGACATGAGCGCAGTCTACTGACCGGGAGCCAACTCGGTGTGGTCGCTGTCCGTGACTGGGAGATACTACTCGGACGGAGGCTGACAGGTGCTTGCCTCTGCGGTCCGACGAGGCACCCTGCGAGTCCCTTCATCCCTTGCCATTCGGCAGCCAGGCCAGGGAACTTCTGGGGTTCTCCTATGGCCCATGGCTTGATCACCGCTACCCGGTTCCCGGAGCGTCCGGCGGCTTCCAGCCGAGGAGGCACCTCGAGGGGTCCGGGGACGCGCGCCCGCGGGCGAGCTGGTCCGCCCGCCTGAGCAGTGTGGGCAGGCGATGCGGACCGTGCATGGCACGAATGCTCGCCGCGGCCTCCTTCGGATCCATGCCAGCGGCGCTGACGTGCAGCGGCCGCAGGCTTCGGCCCCTGAGGACCGGGACGGCGTTCCCGCCCGCGAAGGCGGACTTTGCCACCCCAACGACGGGCACCAGTCCTCCCAGCGCCACGAACAGCCGTGCTCCCAGGCCGGGCCGCCCATCCCCGAGCCAGGCATAGGCGTCGACGATCACCACCTCGACCCGAACGTGCCGCTCCGCCGCGCGCGCTGCCTCGATCAGGAATGGCATCTCCCGCCGGTAGAACTCGCCCGGGTGGTAGGGCTTGGCGGCAGCGAAGGAGCGGAAGACTTGCTCCACTGCTGGCACTGTCTCGGACCAGGCCGCGAACCCTACGGCGGCGGTGACGACCGCCTTCGGCGCGTAGTGGACGTCCAAGGCAAGGAGCATTGCGGTTTGGAGGAGCGGAGCGGGTATGCGGGTCGGTCGCTGGGACCTCAGCTTGAGGAGGCTAGCGCGGTGCGGGCCACCGTGTACTGACCGAAAACTCCGCTACGGAACAGCGGTGCACCGCTCAGCTCTCGAACTCCGCCGCTCTGGAGCAGCGTCCGCGCTTCGTCCTGCTCCGAGGGCGAAGACTGCGCCACGACTGCGCAGGGAAGATCTCGTGACAAGAGGCGCAGGAGGCCTGAGCCTTCCCGCGTGACATCGCGGGATTGGCGCTCGCCGCGCCAGGATCGAACCCGCGACCACTTGTGCGCGCACAGGTGACAAGAAAGCCCGCAGCACGTCGATTTCTCAACGATGCTGCGGGCTTATGTCGGGGCGACTGGATTTGAACCAGCGACCACTTGCACCCCAAGCAAGTGCGCTACCAGGCTGCGCTACGCCCCGGAAACAGCGGGGGCAGGATAGGTAGCACCGCGAAACTCCTGGGTCAACCGGGATCTAGCCGCTGCTCGCTCGAACTGGCCCGGCTGCACCGCGTGGAGAACTACCTGACCAGCGGGGCCACCCTCTTGAACTGCGGCGTGCCGGCGAGGCGGAGGAGGTCGAAGATCGCCGTCTCGGCGGTGGTTACCACGGCGCCCGCCTCGCGGCAGAGATCGAGGCCGACCCGGCGGTGCTCGTCGGTGCGGCTGGTCACCGCATCGGCGCAGACCTGCACCTCGTAGCCCAGGGCGACCAGGTCTCGGGCCGTCTGGAAGACGCACACATGGGTCTCCATCCCGGCCAGGATCAGCTGCCTCCGACCGGTAGCGGCCAGGGCGCCGCAGAACCCGGCATCGGCGCCGCACGAGAAGGCCATCTTCTGGAGGGGCGGCGAGGAGAGGATCTCGCGCAGGGCGGGGAGAGTGGGGCCGAGGCCCTTGGGGTACTGCTCGGTGGCGAGCACGGGGATCGCCAGCTCGCGGGCGGCGCCGAGCAGCGCCCGCGCGTATTTCACCAGCCGCGCGAGGTCGTCGGGGGGCATGGCGGCGGCCAGCCGCTCCTGGACGTCCACCACCACCAGGGCGGTGCGGGAGGCGTCCAGCGTCAGGGTCTGTGTCACGGGTGTCCTCGCCTCCCTAAGCGGCAGTTCGTGATTCTCGATCAGCGGAAACCGTTGGAGTTTCGATCTTATGGGCGCGCCACAGTCGATGCCGCTTGTTCCCAGCGCCGGGTTCCTAGATGCCCGATTCGCGCCCGAAGCCCCCAGCGCGGCTTTGCACGCTCTCCAGGTCTTCTTGCCCACCAGCATTCCTGGTGGCGCTGCCCGCCAGCAGGAATACGCCAGTCCTTTCGATCCCTCGGCCGGTGATTCCGAATCACGATCGGTCGCTAGATGGCGTACCCCGCGGCCCCGGCCGAGGCGGCGGCCTCGGGGTCGATGGCCACGTCCACGCAGTAGACCGTTCCCGAGGCGAAGGCGCGC
>Ga0335071_10003118_pt1 | contig 17608 bp, 15 predicted proteins | sample Lox_Sample_15_FD_206724 | JGI IMG/M metagenome (GOLD analysis project Ga0335071, IMG submission 206724) | Soil microbial communities from Loxahatchee National Wildlife Refuge, Florida, United States - Lox_Sample_1.5 | ecosystem: Environmental > Terrestrial > Soil > Wetlands | place: USA... | reverse complement strand
AGGCTCGGCCAAAATCCGCGAGCGCGTACTGCGTACCCGTCAGAAACAACTCGAACGCTTCGCCACCTCCCGCGAGAAACTCTACTGCAATGCCCAGATGAGCTCGCGCCACATCCGTTCGTTCTGCGAGCTCTCCCCCGACTGCGAACGCCTGCTCGAACGCGCCATGACTCAGCAAGGCCTCAGCGCCCGCGCCCACGACCGCATCCTGAAAGTAGCCCGCACCATCGCCGATCTCGAAGATTCTCCGAACCTCCAACCCAAACACATCGCCGAAGCGATCCAATACCGCAGTTTGGACCGAACGTACTGGGCGTAAATCATGCTGTGACCACCATGGGAGTCGATTGACTGGCTTGTGGTCGAAGGTGGACCAAGGCCGCGAAGCGGCGAATGAATGCAGCCCACGGCGTAAGCCGGGGAGCTGTTCACCTCGAAGTCTTCGAGGGTGACCGCTCCATCGTTGTGAAGAAGTCCGGCTGCAACAACTGGGAGCGCGAGCGGGAGTTCGTAGCCGGAAGCAACATCCATCTGAAAGCCGAACTGGAGAAGGCACCCAACCCGTAGGCTTGTCGCAAACAGCTCCGAGTAAGCTTCGTATCAGGGCACGGCTTCAGCCGTGCCATCGGGTCCACAGAGAATGGACTCAACAAGGGAGAGGAGGTCGCGACGGTAGTTCTCAATTTCAATGAGTCGACGGTACAGATCAGGAGTATTCGCCTCAGTGATCAAAGTCCTGCAATGGTCGTATTGAAGGTATCGCTTGAAAAACGACTTTGAAACGTCGCTCTGAACCTTCAGGAGCTTTCGCCTGTCACATCCACGCAAAGCCCTCGCTGAGCCGGCGTATCCGTCAATCGCTTCGCTGAAAGATAGTAGTGCCACCGCAAACTCCTCAGTGACAAGACCAGTTTCGATAAGGTTGCTCAAATCGCCGCCCCTGTGGGCTCGCAGCTGCCCCCAGAATCGGGATTCAATTTTCGCAGCAAGCTGTGCAATCGGATTCAGGTGTTCCGCCGTCATCTTCCAATTTGTCACTGTCGGTTTTCTTATCAGAACCCCTTCGCCTTCAGCAGCGTATCCAGATCCTCCGGATGAATTGCCCGCGTCATCGCGTCCTCTCTGCTCAACTCATTCTGAAACACCAAGGAGGCCAGCGATTCCTCCAGCGTGAACGATCCCTGCTTGCGCGTGATCGTGATCTCCTGATGCAGATGTTGCAGCGCATTCTTCCGAATATGCTGCCGCGCCCCGTATCCCACCATCAGCAACTCCGCCGCCGGCACGCGCTTCCCGTTCTTCCCCGGAATCAGCGTCTGCGTCAGCATGGCCGCCAACGCCATCGCGGTCTCGGCCCGAATCGAATGCTGCCGCTCCTGCGGAAATGAATCCGCAATCCGAGACACCGTCGATGCCGCGTCCGTCGTATGCAGCGTCGTGAATACCAAATGTCCGGTCTCCGCCGCCGACAGCGCAATTCGCGCCGTCTCCGGATCGCGCATCTCTCCCACCACAATCACATCCGGCGCCTGCCGCATCGCCGCCCGCAGCGCGGTAGGGAAGTCCGGCGCATCCACTCCAATTTCTACCTGCTCGATCACGCTCTTCTCGTGCGCATGCTCGTACTCAATCGGATCTTCGATCGTCACAATATGCCGCGCGTCATTGCGATTGATCTCGTTCACTAAGCCGGCTAAGGTCGTCGTCTTTCCCGATCCCGTCGCGCCTCCGATGACAACCAACCCACGCTGCAGCTTCGCCAGTCCGGCAACGCCGGGAGGCAATCGAAGCTCGCTCAACACGGGCACCTTCGATGGAAGAGCACGCACCGTCGCCGCCGTCCGCCCGCGTTCGCGATGCAGGTTGATGCGAAATCTCCCCACACCTTCCACCCGGTACGACGAATCCCCAATATGATCGCGCTCGTAGTCGTCACGCGCATGCGCCGCCAACGCCGGCAACACGGCAGACTCGATCTGATCGGAAGAGAGCGGCTCCAATCCGATCGCTTGCAAAACACCATCCACTCGCACCGCAGGCGCGGCCTCGGCGACCAGCAGCAAATCGCTGCCACCGCGTTCCACCATGGCGCCAAGCCACTGCTTCAGCGGCGCCGGATCATAAGAACGTCCCTCACTATGAATTACTTGTACCCGTGCGGAATTTCCGTCAGTCATATCTCCTCTTGGATGCTGCCACCAATCCAGATGCACCCAAAATTCGCACGAATCCGGAAGTCTCCCGGGAACCGGGTTGCCCCACCCTTCTTTTCGCGTATTCTGCGAAAAGAGGGTGGGGATTTTGACTTCCTATAGAGCCTCTCCGCCCTCGGCGACCCGCAAACCCCCGCCCTCCAACCCAAGTGATCCTGCTCACATCCAGATCAGCGGCTCCAGTGCATGCTAAAGCGTAGACAAAGGCGGTTTCCGTGGCCTCACTTTGGCAGATGAATCGCTTCGAGCGCATCCTCTTTAGGATCGCTTTTGCCCTGGGGATCTTGCTGATTTCGATTCGCCTCGGTGCGGTCATCGCGGTCTGGTATCTCCACCATCCCCACTAACTTTCCTCTACCGACCCGAAACATCGTGCCGCGACACATTCTTTTCCCGTAGAATTCCCCTGCAGTCCAGGAACGTCTTCATCGCGTTGATGCGGGCGCTCCACACGAGGCTCCATCATGTCTTTCCGCTCCGTATTTCTCGCTGTCGTCATCGCATTCGCCTTGATTCTTGCTGCCTTCCTGCTGAACCGCGCCCGCCCCAAAGTCGAAACGGACCAGCCCAGTGCCGATCTCGTTCGCGCCACCGGCAAATGCGCCGAGTGCCATGCTCGCACACAATATTCCGTGGTCCACGAATATGAAATGAGCGCCCACGCCCGCAAGGGCGTCAACTGTCTCGACTGCCACCAGCCCGCCGCAGGCCAGGAAAAGAAAGACCATCACGGATTCGTCATCTCCACCAAACTCACCGCTGGCAATTGCCGTAGTTGCCACGAAGGCATCTATCAGCAATTCCTTCACAGCCGCCATGCTGCGCCCGCCTGGGCCGCCATCTACGGCGAAAAGGGACTCACCCCCGAGCAGGTGAATTTCTCCGAAACCTACCAGCCCGGAGGCACGCGCCGCCCGCCGCATCCCTTCACGCAGCTCGAAGGCCAGTCCGCCATGACCAGCGGATGCGAGCAATGCCACAGCGTCGGACGCCCCAATGCCGACGGTACCATCGGCAGCTGCACCGCCTGCCACACGCGCCACACCAGTTCGGTACGCATCGCACGCCTGCCCAGCACCTGTGCGCAGTGCCACATGGGTCCCGATCATTCGCAAATCGAGATCTACGAAGAATCGAAACACGGCATGATGTTTCAGGCGCAGGAACGTTTGCTCAATCTCGACGCTCCTCCGAAGACTCTCACTACCCGCGACATGTTCGTCCCCACCTGCGCCACCTGTCACATGAGCGGCATCAACGGGCTCGGCGTCACCCACGATCCCTCGGAGCGGCTTTCCTTCTATCTCGCCAACGCCATCACTGAGAAGCGCCCCAACTACGCCGCCGCGCAAGCCAAGATGAAGCAAGTCTGCTCGCAGTGCCATACTCCCGCTTTGATCGATCGCGTCTACGCCCAGGCCGAGCAGGTCGTTGGCGTCACCAACGAGCGCGTGCGCACCGCGCAGGATCTCATGGCCAGTCTGCGCAAGGATGGCACGCTCTCCGGCCCACCCTTCTCGCAGCCCATCGACTTCGTCTACTTCGATCTCTGGCACTACGACGGACGCACCAGCAAGCACGGTGCCTTCATGGGCGGAGCCGACTTCGTGCAGTGGCACGGCAACTATCCCATGCTGCAGAAGACCGTCGAGCTTCAATCCATGGCCGCCGAACTCAGGAGAGCCCATGGCCGCGGAAAATAATTCCATATCAGAAGACGGGCGTCATCCTGAGCGGAGCCGCAGTTCAGGCGGAGCGAAGGATCTCCCGTGCAACAGCTCTGGAAGTGAGCAAGCGGCCAGCCAGCCCCGCTGGTGGATGCAACCCCAACTCTGGATCGAACTCTTCGCCATTGCCAACATCGGATTCCTCACCTTCGACATCTTCATGGCGCACTCGGTCAACCAGTTCCGCAATGGCGCCGAATACATCCCGCTGTTCTTTTCTGCGAGTGCTCCGGTCGTTCTCATCTTCGCCCTCGCCGTCCGCAACCGCTGGCCCGCCGTCTGGAAAGATCTCGGCTATCTCGTCGGATGGCTCGCCGTCCTCGTCGGCCTCACCGGAGTCATCCTCCATCTCGAAAGCCATTTCTTCTACGAGCGCACCATCCGCAGCCTCACGTACTCTGCCCCATTCGCCGCGCCGCTCGCTTACACCGGCCTCGGCTTTCTCCTCATCATGAATCGCATGGTGGATCCCGAGACCATCGAGTGGGCGCAATGGGTGCTGTTGTTAACTTTGGGAGGCTTTGTCGGAAACTTCGTCTTTAGCCTGGCTGATCACGCCGGTAACGGGTTCTTCAATCCGCTGGAGTGGGTTCCGGTTGTGGCCAGCGCCATCGCCGTCGGATTCCTGACCGTCCCGCTGCTGACGCGCATCTCGCGCCAGTACATCGATCTCTGCGCCGCCATGCTGGTGCTCGAAGCCGGGGTCGGCCTCTGGGGATTCATCTTGCACGCGACGGCGAACCTGCACGGCCCCTCGCTTCACGCCCTCGATAACTTCATCTACGGAGCCCCACCGATGGCCCCGCTGCTATTCCCAAATCTGATGGTCCTAGGCATCATCGCCTTGTGGCAATTGCGCACCAACGTGGTGTGAGTCTGAAGAGTCGGACAAGTGCGTCGAATGAGGAGGGAATGGAGGCAGGCACATTGCGATCACCCGCCTCCGATCTTCGGTTTGCCTAGGCAGCCTTCGCCAGGGAAGCTGGCGTCACGCGTTTGATTTCTACATTCTCAGGAAGTCCTTCTTTGACTTTCTGAATGTACTTGTTCGCTACGGCAGCTAACTCCTGTGTGAATGCCTTGTCTTTGATGAGCGGATCGACATGATCCACCAACGAGAGAACCGTCCCGGCTAACCCGAGTTCAGGGAAGTTCGGAGGATCGCCTGGTTCCGGCTTGATGTAATTCACGGCAGCAACAAACTCCGGAATCTTGAAACATTGAATCCGCTGTTTGTCCCACTGACCGCGGATGCACATCGTTGTGTACCCAATAGACATCATGACTAATACCTCCTTGCCAACGACAGCCAAGGATTATTCGCTCGCGGCCGCACATTGTCAGTGATGCAGGTCACCCGTAACTCGATCGTGTTCGGCTTTCGTGATCACAGCGTTTTCAAGGTGGGGGATCGGGCTGCCGATTCACGGCGTCCGGAGCGTATCGGATTGAAGCGCAGAGAGGCGCTTCTTGATCTCGTCAGTACGTTCTTTGTACATATCCGCGAGACACCTGACCCAGGCTTTGTAAGGCGCGCATTGCCGGTCGCGCTTGGCCAGCCAATCTCTTTGTTCGGATTTGAGCTGATCGCGTTCGGCCAATGGCACTCGAGCAGCAAGCGATCGATACGCCGCGCTCAGTTCCACGTCGAGCTTGGCCAAAGAGTCCACATGACAGATTGCACGCTCTACTTCTTCAGTAGCCTTTACGCAATCGTAACTGGTCTTGAAAACCCCAGTTTTCTTAATCGAAACAACTGCAAACTCCTTGCCATTCCATTTGCGTGTTATGACCAGCGGCGTGTCGCGGTCCGCGTCATCGTAGAAGGTCTCAACAAGGTTGCCTTCCTTAAACGACAGGTCGGAGTTGCGGTTGCCAAAAAGATTGTCGTAGGTACTGTTGGGGACCTCCGCAATCTTCCATTCCTCGATTTCTCCGTCGGAGTTGCGGGAGAGTACGGAATGAACATCGGGACCAGCAGTCCCGGTTTCACAGGTCGAAGCCACGACGAGCGCCTCTTGCTTCCCATCCGCGGCGAAATCGTAAAAATCAAATCTCCAAAAATGTGGTGGCGGAGAATCTGCGAGGCAATCGTATTTCTGATTCAACCACGCCCCGACTTCGTCTTCCGTAATTGGCTTAGCCGTCTGCGTTTCGGCGAGAGTCGCGTGCATCAGGCAAATGGCCAAGCTGAGTCCGATACAAACCGCGTTTGAAAACCTGAACATGGGCCACCCCTCAACTCCTCAGTCTCACGCGAACGCGGCTAAAGCTACCCAGTTCAGTATCACAAAAATGCTGGATGCAACTGTAACTTTCTTTGCGACTCCCTTCCCTACTGCGGAACCAACGAGTCCGATCAAAGCCAGCGCGAAACTGGTCCAGAAAAGTTTGTGTTGAAATCGATCCTGCGCCCCAACAGCGGAATCGCTGTGGTGGAACACGTAATACCACACGGGAATCACCGCGGCCGTGACAGCCACCTGCGCCGCAAACAATACCGCTTGACGCCAGTCATTCTGAACTTCTTCCTTTGTGAGGTAGTTCACATTCCTGACCCAAGTGAAAAGGATGCACACGGGAGTCAGGAAAACAGAAATCCACAGCAGAAATAAGAAGGCGCCAGTCATTGCCATGTAATATCACGGTTTTCGAAAAGCAGACTTACTAGTTCTCCTCCCCCGGCAGCATCCTCCCACTCCGCAAATACCGGTTATGCCAGCTCAGCGACTCCGTCAGCAGGTGCGGCGTATGTTTTCCATACGACAGCGACTCCGCTCGCGACAGATAATCCGCCAGCAGCGGCCTGTACTCTGGGCTCGCGCATTTCTCGATCACCAGCCGCGCCCGCTGCCGCGGCGACAATCCGCGCAGATCCGCCAGCCCCTGCTCGGTTACCACCACCTGCACATCGTGCTCGGTGTGATCCACGTGCGACACCATCGGCACAATCGTAGAGATCGTCCCTTTCTTCGCCGACGACGGCGCCATGAAGATCGACAGATACCCATTCCGCGCGAAGTCGCCTGACCCGCCAATCCCATTTTGTATGCGCGATCCCATCACATGCGTCGAATTAACGTTGCCGTAAATGTCGGCCTCAATCATCCCGTTCATCGCTATCACGCCCAGCCGCCGAATGATCCCCGGATTGTTCGAGATATCCTGCGGCCGCAGCACAATGCGCTCGCGGTACGATGCCATATTCGCGTTCACTTCCGTCAGCATGTCGGGGCTCAATGAAAACGCAGTCGCCGACGCCGATTCCAGCTTGCCCGACTTCAGCAGCCGGATCATCCCGTCCTGAATCACTTCCGTGTACGAAGTCAGCCCCTCAAACGGACCTTCCTCCAAGCCAAACAATACCGCGTTCGCAATGTTGCCCACACCCGACTGCAGCGGCAGCAGGTTCTGCGGCATCCGCCCCTTTTTCACTTCCCAGCTCAGAAATTCCAGGATGTGCCCGGCAATCCGCTTCGACGCCTCATCCGGCGCCTTGAACGCGCTGTTCCTGTCCGGAGAATCCGTCAGCACGATGCCCGCAATCTTTTCCGCAGGAATTCTGAGATACGGCGAGCCAATCCGTTCTCCCGGTTTGGTCAGCGGAATCGGCTTGCGATTCGGCGGCGGCTCCAGCCCGTAATAAATGTCATGCATCCCCTCCAGCGCCGCCGGCTGCCACGAATTTACTTCCAGAATCACCCGCTCCGCGCAATCGATCCACGTCCGGTTGTTCCCCAGCGATGAACTCGGCACCACGCGCCCATCTTCCAGAATCGCCGTCACTTCGATCAGCGCCACATCCAGCTTGCCCAGAAATCCATACTCCACAAACTGCGCCACGTGGCTCAGGTGGATGTCCATGTACTCCATCTCGCCCGCGTTGATGCGCTTCCGCGTCTCCGGATCCGACTGGTACGGCAGCCGCAGATGAATCCCGCCCGCCATCGCCAGTGCTCCGTCGAGCTCCGGTCCGGTTGAAGCCCCGGTGAACACGCTTACCTGGAACTTCTCTCCGCGGAAATGCGCGTCCGCAATGCGGTGCGCCAGTTCGATCGGAACCGACTTCGGATATCCGGACCCGGTGAAGCCACTCATCCCAATCTGATCGCCCGACCGGATCAGCGACGCCGCCTCCTCGGCGGTCATGATTTTCGACTCAAGTTTGGAGTTCAATACACGGGCATGGGCGGCTATGGTGGACATGGAAATCCCTCGCAGTCTTTCGATCTGCTACCACCCTAGTTTGGTGGATACTCCTAGGCTGTGATCATGATCACAGCCGCTTGTAAGGCAAATTGTAGCCAGCCGGGAATGGGAAATGGCCTAGCGGGGAAGCTTCGAGAATTGCTGCTTACGTTCCGGATGCGAACTCGTTCTTATAAGCTTCCCAGCGCTGGCGTATCTCGGACATGATCCCCTTATATTCGGGATCCTGCCGCAAGCTGTCGTAATTCTTGTCCTTCGAGAACCAGGGATAATTCACGTTGCCGAGTTCCGCCGTTCGCCGCAGCCACATCAGTGCCTGCTGGCGCTGGCCGAGCAGGGCGTAGACGCCTCCCAGCCAGTACGCTTCGTCTCCGTCCACGACGCGGGAGGGCACACGTTCGAGAATCCGACCGGCGATCTTCTCTTTCTGGCTGCGTGAGGCATATAGAAACGCGGCCATCATCGCGGGTGTCGCGTCGCTCGAAGCCGCCGATTGCCGCTGCGCTCGGTCGAGGATAGCTTCAGCTTCATCCAGCTTGCCTTCGTAATAAAGCAGCCCACCCAGATAAGCCAGTGCTTTGAACTGATCCGGATTTTTTGCCAGTACCTGACGCAATTCTTCTTCCGCCTCCGACATTCGACCGATGTACATGAGCATTCGTGCGTGCATCCAGTGTTCTTGCGGAGGCATGGGGTTCAGTTCAACGACGCGACGATAACCTTGTTCCGCCAGTTCTCCGAGCCCGGCATAGTAGTACGCGTACGAAAGGACTTGCCATGCAATTTCATTGTTGGGTGCAAGCTGGACCGCTTTTCTCGCGGTTCTGATCGCTTCGCCCTCCTTGCCTTCCTCGCTGTAAACGTGCGACAGAGCGATCATCGCTTCGGTTAGTTGAGGATTGATACGTGCCGCAGCCAGCGCAGCCGCCTCGCCCTTCTTCAGGTTCTCTGGGGCGCTAGCGGTGAAATTAGCGCTCTCGAAGATGTAAAGCTCCGCCAGCAGAGCATAGGCTTCGGCAAAGTTCTGATCCAAAGAAATGGCATGCAAAGACAGGCGCTCCCCGTTGCGCAGGCTATCGAGCTGCGAGTACACCAGGTATTCGCTCATATGAAAACGTGCCTGCAGATAATCGTTGTACGCCTCCACATTCTCAGTTGCGCGCTGCTGGATGTTCTTCTGCTCGGTCGGAGAAATCTGTACCTGCAACCCATCGAGCACCTTGCCGGCAACCTCGTCTTCGAAACTCAAAATGTCGGCGCTTTTCAGGTCGTAGCGCCGCGACCACTTCGTGGTTCCGCTGTGACCGTCAATCAACTGAACACTCACGCGGACTACATTCTCCGAACGCTGATAAGTGCCTTCCAGCACCGTATCCACACCCAAGGCCTTGGCTGCGTCGACTGGCTCCGGCGACTCTTTGGCGTATTTCAGGACGGACGTGGTCGGCCTCACCGCCAGATTTTGAAGGGACGTCAGGCGGCTGATGATCGCATCCGTAATCCCGATGCCCCAGCTGTCGCTGCTGCTCGTGCCCGAAATGTCACGAAAAGGAAGCACGGCCATACTTTGTGGGGCAGGGCTCGATCCGCCCTGATTGGGGTGGGCGGAATGCAAGGCATGAAACGTCCACCAGGCTACAACTGCGAAAACGGCGATCCCCAGTAGAATGCCGCCATAGATCAAGCCGCGCGGCGGGCGCGTACCTTTCTTTTCGGCCACGCTGACTTGCAGCCTTTGCGAGTCGGTATCCCGTCTTAGTCGTTTCAGGTCGGCTTTGAGTTCCGCGGCTGACTGGTAGCGAGTCTCGCGGTCTTTCTCCAGGCACTTGCCAATGATGTCTTCCATTTTGCCCGGCACATCTGGATTTAGCCGGACCGCCGGCACAGGCGTTCTATTAAGAACCGAGTCGAAGATCGTTCCCGATGTGTCGCCCCGAAACGGCAACGTGCCGGTCGTCATCTCATACAGGACAACTCCAAAGGAGAACAGGTCGGTGCGCCGGTCGAGTTCGTATCCCCGAATCTGTTCCGGCGACATGTAAGCTACGGTGCCCAGGGTGCTCCCCGGGCTGGTAAGGTGCTCTTCTTCGATCTGGGTCGCCGTTGCCTCAATCCCGATGTCACCGCCTTTCCCGGGGCTCATCTTGGCCAGTCCGAAATCGAGAATCTTGGCGTGTCCGCGCTTGGTTACGAAAATATTGGCCGGTTTGATGTCGCGATGCACAATTCCTTCTGTGTGCGCGGCCTCGAGAGCATCTGCGACCTCGGAACCAATCTCTAGCACACGTTCCATGTCCATGGCGCGGTTGCCGATGAGATGCTTCAGCGTCGCGCCATCGAGAAACTCCATGACAATGAACGGCCGTCCATTCTGTTCGTCGATCTCATGGATTGTGCAGATGTTGGGATGGTTCAGTGCCGATGCCGCCTTCGCCTCCCGCTGAAATCGGCTGAGCGCCTGCGGATCCTTGACCACGTCCTCGGGCAGGAATTTCAGGGCCACGAAGCGACCCAGCTTCAAGTCCTCCGCTTTGTAGACGACTCCCATGCCGCCACCGCCGACTCTCTCGACGATGCGATAGTGGGATATGGTTTGTCCGATGATCTGGGAAGAGGAGACCATTGCGGAAATAGTAGGTGCGAAACCAACAAGCGTCAATCGCCGGAGAGACGCCGATCTCTCAACCGCGACCGCGGAATTGAATGATCCGACGTCGATCGCGCTTCGACGGTCTGCCCTGCGGAAGCATCTCCCACTCCCTGGCCGCTCTCCGCTCGGCGGCGGTTTTCATGCGGGCCTCGCGGCTCGCTTCCGTTTCGCGATACAGTTTCTGCGCCTCCGATGCCGGCCCACGCAGATCGCTCAGCCCGAGCACTTCAATCTCGAACTCTCCGCCGTCATTGATCACGCGCAGCATGTCGCCCACGCGTACTTCACGCGCCGCCTTCGCCGCATGCCCGTTCGATACAAGTCTGCCAAGATCGCAAGCCTTCTTCGCCAGCGTCCGTGTCTTGAAGAATCGCGCCGCCCAAAGCCAAGCGTCCATCCGTACGCCATCCATACACATATTTTCCTACACGAAAACGCCGCTAGAAAAAAGGGGGGAGGGTGGAGATTGTTGCTTTATAGGAAATCTGATTCGGATCTGTCGGTAAACAACGGACCCGGGTGCCCCACTTCTCGCGCGTCTTGTTGCGCGAGACGTGGGGATGTTTGTCTCAGTCTTCCAATAGCATGAGAACGGCACGAATCAGGCGAGGATGAATTCCACTACGGCGTTCCCGAAGGAGCCCCCGCAATATCCCACGAAAACGCCAGGAATGACGAAGCCGTCAGATCAATCGCAGGCTCCACGGTCGAGTACGACTGCACGTTATCCTTGAACACCGCGCCATTCCCGTTGAACACCTTGAACCGATCCACTCCGTTCGGCGGACACGCCACCATATTGTCCAGTGCACCCGAAGACGCTGACGAGTTTGGCCCCTCCACCGCCGCCCCCAGCAAGAATGGCGGACCATTCGGAGGGACCGGCACAAGGTTCGTCACCTGATGCTGCATGCATAATGGGAACACGTTGCCATCCCCCACAATCAAAGACGTTCCCCACGCATTCGCTCCAAGCACATTGGCTTGCCACCGGGTTCCGTACGCCGCATACGCAGTCGAACTTGTCAGATAGTCGTATTCATTCGCCATCACCACCAACCCACCACCGTGCGAAGTCGTGTCATACGTATTCCACGGGAACCCAAATCCAAACGGATCCTTTCCTGCCTGCGTAACCGCCTTATCCAACTGCTTCTTCAAATCCGCCAGCAGCGCCGCCTCGTTGGTCGCAAGCTTTGTGGGATTTCCCGCCAGCACCAGTGCCCGATAGAGCTCGAAGTGCGCCAGCCCGCTGACGTCATACAGATTCAGCGTGTCCGCCGCATCGTTCGGCCCTTTGATATAAGCGTTCGCCCAAGTTGCGGCCTTCGGCAGGTAGAAGTTTGGATCCGTATGCGGCAGTCCCGGCGGCAAATTCGTCGCGCCCTGCAGCGCGAAATACAATTCCGTCGCCCCCCACTCCATATCGTCGCGCCACTCCGTCTCCGGATAAAAATCAAACGGCCCCACGGTCAGCAAATTTCCCGTCGGCGCGGTGTTCGCCAGATCAAACACATGCTCCGCCGCCAACAGGCATTGATTCGCGTACGTGCTGTCGCTCGCCGCGAACACTTTGTAGCAAAGTGCAAAATCTGCCGCCAGCCTCCCCGCAATATTCGGACTGATCGACGCTCCCGACCCTCCCGCCGTATTCTGAAATACCGGCCGGTGGCAGATGTACTGATACGGCGACACGCAGGACTGATAGTTGTCGTCCGCCTGCGGCAAGCGCCAGATATCATGATCCCCTGCATATTTGTTGCCGCCCGACGCCACCGCCACCTGGTAATACAGCGTCTCCGTGCTGTCCACCCACATCTTCTGCAGCCAGTCGAGACCGAACTTCGCCTCCGCCGTAAAATTTGACGCGCTCGATCCGGACCCCATCTGTCCCGGAAAGTCCCGTACGCCAACCAGCATCATCCCGACGGTATAACTGTGGGTCTCCACAAACTTCATGTAGTCGCCCGCGTCCCACCACCCACCCGAAGCGTCGAGCACCACTCCAGTTGGCGTCAGCGGACCTGCATTGTCGTTCTTGTTGAACTTCGGAGTGAGATACGCCTTCGCGCTCTCGTCGTTCAAATGCCCCGGTGCCGTGCGCAGCGCGTTCGCAATGTAGTTCGGTCCATCCCGCGAAGTCTCGTAATAAAAGAGGGAATTCGATAGCGGCGTCGAATACAAATTTGATCCCGTGTCGATCTTGAACGACGGCGACGTCGCCGCCACGGGAGCCGTTACAACGATCTTATAAGTCCCGGCCTTCGTCACCGAATCAAAGTCCAGCGCGTAGACATCGGGGAACGTCCCCCATGCCCCCATACTCGTCCCAACCGCCGCCGAAAACACCACAGTCCCGCTCGAATTCTTCACCGAGAACGTGGCCCCGGTCTCCGCAGCCGTAGACATCAAATACGCCCGCTTCGAGCCACCGCTCACGTATCCAACCTGGTTGACGCGAACATAGGCGCTCGCCGCCTGTGCGACCGAAACAAAACAGAGCATCGTCGTCAATATGTTGCACCAAACTCGCCCGACCCGCCTTATCGAACCGGTCATAGGCACCTCCAGCTTGAACCCTTTTATTGAAACGTGTGAATACTGATCGACCTTCGTTCCCGATGTCAATAGGGGAATCTCCTGCCAGTCTTTCGACTCCAGACTAATCTTGATGCAGGACGGACACTCCTGATGGTCGCCGTTGGCGTTGGTTTTGCAGTCCCAGACGTCTATTTCGGGAATCTACTAAATCGTTTTTATTCATATGTTTAGCTAATAGCGCCGGCTTCCTCCCATCCATCACACAAATAATTACTTGACCGTAACCCCACTTGCCGCTACATTAACCAGTTCACGGTACACCCGAAAGCTTCGGGGAAGATTTTGGCTGACCCGCAAACCCCGGGGCTACCTCAGAAAATCGAGCATCTTCGGTGTACGGGTACGCATCTATTGAAGTAGTGGGTTTGAACGCTATCTCCTTTACAAAACACTACGAATCAGTGATTTAGGCGGAATCTGGGGTTTCGCCAGTCACCCTCCCGTGGGCGAAAAGGAAGAAATGCGGAAGGCCACCATCATATCTATTAAAAAGGAGAAATAAAGCTCATGCGCTCTGATCGTGTGTTTGACGCTTTACAGACTCTGCGCAACCGTTATATGCTCTGTCAGCTTGCCTCTAAGGCCACGCGGAAATTCCACCGGCCGAGCACCCGCATTCAGGAAACTATGAACGGCGTTCTCGATCGCATCGCTGGCGCTGAGCGGCAGGAAGTTTTGTCGGAACCAGAGAACTTTGCCGAGGCACAACGGCGGGCTGCCTAACGCAGTCCCGCCTCACGGCCCACCGGTATTTTGTCTTTCCTGAGTCCCCTCCTTTTGAAAATCTCCCGTTGACACTGTCGATTACGCACGAGTGCACGGGTTCAGGTGAATCATGACCATTGCTGAATTGAAAGAAAAGAACATCACTGAGCTGACCAAGATCGCAAGGACCTTGGATCTGCCCGGTGCCAGCGGTATGCGCAAGCAGGACCTTATCTTTAAGATCCTGCAGGCGCAGAGCGAAAAAGAAGGCCACATCTTCGCGGAAGGTGTCCTTGAAATCCTGCCCGACGGCTACGGTTTCCTTCGCTCTCCCGATTACAACTACCTCCCAGGCCCGGACGATATCTACGTCTCGCCCTCCCAGATCCGCAAATTTGACCTCAAGACCGGCGACACCATCAGCGGACAGGTGCGCCCTCCGCACGAAGGCGAAAAATATTTCGCGCTCGTCAAGATTGAAGCCGTCAACTTTGAGTCGCCCGACGAAGCACGCAACAAGATCCTCTTCGACAACCTGACGCCGCTGTATCCGCAGGAGCGCCTCAAACTCGAGACCACTCGCGAGAACGCCAGCGCCCGCGTCATGGATTTGCTCACGCCCCTCGGTAAAGGCCAACGCGGCTTGATCGTCTCTCCACCGCGCGCCGGCAAGACCATGCTCTTGCAGAACGTCGCCAACTCGATCACGGCCAACCATCCCGAAGTCGTCCTGATGGTGCTGCTCATCGATGAGCGTCCCGAAGAAGTTACCGACATGCAGCGCTCGGTCAAAGGCGAAGTCATTTCGTCGACTTTCGACGAGCCCGCCGCCCGTCACGTCCAGGTCGCCGAAATGGTGATCGAAAAAGCCAAGCGCCTGGTCGAGCACAAGCGCGACGTCGTCATCCTCCTCGACTCGATTACGCGTCTCGCTCGCGCCTACAACACCATCGTTCCGCCCTCGGGCAAAGTCCTCTCCGGCGGCGTCGATTCCAATGCCCTGCAGCGCCCGAAGCGTTTCTTCGGATCTGCCCGCAATATTGAAGAAGGCGGCTCGCTGACCATCATCGCTACCGCCCTGATCGATACCGGCTCCCGCATGGACGATGTGATCTTTGAAGAATTCAAAGGCACCGGCAACTCCGAAATCATCCTCGAGCGCAAACTCGTCGATAAGCGCGTGTTCCCGGCCATCGACATCCAGCGCTCCGGCACCCGAAAAGAAGAGCTCCTGATTCCGAAAGAAGACCTCTCGCGCATCTGGGTTCTCCGCAAGGTGCTGAACCCCTTGTCGCCGGTGGAAGCCATGGAACTCCTGATCGACAAACTAAGCAAAACAAAATCGAACGGCGAATTCCTGGCCAACATGAGCGCCCTGTAAAGCAAACCTAGAAGCGGTTGCCCCACCCTGATCCCACGGTTTTTGTGGGATAGGGTGGGGTTTCTAATTTCCACGAAATAGAGTGCCCCATCTCTGCCCGGTGTTGGCAGAAGTGCGGATGTCTCCTAAGGGTCTCCCAATCGCAGAGGACCGATCCCGACTGTAGCTACATCTCTCCGCCGTATAATGACCCCATCGAGGTCATCGTGCGCTCCCGAATTCATTACTTCATCCTCTTTCTCACGCTGCTCGCATGCATGCAAGCTCTCGCCCGCGCCCAGCAATCACAACAGCCGCGCCCGGGCGTACCCAGCAGCCCCGATGGTCCAACCGACGCCGACGAGGCCCGTACCCGCATTATCCATGACATGGAGAAGAAGGCCGCCAAAGAGCGGATCGCTGCATTGAGAAGCGACACCGACAAACTGCTGAAGCTCTCCGTCGAATTGAAATCTTATGTCGACAAAGCCGACGAAAACGTCCTCTCCCTCGAGGTAGTCAAAAAAGCCGAGGAAATCGAAAAGCTGGCCAAGAGCGTTAAAGAGAAAATGAAGGGCCCGAACTAAATCTCGCGGTGATCAATGAAATCGGCTGCCCCACTTCTCCCCGGTTTTGGGAGACGTGGGGATTTTTGTTTCTACCGTCGGAACGTGAGGGGAACGAATTCGGTCGGCCACAAAAACAAAAGCGCCATCCGGTCACCCGGATGGCGCAATCTAATCCGCGAAGCCTCTATTCCGCGCCCTGCTTGATCCGCATCCCGTAGAACGACCGGTACACGAACGCAAACGATACGACGAAGAAAATCAGCGCCAGTATCCGTGTCATCGTGCTGCCCTGATCGCTGGCCAGCTTCACCGCCAGCTCCACCGCCAGCAATCCGAACAGCGTGGTGAATTTGATCACCGGATTCAGTGCCACCGACGACGTATCCTTGAATGGATCGCCGACCGTGTCGCCGATAACCGTAGCATCATGCAGCGGCGTGCCTTTCTGCTTCATCTCGACTTCGACAATCTTCTTGGCGTTGTCCCATGCGGCGCCGGCGTTGGCCATGAAAATCGCCTGGTACAAGCCAAAGATCGCGATCGAGATCAGGTAGCCCACGAAGAAAAACGGATTCACGAAGGCAAATGCCAGCGTCCCGAAGAACACCGCAATGAAGATGTTCAGCATCCCCTTCTGCGCATACTTGGTGCAGATCTCGACCACCTTCTTGCTGTCGGCAATCGAAGCCTTCTCCACGCCTTCGAGTTTGATGTTGGCTTTAATAAACTCGACGGCCCGATACGCACCCGTAGTAACCGCCTGCGTGGACGCTCCCGTGAACCAGTAAATCATCGCTCCACCTGTAATCAGTCCCAGGAAGAACGGCGCATACAGCAGCGAAAGTTTATCCAGGTTGCCGGCCAGTCCGTTGGTCAACGCCATGATGATCGAGAAGATCATCGTGGTCGCACCCACCACGGCGGTCCCGATCAGCACCGGCTTAGCTGTTGCCTTGAACGTGTTTCCTGCTCCGTCGTTGGCTTCGAGCAAGTGTTTCGCACGATCGAAATCAACGCTCAGGTTGAAGTCTTTCTTGATCTCCGACTGGACGTTTAGAACGGCCTCGATCAGCGATAGCTCATACACCGACTGCGCATTGTCCGTCACCGGACCATACGAGTCGACGGCAATCGTCACCGGCCCCATGCCCAGGAATCCGAACGCCACCAGCCCAAACGCGAACACCGCCGGTGCCAGCATTCCCGCCGCCAGCGCCAGGCCCATGGTGCTCATGTAGTAGGCAAGGGCCATCAACATCATCATCGCCAAGCCCAGGTAGTAGCCGGAGAAGTTGCCCGCCACGAATCCCGACAGAATTCCCAGCGACGCTCCGCCTTCCTGCGCCGACACCACAACTTCCTTCACGTGGCGCGACTCAGTCGACGTGAACACCTTCACCAGTTCCGGAATCAACGCACCCGCCAGCGTTCCGCACGAAATGATCGTCGCCAGCTTCCACCATTGCGTCGAATCGACGCCCAGTTGCGGGATGACGAAGTACGAAATCAGATACGTGATGCCGATCGAGATAATCGAAGTGAGCCACACCAGTGAAGTCAGCGGTGCTTCAAAG